>Ga0224508_10002378_pt1 | contig 15979 bp, 16 predicted proteins | sample SF_Jan12_sed_USG_4_FD_170157 | JGI IMG/M metagenome (GOLD analysis project Ga0224508, IMG submission 170157) | Sediment microbial communities from San Francisco Bay, California, United States - SF_Jan12_sed_USGS_21 | ecosystem: Environmental > Aquatic > Marine > Sediment | place: USA... | reverse complement strand
CCTTAGTCTGTTGTCCGAAACAGCGGGACTCCAATTGTGCACCAAGACCGATCAATGCGTTGTCCGTGGCACTCTGAAACGCAGCAATGATCTCGGACAATCTGTCTTTTTGCGCAGGGGCCGTGGTCGCAGCGCTGACAGCGGTGTTACCCGAGCCACAATTCACGTGGCCTACCAGTTTGACGTGCACCTGCAGCGGCATACCCGCCGTCGTGACCACGGCGAAAAACTCGCGCAATTCCAGGTCCAGCGACCATTCGTCACGACTCATCTGCGAGCTGCTCCTGACACGATTGAAACGACCACTGCTTTCGAGGGACAGGCGCACCAGTACGGTTACAATCTCTGGAAGATGGTCGGGCCACCGTGCCCCGGCATAGTAATTCAATTTCGCGCCCGGTCCCTTGATCAGGATTCGGTCAGTGTCCAGGCCGGGTATCGCCCGGACCGAGACGACAAGGTCGGGTAAATCTCCTGCCGGCGGTTCGCCGAGCTGAAGATTGACCGCCTCCAGCCAATATTCGTGCTCGGGTGGCTGATCCGAGGTGAACTCGATACCGCAACCGCCCAGAGTCGCCGTCAGGATCATCAACATCGAAAGTAGCAAGCAATGTTTCATTCTGGGACCGCGACGGGATCGAGCTTCGGTTTATAAATCAGGTAAGACGGGTTACTTTGCAGCTTGGCGACGAGTTTCTCCAGTTCGCGGATTGCCGCTCGCGTATCTGTCACAAGCGCCGCTGTCTCCCCGACGCCACCGGAGAGAAAGCTGTCGACGGCGGCATCATTCTCCGCCAGCCACTGCTCGAGCCGTCCGGTAGCATTGGCCAGATTGTCGGCCGTGTGTCTGAGATTCTGCATGGCGGCCAACAGGTCCGGCCTGGCTTCCGACGTAATATCGGCTGCAAGGTCAAGTGTATCCTGCAATTTGTCCAATGACTCGTTCAGGCGCACCGGTATGCCTGCCAGTGCATCTCGTTCTTCTGCCAGCGCACCGGTGACCTGTTCGAGATTCTGCAGTATCTGCGTCGCTGAGCTGCGGTTTCCCTCTCCAAGCAGCAGGCCAGCAGCGTCAAGTATTGTATCCACCCGGGCCAGGACACCCGGACCCGAACTCAAAAGGGCTGCGATGCCGACGTCACGAGTTCGTATGATCGGGTAGGCCTGCCCTGCACGAACCGCGAGTTGCACATGCTCGCCCGGGTCTGCGGCGAGATTGATGAAAGCCACCCCGGTGATTCCCTGGTATGCCAGGCTGGCATAAGTGCCGCTGTCGATGGGTGTCGAGCTGGCGACCTCGATCTCGACCTCTATCGCCTTGTCCTCTGCGCGGGATAACTGGATCGTGGTGATCAGGCCGACGTCGACACCCATATAGCGCACCGGACTGCCCTCGCTGAGCCCATTGACGTTCCGCTCGAAGATGACTGTGTACCGCGTCGTGGGGACGGTCTGGCCGACCTCGGCGACCCAGAATCCGACAACAAGCAACACGACGGTCCCAAGCAGAATAAAGACCCCGACTGCCAGGTAGTTAGTTCGCTCGTACATTTTTGTTCTCCTTCTGCTGTGCCCTGACGGCACGCGGGTCGTTGAAGTAACTCCGGATCCACGGATGGGGCGATTGGACGATTTGATCCAGGGTGCCAACCACGACCTTCTTGTCCACCAACACAGCGACGCGATCGCATAGTCCGAACAGGCTGTCCATGTCGTGAGTCACCATGATGATGGTCAGATTCAGGCTGGCACGAAGATAGGTGACCAGGTTGTCGAATCGCGTAGCGCCGATCGGGTCGAGGCCTGCGGTCGGTTCGTCCAGAAACAATATATCTGGCTCGAGCGCCAGGGCCCGCGCCAGCGCAGCGCGTTTGATCATTCCGCCCGACAACTCGGACGGGTACTTGTCCAGCGCGCTCAGGGGCAGACCGGTCATCCGGACTTTCAATTGTGCCAGTTCGCGGCGCGTGGCGGCCGGCACATTCGAATGCAAGGCAATGGGCAACTCCGCGTTCTGTCGTACCGTCAAAGCGGAAAACAGGGCGCCGTTCTGGAATAACACACCCCAGCGCTGCTGCAGCCCTGGCCCGACCGTCTGAATATCGTGTCCGAGCACATGTATTTCCCCCGACTGCGGTTTGCGCAGGCCGAGCATGCTTCGCATGAGCACGGATTTTCCGGTGCCCGATCCACCGACGATGCCGAGTATTTCTCCGGGGTAGACATCCAGGCACAGCTGATCGTGGACAACGTGCTTGCCAAACGCGTTGACCAGGTTGCGAATGGAGACGATCGGTTCCATCTATATTCCCAGCCGAACAAACACGAAGGTGAACACGGCATCCGCCGCGATAATGAGCGTAATGGCCTGCACCACCGCGACCGTCGTCAGACGTCCCAGCTGTTCCGCGGAGGTCGTGACCTGTAAGCCGCGCAAGGTACCGACGGCACCGATCAGCAATGCAAATACCGGGGCCTTGACCAGGCCGACGAACATGGTCTGCAGGTCCGCGCTAGCCGCCGCCCGGTCTATGAACTGAATCATGGACATATCCAGCACAGTCGTGCTGAGAATCAGGCCGCCAGCCAAACCTGCGAGGTTGGCGAATCCGGTCAGCAGGGGAAGGGCGATCATCAAACCCAGGACGCGCGGTGCTACCAGCACCTGGTTCGGGTTGAGCCCCGTCACGCGCATGGCATCAAGTTCCTCGTTGAGTTTCATAACGCCCAGCGAGGCCGCAAACGCACTGCCTGAGCGACCGGCCACCATGATGGCCGCCATAATGACGCCCATCTCCCGCAGTATCGATATGGTGACCAGGTCGGCAACGAATACTTCGGCGCCGAACTTGGCCAGTTGCGTCGCCCCCTGGTATGCGATGACCAGCCCCATGAGAAAGCTGATCAGGCAGACGATGGGAATCGCCTGCACCCCGGTCTGATAGACCTGCCGTATCGTTTCGCGGAAAGCGAGCGTCGATGGCGTGGTGATGCCTTGCATGACCGTGGTTGCGATGTATCCGATGTCCTGCAGTCCGGACGCAGCGCCTCTGCCCAACGACTCCAGTCCGCGGCGAATGCGCTGCTCGTCGATGACGGGTACCTCTTCGTCGTCTGTGGGTACCGCCGAAGCAGCCGCCTGGGTCAGGCCGATAGTAAGAGTCGCAGTGTCGTTGGGGCCGTCGCCCAGGGTGACATCACGGATTTCCACTGTGACGGTCAATGTCGGATTGCCTGCAAAATCCAGTGGTGCACCGGCGATCAGCCAAAGTTCGGGGCCGACGATCTCGAACAGCGCCGCATCAGGGCCGGACAAAGACAGTTTGTTGGTACCCAGTGCGTCATCGGCTATCACGATGTCGGCAACCTTGATACCGCCAGACGTGATCGCATCTTCCCGAATGCTGGTAATCACATTGGCGAGGCTGACGGTCGGCGGCTCATTGACGTCGGTGATTGCGATCGACAATGGGGCGATATCGTCCGGCGTGGCGCCAATCGCAACGTCGTCGACCTCGACCGTAACATCCAGGACCGGCTTCGTCTCGAAGTCCAGTCTGGCTCCGGCGACCAGATGCAGCTCGGTGCCGACGATCTCGAACAGCTCCGCGTCCGCGCCACTCAGACTGAGTTTGTTCTCACCGCGCCCGTCGTCGATGATGACGATATCGGCGACCTTGTTGGAGGCCGACGTGTCCGCGTCTTCAGGCAGGGTGGTCGTGGCATTGATGAGCTCTACACTGGGTGGCTGGTTGAGCTCAGTGACGCTCTCCAGGAAGCTGAAATGAGCCGCCTTGAACCCCTGGAATTCGGTGGTTCGCCCCTGGGATTCGAAATCCTGAGATCTGCGGAAGAGCACCCAGGCGCCGGCGATGTCGATCTCCTGCAGCCCGCCGCACAGAAACGTTACGGCGGTGGCAACGCCGGCATCTAAATCAGCCAGCGCAGTTTCGAGATCGGGCACGTTATTCAGCACCCAGTCGCCTTTCAGGCTGACGGTCAGCGAGTGATCGTCTCGTTCCGCGTGTAGATAACTGTTCTCCACTGGCGCCTCTTAATATTCTTGTTGCCATCCTGCCGGAAACCGCGCTCAGCCGGGGCTTGCCTCCGCCTCTGAGTTTACGCGGTCTCTCACCGGGAATCCCGCAGGCGGCAAACGTTTGCGACAGTGAGCAATGCGCCGGAAAGTGATGCTCGGGTAAGCACAAGCTAAGACCTTGAATTCTTGCGGAACAATGATGGTCGGGGTCAGAGGATGGAACGGCAGTTTCGCTGCCTCGCCTTCGGCGTCTGTCGACCGGCTACGCCGGTCTCGGTGTGAACCGTACTCACAGTATGCACTGGCAATCGGTCACCACGGATTAACGATCGGGTGGGCCCCAGCCTCCCGAAATCGGAATTCGGATTGTAAGTAGTTGTTTTAACTAATAGTCTGGCGCAAGGCGCCCGTTGCATTTGCAGGACTTTTCAGGACCAAGCCGAATCGTGTCACACGAATTTCACACAGTCGGGCACTTGAAATCGCCGGGGGGTTCATTGTTCTCGTTTTCTAGCGAACGCCAGATTGTCAAACACGACAAAACAAAGCAATACGACGCCCGATATGACGCCAATGGGCCAATGAAGGCGCGCATTGCTGAACTAAATGTTTGTGTTGCCGAGCAATGAGCAATTCAGGACGAAGAACCGCGAGGAGAGAATCGTCGTGTTGAACTCGATTGCCCGACGGGTGATCGACGAGCGCCGGGGCAAGCACCGGGAGTTGATCTTCACCTACAAAGGCAAGCGGCTCTATAACCTGCTGAACTCAGCTTGAAGGAGGGCACGAGAGCGGGCGAAGCTGCCCGGTTTTCGTGTGCATGACCTTCGGCATACCTTCGGGCATCGGCTGCGTGCCGCCGGCGTGAGTTACGAGGATCGTCAGGATTTACTCGGGCACAAGTCCGAGCGGATCACGACGCATTACTCGGCACCGGACGTCGCGAGGCTGATCGAGGCGGCAGAGAAAGTGTGTATCAGGCGACCGAATACTGTCTTACGCGTTGCAGGTCACACGATTCTCACACAATCGGGCACGCAAAAAGACAGTGTTCGGGATGGCCCTGCACAAGTATTGAAAAAAAAGGAAATATTGGTCGGGGTGAGAAGATGAGCCAACCTTCGGTCGGCTTGTCGGCCAACTTCGTTGGCCTCGGTGCGAACTTTGATTCAGTTCCATCTCCCGACCTGCATCCAGAAACAAAAAATCGGCTCCCCCTCTGGGTGAGAAGCCGATTTTTCTTATTCTGAATTGGTCGGGGTGAGAAGATTCGAACTTCCGGCCCCTGCCTCCCGAAGGCAGTGCTCTACCAGGCTGAGCTACACCCCGAAACCGGCGGCAATCATACACTCAGAAGCCCGGCCGGGCTACATCTGCGGCGCCATTAACCGGCCTCGTTCTGCTCCGGAAAATCAGGGTCGCCCGGCATGACGATACGTTTCTTTCCGTCTTTCGTCAGGATAACCGGACAAACCTTGGTGATCCCCTTGCGAGCTTCTGATCGCGCCCAGTCAATCAGGGTATCGACCGAATTCATTTCGCCAAGTTCCTGCAGGGTCTTGAGAGTCGGGTGCGGGATTTTCATGCTGCCGTCTCGCCCGCAATGCAAAGCAGCGGTGGCCGTCAGCCAGCGACTGTCTGTCAGTTCGGCGCCATCGTGGCGCGCGTCCTGCTCTGATGGCATTGCCGCCATAAAAAAACGGGTCGACCACCTTTTTGGTAATGGCCGTGGCGTCTCCCAGTAAGCGAAATAGTGCAAAGCGTCGCACGCGATATGCAGCCGTTGTTCGTGAAGAAAATCCGACCACGCCAGATCGGCCTTGTCGACTTTTGTGCGCAGTTCCTGCAATTCAGCACTGTATTTCGGCCAGTCACCGCCCGGGTCGCGTGCCAACAGAATACTGGTCTCTTCAAACAGCTCACGGATTGCCGCGCTGTAGTAGTCGAGGCCGCCTCCGGTGACACTGAGAATCGTATCCGCTTCATCGGCTGTTCTTCCCTCGCACAACGCGCGAGCGTCTGATTCGTTAGCATCGACAACGCCACCGGGAAACGTATAGCTGTCGCCGTAGGCGTCTCCCTGACGTCGTTTGACCATCAGAATCTCGGGACCACGCTCCGAATCACGCAGCATGACAATCGTCGCCGACGGCAATGCGGGTACAGGCTGTGTCGCGTCTCGACTCATGCTTAGAGGTACTTTCGAATTGTCTCTTCAATCTGTGACGGCTTGCTGCCGTAGCCGATGATATCCGCTATCTCGTCGTCGCGTCCGATCACGTACACCTGCGAGCTGTGGTACGGAACATAAGCATCCGTCGGCGCCAGCGCATTGTACTCGTCCCGATTGAGCGGACGATCCTGACCGTTCTCTGCACGTAAGCTGTAACCGAAGGTCGTCCGAAAACCTGTAGTGACCGCCGTGATTTGCTCGTGCGTTCCTGTCAGTCCGACAATCGATGCGTGAAAGGCATCGGTGTACTGAGCGAGTCTTTCCGGTGTGTCTCTTTTCGGATCGATCGAGATAAACAGGACGGTCACCTGCGCGGCCAGGGAGTTCAGAGAGTTTAGAGCCATGCCGATGTTCTGTAGCGTAACAGGGCAAATATCGGGGCAGGACGTGTAGCCGAAGAACACCAGGCGCAACGTTCCGCTGAAATCATCCGCTGTGACGTCATTGGCGGATTCGTCAACGAGTTCGAACGAAACGTCGATATCCGGTTCCGCTGCCGGTGAGTGATCCGTTTCCTGTTGGCAGCCGCCAAAAAGGTACAGAGCCATGACAACGAATACAACGACTGAGTAATTCATCGACACGGGCTCATCGATCTCAATGGCAAACGTTATTGGATACAGCGATCTCGATGCCCTCGAGCGTGGTTACTCCGGTATCGATGAGCGTTTCAAGCTCGTGCGATCTCGCATTTATCGCTGCAATCTGGCCAGTATCAATGATGGCGGTCAACAGCGTCTTCGAATCGGACGTGACGATGCCGTCGTCGGTGCGGCCAGGTAGTCGAATCGGATCCAGCGGTTTGAGTTTACCGAGATCGACTACGCCGATGTTGTTGCCAACTGCGGGCATGATGAATGCAACCGTGTCGAGCCAGCCGGTATTGATCTCCCTCGCGGTCACATTGGTCGAAATCGTGGCGAGGACCTGCTTGGATAGCACCGACAATACGGTCAGCGTTTTATCCCCACTGTTCGGCACCAAAACATAGCGATTGTCGGCTGTACTGTAGGGTCTGATCGGATCCTTACCGACAGGTACAGACTCCTTGACGGTTCCGTCGATGAGATCGAGCACCACGACACGGTTTTCGGAAGTCACCGCCACGTAACCCGTGTAGCCGTCGGCCGAACGTGACATCGCGCTGACCTGTGCATCGGCGTCCGGTTCGCCGCCGAGGTCGATCTCGGCGACCTTTTTGCGTTGCGCCAAGTCAATGATACTGATGACTTTTCGGCTTGGATCCACGACATACAGCTTGCCACCGTCAAAACCGAACGTCATGGAGAGTGCGGGGCCGAGACCGTCGGCACGCAGCACTTGCTCAAAGGTAAACATGTCCCAGATCGAAACTGAGCCGTCATTGCTGCCAAATGCTACGAACCGATCGAAAGGGTTTAGTAATGCGGCATCCGGGCGCATGCCAATGTTCAGTTCCCTGATGACCTCACGCGTGTACAGATTAATAATCGTGACAGATTCACTGTCCGGATCTGTCGCAAAGAGCAAGTCCAGTTCCTCTGATGCAACGACACTGTGCGCTACATGCGATATTGTGATTTTGGCTGCAACTTTGTGTTCGAGCGTATCGATCGCAATGATGGTTTCTTCCGCGGCGCTCGGCACGAACGCAAACTGGCTGCCATTAGTTAATTTGTCGCTCTTGAAAAAATCGAGGACATCGGCATTGGCGACAGGCGGCAGCATCAATGCCAATGCAAGCATGAGCGCCGGCAACTTCGTATCGAATTTCATGGCGGGCGAGTGGCGCTTACTCGAGGCCGAGAAATGGGTAAATGGCGTCACTGACCGTATGGAAGTTATCCGTTACGAGGAGCAGCCCGAAGAACACGATGAACGCCGAGGACACGGCACCAACCAGGCGCGTATGCCGCGAGATAGCCTCGAACAGGCCCTGCATCCGCGAGAAAAAGTAGGCCGCGAGCAGAAACGGAATGGCTACACCGGCAGCAAAGATGCCCATCAGGCTGGCACCAACAGACGCGCTGCCCAGTGCGCCAACATAAATCAGCAATGTCCCTATTATCGCGCCTCCGAAACAGGACATGCAGCCAAGGCTGAATGCGATTGAGACCAGCACCGTGCCAATCGTGCCTTTGGATCTGAATTGTTGAATCGTCTTGGCACCAGGCAAGCGGCAGACCACCGGCGCTTTCGCGCGAATTCCGAGCCACACGCCGAACAGAATGACGATGATGCCGGCGACAATGCCCACCGCCCGCGTGTAATTGGCGAAGAACAGTTGTGCCTCTTTGCCGGCGTAGCCAATCAGGGCTCCGCTGACGACGAACAGCGCGATGTAGCCCGCAACAAAACAGCTGGCAAGCCACAGCACTTTGCGACGCACCTTGGGGCTGATCCCGTGTTCAGCAACAACCTGTTCCGCGGTGATGCCGCCCAGCGTCGCGAAGAAAATCAGCACAAGCTGGATCAGGCATGGGGTCAGCACTGACGCCAGCAGACCTGCGGACAAGGAAAACACCATGATGCTGGTGAACGTGTCACGCGACATCAATTCCGTTGGGATGTTGAGCGGCAGTTCCCAGACGAACTCCGAGTCGACAGGGACGTATTCACCGTTTTCGATCAAGTCCCGATCCCACGTGTGTGTCAGGGTCAGTTTCAGCTCGTTGGCGTCAGCGTCGATGTATGGCTGGCCTTGCTCATCGAATTTGGCAAACTGCAGGATCGTCGTACGGTGATGTTCGACCAGATCCGGGCCTTCGGCCGATACCGGTTGAATCGTTTGATCACCGATAGTCAGTGTGGCTTGGGCCAATCCGTCGGGCAGAAACTCCGTGTGCACATCTTCGGAAAGGAAAAACACGATGTGTCTGTCGGGGCGATAGGCCTCGACCGAGCCTTTGCGGTCAGCAAACTGGAAATATTCATCGGACGCATACAGCGCCGTCACCTCGATGCCGCCAGGAAACCAGTCAAAACGCGTCAACATCTGGTTAAGCGTGCGGAAGTCGTCGAATCGTTCGCTTTGCACCTGCTGACCGGTCTCGAACAGCATTCGGTCGCCATTGACGAAATACGGGAACACGAGCCACGAGAAAGCGACTGCGGCAACAAAGATGAAGCCGAGGGCCGATACAGCAACTTTGTTAATTGTTCCCGGGTTCACGGCCTTGCCACTCAACGGTAAAGATCAGGAACGTCGTTGTACGGAGAAGTCGGCGATTGCGATCAGGGCCTGCTTGTAGTCCGAATCCGGAACGCCGGATAACGCCGCTATCGCCGTGTCGGCGGCTTCCTGCGCGCACGCCGCTGTGTACTGCAGGGCACCAGTAGATTCGATGATTGCGGTAATTCGCTCGAGCTGATCGAGTCCGCCCTTGAGAATGGCATCGCGCATCACAGCCTTATCGTCGGCGTCACTTTTTTGCATCGCGTAGATAAGCGGTAGCGTGGCCTTTCCTTCAGCCAGGTCGTCGCCGATATTCTTGCCAAGTTCATCGGCGGAGGCATTGTAATCGAGCGCGTCATCGACGAGTTGGAACGCAGCGCCGAGGTTTTGGCCGTACGTGATCATGGCCGCCTCGTCATGCGAGTCGCGGTTTGCCAGCACAGCGGCGATTTGGGCGCCTGCCTCGAAGAGCCGCGCGGTCTTGCGATAAATAACCAGCCGATAGTCGTCCTCAGTCGTATCCGGGTCATGCACGTTCATCAGTTGCATGACTTCGCCGGCGGCAATCGTATTCGTTGCATCGGCCAGTATCTGCATGACGCGCATGCTGTCGATGTCGACCATCATCTGAAACGCACGCGAATACAGGAAGTCACCGACGAGCACACTGGCCTGATTGCCAAATACTGTATTGGCCGTATCCCTGCCGCGGCGCCGGGCCGAGCTGTCAACGACATCGTCGTGCAACAGTGTGGCGGTATGAATGAATTCAATAATTGCTGCTGAGCGAATATGCTGCTCACCGGCGTAGCCGAGGGCGCGAGCGGCTAACAGGACCAGGAGTGGCCGCAGACGCTTGCCGCCGCTCGTCACGATGTACTGCGACACCTGCGAGACAAGCGCCACGTCGCTTTCGAGACTCGTCGAAATCAGTTGATCGACGGCTGCCATGTCGTCGCGGGCCAGCGCGATAACGTCGGCGAATGTCGTCGCTTCCAGGGATTCTTCTACGGCGTGCATCAGATTCATGATGATGCCTGAATTGCCCGTTTTTGGCGACCGGCGGAGCATTGCGGCAGTGCGAATCGTGCAATCGCAAGCCTTTGAAATCAGGGCTAAAATGGATTCCATCTGACGTTGACCCGGGGCAGGGTTATCTATAGAATTCCCGCTCCTTTGTGGCAGTCGCCAGTTCTGCGTTCGAGCGGACATCCGGCAGCTACAAAAAAACACTTAATTCTCAGTGAGTTGCAAGAGCTACGCGGCTCACGATTTGGAGCAAACTACGATGTATGCGGTTTTTCGCAGCGGCGGCAAACAATACCGCGCGGCAAAAGGCGATGTTTTGCGCCTCGAAAAGATTGACGGCGACGAAGGCGCCACTGTCAAATTCGACCAGGTACTGCTGGTCGGCGAGGGCAGCGATATCGAGGTCGGCAGCCCCACATTGTCTGGTAGCGCGGTCAGTGCAAAGGTCGTTCGTCAGGGCAAAAGCCGCAAGGTACCTGTCGTCAAGTTCAAACGCCGGAAAAATTACTTGCGGCAAGGTTCGCACCGGCAGTTTTTCACCGAGGTCGAAATCACGGGCATAACCGGCGGATCGGCGAAGAAGGCAGCGCCAAAAGCTGACGCGACTGATAAGGAAGCGGCACCGAAAGAAACAGCTGCGAAAGCGCCAGCCAAGAAGAAGGCAGCGAAGAAAGTAGCAAAAAAGGCAGCTTCCGAGAAGCCGGCAGCGAAAAAGACAGCAAAGAAGAAAGCGGCGAAGAAGAAAGCGGCTAAGAAGTAGTAGCGATTTACACGAAGGTACAGATCAATGGCACATAAGAAAGCAGGCGGCAGCAGCAAAAACGGTCGCGATTCAGAATCCAAACGATTGGGCGTCAAGCGATACGGCGGCCAGGAAGTATTGGCTGGCAACATTCTCGTTCGCCAGCGCGGCACGCGCTTTCACCCGGGTACTAACGTCGGCATTGGTCGCGATCACACGTTGTTCGCGAAGAAAGACGGCAATGTGAAATTCGAGCGAAAAGGTCCGAAGAACCGCCAGTTTGTGAGTGTTGTATCGAACTGATGGTCGCGCCCCGAGCGGCGCTCCAGCAGGAGCCTTGGCGCTCCAACAAAGGCCCCGCAACAGCGGGGTTTTTTGTAGGCTAAAACTATGAAATTCGTCGACGAAGCCACAATACGAGTTCAGGCGGGCAACGGTGGTCACGGTTGCCTGAGCTTTCGGCGCGAGAAATATGTAGAGAGAGGCGGGCCCGATGGCGGCGATGGCGGTCATGGTGGCAGTGTGTATCTGGTTGCCGACCCGTCGATGAACACGCTCGCCGATTTTCGGGTTGCTCGTAAGTTTCGCGCTGAGACCGGGCAGGGCGGTGCGGGCCGCAACAAGACCGGGCGCTCAGGCTCGGATCTCGATGTCAGGATCCCGTGTGGCACGGTCGTGCACGACGTTGATACGGGCGAACTGATCTGTGATCTCACAGAGCCGGGACAACGTCAAAAGGTTGCCGAGGGCGGTCGCGGCGGGCTCGGAAATACTCGTTTCAAGAGCAGCGTAAATCGAGCACCACGGAAGACTACGAATGGAACCCAGGGCGAGGGTCGCCATCTGAGTCTGGAGCTGAAGGTTCTCGCCGACGTTGGCTTGCTTGGAATGCCCAATGCTGGCAAGTCAACTCTGATAGCAGCGATGTCGCAGGCGAAACCGAGAATTGCGGACTACCCGTTCACAACCCTGCACCCGAATCTCGGCGTTGTGCGCGTCGGCCGGCTGCAGAGTTTTGTCATGGCCGATATCCCGGGGTTGATCGAAGGCGCATCCGAGGGCGCCGGTCTGGGCATTCAGTTCCTGAAGCACCTGCAGCGTACGGGCCTGTTATTGCACCTCGTGGACATCGCGCCGATTGATGGATCCAGCCCGGCCGGGGTAGTCAAGGCGATCGCGAATGAGCTCGGTAATTTTTCGGAGGAGCTTGCGGACAAGCCACGCTGGCTCGTCATTAACAAGATCGATCTTCTGAGTAATGAGGATCTCGTCACGGCGCGAGATGCCTTGCTTGCCGAACTCGATTGGGGTGGTCCGGTATTTGAAGTGAGCGCTGCGACGGGTGAGGGCACGGACACCCTTGCTCAGGCAGTCATGCGAGAGCTGGAGGAAGAATCGGCTGCCTAGGACTGTTTCGGGTTGTGGTTCAATTCGCAGGTCTGATCAAGGTACTCGTCGTAATTCTGTGCGGGGCGCCCTGGTGTGCGCCGCGTGAAGATACGAAGGCTCCAGAGGCAGCAGGCTATGCCGATGCCAACGCCGGAGTACAGATACAAACGCTGCACTTCAATGCCCAGATAAATTCCTACGATGATCAGGAGAAGCCCGAGTAGCAGCCAGTAGTGCGGTGCTCTCTCGTAGAATCTTGGTGGTAAATACATAATTATCGCCTCATTGCAGATTTGTCGCTGTGAGATTTAGAAGATCCCGGCGTGCCGGATCTAGCCGCATATCTCGTCTTTCTTGGCCCGGGTTTCGGCGATCGTCTTTTGCGCCTCTTGCTCGTTCAAGTACTCGCGCTCGCCGTCCTCGCTCGTGCGATAGAGCTGCGGGGCATTGACATACGATTCGTAAATCTCGGTTGCACGTTCACAGTAGTACGCTTCAGCCTGTTTGCGCGCGGCGCGACTTTCTTCAGTCTCTCCTGGATACGCTTCCTCGTCTGCCTCAGAGTTTTCGCCAGTATCGTCGAGGCTCTCCACCGGGCCAGGTGAATGCCACACCAGTTCAACTGAAACCGCGTCTTCATGATCCGGCGTGTCACTGTAGTAGAACTTGCCAAACTCATCAGTCCAGGTGTAGATCGGTGTCATCGTATCGACGAAATGGGTGTTGCCCTCAGCATCCACCCACCGCCACACATCGGCATGCGCCGACATGCTGATGCCCGTTATGAGTACAAGAATAAGTAAGGAGTTCTTCATAGTGACCTCTGTCGGCAAGCAGTATGAATTCTTTAGCCTGCAAATCCGTTGACTGCCGTCACAAATCTGCAGTGGCGCTGCCCGGCAAGGCCTTGGTGCGTGCGTCGGTACCAGGCAAAACCGACTCGGCATTACATAACGCAGATCGCCACGACTCGAGGGTAACCGTTCATCCGGCAAATCACTCCGCTTGTCGGCTCACAAAGCCTTATCTAATCGAATTGCGACGTGCCTCAACGCCCGCCATACGTGGTTTCGGCATACTCACACCATGGATTATCACTGCAGGAAATTTCGCCGAAAATGTTTGGTCAAGGTGATTATGTAATGTCCAGGGAAAACGGTTTCACGCTTATCGAAATGATGATCGCAATCGCGATCACCGGGCTGTTGTTGTCGATGGCCGTGCCGGCGATGAATTTATTCGTGTCCAATGCCCGGCAAACCGGTGCACTCAATGACTTTGTCTCGTCAATGCACGTGGCGCGAAGCACCGCAATTACGACGAATTCCCGCGTCACCGTCTGCCCAAGCGCTGGTGGTGCAAATTGTGATCTAGTTGGCTGGGATGAGGGCTGGATCGTGTTTCGCGATGCTGACAGCGATCAGAACGTGGACGGTGACGAGGTCATCGTAGCAACGTCAGCTGGTGCGGATGGACTTTCGTTTCAGTCAGGTGAGTTCAGTCAATTCCTCATGTATCGCCCGAACGGTCGCGTCATGAATGCATCACTCAATGGCAGCTCTGGAGAATTTACCATCTGTGATGGTCGCGGTGCCGATCACGCCAAAGTATTGATTATTGATTTGTCCGGTCGTCCTCGCGCTTCGGACTACCTTGCAGACGGCAGTTCGCCGAGCTGCAGCTAGTCATTCATTGTCCGGGAACTTTCACATGCTTACCAGCCACAACATTCAACGCGGATTCTCACTCATTGAGATGCTTGTCGCACTGGTCGTGTTCAGCGTCGGCCTGTTGGCGGTCGCCGGATTACAGACAGTATCCAAGCAAGCAAATTACGAGGCGATTCAACGAACGACTGCCTCGCAGATTGCGTACGGGCTCCTTGAAGACATTCGTGTCAACGGAGACGCGGCAGACATCTACCTCGCGGCTGGAGAGCTGGGCAACGGCAGTCTGGGCGCCGAACCGGCGCCGAATTGCAAGCCGGGTGCGGAATGCAATACAGCGCAGAAAGCGGCGTATGACCTGTGGTTCTGGGAGCAGCTGATTGACGGCAACCTTGAGACCAGCGGTGGTGCGGGGACTGGCGGTTTGGTGCTGCCGACTTTGTGCATCGCAGGCCCGGTTGGCGGTGGAGCGGGCGTTTACCAGGTGAGCATCGCCTGGCGTGGCTCGGCGTCGATCAACAACTCGGTCGCCAATCCATGTGGCGCGGCCAGCGGTAATTACGGTGCAGCCAATGAATTCCGCCGCATCCTCCAGATTCCTACTTACATTGATCCCGTTAATTGAGCGTCATACCAATGCGAACTGCTATTCATAAATTACAATCCGGTTTCACTGTGGTCGAGTTGATGATCGCCATGCTGTTGTCGCTGACGTTGGGAGCGGCCGTTGTCACGGTATTCGTCAATAATAGCTACAGCTTCAATCAGGACGAGAACATCTCGCGCATGCAGGACGATGCCCGTTATGCGTTGCATGAAGTTGCATTCGATATCAGCATGGCTGGGCATTATGCCGAGCTGCATATTCCAGAGGGTGTGACTCCTGACGGAGGCCTGTCGATCGGCACTGATTGCGGCCCGACTGGTGAAGTCAACTGGATGTATAGAACATTCGATACCGGCACAGGGAATTCGCTGTCGATCTCGGCGATTGATAATGCAACAAATTCCGTGGTTGCAGCAGCGCACTCGTGTTTCGCTACTGGAGAGCTTCTCGACGGCACCGACGTTGTCGCGATCAAACGGGTTGCTGGAGCCGAAGCGGCCGTGCCGGCCGCGGGGTCGGTCTATCTGCGCACCAACGGTACAGTCGGCCTGTTGTTCAACGGACCGGCACCGGCGGCACCACCTTTCGTCGTGTCACCGCCGCGTGCCGACTGGGCATATCGTCCGAGCATTTATTACATCCGGCAATTTGCCAATACGCCTGGCGACAACATTCCGACCTTGTGTCGTAAGGCACTGCGCGGTGCCGGCCCGGACATGACGACAGAATGTATTGCGACCGGCATTGAGAATCTGCAAATCGAATATGGCATCGACACCAGTGAAGATGGCCACCCGAACGTGTACATGAGCAATCCGAATCTCACCGATATGCAAAACGTCGTCGCTGCGCGGGTGTTTCTGCTCGCACGTACGACCGAGATCGATACCCGCTACACGAACGACAAAACGTATTCGATTAGTAATTCGCCGGACATGGTGCCGGGCGACTCTTTTCACCGCCGCGTATTTTCGACCAGTGTTTCCATTCAGAACATACGCAGCATGAACATGATGGGCTTTTGACATGAATAAACGGATACATTCAATCAAGCAAAAGCAGAGTGGTGCGATTTTGGTCGTAGCATTGATGTTTCTTATCGCCATCACGCTGTTCACG
>Ga0224508_10002376_pt1 | contig 15987 bp, 14 predicted proteins | sample SF_Jan12_sed_USG_4_FD_170157 | JGI IMG/M metagenome (GOLD analysis project Ga0224508, IMG submission 170157) | Sediment microbial communities from San Francisco Bay, California, United States - SF_Jan12_sed_USGS_21 | ecosystem: Environmental > Aquatic > Marine > Sediment | place: USA... | reverse complement strand
TGGAGAATTTTTATCCTGGTGTCAATACAATCGTGAAGCGCAATCCAAACTATTGGAAAGAAGGACGCGCATTTTTTGATTCGGTTGAAAATCTGTTTATTTCCGATGCGGCTGCGCGTACCAGTGCTTTGCGCACGGAAAGTATCGATTGCATGTCAAATCTGGATCTTAAAACGGTGAGTTTATTGCAACGTCAAGAGGGTGTTCAGGTTTTTCCGGTATCCGGCAATAAACATGTCACATTGCCGATGCTGTCTGATACCGCGCCCTTCGATAATAATGATGTGAGACTGGCGTTGAAATACGCCATCAATCGCGAAGAGTTGCTGGAGAAAATCGTCAAAGGGCAAGGCGAGGTAGGCAATGACAGCCCGGTCGGGCCGGCCAATATTTATCGCGCGACGCCGGAAGAGTTACCGCAACGGGCGTTTGATCCGGAGAAGGCGAAGTTTCATCTGAAACAAGCTGGCCTTGAAAATCTGTCATTGAAGCTGCATCTTGCCGACACGGCATTCGAAGGTGCTGTCGATGCCGGTCAGCTTTATCAGGAAACTGCGAAGGTGGCCGGTATCAATATAGAGGTCGTACGCGAGCCAAATGATGGTTATTGGTCGAATGTGTGGCTCAAGAAATCCTGGTGTGCCAGCTATTGGGGCGGGCGTCCGACAGAGGATTGGATTTTCTCGCAAATTTATTCATCCGGTGCCGACTGGAATGAGTCCAAGTGGGAGCACGCGCGTTTTAACGAGTTGTTGGTCCAGGCCCGTGGGGAGCTGGACGCCACCAAACGACGTGAAATGTATGTGGAGATGCAACGCATTGTTCACGAAGAGGGCGGTTCGGTCATCCCGGTATTCATGGCTTATACTCACGCGGCAACCGACAAGATTAAGTTACCGGAGCAACTGGCCAATAATTGGGAGTTAGACGGCCATAAAAACGCAGAACGTTGGTGGTTTGCATAATTTTCAGGTAAACGCTTAACGAATAGACGCGGAGCAGATGGAGTTTTGTTCCGCGTCTTTTTTGTCCAAGCACACAGAGTTATCTACACAAAGTCATGTCCGATAGATTTGTGTGGCGTTTAAAATCGAACAATGGATGCAGCAACTCCCTCCCATATAATCATGGGTTCATTTTGAGTCCAAGTTACCAATGAAAAGTTCAAGCGCGCACGATTTTCCCGGCAGTGACGCGGCATTCACGCGGGATTCGTTATATGGTACCGAGGTAGAACACACCTACTCAGGCGCCCTGAGTTTTATGCGCCGCAAATACACCAGGGATTTATCCGGTGTAGATTACGCGGTCACGGGAATTCCTTATGATCTCGCGACCAGTAACCGGCCGGGTACGCGGTTTGGGCCTGCTGCTGTTCGTGCTGCGTCCGCTCATTTAGCCTGGGGGCCGCCCTGGCCTTGGGGTTTTGATCCGTGTGATCGTTTGGCGGTTATCGACTACGGCGATTGTAGTTTTGACTACGGACGACCAGAAGGTATACCGGATGAAATCGAAGCCCATGCGGCAAAAGTCATTGAAAGCGACGCGAAACTGATTTCATTGGGTGGTGACCATTTTGTCACTTTACCCATTGTGCGCGCCCATGCGAAGAAATACGGCCCGCTGTCGTTGATACATTTCGATGCGCATTCGGATACCTGGTCCGATGAATCGGGCCGCATCGATCATGGCACCATGTTTTACCATGCGGTGAAAGAAGGCGTTGTCGATCCGAAACGTTCGGTTCAAATCGGAATTCGAACCCACAATAGTGACCCCTTAGGTTTTACCTGGCTGGATCCTGGCTGGTTGAACGCAAATGGTGTCGAAAAGGCTATCGCGGAAGTAAATCGTATTGTCGGCGGCAATAAAACCTACCTGACCTTCGATATCGATTGCCTGGATCCGAGTTTCGCGCCAGGAACCGGAACCCCAGTCGTAGGTGGATTGACTACAGAGCAGGCCCAGCGAATCATTCGCGGGCTGAAAGATATTGATTTTGTCGCCATGGATCTGGTCGAAGTGGCGCCCGCCTACGATCATGCGGAGATTACCGCGTTGGCGGCATCGAGTTTGATTCTCGATTTTCTGTGTATGCGTTCACAGAATTTACCGTCACAAGTTGCCTAGCTCATTTTTGTAAACTGATTCATAAAATAACATGACTTTTTCCGTTAACGGGCGTTGCGCCCGAACCGGTATGGTAGGGATTGCCATTACCACGTCCAGTATTTGTGTCGGCAGCCGTTGTCCCTGGGTGCGTGCGAAGACAGGCGCCGTTGCTACGCAGAACGTGACCCTGCCTAGCCTCGGTAACGAGGTGCTTCATGCAATCGAAAACGGTATGAACGCACAACAGGCGTTAGACAAAGTAATCACAGGACGCGAGCATGCCAACTACCGGCAATTAACGGTCGTTGATGTGCACGGTAATACAGCACACTTTACCGGTAGTGAAATACTCGGGATAAACAACGTGTCTTCGGGAGTCGACTGTGTCGCGGCGGGTAACCTGCTGCACAACGGCGGCGTTCCCACAGCGATGACGGATTATTTTCAAGCGAATCCCGAATTGCATTTGGCGCAAAGATTATTACTCGCGCTAAAAGCCGGGCACGATGCCGGCGGCGAGATGGGTCCGACACATTCCGCCGCGCTTTTAGTTGCGCATGAATATTCCTGGCCGCTGGTTGATTTGCGCGTGGATTGGCATGATCAAGACCCTATCAAACAACTACAAAGTATATGGGAAGCTTACGAGCCACAAATGCAAGACTATGTCACCCGTGCCATGGACCCGGCATCAGCACCGAGTTATGGTGTGCCGGGAGATGAGTGATCAGTAAAGGGTTTGATTAATTTCGCGTAGCCAAGCTATCAAAACGAAGAAATCGGGTAGGAGCGAGCTTGCTCGCGAAAGAGAATGCGTTTTCTACTTGTTCGCGAGCAAGCTCGCTCCTACATCAAAATGAACCTTCAAACCCCTGCAAAACATTCACTGTGTTAATCCCTATTTCTTCCACGGCATAACCACCTTCCATTACGAATAATGTAGGAATACCGAGTTTGCCGATCATACCGCCGTAGGTCGTGAAATCATCGCTGGTGAGTTTGAAAAAACTAATAGGGTCATTTTCGAAAGCATCGACGCCTAAAGAAACAATGAGGGCGTCCGGTGCGTATTCACCAATACGCTTCAGTGCATCGGTCATCGCTTCGCCCCAAACAGAGAACGGCGTGTTGGGTGGCATAGGGAAATTCGCATTAAATCCTACGCCATCGCCTTCGCCAGTTTCGTCCGCATAACCTAAAAAGTGCGGGAATGCATCTTTAGGACCACCGTGTAACGAGAAATAAAATACATCGGAACGGTCGTAAAATATATCTTGGGTGCCGTTACCATGATGAAAATCAGGATCGAGAATGGCAATGCGTTTTGCACCCTGATCTAACAGGTATTGCGCGGCAATGGCGGCGTTATTCAAGAAACAATAACCGCCATACATATCTTTGGCGGCGTGGTGTCCTGGCGGGCGGCACAGGGCGAAGGCTGAGGTTTTACCCTCGTTCAATAACTTTGCACCTGTTAACGCACACAGTGCGCTGCTTTTGGCGGCCTGCCAGGTACCCTCAACAATAGAGGTTTCAGCAGCCAGCGCGTAGTAACCGACTTTACCATCAATGTGATCCGGGAGGATTTGTCGCTGACGACGTGCAGGCCATACCGTCGGCAGTATTTGATTTTCATATCCTTCCGCCGTCCATTCCTGCCAACAGGTTTTTAAAAAAGCAATAAAATCTTCCGAATGAACTTTACTGAAGTGACTCTCGTCGAACTCTTCCGGATCGATCACCTCACCCAGTCCGACTTCTTCGATACGTTTTAAGATGTATTCGACACGCTCTGGACACTCAAAAGGCGGCACCAGTTTGCCGCCGTAAAGTTCACCTTCGGGCTGGTGTTTGTAGTGTTTGTCAGAGTAGATGGCGATCATGTTTAAGGGACTCTTTGTTGGCGTATTTTTGTTTCAATCAATTTGTCCGCCATTTAAAAGACGCGGTCGGCGTTCAGCGGTAAGCATTCAGGTGATAGTTCATTATTAGTTCCTCACCTGTCACCGACTGCTGGATGCCGAGAGCTGAGTGCCAACGGTTGCTAATCCGGAATCACTGCCGTCGCTTCAATTTCCATCACCCATTCAGGCTTGGCCAAACCCTGGACGATTAAACCGGTGGACACCGGGAATACGCCTTTAAGCCATTTACCGATGACATGGTATACATCGTCGCGATAAGCGCGATCGGTCAGATACACCTGGATGCGGCATATGTGTGATAAATCGCTGCCTGCTTCTTCCAATAGTTGTTTAACATTTTTCATGGCTTGCTCGGTTTGTGCGGCGGCATCGGCAGCGCCGACCACGTTGCCGTCAAAGTCACTGCCGACTTGTCCGCGAAGAAATACCATATTCCCCGCGCGTACAGCCTGACACAAGTCGTTGTCGAGGCTTTGTTCGGGGTAAGTATCTTTTGTATTAAAAGGACGAATGCGTTGATGTACCGTCATATCATTATCTCTTGTTTTATTTTGTATTCATTACTTTGTCAGACAAGCCCGCTGCGTTTTTAACAAACTCAAGCGGCTCGGCAAAATCGAAATTTACATAAACCGCATTTAAATGCGCGAACGGTGGTGATTGGGCGAACAAATTAAATGTCACCCTATGACCGGCGTAGTCAGAGTTAACCAGATCGCGGGCAAAGGCGAGCAGTTTACGCCTGTCATCAGATTCCCATTCTTCATTAATCGTATAAAACTTGTCCATCCACGGTTTGATTTCCGGCGCTTCGAAAGAAGCGCTATCCGGTGTGATACATATTTGACCGCCACATAACTCGCGAGTTAAATGCATCATATCGTGTAGTTTGGAACAAGCCAGCACACGGCCGGTAAACAACAATGATTGATTCGGCATAAGCAGATTTTTCGGACTGCGTTCGGCAGTTGCGATAGCGGCGGTAAGGTGCGCGTTAATGCCTTCGCGGTAGCAGGCCAGGGTGGCGAGTTTTTCCCGCACCGCGGGTTGTTTATCCAGACCGGTTTGTTGCGCATTGAATTTGGCCGCACCGATCATCATATCGGCCATTTTTTGAATACGTTGCACGAAGGGGAACGCACTGTAACGATGAAGCGTCGCACGGATAAAGGTCGCCGCGCGGGTGTGCTGGTAAAATAATACGTCTTCCCAGGGCACCAACACGTTGTCGAATATGATCAAGGTATCGACTTCATCGAATTTATTTGCCAACGGATAGTCTTTCTCCGGCCGGCGCCCGGTAAAACCTGTTCGGCAAATGTGTTTCATACCAGGAGCATTCATCGGTGCAACGAAACCGACCGCATAGTCGGATAGTTTTTGATCGCCCCAATTAGCAATAGTCGGTTTGACGAAAGCCTGATTGGCGTAAGCGGCGGCGGTTTCGTATTTTGCGCCACGCACCACAATACCGGCATCGGTTTCCTTGACCACATGCAACAACATGTCCGGGTCCTGTTCCTGGGGTGGTTTTGAACGGTCACCCTTGGGGTCGGTATTGGCGGAAACATGAAACGGATCTTCGCGTAGCGCACGATAAATATGTTTTTCAATATTTTCTGCGAAACGCGGATCAATTTCCGACAACACATCGCTGCCGTCGTACAACGACCACATCTCGCCGATGGTCTCATCGCCGACCCGGGTAACCACACCGCCAATATCGTCCATCACCGCATCGACCGAGTCGCGTTTGTCGTGCCAATCCTTCTGTTCAAACGGCAGCTTTAGGCCAATCGGATTGCGTTCACCCGTTTCCTCGTCGACATAACTCATGGCGTCCTGGGTTCTTGCGTCGTGTGCCATGTCGTAAATGCGTGCACGGATGTCCACCAACGGTTTGAACGCGGGATGCGACGGAACGTCTTTTACGCGTTCACCGTCTATCCATACTTCGCGGTCATCGCGAATGGATTCGATGTATTCGGCTCCGGTTCGGATCATTTTTTTCTCCTGTTATAAATGCTGAAATTAGTTCGTCAATGCGGCTGTTATATGTTCGCGGGATTCATCTGGAAATGTGCCGTGTAGCAGACTCACAACTGAATCGAGATTCTTCCCGCTAATATCCTGGGAAAGGTTTTTGAAATAGTGACGCAAGTTATGCGCGGCGAGTTGACAGGGTTTGTTATCAGTTGTTTCCTGATTACCGGCCAATTGTGATCCCAGAATACCTTGCGCAATGCGTTCAGAATCAAATTCCACCCCAAGAATTTTACCACGCACATCCATCGCCCCTTCTGGCTTGCTGAGTTCCTCTTTATCCTTGATTTTATCTCGTATCGCTCGCAGCGGTATGGTCACCTGTTCGCGCCATGTGCTAACGGCAGCATCCGCTTGAATTAGATCATGCTCCGATAGTTGACCACTACGCAATCCTGCCCAGCAACAATAAAACAATAAATTGACATCGGCGCCACAGTTGTCCTGCAAGTAAATAACGGACTGTTGTACACCTTCGGCGGGATACGCCGCCAGAGTAAAATTCCACAAGTTGTTTTCGTTAGACATAGTTATATTTTTTTAACTAATGGACTGGTAAAAAAAACGTTTGCAATAGCCGGTAAACTTTTCAACATGCGGATTGTGACCGGCCGTAGCGTTTCGCGCAATGGCAATGCGTCCCGCGGTAACGTCTTCGGTCAGGGAGCGAGTGACCAGCGCCTTGCCATCATAACTCATGTTGTTTGAAGGCTTGGTTACCAGTAGTGAATAACCCAGACCATTGGCGACCATGCCACGCACCATTTCGAATGACGGCGAATGAAAAGCGATTTCCGGTTCGAGTCCTGCATCGGTAAACAGGGATGTGAAGTAATCGCGGCTGGGCGAAATATCCAACAGAATCATCGGCTCGCGGTGTAAGTCGAAAAGCGATATCGATTCTTGCCGGGCGAGTGGGTGGGCCGAGGGAAGTAAAACATGAGGCGGTATTTGCGTGACGACCTCGGTTTTTATGGAATCACCAAGCGCCACATCGTAAAGCAGGGCAGCATCAAAAGTCTGATTGAGTAGCCCTGCAACCAATTGTTCCTGATTCCCTTCGCTGATCTTCACTGTGATTTCCGGCCATTCCTCACGCATGGTGCGTAGTAAGGTTGGCATAAAAAATGGCCCCAGGGTGACGAAACAACCGATATGCAATGGTGACGTTGAAACAGCGTTATTAGTAACTGATGATGGTTGCGCTGAAAATCGATTTATCCTGGCCGGGATACCATAGGCGCGATTCGCGTATATGAGCGGGTGGCCTGATTTTTCTGCGCTCATATCGTTGATTTCCGCGATAAAGATAAAATGGGAGCCCCATTGAAAATGGTGTTTCAGTTCACAATCGAATGACACCAATGCATCGCGTAAGACTGGCGCGCCGGTTTTTAGGGTTATCCACTCGGCGCAACGAAATTTATCCCGGTTATTTGTGTCTTTGCCGGCAAAAGTATCTGAAACTCGTGTTTGATCTTCGCGCAGCAGATTCACGCAGAGTTTTTCATTTTTTCTGATGGCGTCAGCGGTTCGACTCATGTGATGAACACAAACCAGCAATGAAGGCGGGTCGGCGGACACCGAACTCATCGCGCTGACCGTTGCGCCGGCTCGACCACCCGGTCCGTCGGTGGTTACGACCGACACGGTAGAGGCCGCGTGACTCATGCGGTCGATAAATTGTTCCCGAATATTCAAAGAAAAACCATGGTTAATGACTAATCGATTGTTATCAATCGTGTAAGATTTGTAAAATATTATAAATATAGAATATAAATAAATAAAATTAATGAATTACACACTGAAACAACTGCGTTATTTCGTGACGGTGGCGGAACACCAGAGCGTCACCAAGGCGGCGGATGCATTACACGTGTCGCAACCCGCTATTTCGTCCGCTATTGCACAATTGGAAACAATTTTCGACTTGCAGTTGCTGATTCGTCATCAAGCGAAAGGGGTCGATCTGACATCCGCGGGTCGCGCATTTGTGGTCAAGGCGCGTCAATTATTGATCCACGCGGATGAGTTATCGGCGGAGTCAAGCGAGCTCGGCGAATCCCTGAGTGGCGGTTTAGACATTGGTTGTTTTGTCACCTTGGCGCCGTTTTTCTTACCGGCGATTCTCAGGCAAACGAATTTACAGTATCCGGATATCAATGTGACCATGCATGAGGGAGCGATGGATACCTTGCGCCATCATCTGCTCGATGGAACCTGCGAAATTGTCCTGTTGTATGAGCTTGATCTGGATGAGCGAATTGAATCCGAGGTAATGGCGAACATTCCACCTTACGCATTACTGGCAAAAGATCATCCATTGGCGCAGAGCAATATGGTTTCCCTAAAGGACTTGGTTCACGAACCGATGATTCTGATCGACCTGCCTCATAGCCGGGAATATTTTCGGTCCTTGTTTTTGCAGCTCGGTATCGAGCCAAGGATTCAGCATCGCACACGCAGCTACGAACTAATACGAGGCATGGTGGCGAACAGTCACGGTTATTCCCTGTTGAATCTAAGACCTGCGGTGAATACAACCTACGATGGCGCGGAAGTTGTCTGTGTGCAGATAAAAGAGAAACTGGAACCGTTACAGGTATGTCTGGGTTGGTATCGGGGTATTCGATTTACCCGGCGGGCGCAGGCGTTCGCGGAGGTTTGCCGGCAGTATTTTTCAGAACACGCGAAATCCTAAAAATATTTTATTCCGGTCATCTTCCCCGGTTGATTTTTCCCTGGCTCCAAAGAGTATCGAGATTGATATTCCTGGTTTAGTAAATTTGCCGGGACAAAGATTGGGACAAAGCGATGTCTTCAAGCAAGCCCTTTTCAATGAATAATACTTCCGCCTGACTCAAATAGTTTTGCGCCCGTTCCATGTCGTTGTTGGAGTTGTGCAACACGGCCAGCACATCGGGCTGGCGGTGATACATCGCACGTTTAGAAATTTTCGCTAACGACCGGTTGGCCTGTACCCGCAATTTCCATGCCCGTTGCGTGTCGCCCTTCGCCCGGTAGTGGTTGTACAGGCGTTCATAATCTTTTGCCCGTTCGATTTGTTCGATACTGGCATTGAATTCCGCGTATTGACGCACAACGGCGTTCTTGAGTTCCAATAACAGATTGGGCTCAATACCGACAAGCTCCAATTCACTTAACACAGCGTCAGCCTTACTCAATTGTCCGGAAGCGGCATATAACTTCGCGGATTCAGCGGCGGCCATTTCCGCCTGGTAGGTATTGTTCAGTTGGGTGTATACGTTTACCAGCGTGTCGTAGGCGCTGGCGGCGGCGCCATAACGGTTGACGGCGAGGTTATCGTCGATGGTAAGTCGTAAGTTATTTTCTGCTTCCATATAATGCTTATGCGAAAATTGCCAGCGCGCGATCAGTAATCGATCATAAGCGTGTCCTGCCGTACGCGCCATTTGACGGGACTTGAGATGAGATTTGCCTAATTGAACGTAGACATTCGCCGATCCCACTTCGTCACCAATTCCTTCATACACATCGAGTGCTTCGAGCAGATACACTTCGGCGTTATCCAGATCCTGTTCTTCAATGGCAACCTGTCCAAGCAATGTCATGACATGCCCGAGTTGCTTTTTGTCGCCTTCTTCGACCGCTAAACCGGCAAATTCCATCAAACGCACACGCGCGCGCTTGAATTCGCTTTGGCGCAACAGCCCGGTAATTTCCTGTTCGAGTTGCTCGTCTGACAGCGACATTTCCGCAATCAGCTTTTCGAGCTCATCGGGGTCTTGTTTTGTTACGGGGGGAGGGAGGGCGGAAGCCGTTTGTGTGGCGTTATTGGGTTCCGGACTGACAGTAACGTCATTACTGTTATTGCCGGTCTCGACGTACACGATAACCGTACAAACAATGGTTACGGCGACGACATATTTGGCGGCAATGCTATACAAAATCAGAAACCTGCGTGTTTCAGCGCACTTTGCAGGAATCCATATTAGCACACGAACCCGGTGGGTTCATGCGCCATATTTGGGCCGATTTCCAGCCGCCGCGGTAGATTCAGCCTAAGTCCGACAGACTCCTAGTGATTCAGAATTTGACTCAGGAATAGTTTAGTGCGGTCACTTTGTGGATTATCGAAGAAATCATGCGGATTGTTTTCCTCAATAATCTGACCCTCATCCATAAAAATAACCCGTTGGGCAACCTTTCGCGCAAATCCCATTTCATGAGTTACGCACAACATGGTCATGCCTTCCTGACCCAGTTCCACCATAACATCAAGCACCTCTTTGACCATTTCTGGATCAAGTGCTGATGTGGGCTCGTCAAACAGCATGATTTTGGGATTCATGCACAGGGAGCGCGCTATCGCGACTCGTTGTTGTTGCCCACCTGATAGTTGGCCGGGATACTTGTCGGCTTGTTCCGGAATCTTGACACGTTCAAGGTACTTCATGGCGATATCATTCGCTTCTTTTTTGGGTGTGTTTTTTACCCAAATAGGCGCTAGAGTCAGATTCTCGAGAACAGAAATATGCGGGAAAAGATTGAAATGCTGGAAACACATGCCCACATCTTTACGAACTTCCGCAATATTTTTCAAGTTACCTGTCAGCTCCGTGCCATTAACAATGATTCTGCCTTGCTGATGTTCCTCAAGTCTGTTGATACACCGGATCATGGTAGATTTTCCTGACCCTGATGGCCCACAGATAACAATGATTTCGCCTGGCTTTACACTCAGATTGTTATCTCTCAGTACATGGAAGTCCCCGTACCACTTATGCATGCCGATCAGTTGAACCGCATACTCGTTGTTGGCGCCATTGGTTTTTGCCGTTTGATCGTTCATTCTTCTAACTCTCCAATTAATGGCCAGTGTGAAGCTTTTTCTCTAGATAAAGAGAATAGCGTGACATCGCAAAGCATGAAAGGAAAAAACCCACTGCAATGAATACATAGATTTCATCGGACAGACCTTGCCATTTGGAATCCGCCAGCACGGATTGACCTAACCCCAGGGGATCAAGTAAACCGATAATCAACACCAGCGTGGTGTCTTTATAGAGTCCGATAAAAGTATTAACAATGCCTGGAATGGATATCTTTAACGCCTGGGGCATAATAATTAATCGCGTTGCTTGCCAATATTTTAGCCCCATGGCATCGGCCGCCTCGTACTGGCCTTTGGGAATGGCCGCCAGTCCACCACGGATGACTTCCGCCATATAAGCCGCGGCAAACAGGGTTACCATGATGATGACTCGCAGCAACAGATCAAAATTGGTACCCGGCGGCAGAAAATAATTTAACAGTGTCGATGCGATAAACAGCAGGGTAATTAGCGGTACACCGCGAATAAATTCAATAAATATTACGCAGATCCAGTGAATCAAGGGCATGCTGGATTGCCGGCCGAGGGCAAGCAGTATGCCCAGGGGTAGCGACAGCACAATGCCTGCGACACCGATGGTGACCGTCAACATAAATCCGCCAAACTTTGCCGATTCGACGGGTTCGAGACCCAGTCCACCCCAAAGTAGAAAAAAAGCAATGATGGGGAACAGAGCCGAAAAAACCAGTGCTTTATTTCTGTGCGGAACGTTGTCAAACAGAACAGGAACCAGAGCGACAAACAATAATATGAATGCCAGATTGACACGCCAGCGCAAGTTCTCCGGATAGAAACCATAGATAAATTGCGAAAAGCGTATTTTGATGACCGCCCAGCAGGCACCATCGCCCTTTGCCTCGCATTCGTTTCTGCTAGTCGCATCGACGACTGCATCAAAAACAAACCAATCAAGCATGGGTGGAATAATTTTGAACAGCAGATAGGCAATCACGAATGTAATGGCTACATTCAATGGGCTTGAAAACAGATTGTCTTTCGTCCACTTGACAACCCCACTGGTCGCCATCGGAGCGGGCATGGCGGGATGCGCGCCAGGCTCGTATGTTTTGGTCTCAGCCATTTTTTTTACCTCTCTACCAGCGCGACGCGTTTGTTATACCAGTTCATTACGGCCGATATCGACAATGAGATGACGAGATAGGTTGTCAGAACAATTGACATGCATTCTAGCGCCCTGCCGGTCTGATTCAAGGTGATACCACCAAGGGTGGCCACCACATCCATATAGCCAACCGCGATGGCGAGTGAAGAGTTTTTAGTCAAATTCAGGTATTGACTAATCAATGGCGGAATAATGACACGCAAGGCTTGAGGTAAAACCACCAGGCGCATGGTCCAGGACGATTTAATACCGAGAGAGTACGAAGCTTCGGTTTGACCATGGCTGATCGATACAATCCCCGCTCTGACGATTTCAGCGATGAATGCACCGGTATACATGGACAATGCAAACCACAAGGCCATAAACTCCGGCTTAATCGCCATGCCCCCCTTGTAGTTAAAACCTTTCAGTTCCGGAATATCGAAGCTGACCGGCATGCCGCTGACAAAAAACGCAACTAGCGGCAAGCCTACAATCAGCGACGCGCCTACGGTAAAAACCGGAGAAATTTTCCCGGTTTCGTCCTGCAGTTTGTGGGCGCGTTTTGAGTACCAAATGGCCGCAACGACAGCCACGATAAATGCGGCGACCACCAGCCACATCGCGGATTCGAATACCGGCTTGGGCATGAACAGGCCGCGATTCGATAAAAAGAAATTGGTAGCGGGTTCCAGCGCTTGTTTTGGCTTCGGCAAGCTGTGCACGGTAATGCCATACCAAAGCAGAATCTGCAACAGCAATGGAACGTTGCGTGTTAATTCGATATAGACATAGGAAATACGGCTGATCAGCCAGTTTTTGGACAATCGAAAAACGCCAACCACAAACCCTATAATGGTTGCGGTGACGACGCCAAATAAGGCAACCAGGAGCGTATTAAGCAGTCCGACTACACCGGCCTTCCAGTGTGGGCTGGTTGAATTGTATTCAATCAGGTGCTGGCTGATGTCATAACTGGAGGGGTCTCCAAGAAAATCATAACCGGGATTGATGCCCAATATTTTCAGGTTACTCATCGTGTTATTGACGATCATGCCAATAAACGACAACAGTAAAACCGCGGCAATGACCTGCAGGGTTATGGAGCGGTATTTTTGATCCAGCCATAGCGAAGAAAGCTGAAATCCGTTTGATGGTACGTTTACTGCCGATGCGTTTTCTGCCATGGCCAGGCTCCCCGGATCAGATAATAATTATTAGTTTCAGGATCTTGAAATTCTTGTCGAAATAAATTTATTAAATAAAAGTATTATGCTCTGCAAAGAAAAGGGGTGTCGTTATGACACCCCTTTTTTATCTTGCTACCGGAATGGCGGCGCGTAAATAATGCCACCCTCGGTCCACAGCGCGTTTAACCCGCGCTCAAGTCCGATGTCGGTATCGGGTCCGATGAACTCATTAAAAATCTCACCGAAATTGCCTCCTGCCGCAATTGCATCAGCGGCCCAGGTTTTTTCCAGACCAACCATTGCGGCGAACTCACCTTCGGTTCCCAACAGGCGATTGATTTCGGGATTATCACCTGCCGCTGCTGCCATTTCCGCAACATTAGCTTTGGTAACACCCAGCTCTTCAGCAATAATCAGCGCGTTTAATACCCAGCGATTGATGTCCGCCCATTGATCGTCGCCATGGCGAACCAGTGGACCCAAGGGTTCTTTGGAAATAATTTCGGGCAGGATCACGTGAGCTGCTGCATCTTCTAATACGGCGCGCGTGGCGGCCAAACCGGATGCATCAGTGGTGTAGACGTCGCAACGACCGGCGGAGTAGTTTTTTACGCCTTCGGCATTGGTTTCGATGGCCACTGGCTCATAGCTGATGCCGTTGACGCGGAAGAACTCCGCAAGGTTCAGCTCAGTCGTGGTACCTGTTTGAATACAAACGGAAGCACCGTCAAGATCCTTGGCGGACTCGACACCCATTTCCTTGGGAATCAAAAAGCCTTGACCGTCATAGTAGTTGACACCGATAAATGTCAATTTGAGGTCGGCGTCACGGCTGTAGGTCCAGGTTGTGTTACGCGCCAGTACATCTACCTCACCTGATTTCAGTGCTTCAAAACGAGTCTTACCCGTCGTCGGGGTGTATTTAACTTTTGAGGCATCACCCAACACGGCAGCGGCGACTGCTTTACAGAACGCAGGATCGAAACCCTGCCAGTTGCCGGCATCGTCCGTGAAAGCAAAGCCTGCGACACCCGTGGATACGCCGCACTTTAGAAAGTCCGCGGCGCGGACATCTTCCAGTGTGCCGGCTTGCACGGAAGTAGCGGATATGGAAAGAATAGCCGCGGTCGCGGCTGCGGATTTAATCAACTTCATACTAAATACCCTCTATTGAGTTTGTCATTCGAAAGCGCTATGTCCAGAATGATTCACTACCCAGACACAACGATGGGGCGATATTAACCCTAATTTGTACCAATCGGCTACCCCTGATCGCGGATACAGGTGATACAGGCTAGTTCGGGGTGGCCTCGTGCGATCAGGCTGAGGCTTGTTGTGCCTGCAGATCGGCGTGATACGATGAGCGCACCATGGGGCCGGAGGCGACATGGGAAAATTCCATGTTTTCGCCATTAATTCGCAATTCGTCAAACTCCCTCGGTGTGACGTAGCGCTCAACCGCCAGGTGATGGGCGCTGGGTTGCAGATACTGACCCAGGGTCAGCATATCCACATTGTGCGAACGCAAATCCGTCATGACTTCCCGGACTTCGTTTAGTTCTTCACCCAGCCCCAGCATCAAACCCGACTTGGTTTGTACTCGTGGATACAAATCTTTGAACTCTTTTAACAGGCGTAAAGAATAAGCATAGTCCGAACCCGGCCTGACTTTTTTATAAAGCCTGGGGATAGTTTCGAGATTGTGATTGAAAACATCCGGTGGTGCTTTTTGCAAAATATCCAGCGCCACATCGATACGACCGCGAAAGTCCGGTGTCAGAATTTCGATTTGAATGTTCGGGCACGAATCCCGCACATGTTTTATGCAATCGACAAAATGACCGGCGCCGCCATCACGTAAATCGTCACGGTCAACCGATGTGATAACAACATACCGCAAACCCATAGCCTTGATGGTTTTAGCGAGATTTGCAGGCTCTTCGGTATCGAGTGGGTTAGGGCGTCCATGCGCAACATCGCAAAAAGGACAACGCCGTGTGCATATATCACCCATAATCATGAAGGTAGCGGTTCCATGACCAAAACACTCACCCAGGTTTGGGCAATTCGCCTCCTCGCAAACCGTATGTAAACGATTTTCCCGCAGAATATTTTTTAAACGTGCCACTTCCGGCGTACCGGGAAATCGGGCGCGAATCCAGGATGGTTTTCGTAAACGTTGTTCGCGTGTGGTCGGCGAAATCTTTACCGGTATGCGTGCCATCTTGTCGGCGCCGCGCAGTTTCTCGCCACGGATGACTGGCTTTGTTTTGATTGTAGATGGGTTGTCAGGCATTGCTATCGGGTTTTGCGCGATGTAGTTGGCTGGCGTCGAGATTTTCAGGATTTCACGTCACAATTTGTGAATGTCTATAATGGCTTTTAAACACCGGAGCAGTAGAATATAACACTGTTATTCATTCTCCAGCAGTTTCGATCAGGATGTTTGTTGTCCTGTGAGTTGGAGTGAAGTTAATTGTAGAGGCCAGAGAAATGCCGAAAAGTTGGAAAACCAGATCTTGTATTTGTTTATTGCTGGTTTGCACTTACCAGGGGACCGCACAAACCGTCACCCCTGAAGTCGAGACGGAGATGAATGAAAAGCTGATAGGAGTCGGCGTCGCTCCGCCTACCGCTAAGATTGGCGATCTGATTGAAAACGGTTATTGCATCCAACCGCCATTCAATGAACTTTGTCCTGACCTTCCGCACGACGTATTGGATTTCGATGCCTCATTT
>Ga0224508_10002375_pt1 | contig 15991 bp, 9 predicted proteins | sample SF_Jan12_sed_USG_4_FD_170157 | JGI IMG/M metagenome (GOLD analysis project Ga0224508, IMG submission 170157) | Sediment microbial communities from San Francisco Bay, California, United States - SF_Jan12_sed_USGS_21 | ecosystem: Environmental > Aquatic > Marine > Sediment | place: USA: California... | reverse complement strand
ATGGTGTCGCGCCCCACTTATCTCGGCGGTCTGGGATTTACTTATAAGTGGAATATGGGGTGGATGCACGATTCGCTTTCCTACATCGCACAAGATCCAGTTCATAGAAAATATCACCATGATCGAATGACTTTCAGTCTGATTTACGCATTCAGTGAAAACTTTATATTGCCACTGTCACACGACGAGGTGGTGCATGGCAAGGGATCCATCATTAATCGAATGCCGGGAGACAATTGGCAAAAGTTCGCTAATCTTCGACTTTACTATACTTATATGTATTGTCATCCAGGTAAAATATTAATGTTTATGGGTAATGAGTTCGGTCAGATCCAGGAATGGGATCACGACGCAGCGCTGGATTGGCAATTGCTTGAGCAGCCTTCGCACGCCGGCGTGCGAAATCTGGTACGCGATTTGAATAATCTCTACACTCGCACGCCGGCTCTGTTTGAGGTCGATTTTGATACACAGGGTTTTACTTGGATCGATTGCGATGACAATACTCGAAGCATTCTCGCGTTCTTACGACTGGCAACCAATTCGGCGGATTTTGTCGTGGTGATTTGTAACTTCACGCCAATGTTACGTCAGAATTATCGCGTTGGAGTGCCGCTGGGCGGCGCCTATATCGAATGTTTAAATAGTGACGCTGTAGAATACGGCGGTAGTGGCTGCGGTAATCTGGGTGCAGTGACTACCAGCGACATCCCGGCCCACGGATTTGCGAGCTCGTTAAATCTTGTTGTGCCACCGCTGGCTACGTTAATTCTGCGACCTGAAAATTTGCAGGCACCGAATAATTAAAATCAGTTTATTTCATATGGACAAGGCAAAAATCAATTTACCGCCACTCGGTATGAGTGCGGATAGTGTCCGTGGCGATTTTCGGCGCTACTTTCACTACACCCTGGGGCGCGAAGCTTATGCGACGTCGACCGAGCATCAATTCACGGCCATAGCGTTAACCGTGCGTGATCGCTTAATGGAGCGTTGGAACAATACACGCCATGCCTATGATAGTTATGATAGCCGTAAGACTTGTTATTTATCGTTGGAATATTTACTCGGACGGAGTTTGCGTAACGCCATCCTGAACCTGGGTCTGGACCGCGCGGTTGCACAGGCGTTGGAGACCCTTGGCCTGAAGCTGGAAACGATTGCCGAACATGAACATGACGCGGGGCTGGGAAACGGCGGTTTGGGCAGGTTGGCTGCTTGTTTTCTTGATAGTTGCGCGACCTTGCAACTCCCCGTGATTGGGTATGGATTGCGCTATCGCTACGGTATGTTTCATCAGCACATCGATAATGGATATCAGATGGAGGAACCCGACCACTGGCTGCGTGACGGCCATCCCTGGGAAATCGAACGACCTGAGTTTTGTCAACGCATTCATTTCGGTGGACGCTGTGAGTTCTACACCAATGGTAATGGTCAATTGCGCAGAAAATGGGTGGATACCCATGATGTTCTCGCCGTTCCCTATGATGTACCCATACCCGGCTATCGCAACGGCACCGTTAACACCTTGCGCTTGTGGTCAGCCTCTACTACCGACGAGTTTGATCTCGACGAATTCAATGCCGGTAGCTATCCCGAAGCGGTAGCTGCAAAGACTGCGGCGGAAAATATAACCATGGTGTTGTATCCCAACGACGTCAGCGAAAACGGCAAGGAGTTGCGGCTGCGTCAACAATACTTTCTGGCATCAGCGAGTCTGAAAGATACTTTACGGCATTGGTGTAATCGGCGTGGCGCTAACTTTGATGACTTCGCCGATAAACATTGTTTCCAATTGAACGACACGCACCCCAGTATTGCCGTGGCGGAGTTGATGCGTTTATTAATGGATGAACATGGTCTTGATTGGGATCGGGCATGGACTATAACCACGCAGACCATGGCCTACACAAACCACACCTTGCTACCCGAAGCGTTGGAACGCTGGCCCGTGCGTTTGTTCGAGCAATTGTTACCACGCCTGCTGCAAATCATATTCAAGATCAATAAAGACTGGCTGGCTGAGGTTGCATGCCGTTGGCCCAACGATGGCAAGCGTCAGCAGTGTTTGTCAATTTTCGAGGAAGGCTACGAACCCATGGTGCGCATGGCGTATCTGGCGATAGTCGGCAGTTACTCAGTCAACGGCGTCGCGCAGTTACACTCCGAATTGCTGAAGCAAGGACTGTTCCGTGACTTTGCCGAGACTTCACCGGAAAAATTCAACAACAAAACCAACGGCGTGACCCCGCGTCGTTGGCTGGTATCTTGTAATCCTGGATTAAGCCAATTGATAAGCGAAACCATCGGTGATGGATGGATCACCGATCTTGAGCGGTTACGCGAATTGAGTTCTTTAGCATCTGACACGGCGTTCGGCGAACGTTGGCGTGCGATTAAGTATGCAAATAAGCAGCGACTTGCTGCCTTGGTTCAATCCAAATGCGGAATCGAATTCAGTGCGGACGCGTTGTTTGACGTCCAGGTTAAACGCATCCATGAATACAAACGACAATTGCTCAACGTATTGCATGTGATTCATCTTTACCATCGAATCGTAAATGGCGATAACCTCGATTCGACGCCAAGATGCGTTCTCATTGGCGGTAAGGCCGCGCCAGATTATGTAATGGCAAAACTCATTGTCAAATTGATAAACAATGTCGCGAATATCTTAAACAACGACAAACGCGTTGGCGAACAATTGAAGCTTGCGTTTTTACCTAACTATTGCGTGTCATCCATGGAAATCATTTGCCCTGGAACGGATCTTTCCGAGCAGATTTCTACTGCGGGTAAAGAAGCATCGGGAACAGGAAACATGAAATTCATGATGAATGGTGCTTTGACAATAGGAACTCTCGATGGCGCCAATATCGAAATACGTGAAGCAGTCGGTGAGGATAATTTTTATATGTTTGGGCTTAGCGCGCACGAGGTTGAATCGCTTCGGTCTGATTACCGCCCGCAGGATATCGTAAATCAGGATTTGGCGTTGTGCGCAGTTGTCGAGATGTTGCGCAGTGGTTATTTTAATCAGACGGAACCGGGTATTTTTGATCCGATTGTCGAATCGTTACTCAACCCGGATGACCCGTGGATGTGTGCGGCCGATTTTCATAGTTATATGCAAGCGCAGGAACGAGCCGCGGCAGCATATCGAGATATCGACAAATGGACCAAGATGAGTATTCTCAATACGGCCGCCAGCGGACGTTTTTCCACCGACCGTACGATGCATGACTACAATGATGAAATTTGGCGATTGACGCCGGTAAACCCACAGCCCCTGGAGCATGACCGCGAATATCAAGTCACGCTAGCACGATAACGATCATGTCTATTCGTATAGCGCCGGGAGCGCCCTATCCGTTGGGCGCGACCTGGGACGGTAAGGGTGTCAACTTCGCGCTGTTTTCGGCATCGGCGGAAAAAGTCGAATTATGTCTGTTCGATTATCGTGGCGAACGCGAGACGCAACGCATTCGCGTGCGCGAAAATACCCACGATGTTTGGCATGTATATCTGGCGAATTGTCCACCGGGTACACTTTACGGCTACCGGGTTTACGGGCCTTATGAACCTGACAATGGTCATCGTTTCAATCACCATAAGTTGTTAATCGACCCTTATGCACGCCAACTCCACGGTGAGTTGCAATGGTGTGATGCAGTGTATGGGCATATCATCGATAGTGGCGATGCCGATTTGTCATTCGACAAACGCGACAGTGCGCCCTGTGTTCCCAAAAGCGTGGTTATCGATAACACATTTTCATGGAATGATCGCAAGCCTCAAGTTAACTGGCCCGATACCGTGATCTACGAGACCCATGTGCGTGGATTTACCATGCGTCATCCCGCGCTTAGTGATGGCATTCGCGGTACCTTCGCCGGTCTGGCGGACACTCATATCATCGAATACCTTAAGACTTTGGGAATTACGTCGATTGAATTGATGCCGGTGCATGCATTTATCGACGATCATTTTTTGGTTAAAAAGGGGCTTAAGAATTACTGGGGTTACAACACGCTTAATTATTTTGCGCCGGCGTCTCGCTATCTTAGTGGCGATTCTATAAATGAGTTCAAGTTGATGGTCACGCGGTTACACGACGCTGGCATCGAAGTGTTGCTGGACGTTGTTTATAACCACACGGCCGAAGGCAACCATCTGGGTCCGAGTTTGAGTTTCCGTGGCATCGATAACTACAGTTACTATCGACTCGAATCGGACAACAATCGTTTTTATGTCAACGATACTGGATGTGGTAACACACTGGATATAACACATCCGAGGGTGTTGCAAATGGTTATGGATAGTTTGCGTTATTGGGTAAGTGACATGCATGTCGATGGTTTTCGTTTCGATCTGGCAGTTTCGCTCGGACGAGAACACCATGGATTTGATCTGGGTAGCGGGTTTTTTGATGCCATACAACAAGACCCGGATTTGTCACAGGTCAAGTTGATTGCCGAACCCTGGGATATCGGCCCCGATGGCTATCAGCTTGGGCGTTTCCCGGGCGGTTGGGCTGAATGGAACGATCAATATCGCGATACAGTGCGCCGATATTGGCGTGGCGATGCCGGGCAGTTACCGACCCTGGCGAGTGGTTTGCATGGTTCTTGTGAATTCTTTGAGCATAATCGTCGACATCCTTATGCCAGCGTCAATTTCGTGACGAGTCACGATGGATACACGTTAAACGATCTGGTTAGTTATCGAGAGCGTCATAATAGTGCCAATGGCGAAAACAATTGTGATGGACACCAAACCAATTATAGTGAAAATTATGGCGTTGAAGGGCCTACAGATCATTCTAATGTGTTAGCGCTGCGGCTTCGCCAACGAAAAAACTTAATAGCGACCATGTTTTTATCCCAGGGTACACCGATGTTGTTAGCGGGCGACGAGATGGGCAGAACACAGCAGGGGAACAATAATGCCTACTGTCAAGACAATAAATTGACATGGATTGACTGGTCGCTACTCGAAACGGAATCCAATACCACCGAGTTTGTGCGTAAACTTATAGCATTACGTCGAAGCATAGCAGTATTGCGACGTGACCGTTTTGTACATGGCCGCGAAACATCGCCCGTTACCGGATTTGCCGATATTGAGTGGATAAACTCGAACGGTGTGAAGATGGGGGATGAAGACTGGCAGGAATCCGGAAAACGTTGTCTTGGGATGTTATTAAGCGACGGTCTCGATGCGCCAAAAGGTAAAGATGCGGAAACAGTTCTGGTGGTTTTAAATGCGGGTACCGAATCTTTGAAATTTTCATTGCCAGCGTGTCCAACGGGTAGCGCGTGGCGTTGTATCCTCAGCACGATGGAGCTAAACGATGAGCCGACCGTCAGCGAAAATTCGATGCAGGTTGAATCGCGCAGTGTTCATGTGCTGCAACTAGACTTAACTGATAATAGATCATAGTGGCCGACCAATCAGCGTTGACGCAACTGGAATACGTCAATGGAATTTCCCACGGTTATCACGACATCGCGGGGAACTATCATCCGACTTGCGAGCAAACCGGGCGATTGTTATTGGCAGCCATGGGCATTGCCGCAGCCAGCGACACGGAAGTTGCTCAATCTTTAATTGCTTATGAGCACACTGCATGGCGCCGTTTGTTGCCTTTTGTGCTGGTTGTCTGTGAGAACGAACCGTTACGGGTTGTATTGACCATACCGGCCGAGCGTCAGGCAAATGTATTCCGTTGGATTATTGAAACGGAAGACGATTACGTTCATCAAGGCGAGTTCAGACCGGACCAACTACCTGTGTTGGAAGAACGCGTTATCAATGGTTTATTGTTGCAACGCTTTGAACTGACGCTGGAATTGCGGTTGGAGCCTGGCTATCACTGGTTAAAGTTCGACACGGCGCCGAGCGAAATGAATTTCTCGCCAATGCGTTTGATTATTGCACCGCGGCGTTGCTATCAACCACCGGTGCTTAAAGCGGGTGGTCGAGTATTGGGCATTTCAATTCAGTTATACGCGTTGCGTTCGCGTCGCAACTGGGGGGTGGGCGATTTCACCGATCTTAAAAATATTATTGAAAAGATGCCGGCATTCGGTTGCACGAGTATTGGATTGAATCCATTGCATGCCTTGTATCCCGATGCACCGGATCATGCGAGTCCGTACAGCCCATCCAGCCGCTTATTTCTAAACCCGCTTTATATGGATGTCGAATTCATGGATGATTTTAACGAATGTCTAAGCGCTCGTGATCGTGTGCACGAAACGAGTTTCCAAATATATCTTGAGCAATTACGCACACAATCATTGATTGATTATAAAGTTGTTTCAGAGTTGAAATACTCATTGTTCAGACAGTTGTATGAGCATTTCCGTCAGCGACATTTAAATCCTCTGTCCAGACGTGGTATCGAGTTCAGGAATTATCAACAAGAGTTGGGTCCACAACTTCGCTCATACGCGGTATGCGAAACCTTGCGAGCAGAATTCAGCGACGAATCATCTTCGCCAAAGCGGCTCTGGTCATGGCAGGATTGGCCGCAAGAGTTTCGGCAAGTCGATAGTGACAGTGTGAAGAATTTCACGTGTACCCATGAAAAACAAATAGAGTTTTACGAATATTTGCAATGGCAAACGGAGTTACAACTAGCCAAGGTGGCGGATTTAGCAAAAAATACAGGTTTAGTGCTGGGACTTTATCAAGACCTTGCGGTTGGTTGCGGTGGCGTTGGCGCGGATGTTTGGACTCAACCATCTTTATTCGCTCATTCGACGAGTGTTGGTGCCCCACCGGATGACTTTAGTCCTACGGGTCAGGACTGGGGTATAAAACCTTTTGTTCCCCGCCGCATGCAGGAAACGGGGTACCAGTCTTTTGTCGATGTTTTACGGCGTAATATGCATCACGCGGGCGCCTTGAGAATTGATCATATTATGGGGTTGCGGCGATTGTTTTGGGTTGCGGACAAAGATGCGATGACCGGCACCTATGTGGATTATCCAATGGACGACCTGCTTGGCATAGTGGCCCTCGAGAGTCATCGTCAACATTGTCTTGTTATCGGCGAAGACCTGGGCACGGTGCCTGATGATTTACGCTGGGCGTTAGATGAGCGCGGGGTCTTTTCTTACAAGGTGTTCTATTTCGAGAAGCATTGGCACGGCGATCATACCTATCGACGATCGGATGAATACCCCATCAATTCGTTAGTTACTGTCGCTACACATGATCTTCCTACCATAGAGGGTTTTTGGACAGAAGCCGATATCCGTTTGCGTGACAACCTTGGTTTATTTGTCGACGATGATTCGTGCAGGTTGCAGTTTGAGCAGCGTGACCATGACCGCAATCGTTTGCTTTGGGCACTGCGGCAGGAGGGTTTATGGGAAGATACCGGAATGAATGACAAGACAACGGTGCCACCGGGATTAAGCGAAGTGCTGCACTGTTTTTTAGCTCGCTCCAGCGCGGGAGTCATGATGATTCAGATCGAAGATATTTTAGGCGTCACTGAACAATGTAATTTACCTGGTACCACTACGGAATATCCCAATTGGCGACGAAGACTTCCGCGAAATTTGGAAGATTGGTTGAATGATCCAAAGATTATTGAATCTGTAAATCGAATAAACGATCAGCGTGAGTGTGCGCGGACCTAATGCATGTCCATTATGCTGTTAAATAAGTGGCCGCGCTAATGTAAATAGGTGCCAAATTAGAAATCGCGAACTATTTAGTGCAAAAACGCAGCTTCAGATCAGTTTCAGTAATAGTAGAGAGCACTCGACAGAGTCAGAAGCGAATAACTCAGTCACGATCACTACAATTACGATTAACGGCTGCCAAAGAAACGTTCTCCAAAATTATTGTATCCCGCAAATGAAAAGATAAGATTTCTAATTCATCTAAAAAAACTATTAAATGAAAAGAGTATTTGTTGTACTTGTCACAATAGTAATATTGGCCCTGGCTGGGCTTTATTTTTATCTTTCTGGCAAGGAGTATGAAATTCGCGTACCAGAGAGTGAGATTAAAGCCAGGTTGAGCGAAAAGCTGCCAATGACTAAATCCTATCTCTTTGTATTTCAGGTAACACTTAAAAATCCGCGAGTCTCGCTTGAACAAGGGAGTAACCGCGTCAACGGTGGATTAGATATCGTTTTGAATATCAAAATTGGCAATGAAGAGAATCTACTAGGTGGTACGGTAGACATTTCCGGTGGAGTTAGATATGCAAAAGATGAAGGACAGGTTTTTTTGGTCGATCCAATTATAGAAAACCTTAAAGTGCAAGGCGTTCCTGATAAGTACAGCAAACAAACAATAGATGTGCTAACCATAGCGTTGGGTGAATATTTTACCGATCACCCAATCTATACCTTGAGTACTTTCGACGCCAAGCAGGCGGCAGCAAAATTTGCATTAAAAAATGTTGCTGTAGGAAATAAAGAGTTAGTCATCACATTAGGAATCTGATTGCACATTCACGTTACGCAAGAAAATATGTCAATAGTAAACCCGCATTGAATCCAAATAAGATTACCTAACCTCAAAGATAAGAAATAACCTGGTAAATGTCACGGTAAAAAACTACGACGCAACGTGAATGTTTTGCCTCTGGTCATGTTCATGAAGGCATGATCAAGAACAAGAATATGAACAAACTGACTTTTATGACACCGCTATATATACCGGATCAATGGAATACATCAAAACCGCAAGTCGCTGAAAAACCTGGTAAACAGATCATACAGCTGATAACGATTGACATCTGATAAACTATGGTTAAGGGGGATCTAATCTCGGGAGACAACGGTGATACGCAAAAACCTCAATTGTAATTTGACCAAGTGCGTGGCGATCAATCGACCACATTCTCCAACGCAATTCTTGCACGCATTTTTTGCGGCGATGTGGGTGATTATTATTGGCGCCGTCCCGATTACGGGATTTGCCGCGAATGAACCTCATGAGGCAATTTTATCGGCGGTTCAAGCTTTCAAGAATAATGATATCCGCGGCTTGGTGATGGGTTCCGTAGGTGAAGAGGAATTCAACAAGCTGGCATCGGAATGGACCGAGGAACGGGAAAACCGACTCGCTGAAATTACCGATGAGGATAGGGCTGAGTTTGCGGCCCAAATGGGTTTGTTGACCGCCGATGGTGCCGAAGAGACGATTATGGCGATGCTCAGTCCGCAGCTTGTGTTGTTCAAGGAACAGGCGACGCAGTTTATGCCGATGATCCAGGGATTAGGTGCCATGCAGATTGAACAAATAGAAGGTGCGACCGACGAAGACAGCCAAAAACTGAATCAAGTGTTGCAGGCCTTCGTGGACTGGGCGAAGAACGTTGATATCGCCAGTGAAGAGTTGGCACGTCAAGCCGTTGGCGTGGCCGCCCAAACGGCGCGTGATCTCGATGTCGCGACGCTCGATGACCTGGCGAGTCTGGAATTTGATGACATGGTGGGGAAGGGGGAAGCCGTTCTGATCGGGGCCCGGGAGATCCTGTCGATATACGGCTTGTCGTTGGATGAATCACTGGATTCGTTTCAGGCCGAAACCATAGCCAACGATGGGACGACCGCGACTGTTAAGAGCAGCTTCACGATTTTTGGAGCGCCGATGGATGTGGAAACGGAGTATGTGCTGATTGACGACAAGTGGTTGAGCAAAGACGCTATCGAACAATCGCAAAAGATGGCCGAATTAAGCGCTGCTACCGCCGCTGATCCAGCCGAAGCCGAGATGCCGGAGGCAGCGACGGAGGGGGTGTCGGATGACTCCGCGGCGGCGATACTAGCGGAACCGCTACCCGCCGGGAGCAATGGGTACTTTCGGATGGGAGACGTGCGCATTGACCTTCATCATGTTTACGCATTCCTCGCCGAGGATAACCGTAATCCCGGCACGTTTGAGACGATTGTGATTCTGGCCGACCGGGAACTGAATCCGGACGCGATGGGCGAGAATTTCGATCCATTGGACGGTGCCTTACAGCAAATCAGCGAACAGGGCGGGATAGTTCGAATAGTTGTCGGTTCAGACGGCGATGAACGGGGTTTGTATTTTCAAAACACCGAGCCATCGGAGAGCTTCAATACGGCTGGCAGCGGAGACTTTACGGTGACTGAGAACAGTCGTGATCGAATCGAGGGCAGGTGGGCCTTGACCGAGCCGGAGGAGTTTTTCGATAAAACCTATGAGTTCTCGCTCATTTTTGCCGCCGATGTTTCTGATGCATTATTACGCGGCGACCCGCTTCCCGCCGGCGGCGGCGAAGCAGGCGAGGCGTACCTGGGGAAAATGCAGGCTTTGGTCGACGGAAACGTTGCGGTGCTGCGGGAAATGCTTGGCGAGTTCGCCGAATGGCGGCTACCGCAATCCGCCTCCGAGGAGGAGATTGCCGACAGTATTGAATCGATGCGCTGGGGCTGGCCTGTCGAGGCGACGATCACCGGTGGCCTCGATCGTGGCGATGTTGCAGTCCTCCGAGTCGTGGGCACAGATGTAGAGGGAAAGACATTGAACGGACGTGTCATGATGGAGAAGACCGAGCAAGGCTGGCAGGAAGGAGCCATCGACCTGGATACTCTCTACTCAACTGACTTGAACGAACTGTTGGCGGCTGCAACAGAGGCGATGGTAGAACCAACCGTTGCTGATGAGCCGGACCCTTCGGAGATCGTCGAAGATGCTGCAGTCAAGAATAACGGCGCTGCCGTACCGGAGACGACAGATACAATCGAGATGGTGGAAAATCAAGTGGAAGTCCTGCAATCCTCCCTTGATGGCAATCCGTTCCTCAAACGCTACAAGTTGGGATTGACCGTGACGGAACTGGTAGATGGATTCACCACTATCGAATTGACTTCAGCATCGGATGCTCTGATTCAACAAGCCAGGAGTGGCATCGACTTATTGAGCGTGGACGTATCGACTTTAGACTCGGATCAGGACAGATTAGCGGTCACCGCGTTGAGAAGGACATTGGAGTCGGTGGCCCGAAAAAATAACCTGGAAGCGATTTTATTAGTGGCGCCGCCGATCAGCGGTGAGGAACAATCCAGAATCGCTGCGGATGAAGCTGCCGTTGCCGCATCAGCGGCGCTGGCCGAAGCAACCGAGGCGATGGCCAAATCGGAACAGGAAGCTAAGGCAAAAAAAGAGATAGAAGATGCAGCAAGGGTAGAAAGGCGTAAGGAGATGGTACGACAGATTCAAATCGAACTGGCAAACCTGGGTTATGCACCGGGTCCCGCCGATGGCATTGCAGGTCGTGGTACACGTGGTGCGATTGAGGATTATCAGGGTGCCGCGGGATTGCACGTTGATGGCATATCCAGCGATGAGTTATTGGTCCATTTACAATCGTCCGATGCGGTGTCTAAGGAATCTGGAGCGGAATCTGAGGGTCAAATGGATGGAACGGAAATGGAGGTAAAACTCGATGAAACGGAGTATGAAAAGCCGGCAAAAGAATCGGTTGACGAACAAGCAGAAGAACCGAAAAAAAAATCTACCGTCAAAGGACTACTAAAAAAGTTGTTTAAACGCAAAAATAATAATGACGATATTGATAACGAAGAGAGCAGGAACTGAGCTAGAGCGAACGGGGGCTGCGCCTATAAGGTGGGGAGACCGCGTCGCAGTGTGTTGACTAACTGCCAGCGCTCAGTGCGGACCCGGCGCTGGTATCGCTCTGGCCCAGACCGTGTGAAAAGACCTACCTCATGGGACAGAACGCCACATAGAGCACTAACTGGGCTTGATATCGTTTTAGTCCTCCATACGATGGTGTAATTTTCGAAGAACGTTAGGCAGGTTTACCACTTTCGATTTTTAAATTGCGTTTCCACACGGTCTGGGCCGAATGGATACTCAAAAGCCATGCGCCGCGAGACCTAATTGACGTTGATATCCACCGAGTGCAACCCCGAGTCACTACGCGTTGAACAAGCATGCCGGTATTGGGTGATGATATCGGCTACGCCGACACTCCGTATGAAAGCGGATTGTTGTTTGCCAGCAAACTTGATAAGTCCGGAGGGTTTATCGGTTGCGTAGCGTTGCAACAGCGCGTCGTGGAAGCCAGCAATCGAAAGCTTGTACAAATTATGCTAATCGATAATGATAGCTTCATCTATCACAACGAGCCAATCTATATGCATGATCAATTGGTTGGCGCAATAATCTCTGGCACTTATGGCCACACGTTGGGTGCGCCAGTTGGTCTCGGTTGGGTCACGATGCCATCGGAAATCCCCGATGAAAAACTGGAAGAGCAGCAATGGGAAATTCTGGTCGCCGGTAATCGAATCAAGGCCCGTGCCAGTTTAAAATCAATGTACGACCCGCGGAACCAAAACCTTCGTAGTTAGATTATTATATGAAACCCTCATGAGTACTTTAATATCTTCACAAATCGAATCATTCGACAAGAACGGATACCTGTTTCTGGAAAATGTCATCCACGCAGAGCAGTTGAAAAAGCTGCAAAATGAATTTGAAAAATGGAAGGAAGAAAGCAGAAAACACACCGAACCCTATGGTAAAACTTATGATGATCGTCCGCGCTTTGATCTGGAGCCGGGGCATTGTGCGGACAAGCCAGCGCTGAGACGCATCGCTTCGCCTATTGAAATATCCGATACTTATCTGGAGGTAATGCGTAACAATCGGGCGCTCGATGCGTTAGTCGATATTCTCGGTCTAAACATTAAATTTGAAAATGCCAAGATCAATTCCAAACAACCCGGCGCCGCAACCGAGGTGAAGTTTCATCAGGACTTTTTATTTGAAGCCCATACCAATGACGATATGGTGACAGTACTGTTTTTCATCGACGACGTTACTAAAGAAAACGGCCCTCTAGAAATTGTGCCTGGTACACATAAAGGCCCGCTGTACGAACACTGGCACAATGATGTATTCACAGGGGCGGTCAGTGACGATGTTGCAGCCGAAATGAAACCTCATGCTGTTCCGTGTTACGGTCGCGCTGGTTCCGCCTGTGTGATGCATACACGACTGCTGCACGGTTCTTCCCCCAATCTTTCCGAAAATCCGCGTACTTTATTTATATGCGAGTATCTGGCTGAAGACTCTTATCCGCTGCATCCCAATCACATACCCAGCGCGTACATGTATGAAATTGTTCGCGGTCATCGCACTAATCGCGTACGTTGTAGCGAATACAGCATGACATTTCCAGAAATGCCTACAGGCGCTTCTTTTTTCGAACAACAGGCAAAGGCAAACTGATTGATAACCCACCACCACACGGGTTTCCCGTTTATGAATTCGAAACACACGTCGCTAATGCTCATACCGAGATTACGTCGTCAAAGCCACTGCGACTACTAAGGATTTGAATTAAGAGACGGTTTGGGTAATCGGGTTAGAGTTTGACGGCGATGTTCTCGATATTTTGGTACGAAAAACCAAGGACAAACAAGCGGCACTCCGCTTTTTCAAGAAATTGGCGGAAAGTCAGGGCCGATCTCCTAGACTGATTGTAACGAATAAGTTGCCGAGCTACGGCGCGGCACTAAAAACCATTTGGCCCACTTCTTCGTATTGCAATGATCGCTAATCAAATATTCGAAAAGAATGTAAGGCATCTCGCAAATCAGATGCGAGAGAACGGTATTGATGTCGCACTAATCACCGATGACGACGCGGTGTATTACTTCACTGGGTACTACGATTATTTGCACATGGAGTTTGGGCGCCCAACCATTCTTATAGTTGACCAAAACGCCACGACGCTTTTGATCACGCCTGCTATCGATTACAACACGGCATTGGATAATGCAAGGGTTGATCGTATCGAGCCATGGAACGATGGGATGGGTAAAGAGTGGAGGGAATACCTACCTGACGAATTATTGGGTCGGCGTCGAGTCGCAGTGGAATCTCATAACATACCGCCGATGGTAAAAGAGTATGTTAGCGACTTGGTCGAAACACAATTACTCTTAGATATCACACCTTTGATATCTGAATTACGAATGATCAAATCCCCTGAAGAACTGCAGCTCGCTCGGCACGCCGGAGAAGTGGCTATGGCGATGATGCAGGCAGGCAGAGAATCGATAGGCCATGGTGTACCGGAGTACGAAGTAGCTTTAGCAACCTCTATCGCAGGCACAAAGAAGTCATCGGAGCTCCTGAGTCAACACTACTCTGATACGAATATGTCGCCTAATACGCATTTTCTACAAATCATGGCTTCGGGCGAAGAGATTACACGAACCCATCATCGAGCATCAAATAGAATCATGCAGCGTGGTGAACCCGTGTTCTTATGTTTCTGCGGAATGACAAACTTTCACCGTTTTAAATTAGGATTCGACCGCACTTTTTGGATTGACGGTATCGCCGATAAAACCCAGGAATCCGTTTATCAAGTCGCGGTGGAAAGTCAGGCTGCCGCGCTTGGCGCATTGAAACCCGGTGTCGGGGCAGAAGAAGTGCACGCAGCCTACGCAGAAGTGATTCAATCCGCAGGCTATGAATATCCATTTCGTTGTGGACGGGGTACCGGATTCAGTTTTCTGGAAAAACCGCAACTCGTGTTTGGCGACAAAACCACAATACAACCAGGCATGGTTTTGGCCGTCGACGGTTCGGTCAACACCCAGGCGTTCCGTGCTCAGGTTGGTGATAGTTTCATTATCACCGAGGATGGGTATGAAGCCATCACATCGCACCCAAAATCATTAGGCGATGTGATTGTTCACTGATATGCGTGTACTCGTACCCGGTCAGCGGAAGTTGGACAAAGAAGGGTAATTGAATAAGAGAGAATTTTAACTCGCCGTAAACGGACCAGAGGGAATCCTGACGAGGTACAGTTGATAAACTCTGTCATTTCAACTGGTAGCATTTAACTAGGGTAGGCCACGTATCCGATCACATCCAGAATCAGGAGAACCCAAACAAATGATGTACCGCTGATCTTTTTAACGACGGGTTTCACCTTGACCAAAGTGATGACGAGCCAATTTGAAAATCAAGGGCTCTCCAAATCACCGCTCTCTTTTTTAGATATGCCATAATAGATTTCGTAGAAAATTTGCGGGAAGAGAAATACGTGCACATGAAACCAGAACTACACTGTGATGGATGGAAAGATGGGGAAAATATACCTGTTGCCTACACAGCCCCTGTAGCACCAAATATTCCGCCACTGGGCAAGCCGCAGCCGGAAAACAAGAAACCGGAATTTAGTTTTTCGAATGTGCCTGCCGAAACGCAAATGATTGCGCTTGTTGTGCACGATGTTCTTGATGGCGAACCGGTGGACGGAGAGAGGCCCGGGTGGACACACTATACTGCTCTATATTTGCCGGATGGCTCGCTAGTAGAGGAAGGGGAATCTAGCGAGGAGACAAAAGGATGGGTTGGCCCCTATCCAGAAGACTACGGTGAATATCACTGCACTGCATACTTTCTTAGTCAACCAATAATTGGGAAAACGATTACCCGTGCAGAAATATTCAAGCAATATCAATCCCTCGGACTGGGAATGGCGAATATCGTAGGGAAATACACCAATCCGCTAGGTCAACCGATATCTTAACCAGATACTTCCATCCGTTTGGGTTCACAACGACAAGCTCGCTTCGGGATTGCGTCGCAGATCGCAGCGTTCCTAACACAATGATGTGACATTTGAACATGGCATCAGGTTAATCGGAAACGCTAGAAAAACGCAATAAAATCAATTGTAACGAGTTTTTAGGAGGGACAGGGGAAAAAGTGATTGGAATTTCAGAATACGCGATATTCAACCTAGGAGACATCCGCAATGAAGACCCTATTGGTAACCACACTAATTTGTCTCACCATCACAGCGACACCAATGGCTTCTGCCGCCAAAGCCTATTTGGCGGGTGGTTGTTTCTGGTGCATGGAGTCGGATTTTGAAAAATTACCCGGTGTAAAAGAAGTCGTTTCTGGTTTTACTGGAGGGACATTAGAA
>Ga0224508_10002374_pt1 | contig 15993 bp, 16 predicted proteins | sample SF_Jan12_sed_USG_4_FD_170157 | JGI IMG/M metagenome (GOLD analysis project Ga0224508, IMG submission 170157) | Sediment microbial communities from San Francisco Bay, California, United States - SF_Jan12_sed_USGS_21 | ecosystem: Environmental > Aquatic > Marine > Sediment | place: USA... | reverse complement strand
AACCGGCTGGCGATCGCGTTCGCGGGCCGCGGGGACTCGGCCCGGGCCGAGACGCTGCTCCGCGCGCTGCTCGCGGAATATCCCGAGCACACGTCCGTGCGCCGAAATCTCGCGCACCTGCTCCGCGCGAACGGCCAGTCCGAAGAGGCGGCTCGCCTCGAGGCCGGCGCAGCCCGCTAGGTCAGACTCCGCCGGCTCGTGGAGTCGCCCCTCGGAGCGCGGCCAAGTCTGGATCCCCGGGAAGGATTCGAACCTTCATTCGTAGATTCAGAGTCTACTGTCCTGCCGTTAGACGACCGGGGAATGCCAGAGGCTTGTCGCCGATCACGGACCCGGAAGGGTCCCCGATCGGCGGGGCCAAGGTACCGGCCACCGGGAGATGATCAAGCAACCCCCGCGCTGGCGTGCTCGATGGCTGCGGCGAGCCGGGTCACCGTGCGCTCCCGCCCGACGACGCGCAGTGTCTCGTAGATCCCGGGAGACGCCGTTCCGCCTGTGACGGCGACCCGGACCGGCTGCGCGAGCTTTCCCATCGGCAGGTCTTCGTGGGCGGCTCGGACCGCCTCGAAAGCCTGCTCGAGGTCGCCCTCGGACCAGTCGGTGAGCGCCGCCAGCCTCGAGCGGAGATCCTCGAGGACCGGGGCGATCTCGGGCTTCAAGTGCTTCGCCGCGGCCTTGGCGTCGAGATCGACTTCGTCCGTGAGCGCAAAGCGGGCGCGCGCGGCCATGTCCGACAGCGTGGTGCTGCGCTCTCGGAGCAGGTCGATGAGCAGGTCGAGTTCGGGCGTGCGCGCCACGGGCGCTTCCGCGACGTCGGCGAGAAACGGGGCCAGCCGGCTCCAGAGGTCGTCGCTCGGAAGCGCCTTGAGCCAGTACTGTCCGAGCCAATCGAGCTTGGCCGGGTCGACCTGCGCGGCGGCGCGGCCGACCGCACCGAGATCGAACAGCTCGATGATCTCGGCGGGGCTGAACGTCTCGGTGTCCCCGTGCGACCAGCCCCAGCGGATCATCCAGTTGAGCACGGCTTCGGACACGTACCCGCCGTCGCGATACTGCTGGACCGAGACCGCCGCCTCGCGCTTCGAGAGCTTCTTGCCGGCGGCTCCGACGATGAGCGGGACGTGCGCGTAGTGCGGCGGCTCGACCCCGAGCGCGCGATAGATCGCGAGGTGGATGCAGGTGTTCAGGTGGTGGTCGGCGCCGCGGATCACCGTGTCGATCTTCATGTCGAGGTCGTCGACGACCACGGCGAGATGGAAGAGGGGACTGCCGTCGGTGCGGCGCAGGATGACGTCGCCGACTTCGTCGGCGTCCTGGCCGCTCTCGCCGAACACGAGGTCTTCCCACCCGAGTCTGCCGCTTCCCGAAACTCTCAGACGGACGACGTGGGGGCCGCAGTCCGGCCCGTGCGCAGCGTCGCGACAGCGTCCGTCGTAGGTCCACTTCGTGCCCGTGGCGACCGAAGCCTCGCGACGAGCCTCGAGTTCCTCGCGCGTGCAGACGCAGCGATACGCGCGGGCCGCCGCCAGGAGCTCTTCGACGACTGCAGCGTGACGCTCCTGGCGCTCGCTCTGTCGGAACGGACCCTCGTCCCAATCGAGTCCGAGCCAGGAGAGGCCTTCGAGCATCTCGGCTTCCGATTCCGGGGTAGAGCGCTCGCGGTCGGTGTCCTCGATCCGCAGCACGAACGTGCCGCCGTGGTGTCGGGCGTACGCCCAGTTGAATGCGGCGGTCCGGGCCCCTCCGAGGTGGAGGGCTCCGGTCGGACTGGGTGCGTAGCGGGTTCTAGCCATGGGGCGCGGAGCATATCGCTTCCCGCGGGGACTCCCAGGGGGTCCGATGGCGGGCCCCGCCGCCGTCTGCTAATCGGCAATCGACGCCAACCATTCGTCCTCACTGGGTTTTTCCAGAATTCGAGTCCCCTGATGAAAATTTCGGTCGACCGCTTTTCCGACTCGCCCACGGAGGAGACCTTCACGCTCCAGCCGAGCGAGTGGCGCGCCGCGAGCGGAGCGGCGGAGGGCGCGGACGGCCCGTGCGCAACGGCGGTCTTCGCGCTGGTCGGCCACATGATGGGCGTCGATCTGTACCTCGAGGGCACCGTCTCCACCGAGCTCGAGCTGACGTGCGGGCGCTGCCTCTCCCGCTATCGTCAGCCGGTTCGTGAGCGCTTCCGCCTCGTGCTGGAACCAGCGGGGGATCGGGTACCTGCCGATCCCGAGGGGGCGGCGGCACTGGTTCGAGACGGCGTCTTCCTCGCGGAGGAGTTGGAGTCGGGCTGGTTCCGGGGCAGCGAACTGGATCTGACATCGTACGCGCTCGAGCTGATCGCTCTCGTGCAGCCGGTGCAGCCCGTTTGTAGAGATGACTGCCGTGGGCTGTGCCCACGCTGTGGAGTGGATCGCAACCAGGACTCGTGCGACTGTGCCGAGGCCCGCCCCGGCTCGCCGTTTGCCGTGCTGCAGGGCCTGCGCGACGAGTTGACCGAAGGAGAGAACCGATGATCGTGCCCAAGCAGCGCACTTCGCGCGCGCGCCGCGACAAGCGCCGGAGCCACCGCGCTCTGCGACCGGTCGCGCGCTCCGTTTGTCCTCAGTGCAGCGAGCCGAAGGCTCCGCACCGGGTGTGTCGAAGCTGCGGCTTCTATCGCGACCGCACGGTGATCGAGACCGACGAGGACTGAGCGATCATGCTCGCTCTCCTCTTCCCGGGTCAGGGCTCTCAGGAGGTCGGAATGGGTCGCGAGGTGTGCGAGGTGTCCGACGCCGCGCGCTCCGTCTTCGCGGACGCCGACCGGGCGCTCGGATTCGAGCTCTCGCGGATCTGCTTCGAGGGTCCCGAAGCCGAGCTGCGTCGCACCGAGATCCAGCAGCCGGCGATCCTGGCGACCAGCATCGCCCTGCTGCGCGCTCTCGAGGAGTTCACCGAAGTCGACCCGCACTGGTTCGCGGGTCACAGCCTCGGGGAGTACTCGGCGCTCGTGGCCACCGGAGCGCTGCCGCTCGACGCTGCGGTCGCTCTCGTGCACGCGCGCGGACGATTCATGCAGGAGGCGGTGCCCGACGGACAGGGCGCCATGGCGGCCATCCTGGGCTGTGAGCCGGCCGCCGTCGCCGAAGCCTGCGAGACCGCCGCGGCCGCGACCGGGGCCGTGGTGGCGCCGGCCAATTGGAATTCGCCGCAACAAACGGTCATCGCCGGCACGGTGGCCGCAGTCGAAGCGGCCGGCGAGGAGGCCAAAGCGCGCGGGGCGCGTCGAGTCGTCGCGCTCGACGTCTCGGCGCCGTTTCACTGTGCGCTGATGGAGCCCGCCGCAGACAAGCTGGCCGCCGAGTTGGCCGGGGTGACCTTTTCTCCGTATCGGCGGCCGCTCGTCACCAACGTCGAAGCGGAGCCGAACACCGACTCGAGCCGGACCGCGGAGCTGTTGCGACGGCAGGTCACGGCGCCGGTGCGGTTCACGGAATCGGTGCGGCGACTGGTGGAGCTGGGAACGACCCGTATTCTGGAGGTCGGGCCCGGCAGGGTACTCTCTGGGCTCGTCGCCCGGATCGATCGGGGGGTAGCGCGCGCTGCGCTTACCGGAGCGAATGAGCTCGAGGAGGCGGCAGCCTTCGTGGCGCCGCAGGCAGCCTGAAAGAGGGGGTTCGAGTCATGGCATTGGAAGAACGAGTTGCGGAGATCATCGTCGAGCAGCTCGGCATCTCACGAGAAGAGGTCAAGCCCGAGGCGTCGTTCATCGACGACCTGGGGGCCGACTCGCTCGACATCGTCGAGTTGGTGATGGCGATGGAAGAGACTTTCGACGTCGAGATCCCGGACGACGACGCCGAGAAGATCCAGACGATTGGCGACGCCGTCAAATACCTGAAGGACAAGATCGGGTCGTAGTATGACTCGCCGCGTCGTCGTGACCGGCCTCGGCTGCGTGACTCCTCTCGGGCTCGGCGCCGCGACGACGTGGGAAAACGCCTGCGAGGGCGTCTCCGGGATCGAGCACCTCGACGGCCCGGAGTTCGAGGCGCTGCCCTCGCGGGTCGCCGGCCGCGTGTCGGGCGAACTCGACATCGGCGACGTGCCGGCCAAGGAGCGCCGGCGGCTCGATCCGGTGATTCTCTTCACGCTGGCGGCGGCCCGAGAAGCGTTGCTCGACGCCGGGATCGGTTCGGACGACGTCGATCCGGACCGCGCGGGCGTGTTCGTGGCCTCGGCGATCGGCGGGATCGACACCCTGCTCGGGAACCATCGGTCGTTCCTCGAAGGGGGGCCGCGCCGGGTGTCGCCGTTCGCGATCCCGATGACCCTGGCGAACATGCCGGGGGGATACGTCGCGATTCGTCACGGGCTGCGGGGTCCGAACTTCGCGCACGTGAGCGCCTGTGCGAGCGGCACGCATGCCGTCGGCGAGGCCGGACGCGCGATCGCGCGCGGAGATGCGGACGTCATGGTGGCGGGCGGGACGGAGGCGGCGAACATCCCGTTCGTGATGGCGGCGTTCGCGAAGATGCAGGCGCTCTCGCGCCGGAACGGGGAGCCGGCGCGCGCCAGCCGACCCTTCGACGTCGATCGCGACGGCTTCGTGATGTCAGAGGGAGCCGGAGTGCTCGTCCTCGAGAGTCTCGAGCACGCGCTCGCGCGAGGGGCCCGCGTGCGCGCGGAGCTGCTCGGCTACGGAGCCAGCGCGGATGCGCAGCACGTCGCCGCACCCGACGAGGCAGGCCGCGGCGCTGCGCTCAGCATGGAACGGGCGCTGCGCGACGCGGGACTCGTCGCTCAGGACGTCGACTACGTGAACGCCCATGCGACGAGCACGCCAGCCGGGGATCGGATCGAGGTCGCGGCGCTCCACGCGGTGCTCGGCCGCCACGCCGAAGACGTTCCGGTTTCGTCGACCAAGGGAATGACCGGGCACATGCTGGGTGCCGCGGGAGCGGTCGAGGCCCTGCTCTGCGTGCGCGCGCTCGAGACGGGCCTCCTGCCGCCGACGATCAACCTCGAGGCCCCTGACCCCGACTGCGCACTGGACCACGTGAGCGAGAAGGCGCGGCCCGCCGCAGTGCAGGTGGCGCTCTCCAACTCCTTCGGATTCGGCGGCACCAACGGCTCGCTCCTGCTGGGTCGCGCGGGCGGTGTCAGTCAGGAACCTGACTCAAGATGAAGCACATCGTCCAGGCGCCCATCCATCACCGCTCGCCGCGTTGCGCTCCCTGCGTCGTAGCGACGGCTACGCCTCGGTCGCGCGCCTTGCGAGCGGCGCGTCTGGGCGCCTGGGCCCCCGCACCTCATCTCGGGTCAGGCTCCTGATGCAGTGTCCGTACTGTGGCCAGGTCGAGAACCGTGTCATCGATTCGCGACTGACCCGCGAGTCTCAGGAGATTCGTCGCCGGCGCGAGTGCGCGGAGTGCGAGCGCCGCTTCACGACCCGGGAGCGCGTCGAGCAGTCCCTCCCGAAGATCATCAAACGGGACGAGCGCCGCGAAGAGTACGATCGCGCCAAGCTCGAGGACGGAGTCGACAAGGCGTGCGTCAAGCGACCCGTGAGCGAGAACGCGCTTCAGCGGCTGCTCGATCGGGTCGAGCGACGCCTCCATGAGAGTGGCGAGGCGGAGGTCACCACCGCGTGGGTCGGAGACCTGCTGCTCTCCGAGTTGCTGGCGCTCGATACGGTGGCGGCGACGCGCTTCGCGTCGGTGTTCCGGCGCTTCCAGAGCGCGGACGACTACGTGGGGTTCTGGGAGAAGGAAGTCGCCGAGGCGGTCGACGGCACGCCGTCCGACGACCCCGATCCCGATCCCGAGGGCTGAGATGCGCGCGGAGGAGGCGATGCGTCAGGCACTCGTGCGCGCGCGGCGGGCCGCCGGTCGCGTCCATCCCAACCCGGCCGTCGGCGCGGTGGTCGTGCGCGGCCAGCGCGTGCTCGGTGCGGGGCACACCCAGTCGCCGGGCGGGCCGCATGCCGAGGTGATGGCTCTCGATGCGGCTCGCCGCCGACACGGGGCCCGCGCGCTCCGCGGGGCGACCCTCGCGGTGACGCTCGAGCCGTGCAACCACACGGGTCGGACGCCTCCCTGTACGGAGGCGATCCTGGCTGCGGCGCTTCGCCGCGTCTGGATCGGATCGCGGGATCCGCACCCGCTGGTGCGGGGACGCGGCACCCGGCGTCTCCGGCGCGCCGGTATCGAAGTCGTGGGCGGGGTTCTCGAGGACGAGTGCCGCGAGCATCATCGCGGTTTCCTGTCCGTGCACGAGCGCGGCCGACCCTGGGTGACCCTCAAGATCGCTGCGACGCTCGATGGCCGACTTGCCACGGCTTCGGGCGAGTCGCGCTGGATTACCGGTGCGCGCGCACGCCAACGGGTCCACGCGTTGCGCGAGCACGTCGATGCCGTGCTCGTCGGATCGGAGACCGCGTTGCGGGACGATCCGGAGCTCACCGCGCGGCGCGGCGGCCGGGAGCGACATCGACCGGTCCGCGTCGTGGTGGATTCGAGCCTCCGGCTGCCGCCGGCCGCCCGGATGGTGTCGGGGCCGGACCCGGAGCGGACCTGGCTGCTCGCGAGCCGCGCAGCTCCCGACCGCCGCCGGCGCGCGCTCGAATCGGTGGGCGCGCGGGTGATCCCGGTGCGGCGCCGAGGGCCTCGTCTGGATCTCGCCGCAGCGCTCGAGAAGCTGGCCGCCGAGGGGCTCGCGACGATCCTCGTCGAAGGGGGCGGAGTGCTGGGCGCGGCGCTGTTGCGCGCGGAGCTCGTGGATGAGCTCCATTGGTTCGCCGCTCCCGCCTGGCTCGGCGGGGATGCCCGGCCCGCGCTCGCGGAACTCGGCATCACGCGTCTGGTGGACCGCCTCGAGCTCGAAGAGCCCCGCGTGAGCCGGCTGGGAGGAGACCTGTACATTCGAGGCCGCGTGCTCCGGACCGGAGCCCGCGGGAGGAACCGGCGTTGAGGACGTATGCCGCGCGAGTCGATGCGACGGGATTGCGGGTGGCGATCGTCGCAGGTCGCTTCAACCACCTCGTTTCGTCGCGTCTGCTGGCTGGCTGTGTCGGCGAGCTGAGAGGTCGCGGATGCGCAGAGGTCGACATCCACGTGGCGTGGGTGCCCGGCGCGTTCGAGATTCCGCTGGCCGCGCGCTCGCTCGCGGAGAGCGGACGTTACGATGCCGTCGTCACGCTGGGCGCCGTCATCCGCGGCGGGACTCCGCACTTCGAGTACGTGTGCCGGGCGGTGACCGACGGCGTCTGCGACGTCATGCGAGACACCGGTGTCCCGGTCGCCTTCGGTGTGCTCACGACGGACGACGTCGACCAGGCGCTCGAACGAACGGGCGGTGCGGGGGGGCACAACGGCGTTTCCGCGGCGCTCGCCGCGATGGAAATGGTCCACCTGCTGCGCGCGACCCGCGAGCCGCCCGAAGGCGGGCCGTGACGGTCCGGGAGCCGACCCGAGAGGCTCCGCCAGCGGATCGAGCGCTTCCGCGCGATCCTCGTCGCGTAGACGTTCCCGGGAAGCCGCGCTTCAGGTGCTCTACGCGGTCGATCTGGCCCAGGGAACGGCGGACTCGGACACGCGGGCGTTGGCGGCCGAGGCGTTCGAGAACGCTGCCGCGCATCTCGAGCTGCCGCCGTCCGCCCGCACGTTCTCTCTGGAACTCGTGAGCGGAGTCACCGAGCATCGTGCGAAGCTCGACACGCTGGTCGGTGCGCAGTCGACGCGTTGGCGAATCGAGCGAATGGCCGCCGTCGATCGCAATATTCTTCGGCTCGCGGCGTATGAAACCGTCTACACTGACACGCCGACTGCCGTGGTCATCGATCAGGCGGTGGATCTGGCGCGACGCTTCGGGGGGGAGCGGTCACCGGGCTTCGTGAACGGTATCCTGGACGCACTGGCTCGCGCGGTGCGGGGAGAGGACGGATGACGGTCACTTGGGTGATCGAAATGGACGATCAGCCGGTGGAGCGGGTGCGGGCCGATCTGTTGGTCGCGCCTTTCTTCGCGGGCGAACGACCGTTGCGCGGCGCGGCGGGCCGGCTCGACTGGCGCCTCTGTGGGCATCTGTCCGAGATGCTGAAGCGGAGCGCATTCGAAGGGGCGCCCGGCGACCTGATCCTGGTGCCTACCGGCGCGAGTGCGCGGGCGCCCAGGGCTCTCCTGGTGGGCCTCGGAGAGCGGGCTGGATTCAGCCCGCGGCAGTTGCGACCGGCGCTCGCGAGCGCGTTCCACAAGGCGCGTGCGCTGCGCGCCGGGATCGTCGCGGTGGCGCTTCCGAGCGAGTCGATCTCGGGCATTCCGGCGGAGCGCGCTGCGACCGCCGCCGTGATCGGCGCGGGTGAGGCGCTCCAGGAGCAAGCCTTCACGGTGCGACTGCGCCTCATCGTCGAACCGTCCGGGCTCAGTGCCGCGCGCCAGGCAATGAGCCAACTCGTGCCCCGAATCCAGCTGGAAGGGGTTCTCGCCCGCTTCTCCGCCGCCGAGGCGCCGCCGACGCCGGGCGCCCCTGGGGGAGAGGGCCTCGCGCAGGGACGCCCGCTCGCGCCGGGTGCACAGGGCGGAGCCCGCCAGGGAACCCCCGTTGGAGGCGGTTCCGGGGCCCTGCAGGCCAAGCCCCCTTCCGCACCTTAAGTCCCAGTCGCTACGGCCGATTGGAGCCTTGAGCGCATCCGCGTCCGGCGCCGGACCGTGGAGCGGTGGGAGTCTCCATGAGCCTGGTGGGCAGCCTCGAGGATCTCGGCCTCGGGGACATTCTGCAGATCATTTCGCTTTCTCGGAAGTCGGGAGTCCTATGGATTCGCTCACCGGTGGGCGAGGGCCAGGTCCTGTTTCGAGATGGCTTGATCCGTGGGGTCTTCGCCCGCGGCGGACCCACCGACTTGCGCGATCTCGTCGCCCGCCAAGGCGACCTGCCGAAGGCCGACCTGGAGACGGCCGTCGAGGAAGCGCGCGCGCGGGTCTGTGGGCTCGGCGAGGTTCTGGCAGAACGCGGGATGGTTTCGGCGGAGCAGCAGGACGAGTGGCTCCGCGATCACATCAGTTCGAGTGTCCTCACGATGTTCACGTGGGCGACCGGCGAGTTCAGTTTCGAGATCTCCGCGGCGGCCGAGGTCTCGGACGAGGAGCTGTTTCTCGAGCCCGGGGTGAACCCGCAGTTCCTCGCGCTCGAAGGCACGAGACTGCAAGACGAGGGCGAACGCCCCGAGGAATTCGGCGAGGCTCCGACCGATCATCCCGGTCTGGAGCGAGCGTTCGAGGATTCCCCGGCAGACGGCTTCGGACCCGCGGCGGACTCTCCGACTGGCGCCGGCTCGACCGCGCTCGAAGCTCCGCTCGTCGAATACGGCTCGGATGCAACCGAACCGGCGTTCGCCGAGGCCGAGTTGGTCGACGAAGCCGATCTGCTCGACGGCGAGGACGCGGTCGCCGAGGCCGTCCTGGTCGACGGTGAGGATTTCGGGTCGGAGCCGGACCTCGCGCCCGCTGCAGAAATCGAATCGGAGACGCCTCCGGTCCCAGATCGGCACGAATCCCAGGAAACGGCGCCCACTTCGCCCGTCGCTCGACCGGCCCAGGCTGCGCGGACGCCGCTCGTCCCGCCGATCGCACAGGCCCAGCCACGGTCCCCGGCGGCCGCGAGTGCAGCGCCGGCGCGTGGCGCCCCGCCGGTAGTCGTCATCGATCCCGACCTCGCCGTGCTCGAGTGGCTGAAGGGCGCACTGGAAGTCGCGTCGAGGCGGGTCCACATCTTCCAACGCCCCGAACAGGGAATCAGTCGCATTCGTCAGTATCTGGCGCGCGCCGAGACGCCCTGGGTGTTGCTCGCGTCGGATGCGCCGGCCGATCCCCTGAGCGGCGCGCGCGATGCCGCGGAGATCGTCCGGCGGCTGAAGAGCCAGGCGCCGCGCATGCCGTTGTTCCTGCTCGAAAGCCACGGGGGTGCGTCGGTCGAGGAGGATGCGGCGGACACGACCCTCTCCAAGCCGACGGCTCGCATGCTGGCGGACCCGCGCCGCACGTCCGAGGTGGCGGCGCTCGCGCAGGCGCTGATCGCGGCTCTCGATCGGAACGCCACCGAGCCCGGGCCGGCCGCTTCGCCGGTCTCCAATCTGCCGCCCGATACGCTGGCTCGACTTCGGGAGCTTTCCGCGCGTCTGCGCGATCCGAGTAGCCAGGGCGAGGTGTTGTCGTTGGTGATGCGCTTCGCTGCGGAGAGCTTCTCACGGGTGGCGATGTTCATGCTGCGCGACGCGCAGGCGATCGGGATGGCCCAGGTCGGCTTGCCGCGAGCCGGTGGGCCCGACGATGGCAGCATCTCCGATGTGGTGATTCCAGCCCAAGAGTCGGGCTGGTTCCGCCGGGTCATCGAGTCGAAGTCGCCGGTCCGAGGGGCTCCTGCGGACGAAGGCGACCAGCGGCTCGCCGTGCTCCTGGGGAACGCCCTGCCGAGCGAGGCGTACGTGGCGCCGATCGAGAGCGGAGATCGAGTGGTCGCGCTGCTCTACGCAGACAATCTGCCGGACGATCGACCCGTCGGGGACAGCTCGGCCCTCGAGGTCGTGCTCCACGAGGCGGGCCTCGCGCTCGATCGGGCCGTGCTCGAACGGGCTCTGGCGGAGGCCGAGCGGGACTGAGACGAGGGGGGCCCGCGCCCCTGACGGCTACCTGCGCCCAGCGCGCGGCAAAGGTGCGGAAGTCCGCATTCGGCCTCAAGAATCCCGTGATCTCCACCGATGCATCTTGAGGGCCAGTGGCGGTCTCGCGTGCCCGGGAGGAATTCGTGCAGAGCATCCTCGTGGTCGAAGATTCGGCGACGATGCGCTCGCTCATCGGGGCGACGCTCGAAGACCTCGATGTTCCGGTGAAGATCACCGAAGCCGCGAGCGGCTTCGAGGCGTTGCGCGTGTTGCCGCGCGGGTCGTTCGACCTGATCGTGACCGACATCAACATGCCCGACATCAACGGGCTCGAGCTCGTGTCGTTCGTCAAGAAGAACGAGAGCTACGCATCGATCCCCCTCGTCATCATCTCGACGGAAGGTTCCGAACGAGACCGCGACAAGGGCCTGGGGCTCGGCGCCGACGCGTACCTGGTGAAGCCGTTCGAGCCCGACGATCTCAGGGAAATCGCCAAGACTCTGCTCTCTCGCGTGCAGGCAGACGAGTAGTCAGTGGCCGCGCGTCGCAAGACACCGAGCCGCCGCTCCAAGGCGCACCGGGAGTTCGTTTCCGAGGCCGAGGAGATCCTCGAGCGGATGCGGGACGGCCTCAGCGATCTGGCCGACCAGCAGACGAATTCGGGCGAGGCCGATCCCGAGGTGATCAACCAGCTGTTCCGGTCGGCGCATTCGTTGAAGGGTCTCTCGGGCATGTTCGGGCTCGACGGGCTCGGAGAGCTCGCGCATCACCTCGAAGACGTGCTCGATCGAGTGCGGCTCGGACGCGCGGGTCTCGACGCGGCGGCGCTCGGATTGCTGGACGAGTCCGTCGCGCTCGTCGCATTGACGCTCGAGAAGGTCGAATCCGGCACCCAGGACGAGCTGCTCGACCGGGTTGCAGAGGTCATTGGCCGCATCGACGCGTGGGCTCGCTCGCCCGAACCGGCCACCGAGGCGGCCGAGATCGAGCTGGACCCGGCCATGCTGCGCGCCCTGACGGAGTACGAAGAGCACCGGCTCCAGGAGAACATCCGCCGCGGGCGACGGATTCAGGTCGTCGAGGCTTCGTTCGACATCCTCGCGTTCGAAGAGGGGCTCGCTGAACTGACGGGTGCGGTTCGGGAAGTCGGGGAGGTCTTGTCGATCCTCCCCTCGCCCGGAGAAGGCGACGAATCGCAGATTCGTTTCTCGCTGCTCGTCGCGACCGAAATTCCGCCCGGCGATCTCGAGGCCCGTCTCGAGATGCCGGGCGCCAGCGTCCGGGAAGCGTCTCGCGCCGGCGGAGCGCCTGCAGTGGCCGAGCCGACGGCGGTCCTCGCTTCCGACTCCGCAGTCGAACCGAGCCTGGATGCGGCTCCGGAGCTCACCTCGCTCAAATCGATCAGCGACACCGTTCGTGTCGACATCCGCAAACTCGACGAGCTGATGAACCTGGTGGGCGAACTCGTCGTGCAGCGCGGGGCGCTGGCGCGAATCGCGAGAGAACTCCAGGCACTTCCGGAGACGGCGCGTCTGGCGGCCGATCTCGACAAGGTGCACAAGGGTTTCGAGCGCAAGCTCCAGGATCTCCAATCGGGCGTGCTCGAGACCCGGATGGTCCCGCTCCGGCAGGTGTTCGAGAAGCTGTCCCGGGTCGTTCGCAGGCTCCGACGGGACACCGAGAAGGAAGTCCGGTTGGAGCTGCGCGGCGCAGACACCGAACTCGACAAGTTGATCGTCGAAGAGCTGGTCGACCCGGTGATGCACATCGTGCGGAACGCCTTCGATCACGCGATGGAAGCTCCAGAGGAACGCCTTGCGGCGGGCAAGCCGGCGGAAGGTTGCATCCGCCTCGAAGCGTCTCAGCGCGGCAACGACGTCGTCATCACCTGCAGCGACGACGGCCGGGGCATCGATCCCGCCGTGGTGCACTCGCGTGCAATCGAGCGCGGGATCGTGTCCGAGAACGCGCCCCTTGCCGATCGAGAGGTGCTCGATCTCATCTTCGCGCCGGGACTGACGACCTGCACGGAAGTCACCGAGACGAGCGGTCGGGGCGTCGGGATGGACGTGGTGCGGGCGAACATCACGGCGCTCGGCGGCCTGGTCGAGGCACAGTCAGAACTCGGGCGCGGCACCACGGTCACGATGACGCTCCCGATCACGCTGGCGATCATTCAGGCGCTGATCGTGGGTGTCGCAGACCAGCAGTTCGCCATCCCGCTCAACTCGGTCCGCGAGACGCTGCTCGTCGAACCGGACGAGGTCCAGCGCAGCGAGGGCCGGGAGCTGCTCAATCTGCGCGGCGATGCGCTGCCGTTGCGGCGTCTGGGGCGCGAGTTCGGGCTCGGCGGAGAGGATCAGTCGCGCACCGGGAAGCAGTATTCAGTGGTGCTCGGGCTCGGAGACACCCGGGTCGGGCTGCTCGTCGACCGCCTCGAAGGCCAGCAGGACACGGTGATCAAGCCGATCCAGGGCCCGATCGACTCGATTCGAGGGATCGCCGGCGCCACGGAGCTGGGAGATGGCGGCGCCGTTCTGGTGCTGGACGTAGCGGCCCTGGTCGAAGACGGCCTCCGTGGCGGAGATTCGGCGTGAGCGCTTCGGGAAACGAAGAGACGGGCATGGGGCCCGTGAACGAACCGCTGGCCGAGTCTCGCTGGGAGTCGCTCGCCCGGGCGGCCGCCTCTGGAGAGAAGTCCGAGGACGTCGTGCTGCGGCGCGAGTTCGTGACGTTCCGCCTCGGGGAGGACGCCTACGCGCTTCCGATCGAGCGGGTTCGCGAGGTGGTTCGTCTGCGTCCGATCACGCCGATGCCCCGCGTGCCGAGTGCCGTACGCGGCGTGATCTCGCTGCGCGGGGAGGTGGTCCAGGTGGTCGATCTGCGCGGCCGCCTCGGAATGGAGTCGGCACCCGCAGCCCGAACGAGTCGAATCATCGTGCTGCACGGGGACGATGGCGCGGTCGCGGGCTTGCTCGTCGACCTCGTGCGGGATGTCCTCCGGATCTCGGAGGACGAGATCCGCCCGTGCGCCGCCAACGAGGCAGATGTCGTTCACTCGTTGCTGGCCGATGGGACGAAGTTCGTGTCTCTCCTCGACGTCGATCGGGTGTTGACTTTCGATGAGTAGCGGAACCCTCTCCTCGTCGGAGTCTCTCGCTGCCGAAAACGCGGTGATCTTCGCGTGCTTCGAGTCCAGCGGCCAGCTGTACGGGATCGACGTGCTGCAGATTCGCGAGATCGTGCGCTCCTGCGCCGTGACGCCTCTGCCCCGCGGCCCGGAGTTGATCGAGGGTGTGGTGGACCTCCGCGGTGCGGTGATCCCGGTACTCGACCTCGCGCGCTCGCTCGGAGGCGAGGTGGCGGAGGAGACGGCCGATACCCGGATCGCGATTCTCGAAGTCGAGGGGATGGCGGTCGGTCTCCGGGTCGAAGCGGCGGTCGACGTCTTGTCGGTCGATGCCGCGGCGATCGACGGGCCTCCCGCGCTCGCGACCCAGGCCGGCTACGACGCCGTCCGGGCCGTCGTTCGACGGCCGGGCGCGTCGCCGGTGATGATCCTCTCCCTCGAGAATCTGCTGGAAGCCGTCTACCGGTCCGCGCTGGAGACGGCATCGTGACCGAACTCACGTTCGACAATGGCGGTCAGTTTCGAACCCGAACGCAGCTCGGAAGATCGGTCGTGGGTGTCGGCATCGCTTCGCTGATCGTCGTCTACCTCTTCGTCGTTCTCGAGCTGACCGATGCGCAGTGGGCCTGGATGGCCCGGGTGCTCGGCGGCTTCGCGGTGGTCTGCACGGTCTTCTCGCTCATCTGGGTCGAGCGAACCGATGCACCGGTCCGGGACGCGATCGACGCCGATGCCCGCGGTGAGATGGGTCGCGACCTCGCGCGGTCGGGATTCGCTTCGGCCAGCGGCTACCCGCTGCGGGGCGTTCTGTATTCGGTCGTCGTCTGGATGTCCGCCTCCGCCCTGCTGCCGGTGGGACTCGCCCTCCGATTCGGCGACTTTCCCGTGACCGCGATCGTGTCGATCGCCGTCGCCGGGACCTCCGGCGGCGCCATCGCGGCGTTGTTCAACTACTACGCCGACAAGCGACTCGTCGAGCCGCTGCTGGAGCGGTGGGGGGCTCTGATCCCCGATCCCGCCGAGCGCCGCGCGCTCGTCCGCGTGATCCCGATCGCTCGGAAGCTTCGGATCGCGATCACCGCGGTCGTCGTCGCGGGAGTCGCGCTGGCCGTGATTCTCAGCGACACGTTGGCGCGCCGGCCCGTCGAGGCGTATGCGACCCGCATCCAGCAAGGCTGGCTCGAGCGGATGGCCGAGCGGGTCGATGGGCCGGGCGATCCCGTGTTGCGCCTCGCGCGCGAAGACCTCCTCGAACTCGGGCTCGCTTCCGAGCTCCTCGTGGTCGACGTCATTCGCGGGGAAGTGGTCGACGGCTCGGAGGAAATGCTGAGCGAGGCCGAGCTGGCCTGGATCGTCGAAGCCGCCAGAGCGCCGACGAGCGTCGGCCTCGACTCGGCTCACACGTTCGCGTGGCGACAGCTCGACTACGACGACACTCACGCGCTCGTGGCCGTCATGCCGCGCGAGGTCCTGACCGGAGATTTCGGGCGCGTGCGAATGATCTTCATCGGGCTCGGCCTCGTCGCCGCACTCGTGGGTCTGGCGGCCGCCAACCAGCTCGCGCTGGATGTGAGCCGAACGGCCGCGCGTCTTCGCGAAGAGGCGGAGCGGATCGCATCCGGGGATCTGACCGGCGGCGCGCCGATCGAATCCGAGGACGAGCTGGGCGAACTGGCGCACTCCTTCGAGAGGATGGCGGGTTCGCTCCGCGCGACGGTCGGCCGCGTGGCCGAGGCGGCGAGTGGCGTCGAGGAGGCGACCGCTGAACTGGCGGCCGGCAGCACCCTCGTTTCCGAAGCGGCCAGCGAACAGCGGCGATCTCTGGGCGAAGCCTCGAGTTCGATGACCGCGATCCACGGCGAGGTTTCCGGGATCACCGCGTCGGTTCAGCTCTTGAGCAGCAACGTCGAGGAAGCGAGCAGCAGCGTCCTCGAGCTCGGCGCGGCGGGGGAAGAGCTGCGGCACACGGCCTCGTCGTTGTCCGGACAGGTCGAGAGCGTGACCGCTTCGATCGAACAGATGACGGGGAGCGCTCGTGAGGTGGCGGGCCACACCGAAGGCCTGTCGCAGGCCGCCGCCGAGACCGCTTCCTCGATGACTCAGATGGCCGCGTCGATGCGCGACGTCGATGTCAACGCGGGCGAGACCGCGCGCCTCTCGGCCGAGATGGTGACGCTCGCCGACGCGGGGAGTGGGCGGGTCCGCGAGACCATCGACGGCATGGAGGCGATTCGGT
>Ga0224508_10002373_pt1 | contig 15995 bp, 10 predicted proteins | sample SF_Jan12_sed_USG_4_FD_170157 | JGI IMG/M metagenome (GOLD analysis project Ga0224508, IMG submission 170157) | Sediment microbial communities from San Francisco Bay, California, United States - SF_Jan12_sed_USGS_21 | ecosystem: Environmental > Aquatic > Marine > Sediment | place: USA... | reverse complement strand
CCATGCCGTGGGACACCGGTCCGGCCAACGGGTTCACGACGGGTACGCCGTGGCTGCGGGCCGCCGATCGCGCCGGGGAGGAGACGGCTGCTCACCAGCGGGCAACGCCCGGCAGCCCCGTGACCCGGTATCGCGAGCTCATCGGTGTGCGGAAGGCCCACGCCGCCTTCTACACCGAACCGGCCCAATGGGTCGACGGTCCGACCGACTCGTCGGCCATCGTGCGCCGTGGGGACATCACCGTCGTGGCCAACCTGGGCCCCGAGCCCGTCGTCGTCGACATCGACGATGACCCCGATGTCGCATTCACCTCGTCGCCGCGCGGCGTGGCCATCGACAGTCGACGACTCACGATCGCCGGTGAGACGTCGGCCATTCTCGTGGCGACGGGCTGACGGGACCCACGGTGCACATGCGTCATCCGACGATCGAGGACGTCGCCCGAACTGCGGGTGTCTCGGTGGCCACCGTGTCGAGAGCGCTGCGAGACCTGCCCAATGTTGCGGTGAGCACCCGGGACCGCGTGCTCACGGCCGCCCGGGAGCTCGACTACGAGATCGATCCGCAGGCATCGCGCCTCGCGAGCGGTCGCACGATGACGATCGGTTTGATCGCGCCGTTGTTCGGCACCTGGTACGTCGACCGGGTGGTCAACGGCGCCGAGTCCGTCCTGGCCGACGCGGGGTACGACCTGTTGATCACGTCGACCCGCACCCGGGAGTCGTTGTCGTCGTTCTTCGACCGGATCCGATCGTTCGGGCGCCGCATCGACGGCGCGTTGGTGATCGACCTGTACGTCCATGGCGCCGATCTCGCCCGGCTCGAGACGCTCGGCGTCCCGGCGGTCACCGTCGGCGAGGACCTCGGGCCCTATCCATCGATCACCATCGACAACCGGCGCGCCGGTGCCGAAGCCACCCGACATCTGATCGATCTGGGCCACCGGCGCATCGGGCTCATCGGCGGCTCGGCCGACAGTTCGTTCAGCTCTCCTGTGCCGGAGCGACGCGAGCAGGGCTGGCGCGACGCACTCGAGACGGCCGGCCTCCCCGCCGACCCCGGCCTCGTCGTCGAGGGTGAATTCGTCGTCGACGGTGGCGAGCGCGGCCTGGCCAGGCTGTTGTCGGCCGACGACCCGCCGACCGCGATCTTCTGCATGTCCGACTACATGGCCCTCGGCGCGCTCATCGAAGCGCGGCGTCGCGGCATCGAGGTCCCACGCGACCTCTCGATCGTGGGGTTCGACGACCACGAGCTGAGCCGCCCGTTCGGCATCACGACGATGCGTCAGGACGTCGACACGATCGGCACAACGGCGGCAACGGTGCTGAACACCCTGCTGTGCGGCGACACGCCGGCAGTCACCCAGACCGTGCACGATGTGACGCTCGTGAAACGCGAATCGACCGGTCCCGCGCCGGTTCGATGACGATTTCTGCTGCGCGTTGACTCCCCACCCCCACCGATCTACGCTGACCCCTGGTTGCGCCTGTAAGCGCTTACACCTTTCCGGGTTTTCTCCAGGTCGGCGAGGTGATCATCAGTCACTGGAGGGGGAGAAAAACGAATGCGTAGACCCCGTTGGTTCAGTTTCCTCGCGTTGTTGCTCGTCTTCGGTCTCATTGCGGCCGCATGCGGCAGCGATGACGACGAAGGCGACGTCGCCGCTGAAGACGAAGCTCCAGCCGAAGAAGAAGCTGCGGCCGAAGAAGAAGCACCAGCCGAAGAAGAAGCACCAGCCGAAGAAGAAGCACCAGCCGAGGAGCCATCCGGCGATATCGACTCGATCACCGTCACCGGCCCCGAGCGCGACGAGTCCGAAGCCGGCGCTTACCAAGAGGTGCTCGGGGCGTGGGGCGCCGAGAACGGCATCGAGGTCAACTACCTCGGCGACGCCGACTGGGAAGCCAACATCAACACGCAGGTCCAGGGTGGCAACCCGCCCGACATCTCGATGTTCCCTCAACCCGGCAAGCTCGCCGAGTTCGCCCGCGACGGACACCTCGTCCCGCTGAGCGACGGCGCCGCCGCCGCGACCGCCACCAACTGGTCCGAGGCCTGGACCGTGTTCGGCAACGTCGACGGTGTGCAGTACGGCGTGCCGGCCAAGGCCGACCTGAAGTCGCTCGTCTGGTACCAGCCAGCCGCCTTCGAGGCAGCCGGCTACGAGGTCCCGACGACGTTCGACGAGTTCACCGCCCTGGTCGACCAGATGGTCGCCGACGGCGGACCGAAACCACTGTGTGTCGGCATCGAGTCGGGCCAGGCCACGGGCTGGACCTACACCGACTGGGTCGAGGACATGGTGCTGCGCCAGCACGGCCCCGAGGTCTATGACCAGTGGGTGAGCCACGAGATCCCGTTCAACGATCCGCAGATCGTCGAGTCGATGGACACCGTCCTGCAGCTCTGGAACGAGGACACCGTGTTCGCCAGCTCCGGCACGATCGCCGCGACGGCGTTCCAGGACAATGGCCAGCCACTCGTCGACGGCGACTGCTTCATGCACCGCCAGGCGTCGTTCTACTCGGCGTTCATCCCCGAGGGCACCACCTTCGCCGATGGCTCCGAGGACGCGGTCGACGTGTTCTACTTCCCCGACATCGACGGCTCGAAGCCGGTTCTCGGTGCCGGCATCCTCGCGGCAGCCTTCAACGAGCGCCCCGAGGTGCACCAGCTGCTCGAGTTCTTGTCCTCGCCGGAGTACGCCGAGCAGCGTCAGACCGCCCAGCAGGCGCTCAAGGGAGGCGGCGACGCGCTCTCCGGTTACCTGTCGGCCGCCATTGGCCAGGATCCGTCGGTGTACCAGCCGCTCGAGCAGTCGTTCCTCGACATCCTGGCGAACAGCACGATCGTGCGATTCGACGCCTCCGACCTGATGCCCGCCGATGTGGGCGCCGGCACCTTCTGGACCGAGGGAACGTCGGCGGTCAACGGTGACAAGACCGCGCAGGAAGCCGCGGACACCATCGAGGCGTCCTGGCCGTCCTGATCACCGGTACGTATCACTGAGAATGACGTGAACGGGGCACTGGCACTACGGTGCCAGTGCCCCGTGAGCTTTCGGGGGAAGCGACAGGGACACGTCCCGGGGCCAGGGACAAGGGGGACACTGACGTGGGGGACGTGATTTCCAAGGTCGTCTCGACCTTGATCACCGTCGTGATAGCAGTCGGGGCGAGCGCCGGGCTCTGGGTGGGCGCCAACCTCGTCTTCAACCAGGTCCGACGCGACTGGAGTCGATTCAACGCCATCGCCTACGGCGTGATCGGATTCGTCGTCGGAGCGATCCTGAGCGGCAACCGGCTCACCGCCGGATCGGGGAAAGGCGACGGCCGACTCGAGGAGTTCGCGTCGTGGGTCTGGCTCCCGCTCGTGATCGGCATCGCCTCCGCCGCCGTCGGCTTCGCGCTGAGTCGCATCGAAGACCCCACTCCGCGACTGGTGATCGGCGCCGTCGGCCTCGGCTCCCTCGGCCTTCTCTCCGGCCTGCTCCTCCGCGAGGAATACCGGCCCGACGTCGACATCGGTCCGCTTGTCGGTTGGACCGTAGCGATCGCGGCGATCGGCGGCGGCATCTCGTACCTCCGCAAGCGACCACCCATCTGCGGTGTACTCATCGGCGGCGCCATCGGCTGGATCCTCGGCGCATTCGGGTCGCCCGACCTCGGCGGCGGCAGCGCCGCATGGGCCGCGGTCGCGAGCCTCGTGCCGGCAGCAGCGATCGGCGTCCGTGTCTCCATGACACCGATCCCCGACCGGGAGCGGAAGGCCCGGATCGATCAGAGCTCTCGAGCCGTCATCTTCCTCGGGCCGGCGCTGCTCTTCATCTTCGCCACACTCGTCGTGCCGGCAATCCGCACGATGTACCTGTCGTTCCTCGACAACGACGCTGCGGACTTCGTCTGGTTCGACAACTACGTCGACACCTTCCGCGATCCCATCAGCTGGGACAGTTCCGACTGGACCAACATGTTCACGAGCTGGCCGTTCATCATCGGTGTCGTCCTCCTCGTGATCTTCGTGCTCGTGGGCACCTATACCAAGCGAACGACCGGGAAGACGGTCGAGCTCGGCAGCGCCAGCATGGCACCACTCGTGATCGGCGGCCTGTTCCTCGCCTTCGGTGTCTTCACGGCGCTCCGGGGAACCATCGTCAACAACCTCTGGTGGGTCGTCGTGGTCACGGCGTTCTCCACCGGGCTCGGCCTCGCGGTCGCGGTGCTCGCCGACAACGTGAAGTTCGAGAAGGTCGCGAAGTCGGTGATCTTCATGCCGATGGCGATCTCGCTCGTCGGCGCCGCCGTCATCTGGCGTTTCATGTACGTGGCCCGCGACTCCACGAAGACCCAGACCGGCGTGATGAACGCGGTCTGGGTCGGCCTCGGCAAGCTCAGCACCGGCAGCGGGATCCCCACGATCATCGTCGGCGTGCTCGTCACCATCGTGTTCCTGGCGCTGCTGATGGCGGTTGCCCGTGCGCTCGTGACCCAGTCGTACGCCCGTGCAGTGGTGCCGGGCGTGTTCGCGATCCTCCTCGGGTGGTTCGTCATCAGGTACTGGGGCATCTTCGGTGGCGGCATCGGCGGTCAGAAGATCAACTCGGCCGGCGTCGTCGTCGGCGACCCGATCAACTTCGTCCAGGACCCGCCGTACAACAACTTCTGGTTGATGGTCGTTCTCATCTGGATCCAGACCGGCTTCTCGATGGTCATCCTGTCGGCGGCGATCAAGGCAGTTCCGACCGAGCTGATCGAGGCGGCTCGAGTCGACGGCGCGACACCCTCGCAGATCTTCTGGCGGGTGACGCTGCCGCAGATCAGCACGACCATCGGTGTGGTGGTCACCACGCTCATCGTGTTGGTCATGAAGGTCTACGACATCGTCAAGGTGATGACGAACGGGAACTTCGGCACACAAGTGCTCGCCAACGACATGTTCCAACAGGCGTTCCAGTTCACCAACATCGGGCGCGGCGCATCGCTTGCAACGCTGCTGTTCTTGTTGGTCCTCCCGGTGATGATCTTCAACATCCGCCGCATGCAGAAGGAGGTCTGAGATGAGCGACACGACCCTCACCCGCCAAGCGGCGACCGCACGGGCCGCCGAGCGCCAAGGCGTCGGCGGCGTCATCTACGGATTCCTGCGCAACATCCCGACATGGGTGCTGTGGCTCATCGTGATGGTGTGGAGCCTTCCGACGGTCGGACTGTTCGTCAACAGCTTCCGCGACCGTGATTCGCAGCGGGCCACCGGCTGGTGGTCGATCAGGCCGGGCGACCTGACCATCGACAACTACGACGAGATCTTCAGCGCCAGCGCCTCGACGAGTCTCGGCGACTCACTGCTGAACTCGATGTCGATCGCGATCCCGGCCACGCTCATCCCGATCGCCGTGGCCGCATTCGCAGCCTACGGCTTCGCGTGGATCGACTTCCCCGGCCGGAAGTGGCTCTTCATCGGCACGGTCTCGCTGCTGGCCATCCCGCTGCAGGTGGCGTTGATCCCGCTGCTCCAGCTGTACGTCGGCGGTGCGCACCTGACCCTGCCGTTCATCGACAAGACGGTCACGATCATCCCCGACTTCGATCTGGTCGGAACCACCACAGCGGTGTGGTTGACCCACACAGGCTTCGCCCTGCCGTTCGCGATCTTCTTGTTGCACAACTACATGTCGCAGCTCCCGAAGGATCTGTTCGAGGCGGCTCGCATCGACGGCGCCGACCACTTCACGATCTTCTGGCGGCTCGTCTTGCCGTTGTCGGTCCCTGTGCTCGCGGCGTTCGCGATCTTCCAGTTCCTCTGGACCTGGAACGACTTCCTCATCGCGAACACCATGGCCGGCACCAACCCCGACGCGATCCCGACCACGATCCTCATCGCCAACCTCGCGGGTGACTTCGGCCGGAACGAGCACCTGCTACCGGCTGCGGGCTTCGTCCAGGCGTTCGTGCCGCTGGTGGTGTTCTTCTCGCTCCAGCGCTACTTCGTCCGGGGGATTCTCGCCGGCTCGGTCAAGGGCTGAGCAGCCGCCCTCGGCGCATCGTCGGGAGGCGGGCCCACGGGGTCAGAGGACCTCGTTCATCTCGATCGGTCGCCGTTCGTCGATCGATCGGTGCGCGGCCTCGCCGATGGCGACGGCGAGCAGCCCGTCGAGCAACGTCACCTCGGGAGGTGTGCCGTTCTCGATGGCGTCGAGGAACCGGATGTGCTCGACATAGCTCGAACCGTGATGGAGACCCTGGTGCACGACGGAGTGGTCGACGACCGTGATCTCCTCGACACCGCCGATCCAGTGCTCGCCCCGCCGCCCGACCCTGACGACGCCCTCTGGCACCAACGCCTCGACCTTGCCGGCATCGCCGACCACGACCAGTTCCTCCTGGTTCCGTGTCGCCTCGGCGAACATGCAGAGATCGAGCATGCCCCGGGCGCCGCTGTCGAAGTCGACGATCACATAGGCATTGTCGAGGATGTCGGGCGTCCGACCCGCGTAGACCTCGTCGAGGTGATTCACGCTCTGACCGCCCGAAGCGAACACCCGCACCGGTCGGGCGCCACCCGTGGCCAGGACCATGAGGTCGAAGTAGTGGCAGCACTTCTCGACCAGCGTGCCGCCGGTCTGCGCGCTGAAACGGTTCCACGACCCGACCTTGGTCAGGAAGGGGAACCGGTGTTCGCGCGCCGCGACCATGTGCACGGTTCCGACGGCGCCGGCCCCGACCTCGGCGAGCAGCCGCGCCACCGGGGGCATGTAGCGGTACTCGAGGCCCACCCACACCAGCTCGCGGCGGTCGGCCGCGGCCACGATCACCTCGCGGCACTCGGCCACGGTTATGCAGAGCGGCTTCTCGACCAGGACGTGGACCGGCGCCGCGAGCACGTCGCCGAGCACCGAGCGGTGGGTCATATTGGGCGTCGCGACGACCACCGCATCGCACACGCCCGCCTCGAGCATGGCGACGTGATGGTCGAAGATCATCGGCCTCGGTTGGTCGCCGACTGCTTCGATCGCAGCCTTCTGCGACGGCTCGTGGGGGTCGGCGACAGCGGTCACGACACCCCGTCCGGTGGCGATCACGTTCTCGATGTGCTCGCAACCCATCATGCCGGCGCCGACGATGCCGTAGCGCAGTTCGTCCATCGCGATCCCAACGTGCAGTGAGGCCCTCGCCGGTAGTGTACGAGGATGCATTCCGGCCTCGTTGACCCATCCGATCGCCCCCTCGGGCCCGACCTGTCATCGGGCCCTTTGGCCTACGGATGCTGGAGATTCACCACGTCCGACGTCTCGGCTGCGCAGTCGCTCATCGACACCGCGCTCGACAATGGCCTGACCCTCGTCGACACCGCCGACGTGTACGGCTTCGACTGGGGCGGCACCGGCTTCGGCGCGAACGAGGAACTGCTCGGCAAGGTGCTCGCCCAGGCCCCCGGCCTGCGCGACCGCATGACGCTCGCCACCAAGGGCGGCATCGTGCCCCCGACTCCGTACGACTCGAGCGAGGCCTATCTCACCGAGGCGTGCGAGGCCTCGCTCGATCGCCTCGGCGTCGACGTCATCGACCTCTACATGATCCACCGGCCCGACCTGTTCACCCACCCGGCCGAGGTCGCCGCCACACTCACGTCGTTGCGCGATGCCGGCAAGATCCGCGAAGTCGGCGTCTCGAACTTCACCGTCGACCAGTACGACGCCCTTGCCGCCCATCTGCCGTTCCCGATGGTCGCCAACCAGCCCGAGCTCTCGGCCGCGCATCTCGACCCCGTCCGCGACGGCACCCTCGACCGCTGCATGCGAGACGGCGTCACGCCGCTGGCGTGGAGCCCGCTCGGCGGCGGATCCCTGGTGTCGGGCGAGGGCGTCCGCCCCGACCTGCTCACCACGCTCGACCGTCTCGCCGACCGCGAGGGCGTCGACCGGGCAACGCTCGCGCTTGCCTTCGTCATGGCCCACCCGTCGCGACCCGTTGCGATCATCGGCACCCAGAACCCCGACCGGATCGCGAGCGCAGCGGCCGCGTCGTCGGTGCACCTCGACCGCAACGACGTCTACGACATCGTCGAAGCCTCCGAAGGAGTTCCCCTGCCATGAGCGAGCGATCACCCGTCGAGGTCTCGTGGTTCGGCGCACTGTGCGACGACGACTACGAGCTCCTCGGGGTCCCGGATCCCGACCTGGCCAGCTCCTGGCCCCACTGCCGCGACATCGTCCAGGCCGCTGACCGCAACGGCTTCGACAACGTCTTGTTGCCGTCGGGCTACGAGCTCGGCATCGACAGCACCGCGTTCGCCGCGGCGATCGCGTCCCACGTCGAGCGGATCCAGCTGCTGCTCGCAGTCCGCATGGGCGAGATGTGGCTCCCCCAACTGGCCCGACAGCTGGCCACCATCGACCAGATCGTCGGTGGCCGGCTCACCATCAACATCATCTCCAGCGACATGCCCGGCCAACAGCTCGACTCCGACCCCCGCTACCGCCGCACGCTCGAGTGGATGCAGGTGCTCCGTCTGCTCCTGAACGGCGAGTCGGTCGACTTCCACGGCGACTTCGTCGACCTCACGCTCGACCCGCCTCGCGCCCGTCCCGTGTCGGGCCGATGCCCCGACTTCTACTTCGGAGGATTCTCACCCGCGGCGAAGGACACGGCGGCGCAGGCCGCCGACGTGTTCCTCACGTGGCCCGACACCGTCGCCGCCGTCGGTGAGACCGTCGACGAGATGCGCACCAGGGCCGCGGCGTACGACCGGACCATGCGGTACGGCCTGCGAGCGCACGTGATCGTCCGCGAGACCGAGGACGAAGCGCGAGGCGCCGCCAGTCGGCTGGTGTCCCAGCTCGACGACGACACCGGCGAGCGCATCAGGCAGAAGTCACTCGACACTGCATCGGCCGGTGTGGCCCGCCAGAGCGAGCTGCGCGAGAGCGCGGCCGACGACGGCTTCGTCGAAGCGAACCTCTGGACGGGTGTCGGTCGGGCCCGCAGTGGTGCCGGTGCGGCGATCGTCGGTGACCCCGATCAGGTTCTGGCCAAGCTCCACGCCTACCAGGACGTCGGCATCGAAGCCTTCATATTGTCGGGGTACACCCACCTGGCCGAGTGCGACCTGTTCGCGAGGTACGTTCTGCCGAACCTCGATCACGCGCCGCTGAAGACCCTCGCCCCGATCTGAGCCCGGTCTCGAACGACGAGCGTCGAGCGGGCTATGAGCGAACGGCGAGGCCGCTGTCGAGGTCGAAGTAGTGGATGCGTTCCACCGAGACGGCCACCTCGGCCATGTCGCCGGGGCGAACGGTCGACATCGCGTCGAAACGACCCGCCACCCGGCTCGGATGGGCGGACTTCACGTCGTCGTACCCGCCGAGCTCGGCGCTGATGATGTCCTCCGGCAGCTCGAGCGCGTCCTCTGACACCACCGGAACGGCGTCCATCTCGAAGTGCACGATGCGCTCGAACCCGAGCGCCTCGACGTTCTCGATCTTGCCCCGGAGGCGTTGTCCTGCAGGGTGGTCGCCGGCGAGCGATGCGTCCTCGAGCTCCTTCGGGCGGATACCGGCGACGATCGTGCGACCGAAGTAGCCCTCGAGCGCGGGACGCGCGGCCAACACGCTGGCGGGCACCTCGAGGGTCTGGGATCCGACGGTGAGCGCGATGGCACCACCGTCACGATCGAGCTGGCCCTCCATCAGATTCATCGACGGTGAGCCGATGAACGCAGCCACGAACAGATTGTCGGGATCGTCGTAGAGCTTCTGGGGCGGATCGACCTGCTGGAGCAGGCCGCGGTTGATGACCGCGACGCGGTCCGCCATCGTCATGGCCTCGATCTGGTCGTGCGTGACGTAGAACGACGTGACCCCGACCTCGCGCTGGAGCTCGGTGATCTCGGCGCGCATCTGCACTCGTAGCTTGGCGTCGAGGTTCGACAGCGGCTCGTCGAGGAGGAACACCTTGGGACGGCGGACGATGGCCCGACCCATGGCGACCCGCTGGCGCTGACCGCCCGAGAGCTGGCCCGGCTTGCGGTCGAGCAGCTCGGTGAGCTCGAGAACCCGTGCGGCGTCGTTGACGCGGGCATCGAGCTCGTCCTTGGGGGTCTTGGCCAACTTGAGCGCGAACCCGATGTTGTCGCCCACGGTCATGTGGGGGTAGAGCGCGTAGTTCTGGAAGACCATGGCGATGTCGCGGTCTTTGGGTTCGACATCGTTGACGACGTTGCCGCCGATCATCAGCTTGCCGCCGGTGATGTCCTCGAGGCCGGCGATCATGCGGAGCGTGGTCGACTTCCCGCAACCCGACGGACCCACCATCACCAGGAACTCGCCGTCCTCGATGGTGAGGTTCAGGTCGGTGACCGCCTTGAACCCGTTCTCGTACTCCTTCTCGACGCCATCGAGTACGACGTCAGCCATGTTGTCCCCATTCTCCCCTGGACCGGAAACGCACACGGTAGTCCCGATGCGATGGTCGATCCACCGGCCTCGCGTCACCGGAAGTCACGCGAGGGAACCGTTCCGTCGACGGGGAGCGGCTCGATCCGTTCGGCGATGACATTGACGACACCCTCGTTCTTCTCCAGTCGACCGCGCACCAGCACCGCCGCGGCCGACTGTGCGACCGTGCGGTACCGGGCCCAGCAACCCTTCGACACCACCACGTTGACGAGACCGGTCTCGTCCTCGAGATTCAAGAACGTGGTTCCCCCGGCGGTGGCCGGCCGTTGCCGATGGGTGACCACCCCACCCACGATGATCCTGCTCCGATCGCGGCGAGCGGCCAGATCGCTCGATGCCACCACGCCGAGCTCGTCGAGCCGGTCACGGATGAAGCGGGTGGGATGCCCGTCGGGGGCCACGCCGGTCGCCCACAGGTCGGCCAACGACTCCTCCCGATCGGACATGCCGGGGAGCTGGGGCGCATCGACCCCGGTCGCGGTACCTGGCAGTTGCCCCGCACCGGTCTGGGCGACGGCCCCCGCCGACCACAACGCCTCGCGCCGGTCGAGATCGAAACAGCCGAACGCCCCGGCGGTGGCCAGTGCCTCGAGCACCTGGCGGCCGACGCCGATCCGGCGACGGAGGTCCTCGACCGACGAGTAGGGCCTCCCGGCCGCGATGCTCTCGGCCAGCTCGTCACCGATGCCCCGCACGGCCGAGATGCCGAGTCGCACCTCGGGACGATCGGTCGGACCGAACAGCCTGGCCTTCGCGGTCGAGTCGTTCAGGTCGGGGGTGTGCACCGCCACCCCGTGGCGCCTGGCATCCTGCACCAGGCTGTGGGGGCTGTAGAACCCCATCGGCTGCGCGTTCAACAACGACGCGCAGAACACCGCGGGATGATGCAGCTTGATCCATGCGCTCGCGTACACCAGGTAGGCGAAGCTCACCGAGTGGCTCTCGGGAAACCCGAAGTTGGCGAATGCGGCCAGCTTGTCCCAGATCTGATCGGCGACGGGGCCGACGATGCCTCGTTCGGCCATACCCGCGAAGAACCGGACCCGCAGACGTTCCATGCGATCGTGGCTGCGCTTGGAGCCCATCGCCTGACGCAGCTCGTCGGCCTCGGATGGACTGAAACCCCCGACATCGATGGCCATCTGCATGAGCTGTTCCTGGAACAGCGGAACACCGAGGGTCTTGGCCAACGATCGTTCGAGCAGGGGGTGAAGATAGGTCACCGGTTCCTGGCCGTTGCGGCGCCGGATGTAGGGATGCACCGAACCGCCCTGGATGGGGCCGGGCCGGATGAGCGCGACCTCGACCACCAGGTCGTAGAACGTGCGGGGTCGCAGCCGGGGCAAGGTGGCCATCTGGGCCCGGGACTCGACCTGGAACACGCCGATCGAGTCGGCCTCGCACAACATGTCGTACACGGCGTCGTCCTGGGGGATGTCGGCCAGGTCGAGCTCGATGTGGTGGTGGCTGGCCAGCAGGTCGAGCGAATGATGCAGCGCGGTGAGCATGCCGAGACCCAAGAGGTCGAACTTCACGAGCCCGGCCGCGGCACAGTCGTCCTTGTCCCACTGCAACACGCTGCGATCGGCCATGCGACCCCACTCGACGGGACACACCTCGACCACCGGCCGGTCGCAGATCACCATGCCGCCCGAATGGATCCCGAGATGGCGGGGAAAGTGTTCGATCTCGGTTGCCAGAGCCAGGACATCGGCGGGGATCGACGTTTGCCCGGCCGCATTCTCGAGCTCGGGTTGTGGCGACCGGCCCTTCCGGGCCGCGTGATCGACGGCGGCAGTCGGGAGATGGTCGCCGAGCGAGCTCCAGCGATCGACCCCTTTGGCGAAGGCATCCTGTTGCCCCGTGGCGTACCCGAGTGCCTTGGCCATGTCGCGCACCGCCGACCGCGAGCGGTAGCTGATGACATTGGCCACCTGGGCGGCATGGCGCCGGTCGTGCTTGTCGTAGACGTACTGGATGACCTCTTCCCGACGGCCACTCTCGATGTCGAGATCGATGTCGGGCGGACCGTCGCGCTCGGGCGACAAGAAGCGTTCGAACAACAATCCCAACGCCACCGCGTCGGCCTTGGTGACCCCGATGGCGTAACACACCGCCGAGTTCGCAGCCGAGCCCCGGCCCTGGCACAAGATGTCGTTGCGCCGACAGAACTCGACGATGTCCCAGACCACCAGGAAGTAGCCGGGGAATCCGAGCTGCTCGATGACCGCGAGCTCGTGGTCGATCTGGTCGTAGGCACCTGGCACCCGCTCGGCATGTCGTGGGCCGTACCGTTCGGCCGACCCGCGTTCGGTGATGGCTCGGAGCCACGACATCTCGTCGTGGCCGGGCGGGCACGGAAACGGCGGGAGCTCGGGGGCGACGAGCCGCAGGTCGAATGCGCAGGCCAGGCCCAGCTCGGCAGCCCGTTCGACCACCCCGGGGAACCGGGAGAACCACCGGTGCTGTTCGTCGCCGGACCGGAGATGACCGAACCCCGCGGCCGGGAGCCAGCCATCGGCTTCATCGAGTGACCGTCGGGTGCCGACCGCGGCCATGGCGGTTGCCAGTCGGCGCCGGGCCGGGACGTGATAGTGCACGTTGTTGGCGGCAACCACGTGCACCCCGGCCCGGGTCCCGATGTCGGCGAGCGCATCGTTTCGCGCCGAGTCGAGCGGGTGACCGTGATCCCACAGCTCGACTGCGACATCGTCGGGGCCGAACACCTCGATGAGCTCGGCGAGCGCCCGGGTTCCGGCCGCCGGGCCGTCGTCGACCAGCGGCTGGGGCACCCAGCCCTGCTCGGCGCCGGTGAGGACCAACCAGTGGCCGGGATTCTCGCTGCTGATGTCGGCCAACAATGCCAACGACCCCCGTGGTGCACCCTTCGAACCCGCCATCTGGGCCCCGCTGATGGCCCGGCCCAGCTGTGCGTACCCCACTGGGTCGCGAGCCAACACCACCACGTGCTGGTCCGGGTGCCGGTGACCGGGTCGTTGCAGGAGGAGCTGCGCGCCGAAGACCGTCGGGAGGCCGAGCTCGCGTGCTGCCTCCGCGAACCGCACCACACCGTAGAAACCGTCGTTGTCGGTGAGCGCCAGCGCTTCCAGCCCGAGCCGGATCGCCTCTTCCACCAGCTCCTCGGGGTGCGAGGCGCCCGAGAGGAAGCTGAAGTTCGAATGGCAGTGCAGCTCGGCGTAGGGCACCGCGGATCGGCGGGGCTCGACCGGTGGCGGCGTATAGGGCTGGCGGGACCGGGACCATGCCGGGCTGTCGCCACCGTCGCCGGGGAAAGGCGGAGAGTGCCGGGACGCGCCCGGTCGATCGGAGAGACGCCGCTCGAGCTCTGACCACGGCACCGGAGGATTTCGCCAGCCCACATCACGACGTTATCGAACATGTGTTCGATAACCCAAGAACGATCGGATCCTCCGGCCACGAAGTACGCTCGACGACCGTGTCCAGCCTGCTCCGCCGCCTCGTCAGCCGGCTTCGCCCGTCGCCGAGCTCACCCGACGCGGCCCCGGCCGGGCCCCCGACCGACTACCCGGCCTCGCCATGGGACCCGTTCCCCGAACCCGGCGACAACGCGGTCACCTGCAACATCTGCCACTGGCGTGGCGACGGCTTCGAGGGCGGTCCCCACAGCGAAGCCGCCACCTGCCCGGCATGCGGCAGCATCGCCCGCGATCGATTCCTGTTCTGGGCGCTCCAACGCCACGTCGAACCCTGCCTCGGCGCCAGGGTCCTCGAGACCAGCCCGCGCATGGGCCACCACTACCGGGCGGTCATGGCCGGCTGGTTCGACTACCGGTGCAGCGATTTCGACCTGCGCGCCCATGTCGCCGACATCCAGATCGACCTCCAGGCCATCGATCTGCCCGACGACAGCATCGACATCGTGATGACACCCCACGTGCTCGAACACGTTCCCGACTTCGAGACCGCGCTCGCCGAGCTGTCCCGGGTGATCGCGCCGGGTGGCACCCTGATCCTGCAGGTCCCGGTGCTCCAGGGCCACACGGCCCCACCGGTCGAGCCCGAATTCCACGGCGACGACACCCCGGTGTTCTGGCGCTTCGGCCCCGGGCTCACCGATCACCTCGCATCGGCCGGGTTCGAGGCGGAGCTGTTGGCCACGGCGGAGATCGTGGACGCGGCCGCAACGGGCCGAAGCGACCTCCCCTCCCCGCCCGAGGTGGACGGTCCCGCCGTGATCGCCGCACTGGCCGATCACCCCGCAACCGCCACAGCCGACCGGGTCGAGGCCCGCCGCCACGGCTTCGAGCCCGCCCTGCACTTCTTCACCTGGATCGCCCGCCACGCCGGGTGATTCCCTGAGCAGGGCCGCCGGTATGGTCGGCGCGATGTCCGTCCCGTCACGACGCTCGGTCCTCGTCGTGACCCTCACCGGCGTCGCTGCCACCAGCTTCCCGGTCACGGTGCTCAGTGCCTCGCTCCCGACCGTTGCCGACGACCTCGGCACGACCGACACGACGGCCGCGTGGGTGATCACCGCTCCCCTGCTCGCCGTCGCGATCCTCACGCCCATGGCCGGCAAGCTCGGCGACCTGTACGGGCACCGGCGCATGTACCTGCTCGGGTTCAGTGGGGCCGCGATCATGCACCTGTTGACGGCGCTGTCGTCGAACATCGGCATGCTCATCGTCTTTCGCACCCTGTCGCAGGCGGTGGCGGCCACGACCGGCCCCGCAGCACTCGCGATCGTGATGACCGTCTACCAGGGCAACGAGCGCAACAAGGCCATGGGATGGTGGGGCGCGGTCGTCTCGGGGTCGCCGGCACTGGGTGTGGTCCTCGGCGGGCCGATCGTCGACTGGCTCGGATGGCAGTGGCTCTTCGTGATCCAGGGCGTCATCTCGCTCACGGCCGTGGCCGCTGCCGTTCCGATCCTCCCCACCACCGGACGCCGGCGCGAGGTCCACTTCGACATCCCGGGGGCGCTGACCCTCGGCGCCGGCGTCGGCGCGACGCTGTTCTCCCTCAATCGTGGCCCGACATGGGGATGGTCGAGCCCGGCGATCTTGATCGGGCTCGTCGTCGGCCCCGTGCTCCTCGCCCTGTTCACCCGCGTGGAGCGGCGGGCCATCGAACCCCTGCTTCCGCCCGAGATCGTTCGCCAGACCAAAGTGCTGTTGTTGCTCGCGTCACAACTGCTCACCCAGGCGGCCTACATGGGCGCGTTCGTGCTCACACCGTTCCTCCTCGAACGGCTCTTCGGATACGGCACCACCGGCATCTCGCTCATCATGATCGGGCGACCGCTAGCGTTTTCTGCCGCCGCGGCGCTCTCCGGCACCTACGCCATCAGATTCCGAGCGTCCACGATCGTCGCCGCCAGCGTCACGGTCATCGCCGCTGCGCTCCTGTTGACGGGGGTCGGGGCATCGTTCGAGTCGCTCGGCCTCATCATCGCCGGAATGATCGGCACCGGCTTCGGTATGGGCTTCGGGCGGCCGGTGATGATCACCCAGGTGGCCGCGGCCGTCACCGACGACGACCTGGGCGTGGCGTCGGG
>Ga0224508_10002372_pt1 | contig 15997 bp, 19 predicted proteins | sample SF_Jan12_sed_USG_4_FD_170157 | JGI IMG/M metagenome (GOLD analysis project Ga0224508, IMG submission 170157) | Sediment microbial communities from San Francisco Bay, California, United States - SF_Jan12_sed_USGS_21 | ecosystem: Environmental > Aquatic > Marine > Sediment | place: USA... | reverse complement strand
CCGCCGACGATGCACCATCCAAGCCGCATCCGGGTATGGTCGAACAGGCGATGGACGAAACCGGGGCCTCCCGGCCGGCAACGTTGATGGTGGGCGACACGACCTTCGATATCCAGATGGCGGTCAATGCTGGGGTGCGGGCGATCGGCGTCGATTGGGGCTACCATCCGGCGGCAGCTCTGCATGAGGCGGGGGCGGACATGGTGGTGGAGGATTTCACGGCCCTGCTTGCCGCGATTGACGGCCACCGGGAGGCGGCGGAATGAGCGAAGCCGACGCCGCGTCGGGCCGTATGGCGCAGCTGCCGAAACGTTTTTACGACCGCGTCGATATATGTGAAACAGGCGAGGGATGGGGCGTCCGTCTCGACGATAAGGAGGTGTTGACCCCCGCCAGGGCGCGCCTCGAGGTTCCAAACCGGCTTCTGGCGCGGGCGATTGGCGATGAGTGGGAGGCGCAAACGACCCGTATCGACCCCGATACGATGCCGTTGACCCGGCTTGCCAACACGACGCTCGACGGCGTCAGGGGCAAGGAGGGGGAAGTCGCGGGCGATATCGCGTCTTACGCTGGGTCCGATCTGGTCTGCTACCGCGCGGACACGCCCGAAGGGCTTGTGGCGATGCAATGCGAACACTGGGACCCGGTGCTCGCCTGGGCCGGAGAGACGCTTGAGGCGCGGTTTGTGTCCGTCGCTGGCATCATGCACCGGGATCAGCCGGCCGACGCGCTCAGCGCAGTCAGGGCCGCGCTTGACCACTACGACGCCTTCGCGCTTGCCGCGCTCCACACCATCACCACGCTGACCGGATCGGCACTGCTGGCGCTGGCCCATGCAACCGGACGGCTGAGTGCGGAAGAGGCCTGGGCGGCGGCCCATGTGGATGAGGACTGGCAGATCTCGCAATGGGGCGAGGATGAAGAGGCTGCCAAGCGGCACGCGGTAAGATGGCGTGAGATGGCGGCGGCGGCGCAGGTGCTGGGAACGTTGGCCGCCGGGCAGCAGCGGTAATACGTCCCCCTAAAGCTTGATTTGTGCGTTTCTCGCGCCATGCTAGGTGTGTAGCGTCCGATTTGGACGGGCAGAGTTTGGGGGGTGAGCCGATGAAAGACATCATTGATCAGCTTGAAGAGCGCCGCGCCGAGGCACGCGCCGGCGGCGGGCAGAAGCGCATCGACGCGCAGCATGCGCGCGGCAAGCTGACCGCGCGCGAACGCATCGATCTGCTGCTGGACGAAAATTCCTTTGAGGAGTTCGACATGTATGTCGAGCACCGCTGCACCGATTTCGGCATGGAGAAATCGCGCATCCCCGGCGATGGCGTGGTAACCGGCTGGGGCACGATCAACGGGCGCGTGGTCTATCTGTTCGCCAAGGATTTCACCGTGTTCGGCGGTTCCCTGTCGGAGGCCCATGCCCAGAAGATCACCAAGATCCAGGACATGGCACTCAGGAACCGCGCGCCGATAATCGGCGTGTTCGACGCCGGCGGCGCACGCATCCAGGAGGGTGTGGCCGCCCTTGGCGGCTATGGCGAGGTGTTCTACCGCAACGTCATGTCATCGGGCGTGATCCCGCAAATCTCGGTCATCATGGGGCCCTGTGCCGGCGGCGACGTCTATTCGCCGGCGATGACCGACTTCATCTTCATGGTCAAGGATACCTCCTACATGTTCGTGACCGGCCCCGACGTGGTCAAGACGGTGACCAACGAGGAGGTGACGGCGGAGCAGCTTGGCGGGGCGAGCGTGCACACGACGAAATCATCGATCGCCGACGGGGCGTACGAGAACGACGTGGAGGCGCTGCTGCAGATGCGCCGGCTGTTGGATTTTCTCCCTTCCAACAACGAGACCGGCGTGCCGACGCTGCCGACCAAGGACGGGCCCGACCGGGTGGAGAAATCGCTCGACACCCTGATACCCAACAACCCGAACCAGCCCTACGACATCAAGGAGCTGATCGTGAAGGTGGCGGATGAGGGCGATTTTTTCGAGATCCAGGAAGATTTCGCCGGCAATATCGTCACCGGGTTCGGGCGTATCGAGGGCCGCACGGTCGGTTTTATCGCCAACCAGCCGATGGTGCTGGCCGGTGTGCTCGATTCCGACGCGTCGCGCAAAGCGGGACGTTTCGTGCGTTTCTGCGACTGTTTCAACATCCCGATCGTCACTTTTGTCGATGTGCCGGGTTTCCTGCCCGGCACGGCGCAGGAATATGGCGGGCTGATCAAACACGGCGCCAAGCTGCTGTTCGCCTATTCCGAAGCCACGGTGCCGAAGGTGACGGTGATCACAAGGAAAGCCTATGGCGGCGCCTATGACGTCATGTCGTCAAAGCACATCCGCGGCGACGTCAACTATGCCTGGCCTTCGGCTGAGATCGCCGTCATGGGACCGAAGGGCGCGGCGGAAATCCTCTACCGCTCCGAGCTCGACGACAAAAAGAAAATAGCCAAACGCGTCAAGGATTATGAAGACCGCTTCGCGAACCCGTTCATCGCCGCGGAACGCGGCTATATTGACGAGGTGATCCTGCCGCACAACACGCGCCGCCGCGTGGCGCGCGCACTCAACATGCTGCGCACCAAGCACACCGAGAACCCGTGGAAGAAACACGGGAATATTCCTTTGTAGAGAGCCGAATGGCGCGATCACGGGAGGGAGACGCCGCGCTCCCTCGTCAACTCCGTCCCGCGCGCAGCTCGACGATTTCATAGTCCCACTTCATCGCCCGCGGCACCGCCATATCGGGCAGGTTGACGCGGAGGCTGAAGCTGCGCGTCTCGCGCGGCGGCACGTCGATGCCGACGGTTGATGCGTCCGCCTCGCCGGCGGGCTTGCAGGCGCCGGGCGCGGGGCAGTCCTCGACGTTCACGCGCAGGGTCAGGCCGACAATCCGGTGTGCTGAGTGGTTGACCAGCGTTCCCTTTAAAAGCCAGCGCCCGTATTCGTAGGCGAAGGTGGCGTCGACGATCCCGACCTCGTCCGGTGAAATCAGGCCGCGGGTGAGACGATCGCGTTCCGCATCCCGCCTCGTTTCAAGGAGATAAAAACCGGCCGCGGCCGCGGTGAGAATGGCAATCGTCGCCATTGTCGCGATCAGCGCCCGGCGCGACCGCGCAAGGCGGAAGGCCAGGACGGCGAAGATGACGAGGGCAAGGCTCGCAATGATCCACGGCATGGGTGGCGCCTCTGCTCCTCATTTGCAAACTGCGGCGGCGGGAGCTTGAGTATTCAAACCTGCCGGCGAGATACAAGCGTAAAATGACAGGGGCGTACCGATTTGGCCGAGCTGAAAACAAAACCAAGCGGTCAGTCCGTGGCCGCTTTCCTTGAAGCGGTAGACAATGAGGCCCGCAAGCGCGACGCCCATACCCTCAACGCGATGATGGAACGGATCACGGGCGAGAAAGGCGTGATGTGGGGGCCGTCGATCGTCGGCTTTGACACCTATCACTACAAATATGCCAGCGGCCGGGAGGGGGACTGGATGATCACCGGCTTTAGCCCACGCAAGGCGGCGCTGAGCGTCTATATCATGCCGGGGTTCAGTGAATACGCAGCGCTGATGGCCAAGCTCGGCAAACACAAAACCGGCAAGTCCTGCCTCTATATCAACAAGCTGCCCGACATCGATCTCGACGTGCTGGAAGAAATAGTCACGAAATCGGTCGCGTGGATGCGCCAGAAATACGGGAAATAGGGAAGGCCTCATGAGCGAAAACGCATCGGCAGCAAAGGCCCGCGCGGTCGGTTTCAATCACATCGCGCTGGAAGTCGGCGACCTTGAGGCTGCGCTCGAGTTCTATGGGAGGATTTTCGATGTTCGCCTGCGCGGCAAGCACGGCAAAATGGCGTTTATCGATCTGGGCGATCAGTTCCTGGCCATAGCCGAAACCGGTGACGCGCACCGGGACAATGAACGCCATTTCGGGCTTGTCGTTGACGATCAGCCAAAGGCGCTGGCGGCAGCAAAGGCTGCGGGAGCGGCGTTTGTTAAGGAAGGAGGAAACACGTTTCACGATCCCTGGGGCAACATGGTGCAAATTGTTCAGTATTCGGAAATCCAGTTCATGAAAACGCAAGCGGTGCTCGCCTCCATGGACCTTGAGGATCTCGAAAAGAGCGCAGCGGCGCGCGACGAACTTCGTGAAAAAGGCATCGACGCGGGCTGATGCCGCGCCGGAGTTCATTCCCGTAGACGAACCCTCCGTCACCCTGTTCGGCGCCGCCTACAGCGTCTACACGCGCATCGTGCGGCTGGCACTTGCGGAGAAGGGCGTTTCCTACCGGCTTGAGCCGGTTGATATTTTTGCCAAAGAGGGCGTGCCGGAACCCTATCTCGCGCGCCATCCTTTCGGGCGCATTCCGGCATTCGAGCATGGGGATCTCCGGCTATACGAGGCCGGTGCGATTACCCGCTATGTGGATGAGGCCTTTCCCGGACCCGCGCTGCAGCCGGAAGGTGCTGAGCCGCGGGCGCGCATGAACCAGATGATTTCCCTGCTCGATGCCTATGGCTTCCGCACGCTGGTGTGGGAGGTGTTCTTCGAGCGGGTCCGTGTGCCGCAGCAGGGCGGTGCTTGCGACGAAGCAAGAATCAGCACCGGTCTGGAAACCTGCCGTACATGCCTTGCAACGCTCGAACGTATCCGCGGGCGCAGTCGCTGGCTCGCGGGGCCCGAGATTTCCCTGGCCGACCTCCACGCCTATCCCATGATGGTCTTGTTTGCGCTGGCGCATGACGGAGCCAAGCTACTGGGAGATTTCCCCAAACTGATTGACTGGCAACAAAGGATCGCGGAGCGTGACAGCGCCAAAGCGACCTGGCATCCCCTTGAAACTCAAGAAAGCGAATAGTCCCATGCCTACACCTTCTTTCCACATGATACCGGGCGCGCCGCAGCCGGTTGCGCCCTTTTCCCACGTTGTCGAGGTCGATGGCTGGCTGTTTCTCACCGGACAGATGCCGACTGATCCAGGTGATGCGGACAAGCCGCTCCCCGATGGCGTCGAGGCGCAGACGCGCCGCGTCATGGACAACCTCATTATCGTGCTCAAGGGCATGGATCTGGGGCTGGAACACGTCGTGCAGGCGCGGGTTTATCTCACCGAATTCAACCGGGATTACGCGGCGATGAACGATGTTTATCGCAGCTATTTCCCGGAAGACCGGCTGCCCGCGCGCACCTGCGTTGGCGTATCGGGGCTTGCGGTCGATGCATTGGTCGAGATCGACATGGTGGCGCGGCGGGCGGATTTCGCCGGCGGGCAGCTCTGGTAGAAGTGCGGCCATCGTCCGGGTCCGGGGCTTGATTTGCAGCCCATCGGTGCCGATCTACAAATCCGGCAGATACGGCTTTCCTCTCGCACATTATCAGGAGTATTCGAATGATCGTAACCACCACGCCCACAGTCGAAGGACGCGCAATCGCCGAATATTTCGGCCCCGTCGCGGGCGAATGCGTGTTCGGCGCTAACGTCTTCCGCGATTTCTTTGCGTCCATTCGCGACATTGTCGGCGGGCGCGCCGGCGGTTACCAGAAAGTGCTACGCGATGCGCGGCACCTGGCGACGGAAGACATGATGGAGTAGGCGCGTGCGCTCGGCGCCAATGCGGTCGTGGGTGTCGATATCGATTATGAGAGCCTGGGAGAAACCAATTCCATGTTGATGGTATCGGCCAACGGCACGGCCGTGCGGCTGGCCTGAGCGCTGACGGTGCGCTGTCTAAGCACCGGTTGCCGTTGGCGCGCGACCGGGCTATTTATGCTAGGTTAGCCGGACCGTTGAGGGAACCGCATGAACGAGAACGTCTTCGGCGACAGCCCCTATTCGATCGTGTTCCGTAACCCGGAGTTGCTGAGCGCGTTTGCGCTCCTGGTGTTGTGCGAGATCGTCTGGCGCAAATTCGTCCGCGAGGAGGAATATGGCGCAGCCGAAGCCGCTGCCTCAGTCGGCATCGCCATCGGCCGGGCGGTCGCCAAGCCGGTGATGATCTTCGCGCTCGCCTGGCTTTACCTGTTCGTCTACGAGTTGCGCATCTTCACCTTCGACATGAGCAAATGGTGGTCGTGGGTGCTGGTCTTTGTGGGCGCGGATTTCCTCTATTACTGGATGCACCGCTTCAAGCATGAAATTCGCTGGATGTGGGCCGACCATGCCGTACACCATTCCGGCAACCGCATGAATGTGTTCATGAATTTCCGCCTTGGGTGGACCGGCCTGATCGTCGGTACCTGGCTGATGCATTTACCGCTCGTGCTGGTCGGCTTTTCACCGTCGGCCGTGATCACCACCTACGCGTTGAGCCTCGTCTGGCAGGCGTGGATTCACACCGACATGATAGGCAAGCTCTGGGCTCCGATCGAGCTTGTCCTGAACACGCCCTCGCATCACCGGGTGCATCACTCGCGCAACCCGATTTATCTCGACAAGAATTATGCCGGAATTCTCATCATCTGGGATCGCATGTTCGCCACCTTCCAGGAAGAGCTTGCGGACGAGCCTTGCGACTATGGGCTGGTGCACCGGCTCACCTCGAACAACCCGGTCAGGATCGCTTTTAACGAGTGGATCAACCTTATCCGCGATGTCCGCGCGGCCAACGGCTGGCGGCAGGGCCTCAGGGCAGCATTCGGTTACCCGGGCGACAAAAAGGCCGTTCTCGAAGAACAAGCGCGTCTCAAGGCAGAGCGCGCCACTGCCGAAACCGGGGCAGAAAAGGCACCGGTTGCGGCGGCCGAATGACGCCTTCTTCCTCGCTTTTTTCTCCAGTCTCGGGGCAGTAGAGACGGCATGATCCTGTCGCACAAATACCGCTTCATCTACATCAAGACCTACAAGACCGCCTCCACCAGCATCGAGGCGGCGCTGTCGGAAATCTGCGGCCCCGACGATGTGATCACCCCGGCGTCGGCGCCGTTGATGCAACATCGAAAGGGTGCCCGCGCCCAGAATTACCGCCTCGACCATCCGGCCGTGCCGAAGCGACCCCTGTGGCGGCGTTTACTGCGCCGGCCCGAGCGCCACTATCACCCGAGCGTCGGCTTTTATGAGCATATGCCGGCCTGGCGGGTGAAGGACTATGTGGGTGACGATATCTGGTCCAGCTATTACAAATTCTCGTTCGAACGCAACCCGTGGGACCGGCAGGTATCGTGGTATTTCTACAAGACCAAATCGAAGGACCATAGGCCCGCATTCGAGACTTTTCTCGCCGACAGGCGGCGCGCCTATGTGGAGAATTTCGATCTCTACTCGATTGACGACGCAATCTGCCTCGACACGGTCGGGACCTATGAGAATCTCGCTAATGACTTTAAAAAGGTAATAAAAGACATTGGATTACCGGAGAAAATAGACCTCCCAAAAGTCAACGTTTCGACCGGCCCGAAGGGCTATGACTACCGTGAATTCTATGACGATGAGACGCGCGAAGCGGTCGCACGGATGTATGCCCGCGAAATCGCGCATTTCGGCTACGAATTCTAGGCATCGCCGTTGATCCAGATCATGGTCATCACGACCATAACAATGGAGAATAATCTTATGAAAACAGCATGGGCAAAGGGTGCGGTTGTCTGGTTTGCTGGCGCGATAATGTTCGGGATGGTGGCCGGGTGCACACCGGCCATGTCACAGGCGGCGCCGGGCAAGCCGGACGCTGGGCGGGGTGAGGTGCTGGCGCAGAAGCTATGCGCTACCTGCCATATTCCGGACGGTAATGCTGCGCGCCTGCAGGGTACCGCAGACGTGCCGACCTTCCCTGAGATCGCGCGGGCGCAGGGACAGAATGCGGACCGTATCCACGGCATCCTGATACTGCCAAGCCATCCGATGCCGACGATATCGCTCACCAAGAACGAAATGGCGGATCTCGCCGCCTATATCCTGTCGCTGAAATAGGCGTGTGCGGCCCATCGGGTCTGGCGTATGCGCCTTTTGCTCCGGTTTACCCCTTTCGCAACAGGGTCTAAAAGACGTAGCCTTTCAAGAGCGGGATCAGGAAAAGTGGACACCGGTTTTCCGTCTGATCCCGCGCTTGTATATTGGAATCGATCACGTTTTATCGACTTGAGCGAGTGCCTCAAGTCGATCGTGATCTAGGGGGCAGGGGGAGTTGACCAGATATGTTCAAGAAAATCCTGATTGCCAACCGTGGTGAGATCGCGTGCCGGGTTATCAGGACCGCACAGGCGATGGGGATCGGCACGGTCGCCGTTTATTCCGATGCCGACCGTGATGCGCTGCATGTGGAAATGGCGGACGAAGCGGTCGCCATCGGTTCGGCTCCGGCCGCCGATTCATATCTGGTTATCGACAAGATCATCAAGGCGGCGAAGGACACGAAGGCCCAGGCCATTCACCCGGGTTATGGGTTTTTGTCCGAAAACGCCGATTTTGCCCGCGCGCTGGCCAAGGCTAAAATCGCCTTCATCGGTCCGAACGTCAAAGCCATCGAGGTGATGGGCGACAAGATCGAGTCGAAGAAATTTGCCGCCAAGGCGAAAGTCAACACGGTTCCCGGCCACCTTGGCGTTATCAAGGACGCGAAGGAAGCGGTCAAAATCGCCGATTCCATCGGCTATCCAGTGATGATCAAGGCATCGGCCGGCGGCGGCGGCAAGGGCATGCGCATCGCACGGGCGCCCGACGAGGTGGCGGAAGGGTTTGCGTCATCCAAGTCGGAAGCCAAATCGAGCTTCGGCGATGACCGGATTTTCATCGAAAAATTTGTCGAGCAGCCGCGCCACATCGAAATCCAGGTGCTGGCCGACGCCCACGGGAATACGATTTACCTCGGCGAGCGGGAATGCTCGATCCAGCGCCGCAACCAGAAGGTCATCGAGGAGGCGCCGAGCCCGTTTCTCGATGAAAAAACCCGTGAAAGTATGGGCGAACAGGCCGTGGCCTTGGCGAAAGCGGTCGACTATCAGAGCGCGGGAACGGTCGAGTTCATCGTCGATGGGAGCCGCAACTTCTATTTCTTGGAGATGAATACCCGGCTGCAGGTGGAACATCCCGTTACCGAGCTCATCACCGGCGTCGACCTTGTCGAACAGATGATCCGGGTGGCGAACGGCGAAAAACTCAAGCTGAAACAGAAAGATATTGCCCTCGATGGCTGGGCTATCGAGTCCCGCGTCTATGCGGAGGATCCATTCCGCAACTTCCTGCCGTCGACGGGGCGACTGGTGCGCTACCGTCCGCCGCGTGAAGGGTGTGAGAACGGCCTGACGATCCGCAACGATACCGGCGTTTACGAAGGTGGGGAAATATCGATCTATTACGATCCGATGATCGCCAAATTGGTTACGCATGGGGCCACGCGCGACGCGGCGATCGATCATATGGGCCGGGCCCTCGATGCCTTCCACATCGGCGGCATCCGGCACAACATTCCGTTCTTGGCCGCGATCATGCAACATCCGCGCTGGCGGGAAGGAAATCTCTCCACCGGCTTTATCGATGAGGAATATCCGGACGGATTTTCGCCTCTTGTGCCGGACGACGACACCCGCGACGTGCTGTGCGTCGTTGCGGCCGCAATCGATCATTTGGGAAATTTGCGCCGCCGCGAAATCGACGACCAGATGGAAGGCCCGTCGGTGCAGTTTGCCGAGTTGAGGGTGGTGGCGCTCGGCAACGAGCGAATGCGCGTGCGCATCGAAGGCGCGCTGGGCGACGATTTCACCGTCGCTCTTCTGGACGAAAAGGAAAAGGAACGCGACCGCCATACGGTCCAGACGGACTGGTGGTTCGGTGCGCCCGTCTGGACCGGTAAAATCGGCGGTGAAGAGGTCGCCGTTCAGGTGGCGCCCATTCTCAACGGCTTCGATCTGGCTTGGCGCGGCATTCACGCACCGGCCTACGTCTACACGGAGCGCGAGGCGGAGCTTGCCCAGCTGATGCCGGAAAAGGAAATTCCGGACACGTCGAACATGCTGCTATGCCCGATGCCGGGGCTGATCGTGGTTATAAATGTCGAGGAAGGCCAGCAGGTAAAGGCAGGCGACACGCTGTGCGTGGTCGAAGCCATGAAAATGGAAAATATCCTTCGCGCCGAGCGCGACTGCATGGTTGCCAAGGTTCTGGCTGAACCCGGTGACAGCCTTGCCGTTGATGCGGTGATTATGGAGTTTGAATAGGGCCACATGTACATCGCGATCATTGTCGCCCTCAGCGTCGTATTTGCTGTCATTTGTGCCGCGATGGCCCGGAAAAAACAGCGCAATGAATTGCTCTGGGGTTTGCTCGGCTTCTTATTCGGGCCCGTTGCGGTCATTATCCTGGCACTCTCGAGCTCAAGAAGCTGAATAGCTGTCACAGACGATGATGCCGCTTTATTTCGCATATGGATCAAACATGCACCCCGACGTCATGGCCGAGCGGTGCCGCGGCGCCAAAGCGGTTGGCAGCGCGCGGCTGCCGGGCTGGCGGTTTCACATAACCAAGCGCGGTTCGGCCTCCATTATCCCGGCCGCCGAGGCAAGCGTGTTCGGCGTCCTGTGGCGTTGCCTGCCAGCCCATATCCACCTGCTGGATGGTTATGAGGGCGTTGCGTGGGGCAACTACCGCCGCCGCCGGCTGGTTGTCGACACGGCCGCTCGCACGCACATACCGGCATTCACCTACGTCAATTCCAGGCATTATCCGGGCCGCGCGCGCGTCAGCTATATGGCGACGGCGATCCTGCCTGGTGCCGAAGCGTTCGACCTGCCGCAAGCGTATATCGACGAACTTCGCGCCTGGTTGCCGGACCGGCCGATCGGCGAAACTCGCAACCGCTACCGCGGCAGCCGCAAGCTGGTTCGGTTTCCGCGAAGCTGAAGCGGCGTGTGGTGAAGCGATGACCGGACAATCTGCCGCAAACCGCACCGTCCATGTGCTGGTATCGGGTCATGTGCAGGGAGTGTGGTACCGGGGCTGGGCCCGGGAGACCGCGGTGCGGCTTGGCCTCGATGGCTGGGTACGCAACCGCGCCAACGGGACCGTCGAGGCGGTATTTTCCGGCTCCCCGGGAGAAATCGCGGAAATGCTGGTCCTGTGCGGCGAGGGACCGCCGCATGCGCAGGTGAGCGACGTCCGGATCATTGAAGAAGGCGGTAGTGTCGCGCCCGGATTTACGGTCAGATATTCAGCCTGAGCGGCCGAAAACTTCCTCGAATTCGCGTTGCAGCCGTGCATCCACCTCCGCCATGGCCGCGCCAACCCGCAAATCCGCAAGGCTGGTGACCCCATGTTCAGCCACGCCGCACGGCACGATGCCGGAAAAATGTTCAAGGTCGGGGTTCACGTTGAGGCTGAGCCCGTGGAAGGTTACCCAGCGGCGGACTCGCACTCCAATTGCGGCAATCTTGTCCTCGCGGTTCTCGCCCATGTCCGGGCGGCGCACCCACACGCCGACCCGTCCGTCGCGTCGCTCACCGGTAACGCCAAAGCCATCCAGGGTCTTGATAACCAAATCTTCAAGCGCGCAGACGAAGGCGCGGACATCGCGTTGCCGCGTTCTCAGATCAAGCAGCACATAGGCAACCCGCTGCCCGGGGCCGTGATAGGTGTATTGGCCGCCGCGTCCTGTCCGGTGGACGGGAAAGCGATTCTCATCAAGCAGGTCGGATTGTTTTGCACTTGTCCCGGCGGTATAGAGCGGTGGGTGTTCCAGCAACCACACGCATTCGCGTGCGTGGCCTGCGATAATCGAATCGACCCGCTGCGTCATTTCCTTGAGGGCATCCTGATAGGGCACGGGTGCGGTGCTTATCCGCCACTCGACCCCGGCGCCAGACATTGAAAATGTTAAATTTTCCGGGTTTTTTCGAACGGGCTTTACCAACCGGTAACCTCGATTGTGAAAAAGTAAGCGCCAAGCGCAGAATAATCCTGCGTCCGGCAAAATGATTCTATCGGGAGGCATGTGGGTTTGGGAAGTGCAATGAAATCAATAAGGACGGTACCGGTCAGACTTTCGGTCGTGCTCGGCAGGGCCTCGATGCCTGTCAATCACCTGCTCAAAATGGGCAGGGGCGCGGTTATTGAGCTCGACACGGTCGTAAGCGATACCGTCGAGATCCTCGCTAACAATATGCCGATCGCCAAGGGCGATGTGGTCGTGCAAGGCGACAAAATCGCCGTTTCCATAACCAGCAAACTCTCACGCGAAGAGGCCGGCGCCTGACATGTGGAGCTCCGGCCAACCGGTTTCACAGCGTGTGGGCGGTTGGAAACTTGCCGGTATGGCATTCCTTTGCTACATGGGACGGCGGTCCGGACAGGGCCCGGTTCACTGACGTGCGGTCGTGGCGGAACTGGTAGACGCGCAGCGTTGAGGGCGCTGTGGGCTTAGCCCGTGGAGGTTCGATTCCTCTCGACCGCACCAGTCACCTCAGAAACTACCTAACAGATACCGGCGTATAACCGGGCACGGGCCGCGGTTTGGATGCGGGTCCATCTTCGAGCGCGGAGACACCGGCGACGAGGGGATGGCCATCCGGGACGTAACCATGGCGTGGTACAAGGTGGACAATCTTGAAGCCGTTCCGCTTCAACTCCTGCAACAGCAATGGCACAGCCGCAGCCGTTGCTTTTTTGGTATCGTGCAACAGCACCATGCCGTTTCCGCGCCGCTTCAGCCGGGCCATCGTCCGGTGCACGATCGTCCTGGCACCGATTCCAAGCCAGTCGTCAGAGCTGATATCGGTGGAGAATACAGCGTAGCCCCGCTGCGCCGTGTAACGCCGCAGGGCCTTTGAGTCGTTCAGTCCCGGGAACCGGAAAAAGGGTGCTATCGGCTGCTCGACAGCAGCGCTGATTGCCTCAAAGCCTCTCACTATCTGGCGTTGGGCGGTGGCCAGGGCGGTGCGGGAAAGGTTGCGCGGGTGAGACCAGCTGTGGGTTCCAATCGTGTGGCCCTGATCTGCAATTTGTTGCAGCATTTGAGGATATTTGCGGGCCAAATTGCCAACCACAAAAAACGTTGCCTTCACACATTCATGGCGCAGCGCCGCCAGCACCGTGCTCGTGTTGATTTTGTGCGGTCCGTCGTCAAAGGTGAGAACCACCTCCTTCGCGCCGAGCTCAAGCGTTGAGTCATATTGCAGGCTACCCAGCAGTGGACCTCCGGCCGTCTCCACCTCAAGGACACGGGCGACACCGAGCGCGTCAGGATTATGGGGGCAATCGGCAGCGGTCGCCGGAAAAGCGACGGCACCAAGAAACCCAAAAGCACACACCGGTGCCACCAAGGTACGCATTACAGAAACCCCCCCGGTGGCAGGTTACGCGAGACCACCGCATTCCATTTTTGGCTGGCGGTTTCGGGAAAACAAGGGTTAATTCGCACCCAGGCAGCAAGGCGGCAAATTATCGGTAGCCAGGTTGTTCTCCGGGAGCGGCCGTCGCATCCTCGATTGGTCGCCCCTCCCGGGGTTTGAACATCACTCTGACGAACGGTGGGAGCCGATGCCGGAGGCACGCGAAGAAATCCAGATTCGCGACGAAGAAGGGGCTCTTCTGGCGGACTATGTCCGTTCGGTCGAGGCTGCTCTGGAGGCCGATGCAAAGCCGGAAATCCGGGCGCTCGCCGGCGACCTGCGTGACGCCGATCTGGCCGATCTCATTGAATTGCTCAAGGCCGAACAGCGCGGTCCTCTCATCGAGGCGCTGGGCAAGGATTTCAATCCGGCGGCGCTGAGCGAGCTTGAAGAACCGGTTCGTGACCAAGTTCTCGACGCCATGCCCAACGCGCAGGTGGCGAAAGCGGTGCGCGAGTTGGAGTCCGACGATGCCGTCTATCTGCTGGAGGATATGGAGGAGGCGGACCAGTCGGAGATCCTCGCAAAGCTGCCGAAAGAAGAAAGGATAGCGCTCGAACGCAGCCTGGAATATCCGGAAGACTCCGCCGGCCGGCTGATGCAGACCGAGGTGATTACCGTTCCACCCTTCTGGTCGGTGGGTCAGGTAATCGACTATATGCGCGAAGATGAGGATCTGCCGAGCGCGTTCACGCAGGTCTGGGTCGTCGATCCCACCCACCATCTGGTCGGCCGGGTGCCGCTCGACCGGTTGCTGCGGACCAAGCGCCCGGTTCCGATTTCCGACATCACAGATACCGATCTGCACCAGATCACGGTCGAATCGGATCAGGAAGAGGTGGCGCTGCAGTTCGAGCGCTACGACTTGATGTCGGCGCCCGTTGTCGATGGCGACAACCGCCTTGTGGGTGTTGTCACCGTCGACGATATAGTCGAGGTGGTCCGGGAGGAGGCTGAAGAGGACATTCACCGGCTGGGCGGGGTTGGTGATGAGTCCATTACCGATACGGTGTTGCGAACGACGCGCAGCCGGTTTACCTGGCTGCTTGTGAACCTGGCGACAGCCGTACTTGCGTCATGGGTGATCAGCCTGTTCGACGCCACGATCGACCAAATGGTGGCGCTTGCCGTTCTGATGCCGATTGTCGCCTCGATGGGCGGCAACGCCGGCACGCAGACGATGACTGTTGCGGTGCGGGCACTCGCGACCCGCGACCTGGGTGCGGTAAACGCGTTCCGGGTAATCACACGCGAGGTTGTTGTCGGCGCGCTGAACGGATTGCTGTTTGCGGGCATCATGGGCGTTGTGGCCTATTACTGGTTCGGTAGCGACCAGCTCGGCTTTGTCATTGCCGCGGCCATGGTCATCAATATGCTGGTCGCGGCCTTGTCGGGCATACTCGTTCCGCTGGGCCTCGATGCAATGGACATCGACCCGGCGATTGCCTCGAGCGTTTTCGTCACTACCGTGACCGACGTGGTCGGGTTTTTCGCGTTTCTGGGGCTGGCGGCGGTTTGGCTTTTCTAGTTCGAAGGATTCCGGAGGCAGGTGCAATGATCCCCAATGATTTCCCTTCTCTCGATTTCGGCCTTGGCGAGACCGCCGACATGCTGCGCGATACGGTGCGTTCCTTTACCGCCGATGAAATTGCACCGCGCGCTGAGGAGGTTGACAGGACCAACATCTTCCCCCGCGATCTGTGGCCGAAGCTGGGGGCGCTCGGCGTGCACGGGATTACCGTGGATGAGGAATATGGCGGCGCGGGCATGGGCTATCTTGAGCATTGCGTTGCCATGGAAGAGATAAGCCGCGGCTCGGGCAGTGTCGGACTCTCCTATGGCGCGCATTCCAATATCTGCATCAACCAGATCAGCCTGAACGGAAACGACGACCAAAAGAAACGCTACCTGCCGAAGCTGATTTCCGGTGACCATGTCGGCGCTCTCGCCATGTCCGAGCCCGGCTCCGGCTCCGATGTGGTGTCGATGAAGCTCAGGGCCGAGAAAAAGGGCGATCGTTACGTTCTGAACGGCACCAAGTTCTGGATCACCAACGGCCCCGAGGCGGAAACGATCGTCGTCTATGCCAAGACCGACCCCAAGGCAGGGGCAAAGGGCATAACCGCCTTCATTATCGAAAAGGACTTCAAGGGTTATTCCACCGCGCAGAAGCTCGACAAGCTCGGCATGCGTGGCTCCGATACCTGCGAGTTGGTATTTGAGGATTGCGAGGTGCCGGAAGAAAATGTCATGGGCGCTCTCAACGGGGGCGTGAAAGTGCTGATGTCGGGGCTCGACTATGAACGCGCGGTGCTGGCGGCCGGCCCGCTCGGCATCATGCAGTCGGCCATGGACGTGGTGGTGCCTTACGTGCATGAGCGCGAGCAATTCGGGGCGCCGATCGGCACATTTCAGCTGATGCAGGGCAAGCTTGCCGACATGTATACGACCATGAATGCGTGCAAGGCCTATGTGTATGCGGTGGCGCGCGCCTGCGACCGCGGCGAGACCGCCCGCAAGGACGCCGCCGGCGCAATCCTTTATGCGGCCGAAAAGGCGACCTGGATGGCGCTTGAAGCGGTGCAGGCGCTCGGCGGCATGGGCTATCTCAGCGAGGCCCCGACGGGACGTCTGCTCAGGGACGCCAAGCTCTACGAGATCGGCGCGGGAACGAGCGA
>Ga0224508_10002371_pt1 | contig 15999 bp, 15 predicted proteins | sample SF_Jan12_sed_USG_4_FD_170157 | JGI IMG/M metagenome (GOLD analysis project Ga0224508, IMG submission 170157) | Sediment microbial communities from San Francisco Bay, California, United States - SF_Jan12_sed_USGS_21 | ecosystem: Environmental > Aquatic > Marine > Sediment | place: USA... | reverse complement strand
TCTCCGGCGACTTGACGAATCCCTGCCTTCACAACTTGGACAAGCCTGGCACAGGACGTGTTCCAGACTCTCACGGTTTCGCTTCCGAGTCATCTCCACCAGCCCGAGCGGTGAGACGTTCATGATTTGAGTCTTCGCATGATCCCCCGAGAGTCGCCCGACGAGCGCCTGGAGCACCTGCCGGCGGTGTTCCTCCTCGAGCATATCGATGAAGTCGATGATGATGATCCCACCCAGGTTCCTGAGCCTCAGCTGCCTGGCGATAGCCACGGCCGCCTCGAGGTTGGTCCGGAAACTGGTCTCCTCGAGGTTGCGGTGCCCGACATACGCCCCGGTGTTGACGTCCACGGTCGTCATCGCCTCTGTTTGATCGATGATCAGGTAACCGCCTGATTTCAGAGAAACCTTTCTCCCCAGAGCCCGTTCGATCTCGTCCTCGATGCTGTACAGATCGAAGATCGGACGTTCGCCGCTGTAGTGCTCGATGGTGGGCGACATGTGGGGAATGAACCGGTCCGCGAACTCCTTCATTCTAATGAAAGTTGACTCCGAATCGACACGCACCCGTTCCATCTCCGGGCTGAGGAGGTCCCTGAGCAGCCGAACCGCGAGCGGGAGGTCCTCGAAGACGAGATCCCCAGCCCGGGATTGGCCGATCGACTCCTCGATCGCCTCCCAGAGTTTCTCAAGGAACAGCATATCGGCCCTCAACGCCTCGGCGCTCGCCCCCTCCGCCGCGGTCCGCACGATGTACCCCGGAGCGGCATCGGCGCCCGTCAGGCCCTCGATAATCTGGCGCAGGCGTTCGCGCTCCTCGTCAGCCTCTATCCGGGCGGATACGCCGACCCCTTCGCCGTTGGGCATCATGACCAGATACCGGGACGGTATCGTGATAAAGGTCGTCAGCCGGGCACCCTTGGTACCGAGCGGATCCTTCAGGACCTGGACCAGCACCTCGTCGCCATCCTTGATGAGCTCGCGGATATTGACGTCGCTCTCCCGTTCCGGGGCCTCCTCGTGCGGATTCCTGACGATGTCGGAGGCATGGAGGAAGGCCGTTCGCTCCAGGCCGAGCTCGACGAACGCCGCCTGCATGCCCGGTAGAACACGGCATACCCGCCCCTTGTAAATATTGCTGATCAACCCTCGCCGGCGCGCCCGCTCGATCAGCACCTCCTGCAGGACACCGTTTTCGAGCAGCGCTGCGCGCACCTCCCGGGCCGACACATTAACTAAAATCTCCTCTCTCATCGTGTTATCCGGTCAGCGATGCTCCCAAACAGGGAATCCAAGCTCCTGGAGCAATGCCGCTGTCTCGGCGAGAGGCAGGCCCATGACCGAGGAGAAGCTCCCGTTGAGATGCTCGACGAGTATCGCCCCACGGCCCTGAATGGCATAACTCCCCGCTTTGCCCATCGGCTCACCCGTCTCACAATACGCAATTCGCTCCTCACTCGTCGTGGCGCGAAATCTCACTTCGCTCGTATTCAACCGACTGAGCACTCGATCGCGATAACGCAACACTACGCCTGTCAACACACGATGGCTGCGTCCCGACAATCGAGCGAGCATCGCCATGGCGTCATGGGCATCGGTAGGTTTGCCCAGCACCTCATCGTCAATGACCACGAGGGTGTCAGCCGCAAGGACCGGTCGCGCGTCCGACGCTGCCAGGGTGTCCCAGACGGCGTCCGCCTTGGCCTTCGCCAGCCGCATCACGCAGTCCTCCGGCGTCTCCCCGGCGTCGCGCGCCTCGAGTACCTGCGATGGGCGGAGGCGAAAGGGTACACCGATCTGCTCCAGAAGCGTCTGGCGGCGCGGCGACGCCGACGCCAGGTAGATGAAATCCCTTCTCATTCAATAGACTATACGAGGTGCCTGGAGCCAATCAAAGCGGGTCGGGGCGCTTTTTTAGGCCCGGTTCTCGCTATTCACGGTGATAGGGATGGCCTTGAGCGAGACTCCAGGCCCGATACAGGGCCTCCGCTACGACCGGCCGAACCAGGCCGTGGGGGAGCGTCAGCGGGGAAAGCGACCAGCGCTCGTCCGCGCGCTGGAGTACCTGCGGTGAGAGCCCGTCCGGCCCCCCCACGAGAAGACACACCGGCGCGCCGATAGCCATCCAACTCGCGAGCCGCGACGCCAACTCGGCGCTCGACCAGGCCCGCCCGTCCACCGCCAACGCCACCACGTGTGCGCCCGGCGGGATGGCTCGCAACATGCGTTGTCCTTCGGCGGCCCGGGCTTTGTCGCCCGCTTCACTCCGAGACCGCCGGCCCAGCGGGATCTCCACGAGCTCCAGTATGCACGGACCTCTCAGTCGCCGCGCATATTCATGGTAGCCGTCGTTGATCCAGTCTGGCTGGCGTTTCCCGGCGGCGATCAACAGCATGCGCATGGATTCTTGCAGGATTCGGAAGTCCTGACGCGGCGGTGCGGCGTCAGGGCAGTTTTCCAACCTCATTCCGGGCTGGGATGTCCCAGAGCTTCTCCAGGTTGTAGAACTCGCGGACCCGCGGCAGCATGACGTGCACGACAACGTCCGAGAGGTCGACCAGGACCCACTCGCCGGCCTCCTGACCTTCCACGCCAAGCGGCTGCTTGCCTGCTCGCTTGCAGCTCTCTACGATGGAGTCCGCCAGCGCTCGGACGTGGCGATCGGAACGCCCGGTGGCAATCACCATCACATCGGTCACGGACGTCAGGTGGCGCACGTCCATGCATTTGATGGACTGGGCCTTCAGCTCGTCCAACGCGTCGATGACCAGCTCGCTGAGCCCGTTGCTAGTCATTCGCCTTCCCCCTCGGCTCTCCTGCATAACACTCCGTTTCTCTGATGATGGCTCTCACACTCTCTGGAATAAGATACTTGGGGTCGAGTCCGGCCCTTATCAACTTTCTCAGCCCGGTGGCCGATATCTCCAGCTGGGTCACCGGCGTGATCATTACCCTTCCCGCACGCGCGGCCAACAGCTCCCGCGGCGCTTGTGCCGCATGCTCCCGGAGGAGATTTCCGAGGGCGCCCTGGCGCGGTGCCTGCCACCCGGGTCGATGGGCGACAACGATGTGAGCGAGCTCGATCAGTTCCTCCCACCGGTGCCAGTCCGGAAGGCTGAGGAAGGCATCCATCCCCAACAGCAGACAAAGGGGTCGAGCCGGATTCTCCACCCTGAGCTCCGTCAGGGTTTCCACCGAATACGAGGGCCCCGCGCGCTCGAGCTCTCGCGTGTCCACCGAAAACCGAGCATCGCTCTCCAGCGCCGCCCGGACCATGCGCAGGCGCGTCTGACTCGCCGCGCACGGCGCATCGCGAAGCGGTTGCTTCCCACAGGGGATGAAACGAACCTCCTCCAAAGCCAGGCCTTCGAGCAGTTCCAATCCTGTTCGCAAATGACCGTAATGAATCGGGTCGAACGTGCCGCCGAAGATTCCGATTGGACCCATATCTGAGTCGGCTCCCTCCTGTTTCAGGCCGCCCGCCAGGGGGGTCTCTGCGCCTGCAGGGAGTTGGGGTCCAGCGTTGCCATCACGAGGCGTATCAGCTCATCCCAGGGACTGCCCCTGAGAACACCTTTTATTACGGTGTCTACCTCTGAGGCTCGTGCGAGGAGACGGGTCAACTGGTTCGGCTCGAACCGTCTCAGAGCGTGCTTCACCAAGGGCTGTCGCCGTTGCCAGACTCGGTGGCGGCTCAGACTGCTGGCTTCGCCCTCACCCGCAAGCGCCGCCGCTTTCAGCCGCGCCAGCAAACACAGATCGCGACTGATCGCCCATGATACCAGGGCCGGCTCGACGCCCTCGGTACGCAAACCATCCAACACTCTCATGGCACGCCGGGCATCGCCCGAGAGGATCGCGTCGGTGAGTCCGAACACATCGAATCGCGTATTGGACGCGACGGCCTCCAGCACGGCCGCCTCATCCGCCCTGCCCTCGCCGAGCAGCATCACGAGCTTCTGGATCTCCTGGTCGGCTGCCAGGAGATTGCCCTCCACGCGATCCGCCAGCAGCTCGGCTGCCGGCACGGTGAGGTCCAGCCCCGAGTTCGCGGCCCGGCGGCGAATCCAGCCTGGAAGCTCCGGCCGATCGATCGGCCACACCTGGACCACCACGCCGTGTTGCTCGACACATTTCATCCACGCGCTCCTCGCCGCCGCTGCGTCGAGCTTGGTGGTCGCGATCAGGAGCAGGCGGTCGGGATCCGGTCGTTCGATCAGCGCTCGCAGCGTACGCGCGCCAAGGTCACCCGGACGCGGGGTGGGCAGGCGCAGCTCAATGATGCGTCGGCTCGAAAACAGGGACAGATTATCGGCGCCCGCCTGGAGGTCCCGCCACTTGAAGCTTCGTTCGACGACATAGTGGTCCCGTTGCGCGAACCCGTCCCGGCGCGCGCGGGTGCGGATCTCCTCGAGCGCCTGCAGAACAAGCAGCGGCTCGTCCCCGGTCACCACGTATACCGATGCCAGCTGCTGGGTCAGGTGGCGGGTGAGCTGGCGGGCCTGAAGCTTCACGCACCCTCGAGCTGGGTGAGCACGATCCCGTGGTCTTCCAGCAGAACCGGAATACCATCCCGAACGGGATAGGCAAGCTTGCCGTCGCGGGTGATGAGCGCCTCGAGAAGCTCCTCGGTCAGGACCGTGCCGTCGCGACTGACGAGCTTCGAATCCCTGATCCGCCGGTTGACCTCCTCCAGGGTGGCCTCGGGCATGACTTCCATCGGCAATCGGGTCACCGGACAGCAGATGATGTCCAGTAGCTTCGTGTCAATACTCAACTTGCTCACCCACCTCCGCAGGGCTTTCGTCGAGAACCCTCATCTAAGCTCAACTGTGGCACAGGATCATAGCCGGAAGTGCCCCAGGGATGACAATGGGAGATCCGCTTCACAGCCAGCCAACCCCCCCGCAGCGGCCCGAACCGCTCGATCGCCTCGATCGCATAGGCCGAGCAGCTCGGCAGATGTCGGCAGCGCCGGCCCAACCAGGGCGAGAGCAGGCACTGATAGACCTTGATCAGGCCGATGGCAAGCGCCGAGAAGCCTTTGGACACCCCGTGCATCATAAGCGGCCGGCCATTAGCGCTCACGCCGCCAGCGCGGCCCCTCCGGGCCGTCCTCGATCGCGATGCCATGACTCGCCAGCTGATCACGAATCCGATCCGCCTCGGCAAAATCGCGCGCCTTGCGCGCAGACTGCCGCTCGGCCAGCAACGCATTGATCCGGTCTTCATCCAGGGAGACCGGCGATCGAGCCTCGACAAACCAGGCCTCGGGATCGCCCTGCAACAGCCCCAGGAGCCAGCCCCCGGCGCGCATGGCGCTCGCGAGCTCTGCGCGCTTCTCCGCGTCCGTGGTCCGGTTAAGCTCCCTCGCGAGACTGAAGAGCTCGGCCAGCGCCCTGGGCGAGTTCAGGTCGTCCTCGAGCGCTTCCACGACTGCCGGCGGTGCGGGCTCCGCGGGTTCGCCCGTCTGCGCGCCGGTGACCCCCGCATCGCGCAGGGCACCGTACATCCGATCGAGCTTGTGCTGCGCGTCGTCGAGCACGCCGGCGTTCCAGTCCAGTGGTTGACGGTAGTGCGCCGTCAGGAGTCCCAAGCGCACCGCTTCTCCCGGGGCATCGCTCAGCAGATCGCGAATCAGCAGCACGTTGCCCACGGATTTGGACATCTTCTCGCTCTCGACGTGGATGAGGCCGTTGTGAATCCAGTAGCGGCAGTAGGCTCGGCCCCCATGGGCGCAGATGCTCTGGGCCGTCTCGTTCTCATGATGGGGGAACACGAGGTCCAGGCCGCCCCCATGAATGTCGATGGTCTCGCCCAGGTGGGCCTCCACCATGGCCGAGCATTCCACATGCCAGCCCGGGCGGCCGAATCCCCAGGGGCTTTCCCAGCCGACGCCATCCTCAGACGAGGGCTTCCATAGAACGAAATCCGCGGGGGCTCTCTTGTAGGGCGCAACGTCCACGCGCGCGCCGGCGATGAGCTCCTCCTGATCCCGTCCGGAGAGCGCCCCATAGGCCTCGAAGCTCTCTACTGAGAACAGCACGTGACCCTCGGCGACGTAAGCGTGGCCGGACTCGAGCAACCGTTCGATGAGAGCGATGATCTGCGGCATATGCTCGGTGACCTTCGGTTCGACATCCGGCGGCAAAACGCCGAGCAACGCCATATCTTCATGATAGGCGGCCAGGTACCGAGCGGTCAGCTCACCGATCTCCACGCCCTCGCTCTGCGCTGCCGCATTGATCTTGTCATCGACGTCCGTGACGTTGCGAACATAAAGGAGCTCGTGATCGCGCCGCAGCAGTCGGGCGAGCACATCGAAAACGACCGGCGGCCTTGCATTTCCAATATGTGAGAAGTTGTAGACGGTCGGACCGCAGACGTACATCGTCACCCGTCCGGGGACGGCGGGCACGAAGCGCTCTCGAGTTCTCGTCAGCGTATTGTGGAGAGTCAGAGCCATCCTGGAGCGGTTCTCGCCTCCGGTCCTTCAGGGCGAGCTATGATAGCAAGGTTGGCTGGATAGCCCGCTAACGGACGCGCCCGCCACGTGGCCTATAATCCCGGTATCGCAAGCTTGGAATCGTGATCTCATGACAGGAGAATTCAGCCCGCGTGTGAGCGTCGAACAGGTGGAAGAAGGCGAGGCGCTGGCGCCCAGGTTCGACGCCGATGGACTCATACCCGCGGTCACCACGGATCACCGCTCGGGTGAACTGCTGATGCAGGGCTACATGAACGCCGAGGCATTCAGGCTCACGATCGAGACCGGTGAGGCGCATTATTTCAGCAGGAGCCGCGGGGTTATCTGGCACAAGGGCGCAACCAGCGGGCTCGTGCAGAAGGTTCAAGAGCTGATGATCGACGACGATCAGGATTGCGTCTGGCTGAAGGTCGACGTGGCCGGGGGCGCAAGCTGCCATGTCGGCTATCGGTCCTGTTTCTACCGCCGAATCCCCCTCGGTGATCAGACCAGACCGATTCGACTCGAGTTCACGGAGACCGAGAAGGTCTTCGATCCGGCTGCCGTTTACGGAGATGCGCCGAATCCCACCAAACTCTAGAGGAGTCAGGGCGAGACAGAGCGCCGCAAACGCCAGGTAGGCCTCTGTCCTTCATCGATGATCTCCTTCGCCAGCAGCCAGTTGCGGGCAGCGCGCCCGTCCCCCGCGAACCACTCCGCTGCACTCCCCTCGCGAAATGTGTAGCCCCACCCGTCCATGTCAGCGAGGACTCTGCGTCGCCCGAGCCCGGGCAGAAAATCGGCCAGGAGCACCTGCAGGAAGCACACGGCGTTCTCCTCTTCGAAGTCGCCACCCGCATCCCGCCAGAGGTTCTCTCGCCGTTCACCCGTCATGCACACGTAATGCGCCATTTCGTGAAGCAGCGAGTGTGAGGGCGTATCCTCGCGGACGAACAGACACCGCCCTGCCAGGCCGGCTTCCGGCGCGCCCCAATAGGAAGCCGGGATGTGCGTGCCCGCAGACACTCTGATCAGCTCCAGCCCGTAGGCCGCTAGAAGCGCATCGACGCTCGCAGAATCGAGCGCCTGGAATTCACTGCAGCTCATGCCTGAAGGGCGCGGAGTGCCACCCCAACAATCAACCCTGCGTCGTCGGCACGACGGTTCGCCCGGCCTCCATCAGACGCAAAACCTGTCGGGCCAGGTCCTGCGCCAGAGACTCGCGCAGGATCTGCTCTTCGGCGCTCTTGCCGAGCACCTGTGTCTCGTCGTAGGTGTAGCTCCGCGTCACGACGAGGGATTCGGTCTCGATCAAGTTGGAGCCTTCCGCCTCCAGCGAGAAAGTGATCGCATAGAAGATCTCGTATTCCCGTGGGGTGTTCCGGGCGGAGACGGACAGTATCCGCTGACCGTAGGTATCCTCCAGGATTCGCAGGACGGCGCCCGCCTCCTGTCGTGAATCAACCAGTTCGGTACCCCGAGCTCTCAGGGCATCTCTCAGGCTGTCGTAGAACTCCGTGTACGGCTTGGCGGTATCAAGATAGGTTGTGGCGACAGAGGTAGGCAGAACACCGGACCCCTCCAACTGAAAACCGCAGCCGCTCACCGCGAGCGCGAGGACCAGCACGAGCGAGCACCAACACGCGCGAGCAAGGAGTTTGTTCCGATACACCATACAGCTTGATTCTAACCGAGTTTGCAAAGATCATCCGACAGCGTCTCGGGCACTCCCGCAGAGCGCACAGACCGATCAGGTCGGGGACAGCAGTGCAATGGTAGCGTACCCAGCTAAAGACATAGAAGCCAAGTGGCAGGCGTACTGGGAGGATCACCAGACGTTCCACGTGGCTGCAGATATCGACCAGACGCGGCCGAAGTTCTACGTCCTGGACATGTTCCCCTACCCCAGCGGCGAGGGGCTGCACGTGGGGCATCCGGAAGGGTACACAGCCTCGGACATCGTGGCACGCTACAAGCGCATGCGCGGCTTCAACGTCCTCCATCCCATCGGCTGGGACGCCTTCGGGCTGCCGGCCGAAGAGTACGCCCGCAAAACGGGCACACACCCAAGGATCACGACGGAACGCAACGTCGTGCGTTTTCGCGAACAGCTGAAGGGGCTGGGTTTCTCGTACGACTGGAACCGCGAGGTGAACACCACCGACCCGAGCTATTACAGGTGGACGCAGTGGATCTTCAAGCAGCTGTTTGAACGCGGTCTCGCTTATCAGGAGGAGAAGCCCGTCTGGTGGTGCCCGGAGCTGGGCACGACACTCGCCAATGAGGAAGTCATCGAGGGGAAGTCCGAAGTGGGCGGTCACGCTTGCGTTCGCCGCCCGCTGAAGCAATGGGTGTTGCGCATCACCGAGTACGCCGAGCAGCTGTTGAACGGCCTCGACGAGCTGGACTGGCCCCAGAGCACCAAGGAGATGCAGCGCAACTGGATCGGTCGAAGTGAGGGTTCCGAGGTCGATTTTCGGCTCGCCGCCGGGAGCAGGGTGATCCGTGTCTTCACCACGCGCCCCGATACGCTGTTCGGGGCTACCTATATGGTCCTGGCGCCCGAACACCCATTGGTCGAATCCATAACCGTGGAGAGCGCACGCGGGCAGGTGGACGCCTATCGGCGCGAAGCCGCCAGCAAGAGCGAGCTGGAACGCACGGAGCTGCAGAAGGACAAGACAGGCGTCTTCACCGGTGCCTTCGCCGTCAACCCGGCCAATGGTGAGGAGATCCCCATCTGGGTAGCCGACTACGTCCTCGCCAGCTATGGCACCGGCGCGATCATGGCTGTGCCTGGCGAGGACCAGCGGGACTGGGAGTTCGCACGCGCCCACGACCTGCCCATCATCCGCACCGTGCAGCCCCCCCGAGACTTTGCGGGTGAGGCCTTCCTGGGCGAAGGTCCAGCGATCAACAGTGGTTTCCTGAACGGGCTCGAGGTGCAAGCGGCGAAAGCCACAATGATCGAGTGGCTGGAAACGCACGGCCACGGCACCCGCAAGGTCAACTATAAGCTCAGGGACTGGCTGTTTTCCCGCCAGCGTTATTGGGGTGAGCCTTTTCCGATCATCTTCGTCGATGGCGAGCCCAAGGCAATTGCCGACGGTGATCTGCCCGTCGTGCTGCCCGAGCTCGAGGACTTCAAACCCAGCGGCAAGCCGGAGGGGCCGCTGGCGGTCGCCGTCGACTGGCTGGAGACGACGGACACGGAAACCGGCCGGCCCGCGCTGCGGGAGACCAACACGATGCCCCAGTGGGCGGGCTCATGCTGGTACTACCTGAGGTTCCTGGACCCGGACAATGACGCCGAGCTGGTGGCGAAGGAGCTCGAGCGCTACTGGATGCCCGTGGACCTCTATGTCGGGGGTTCGGAGCACGCCGTCCTGCACCTGCTCTACGCCCGTTTCTGGCACAAGGTGCTGTACGACGCCGGGATCGTCTCCACGCCGGAGCCGTTCGGGAAGCTGGTCCATCAGGGAATGATCCTCGGCGAGCTCGAGTACACCGGATTCGAGGACGAAGACAACCGCCCGGTGTCGGCGGAATTCGTTCGCTCCAACCAGGACAGCCGCACCGGACAGGCGGTGAGAAGGGTGGCCGTGAGCGCGGAAAATGTCACAAAGCAGGGTGATCACTTCGTGCTTTCGCAGGATCAGAGCATCCAGGTCGACGCACGTGCCCACAAGATGAGCAAGAGTCGCGGTAACGTCGTCAACCCGGACGACGTGGTCGCGGCCTACGGCGCCGACGCGTTCCGGCTCTATGAGATGTTCATGGGCCCGCTGGAGCAAGTGAAACCCTGGAGCACCCGCGGCGTGGAAGGCACGCATCGCTTCCTGAATCGCGTCTGGCGCCTGCTGACGGATTCCCAGGGCGACGGCCCGCTAGGTCCATCGGTCCGAGCGACTGAGCCCACCGAGGAACAGCTGCGGGCTCTGCACCAGACCATCGCGAAGGTGACCGAGGACATCGAGGCGTTGAGGTTCAACACGGCGATCGCCGCCTTGATGGAGTTCACCAATACCGCCAACAAGTGGGAGGTCTTACCGAGAGATCTCGTGCGTCAGTTCGTGCTGGTGCTGGCCCCGCTGGCGCCGCACATCGCGGAGGAGCTCTGGGAGCGGCTCGGTAACACCGAGTCGATCACCTACGCCGCCTGGCCTCAGGCGGACGAGAGGTTCCTCAAGAACGATACCATCGAAGTCGCGGTACAGGTCAACGGGAAGATGAGAGGCCGGATCTCGATTCCCGCGGACGCAACTGAGGAGCAGGCGCTCATTATCGCGCGGGATGATGAGAACGTGGCAAGGCACCTCTCAGGGAAAGAGCTGAAACGCTCGATCTACGTGCCCGGGCGGATCGTGAACTTCGTCGTGACCAACTGAGAGAACAAGACGCCGAGTGCGCCCAGTACGACGAGATAGTTTCCCCAGAGGACGTAAGGCGTTCGACCCGTAAATCCCTGCACGGCGCTCTTCAAGACATGAGGCTCAAACTGCGGTGACCGCGCCACGATCCGCCCGCGGGGATCGATGATGCCGGAGATTCCGGTGTTGGTCGCCCGCAGGGTGTAACGAGACACCTCGGCTGAGCGCAGTCTTGCGATCTGCAGATGTTGGTGAGGCGCGACCGTATCCCCGAACCAGGCGTCGTTGCTGACGTTGATCAACAGCGAGGCCTCGGGTAGATAGTGGAGCTGCTCGGCCCCGAAAACGTCCTCATAGCAGATGGTCACACCCACGCTTTCCCCGGCAATCCTGAGCGGCACCTGATCCGGGTCGCCGGCCACCGCATCCGTGTAGGGCAAGCTCATCAGCCGCATCCAGCGCCGGACGAATCCGGGCACCGGAAAGACCTCCCCATAGGGCACGAGATGGCGCTTGACGTAAAAGCTGGGACGCTCGCCGAGCGCGACCAGCGTGTTCTGAAACGTACCGCCGCCCGGATCATCTCGGAGGATACCCAACGCCACGGTGCTGCCATTTGCCGCCGCCCAATCGCGGATGCCGTCCAGGTAACCGGAAACCCGATCGTAGAGGGCGGGAATCGCCGCCTCGGGCCACACGATCAACCGGCTGCCCACGCTCTCCTCGGTCAGCCGCCGGTAGAGCTCCAGGGTGGGGCCGAGTTGCTCCGGCCGCCACTTGAGGTCCTGAGGGACCGCGCCCTGCACGAGCGCCACAGTGAGGACGTTTCCCGTGGGCTCAGCCCAGCGATGCTGGTGGAGAAAGAACCCCGAGCCCCAGAGCACGATCAGTCCGAGGCCGACCGCCACGCGCAGACGCAAAGCGCCGGAACGGAGGCTCAACAGGGCGCCGGCCGTGACCAGAACGGCCCATGACATGAGGTAGACCCCGCCCAGCGGGGCGTAGCCCATGAGCCACGAGTCCGTTTGGCTGTATCCCGCCCCGAGCCACCCGAACCCGCTGAGGAACCAGCCCCGGCACCACTCCGTCAATACCGAGAGCGCGGGAAAGACCGCCAGCCAGGCGCGTGGACCGCGCGTCGGAAACCAGCGCGCCGCCATCCACCCCGTCAACGCCACGTAGGCGGCCAGGAACACGACCAGCGCGAGCGTGATCGACCCGGCAAGCGTCGGATGTGCCTGGCCGAACTCATGAATGCTGACGTAGACCCAGTGGACGCCCGCGAGGAAACTGGCGCAACCGAACGCGAACCCGGACCACAGTGCCTGAGCCGGCCTCGAACCCGTCCAGACGAAGAACAGGACAGCATAGCTCAGCGGTGCAACCCAGAATAGATCGAATGGCGCATAGGCGAGCGGCAGGAGGGTCCCTGCCGCGGACGCTGCGAGAAGTTTATGAACGAATGTCAGCTGCACGTCAGTCGCAGGCGGAGTTGCGCGGGAACGTCAGTCGACTTCGGCAAGGGGTATCGCTGTGACTTCCAGCGAGTGGATGCGGCGCCGATCTGCCCGAACGACACGAAATCGAAAACCAGAAAAGTCCAGCACCTCTCCTCGTCGCGGCAAACGGCCAAGCTCGTGCATGATGAGTCCGCCTATGGTGTCGTACTCATCGTCGGAGAGCCCGACGTCGAAATACTCGCTGAAGTCTTCGACTCGGGTAAGCGCGTGCACGATGAATCGACCGCCACCTTGATCCTGGATGTACTCGGCCTCCTCTACATCATGCTCGTCATCGATGTCGCCTACGATCTGCTCCAGCACGTCCTCGATCGTCGCGAGGCCGGCGACTCCCCCGTACTCATCCACCACGATTGCCATGTGATTCTGGCTTTCTCGAAACTGCGTGAGCAGCGTATTGAGGCGTTTACTCTCCGGGATGAAGACCGCAGGTCGCAGCAATGCCTTGACCTCGAACGCATCACTGGCGCGGCCTTCGGCCACGTGTCTCAGGAGATCCTTCGCGAGCAGTATGCCGACCACCTCGTCCCGGTCTTCTCCGATGACGGGAAATCTGGAATGTCCCGAGTCGATGATCGTCTTGAGGAACGACGCCGGCGTGTCGTCGAGCTCCAATACGACCATGTGCGAGCGCGGGACCATGATATCCCGGACCTGGGTCTCGGAGACCTTGAGCACCCCCTGGAGCATGGCATGCTCTTCGGCGGCCAGAAGATTCCTCTGCCGGCATTCACTCAGGAATGCGACCACGTCGGCTCTGGCCGTTGCCTCTTCGCCTCGTCCATGGAGCAGGCGCGACCACCACCCGGATCTACCGGATTCGTCGCTGGCGAGAGGCAGGTCGTCGGACATCGATAACCCCTATCTTGCAATCCCGCAGGGCGCCTTGCAAGACATCAGATCCCCACGCCATAGGGGTCATCGAATCCCAGAACCGCCAGCAACTCCCGCTCCCGGTCCTCCATGACCCTAGCCTCCTCCTCGTTCTCATGGGCGTAATTCAGGAGGTGCAGCGTCCCGTGGATCGCGATGTGGGCCCAGTGCGCCTCGAGGGACTTGCCTTGATCTGCCGCCTCTCTCTCCAGCACGGGAGCACAGATGACGAGGTCGCCCAGGGACGGTGGCTCGCCCTGGCTCTGAAACACCGTGTCTGCGAAGGGAAAGGCAAGCACATTCGTGGCCCCGCGCGCGCGTCGAAACTCCTCGTTGAGCCTAGTGCCTTCGGCCTCATCGACGACACGAACCGTAAGCTCGCCGTCTCGATACTCGCCCAGCGCGAGGCGGATCCAGGCTTGGATTCGCTCGGACTGCGGGACCGCACCGGACTCCGAGGCGTTCTGAACGATGATCTCCAGAGCTAACCCCTACTCCGACGGCTCACCCGGCTCGTCCGCTCTCTCGCGTTCCTCTTCCCTGCCGTAGGCTTCGACGATCCTTTGCACCAACGCGTGACGCACAACGTCCTCCGGACCAAAGTGCACGAACTCCACGCCCGCGACGTTGCGCAAGATGCGATTGACGTGCTTCAGACCGGACTCACGACCACGCGGCAAGTCCGTTTGAGTCACGTCTCCCGTCACGACCGCTCGGGAGCCGAAGCCGATGCGGGTGAGAAACATCTTCATCTGCTCCACGGTCGTATTCTGTGCTTCGTCGAGAATGACGAAGGATTCGTTCAAGGTTCGACCCCGCATGAAGGCGAGTGGCGCTATTTCGATGATGTTTCGTTCAATGAGCCGCCCAACCCGTTCGAAGCCCATCATCTCGAACAATGCGTCATACATCGGTCGTAGATACGGGTCGACTTTCTGGGACATGTCCCCAGGCAGAAATCCGAGTCGCTCACCCGCTTCCACAGCCGGTCGAACCAGGACGATCCGCCGCACGGAGTCCGTATCCAGAGCTTCGACGCTCGCCGCTACCGCAAGGTAGGTTTTGCCCGTGCCGGCCGGGCCGATGCCGAACGTCAGGTCTCTGCCTCGCATGGCAAGCGCGTAGGAGACCTGGTTGCGGCCTCTGGCACGAACATCCCGACGGCGGGTATGAAACACCATTCCCTCGCGGCGAACCTCGCGGTCGGCTCTCGAATTCTCCTGCAGGCACATGTGTACGCGCTCGGGGTCGAGATGCTCAGCCTCGGTCAAGGAGAAGAGCTCCTCCAACACATCCCGGCCGACCTCGGTCGAGTCCGCAGTGCCGGTGAGCTGGAAACGGTTGCCGCGGTTCTTGATGCGAATCTCCAGTCGTTGTTCTATCTGGCGCAAGTGCTCGTCGAATTGACCACACAGGTTCGCCATACGCCGATGGTCATCCGGCGACAGGACGACTTCGAGCAACTCTCCGTCTTGTGGAGGCTCAGGCAACGGACTGAAGACTTGTGCTATTGACGAGTCGCCCGCGCAGAGAGTTCGGCAGCGCTTCGGCTATCTCGACGTCCACGAACTGTCCGACCAGGCGGGGGTCGCCCGCGAAATTGACCCAACGGTTATTCTCCGTTCTCCCGGCCAGCTCTCGCGGCGATTTTTTGGAGGGCTTCTCCACGAGGATCCGCTCCACATTGCCGATCATCCCCCGGCTGATGGCGACCGCCTGCTCATTCACGAGCGCCTGGAGCGCCTGGAGTCTGCGCTGCTTCTCCTCGCGCGGGACCGGATCTTGCGCCGAAGCGGCGGGCGTTCCCGGCCGTGGGCTGTAGATGAAACTGAATGACTGATCGAAGCCGACTCGCCTGATCAAGTCCAGGGTTGCTTCGAAGTCCGTTTGTCGTTCGCCGGGAAACCCGACGATGAAGTCGGACGATAGGGAGATCCCCGGACGCGCCTCCTTGAGCGCCTCGATCTTCTCGAGGTACTCCGCCGCAGTGTGCCCGCGCTTCATCAGTCTCAGGATGTGATCCGAGCCACTCTGCACGGGGAGGTGCAGGTAACTCGCGAGCTGCTTGATCTCCCTGTAGGCGCGTATCAACGGCTCGGTAAACTCCACCGGGTGAGATGTCGTGAACCGTATGCGTTCGATCCCGTCGATCGCAGCGACGTAATAGATCAGCGTCGCGAGGTCGGCCGTGCCTCCGCCATGCACCGGGCCACGGTAAGCATTGACGTTCTGACCCAGTAGATTGATCTCCTTGACCCCGAGGCCCGCGAGGCCCACGACTTCCGCGATGACATCGTCCAGCGGACGACTGATTTCCTCCCCGCGCGTATAGGGGACGACACAGAAGGTGCAATACTTGCTGCACCCCTCCATCACTGAAACGAACGCCGTCGCTGTGGAGGCCTTCGGAGCGGGCAGCGCATCGAACTTCTCGATCTCGGGAAAGCTGACATCGACCACACCCGGATGTCCGGAGCGCACGCGCGTGATCATCGCCGGGAGTCGGTGCAATGTCTGCGGCCCAAAAACCAGATCAACGAAAGGGGCGCGCTCGAGGATCGCCTCACCCTCCTGACTGGCGACGCAGCCGCCGACGCCGATGATCTTGTGTGGCTGCTCGTCCTTATAAGCCCGCCAGCGACCCAGCAGGGAAAAGACCTTCTCCTGCGCCTTCTCCCGGACCGAACACGTATTCAGCAGAAGGATGTCTGCCGCCTCGACATGCTCGGTCTCGCGAATGTCCAGGGCCTCCATCAGCACATCGGCCATCTTG
>Ga0224508_10002370_pt1 | contig 16001 bp, 12 predicted proteins | sample SF_Jan12_sed_USG_4_FD_170157 | JGI IMG/M metagenome (GOLD analysis project Ga0224508, IMG submission 170157) | Sediment microbial communities from San Francisco Bay, California, United States - SF_Jan12_sed_USGS_21 | ecosystem: Environmental > Aquatic > Marine > Sediment | place: USA... | reverse complement strand
CTTCCGGAACCGGGGCCCGGCCAGATCTGCCTGCGGGTCGCCGCCAGCGGGGTCGGGCTCCCGGACGTGTTGATGTGCCGCGGGACCTACGCACTCGCGCCCGCGACGCCGTTCACCCCGGGCCAGGAGGCGGCCGGGGTCGTCACCGCGTCCGGTCCGGGCGCCCCCGTCCGAATCGGGGAACGCGTCATGACGGTGAGTGGCTTCTTCCTGGGGCATGGCGCGTTCGCCGACGAGTGCCTCGCCGTCGCCGACTTTGCCCTCCCCGTGCCGGATGCGATGCCCGACATCGAGGCCGCGTGCTTCGTGATCCCGTTCCACACCGCCTGGGTCGGTCTCGCGCGGCGAGCCCGACTGGAGCGCGGCGAGACCCTCCTCGTCCTAGGAGCCGCGGGCGGTTCCGGTTCGGCGGCGGTGCAGCTCGGGAAGGCGCTCGGGGCCCGGGTCCTCGCGGTGGCACGCGGAGCCGAGAAGCGAGCGTTCTGCCTCGAACTCGGCGCGGATCGCGTGCTCGACCCGGCCGAGGGGGATCTGGCCGCAGCAGTGCGCGATGCCACGGAGGGGCGCGGCGCAGACGTCGTGTACGACCTGGTCGGCGGCGACGCGTTCGAATCGGCCACCCGCTGCATCGCGCACGAGGGACGACTCCTGGCCGTCGGATTCGCGAGCGGTCGCTGGGGCCGCCCCGACCCGGGGCACCTCGTCGCCCACAACTACTCCGTGCTCGGCGTCGTGCCGAGCGGCTACGACCGTGCGTTCAAGGAATCCGCCCACGCAGCACTCCTCGACCATTGGCGCGCGGGCCGGCTGCGGGTCCCGGTCGCGGCGAGCTTCCCGTTTCTGGCGGCTCCCGACGCGCTCGAACGGGTCGCCGCCGGCGGCGTCCTCGGGAAAATTGCGATCGAGGCCTCGTGACGACCGGCAACCCGACGCGGTACCGTCGTCCAGATGAAGCCCCTCCCCCGCCTCCAACACTCCGGCGCCATCGACGGCGACGGCCACGTGCTCGAACCGCCCGACCTGTGGGAGCGGTACAGCGACCCCGGAGATCGCCACAAGGCTCTCGCGATCCGCCAGGACGAGGAGGGACTCGAGTACCTCGACCTCGCGGGCACACCGTCGAAGCTGATCCGCAAGGGCTTTCCGGCGGGGCTCGGGCTGATGGATCGCCTCGGCGGACACGTGCTCGAACGCGAGCCGAAGACCGGCTCGCCCTATCTCGACAACGCCCCGCTCGGCGCGATGGACCCGAAAGAGCGGATCCAGCGAATCGAGATGGAGAACATCGAACGCGTTCTGCTGTACCCGACGCTCGGCGTGTTGTGGGTCGCCGAGGTCGAGGACGAGACGATCGTCCAGCCGAACCTGCGGGCGTACAACCGGTTCATTCTCGAGTTCTGCGAAGACTCGGGCGACCGCCTGCTCCCGGTCGCACAGCTCTCGCTCGGAGACGTCCAGAGCGCGGAGCGCGAGCTGCGGCGTGTCGCGGCAGCGGGCGCAGCCGGCGTCTGGGTGCCGCCCTTCACGACGACCCGCAAGCCGCTCGGAGATCCCGCCCACGACCGCATCTTCGCCGCGTGCCAGGAACTCGAGCTGCCGCTGGGCATCCACCCGGCGTTCGAACCGAAGTGGTGCGCGCCCGGGCGCTTCGGCGACTACACGAGTGGGAAGTACGGGTTCTTCCACAACGTGACCGCGGGCGACGCGGTGCGACACGCGTTCACTTCCCTGTTCCAGTACGGCGTTTTCGAGAAGTTCCCCGAGCTGCGCGTGGTCGTGCTCGAGTCCGGCGCAGGCTGGATCGGCTACTGGCTCGACCGGATGGATACGGTCTTTGGCACGCCGCAGGGCGGACCGCTTCGCGCGATCGCACCCGAGCTGCCGAGCACGTACTTCAAACGCCAGTGCTGGATCTCCGGCGACCCGGACGAGAAATCGCTCGCGGGTGTGATTCCGATCGTCGGCGCCGACCGTTTCTTCTGGGCCTCCGACTTCCCGCACCCCGACCACCCGCCGGACTACGTGCCGGAGGTCGAACGGCTCGCAGCCGCACTCCCCGAAGCGGCGCGGGCCGGCTTCCTCGGTGGGAACATCCTCGAGGCGTACAATCTCGCCTGAGCTCCCCTAGGGGGAAGCACCGGCTGCCTGAAAGGCTTGGGTCGGATTCCACCCATCGGTAAAACGCCCTACAGCCCGGTCGGAATTTCTGGACTTTCTCCGTACCGGTCGGTATATGAAACGAGCCGTCTCGAATCGAATCCGCCCCGCTCCCGCTGGAGATCGACCATGCGCCCTTCGCCCGCCTTCCGGCTCGCCACGCTGCCGTTCCTGGTGCTGCTGCTGCTTTCTTGCGGCAAAGGGCCGGCGCTGTTCATGGACACTCCGCTCCACGGCACGTTCCTGAACGCGGCGACGGTACTCGTCGAAGGTCGTCTCCGGAACCCGGCACAGTTCGTCAGCCTCGAAGTGAACGGCGTTCCGGTCACGCCCGCCGCCAACTGGTCGGTGACGGTTCCGCTCCAGGCAGCCGATGTGTTCAACCGGATCTCGGCGGTCGGCACGCTCGGGTCGGGTGCCATCCAACGCAAGAGTGCGGTGCTGATCGTCGGGGACGGCGTGAACTCGGGATTCGTCCTCGACGGCGACCCGTCTCCGCAGAGCGTCGCGCTGCGCGTCGCCGAAACCGGGCTGGACCAGATCGCTCCGATCGTCGAGAGCCTCTCCAGCGATGCGCTCGACATCAGCGCGCTGATCACCGACCAGAACCCGATCGCGACGGGCAGCATGAGCGGGATCAACTACGTCGCGAACGTCGTCGAAGTCGGCTTCGGCGGCTTCGGGCTCGACGTGACGACGTCGCCGACCGGGCTCGACACCACGGTCACGATCACGGACTTCTTCCTCGAGGTCGATCTCGACCTCGGATTCCTCGGCTCCTGCACGCTCGAGGTCGAGACCGCGAGCGCGGACATCAGCGGTTCCTACGACCTCGAGCCGCTCGCGAGCGACCCTTCGTTCGTCGACGTCAACCTCGTCTCGGCCGTGGGCGTCGTGCTCGCGGGCTTCAGCTCCCAATTCGTCTCCGGCATCTGCAACGATCCGCTGATCGGAGACATCGTCAACCTGATCATCGGACAGGGCGACATCCAGCAGCTCATGCAGGACGGGTTCGAGGACAACCTCGCCGACCCGGACGGCACCGGCCCGCTCGACTCCCCGCTCGCCGGCGGCATCCAGGCCGCGCTCGCAGGCATCTCGATCGCCGGCCCGGTCGGCAGCGCCCTCGGCGGCGTGATGGAGGCGGAGATCGTCTCCGTCGTCGAAGAGGTGAGCGGACTGACGATCGCCGCAGACGCCGCGATCTACTCCGACTCTCCCGATCCGGAGGCTCCCGATCTGACGGCCTCGTACACCGTCGACGAGACGTTCCCGACGTTCGGCGCCACGACCCCGGTCGGTGGGCTGCCCTACGGCCTCGCGTTCGCGATCTCGAACTCGGCGATGAACCAGCTGCTGAAGACCCAGATCGAGAACGGGCTGCTGCGAGACACGATCACCGAGTTCCTCGGGTTCCCGCTGACGGCCGGCGTGATGTCGCAGCTGATTCCCGAGTTCGGCGCGTTGCCGCCGAACGATCCGATCGTGATCGAGCTGGCACCCACGATCGCCCCGGTCTTCACGGGCGCGCCCGGTCCCGGCGGCGAGTTCGCCGAAATGAAGATCGCGGGCCTCGAGGTCGCGATCTTCGCGCCGACCGCTGGCGAGACGCTGATCGCTCTCGAAGTCGACCTCGACGCCGGCATCGATCTCGCGTTCACCCCGGCCGGCCTCGAGTTCTCGCTCGCCACGCCCGCGACGGGCGGAATCGACCTGACCGTCACGACGAACGCCGTCAACACGGACGAGCCGACGCTGATCTTCACGTTCCAGCAGCTGTTCCCGCTGTTCGCGGGAGAACTCGAAGACGCGATCGACGCGTTCCCGATCCCGTCGCTCCTAGGCCTCGACCTCGATCCGGTCGAGGTCGCACAGCTCTCGGGCGGATTCATCGGGCTCTTCGCGAACCTGGTCCAGAGGCCGACCACGACGATCCAGAACGCGGTGTTCACCGACCTGAGCAGCAGCGACTTCCAGGAGTCGGGCGGCTGCTGGCTGCGCGAATGGCGCCACCGGCTCTCCGGGAATCAGTTCGGGAACGTCGTCTCCGCGAACATGCGCGGCATGCTCGGCGCCGACGCGGGGTGCACGACGAACGACGCGAGCTCGAACGCGACGATGGCGTTCCAGATCGACTTCGACGTCGTCTCGGTGCCCGGGGAACAGTGGACGATCGACATCGACCACTCGATCGCCGGCGCGCTCGACCGCATCAGCGACGGGTACAACGACGGCATCGGGTTCCAGGACGGCGGCGGCACCGCGACCCTGCAGACCGACGTGCAGGGCAGCTACCAGATCGTCGGGGGGGCCAGCGGCAACTTCGACTTCGCAGCGTCGACGACCCAGATCTCGGACGGGATCGGCGGCGGCTCGAACGACGAGTACGCGCCGTTCAGTGGCTCGAACGGTACGACTCTGGTCGGGACCGGAGACGTCAGTGTCGTCCTGAACTTCAGTGTCCAGCTCGACACGTTCTCCAACTCGAACACCGCGTTCCCGACCGCTAATGGTGACGAGATGGCGATCCGACTGGGCAAGAACGACACCATCGACAACAACTTCACCGCGGGCAGCTATCCCGGCGCGGGCAGCCGCAACATCGCAGACGATGGCCACAAGGTGAGCGTGGTGCTGACCTCGGTGCCGGCTCCGTAGGCGCGAGAATGGCCGTCGAGGACGGGTCCTCTCAGGAGGGCTCGTTCTCGACTCTCGTCCACCAGTAGTCGACGTCGGCGGACTCGTCGCCGACCAGGTAGCGCCAGAAGCGGATCCGCTGCATCCACTCGAGGCGACCCGTGTCGAACTCGTGCCACGGCTCGGGCTGCATCAGGATGTTGCGCACGTCGTTCGGGTCTGGATCGTTGAACGTGTGAGGAGCGAAGATCGGCCGCGGAGCCGTCGTGTCTTCGGTGAGGTCGTCGGTGTTCCAGAGCCGGCACTGCCGGACGGTCGGCGAGAGCCGGATCTTCAACATGAAGCGGGTCTCGTCGCTGCGGTTCACTTCGCCCCCGTGCCAGACGCCGTGGTGGAACGCGAAGACCGTCCCGGCCGGGCAGACGACCTTCTGCTGGCCGAGGATGTTCTGGTAGCGGCCGATCGCCACCTCTGAGACGACGCGCAGGTGGGTTCCCGGCACGTAGCGGGTCCCGCCCATCTCCGGAGTCACCTCGTGCGGGAAGTAGAAGAGCTGCAGGTCGAAGGCCCGCCGCGGATCGATCGTCGAGTCCTGGTGCGTGTGCTGCGAGAGCACTCGAAAACCCTTCGCTTCGAACAGTGAGGACGGCGGGCTGAAGTGGACCCCGTGGTGATCGAAGAGCGGCTCGGGTCCGACGAGGCTCTCGATGATCCCCTGCACGCGCGGCAGCGCGACGATCTCGCGAACGACCGACTCGCGATAGCAATCCGCGAGCGGTGTCCCGGCCGGATTGCCGGGCGGCGGACCGCTCGTCCCGACTTCGGCGAGGAAGCGCTCGTTCAGCTCCGCCGGCACGAGCGCGTCGAAGCGCAGGATCCCGCGCGCCGCGAACTCCGCCATCTCGCGCGTGGTCAGAAGCTCGCTGCGGTCAGCCATCGACGTCCACCAGCTGCTCGAACGCGAATTCGTACTTCAGGTAGCTGGTCCGGAACTCTTCGCCCGGCGCTTCCGGCCGAAGCGTCGAAAACTGGAACAACCGCCACCCATCGAGCAGCGCGTCGAGGCCCGTCGGGTACGGCGGCTCGTCCGAGTCGCCGGACATGTGGGTGCGCTCTCCGGTTCCGTCCCAGCGCGTCCACGCGATCACCTTCGCTTCGAGCGAGGAGTCGGCGAGGTAGAGGAGCATCACCCGCTGCCGCTGCGCCATGGCTGCCGAGAGTACCCTAGTGAGGCGTCTCGACGACCGACACCGGGTAGGCGGCGCGGCGGTCTGCGAGGAACGCTCGCACGGCCGCCTCCGCCCGCTCCCGCTGCAGCGCACCCCTCACTCGCGCCCCGACCTCGGAGAGCGACGCGAGCCGGGCCGGCCGCGCCTCGCGCACCCGGACCAACGCCGCGCCTCCGGGAACGGCGAGCGGTCCTGCCCACTCTCCCACCGGCTGGTCGAAGAGCGCCGCAGCGAACTCGGCCCCGAAGAACCGGGCCAGATCGACCTCGGTCTGGAGCGGCTGTTCGAGCGACGCGAACGCCGGGTCGCCACTCGGCGGCGCGCCGGATGCCCGAGCCGCCGCGAGCGCGCGGCGCGCCGCCTCGGTCGGGTTCGCATGGCGAGCGCTGGCAAAGAACACGTGGCGGAACGCGATCCTGCGCGGAGCCTCGAACCGGCCCGGATGCGCCGCCCGGTACGTCTCCTGCTCGACATCGCTCGGCACTTCCTGCCAGCTCGGCGCCTCGATCACAGCCCGCATGCGCTGGATCAGGCGGCGCCGCACCACCAGATCTCCCTGCGCCAGGCCGAGCCCGCGCGCGGACTCGACTCCCGCCTCCCCCGCTCCGAGATCCAGGAATTCGGCGTTCTGCCCGAGCCGCGCGGCGATGACCGGGTCCCCCGCATCGAATCCTCGCAAGAGCGCCTCACGGTAGAGGATCTCGTCGTCTACGCGAGCCGCGAGCGCCGCAGCAGCGGGTCGCCCTCCTCGCGCTTCGAGCGGAGCCACTTCGACGACGATCGGTGCCGGGGCAGCCTCCGATGCGACCCACCTCGCCCCCAGCGCCGCCGCGCCACCGAGGCACAGGAAATGAACCAGCGCGCGAAGTGCCGTGGGTGCCACCGTCCCGCGAAGGTAGCGTTATCCTCCTCGGCCATGTCCAGGCACCACTCGTCCCGATCGCTCCGCTGGCTCCTCGTCGCCGCCGTGCTCGCGGGCGCCGGCGGCTGTGAAGCGCTGCGCGCCACGCGCGTCGGCGAGCCCGCCACCCTGAACGAAGCTCTGACCGTGTACCGGAACGCGGAGGAAAAAAAGGCCATCGCGGTGGCCGTGGACGAGTCGGGCAAGCGGACCTGGGGAGCCTTCTACCACGCAAGGCTCCAGAGCTTCGCGAGCGAACAGGCCGTCGAGGAGTGTGAGCGGAATGCCGACAAGTTCGGCGTGCGCGCAGAGTGCTGGCTCTTCGCCGAGGGCGACGAGCCCGCCGAGAGCACCGGCACCGCGTGTCGGCGCGAGACCCCAAACGAGCGACGTTGCGCGTTCCAGGACCGCTTCTACCAGTTGTACCCCCGGTGATCCCGAGCCAGGCGAGTAGCCTCCCACCATGGATCACAGCGGACCGGCGCTCGTCTTTGCCCTGGCGCTCGGCGTGGGTGTCCTGTGCCAGATCGTCGCACGACATCTTCGGCTGCCGAGCATCGTGTTGCTGCTCTTCGCCGGTGTCGCGATCGGTCCCGACGGTCTGCACTGGATCGACCCGTCGGCGCTCGGGAGCGGCCTCCTCGAGATCGTGCGGCTGGCAGTCGCGATCATCCTCTTCGAAGGCGGCCTCAACCTCGAGCTGAGCCGGCTGCGCCGCGCGAGCGGGCCGATTCGCACGCTGGCGACCACCGGTGCGCTCCTCACCGCGATCGGCGGAGCCATCGCCGCGCACTTCCTGATGGACTGGTCGTGGTCGATCGCCGCGCTGTTCGGCACGCTCGTGGCCGTCACCGGGCCGACCGTCGTCAAGCCCCTGCTGCGGCTCGTGCCGCTGCGACCGCGACTCGCGACCGTCCTCGAGGCCGAAGGCGTCCTGATCGACCCGGTCGGCGCCATCCTCGCAGCCGTGACGCTGGAGGTGGTGCTCGAAGCGTCGGTCGAATCGATCGGCCTCGGGCTCGGGAGCTTCGTCCTGCGCATGGGCTTCGGAGCGGCGATGGGGCTCGGCGGCGGCTGGCTGCTGGCTCGCATCCTGCGCGCCGAGCGACTCGTGCCGGAGGGCTTCGAGAACCTCGTGACGCTCGGCAGTGCGTTGTTGCTGTACGTGGGTTGCGATCTCGTGATTCCGGAGAGCGGCATCCTCGCCGTCACCCTCGCCGGAGTCATGGTCGGGAACCTCGGCGTCAAGGTGGGGAGCGAACTCGGGGCGTTCGAGGAGACGATCACGATCGGACTGATCGGCGTGCTCTTCGTCCTGTTGGCCGCGGACGTCCGGGTCGCCGAGGTGATTCGCCTCGGGACCGGCGGGCTGCTGACCGTCGCGGCCCTGATGTTCCTCGTGCGTCCGATCAACGTCGCATTCAGCACCCGCGGCTCCGACCTCGACTGGCGCGACCGTGCCTTCCTCTCCTGGGTGGCGCCGCGCGGTGTGGTCGCGGCGGCCGTGGCCTCCCTGTTCGCCGGCGTGCTCGAGGCCGAAGGGGTCGAGGGCGCCCGGGAGATGCGAGCGCTCGTGTTCTTGACGATCGCGATCACGGTCGTGATCCAGGGAGGGACCGCGCCAGGCGTCGCACGACTCCTCGGGGTGCGTGCCCCCGGCCGGGAGAACTTCGTGATTCTGGGAGCCGAGGAGCTGGGGCTCGCGCTCGGCGACGTGCTTCGGGGACGCGGCCGGACGGTCGTGTTCGTCGACAGCAATCCGAGCCACTGTCGCGCGGCCGAAGAGCGCGAGTTCCAGGTCGTGTTCGGCGATGCACTCGCCGCTGCCACGCTCGCGCGCGCGCGACTCGAGCGCGCCGCCGCGGTGGTCGGGCTCACCGCGAACGACGAGCTCAACAGCCTGTTCGGCCGGGAGGCGCGCGAAGACTTCGGCGTACGCGATACCTACGTCGCGCTCGGGCGCGGCAAGAGCGCCGTCACCGGTCGCATCCTCGAGAAGCAGGAAAGCCGCGTGCTCTTCGACGGACCCAAGGACGTCGAGCGCTGGAACGTGCGCTTCCGCCACGAGCAGGCACACGCGGTCGAACTCCAGTTCCGGGGCGTGCCCGAGCCAGCAGAGGATCCGCCCTCGCAATCCTCGAAGTCGAACGAGACCGACTCCCACTTGCTGTTGGCGGTCTGTCGCGACGAGGAATGGGCTCCGTACCATCAGCAATTCGAAGCGCGCGCGGGTGACCGCGCTCTCGCCGCAGTGCACAGCTCGGAGCAAGAGCGCGCTCTCGCCGCGCTCTTCGAGCTCGGCTGGGAACCGGTGCCGGACGAAGACTCCGGCGAAGAGCACACCGACGGTGAGGCGCTGGAAAGCCAGAAAGATTAGCGCGCTCTTGGGAGCCGAACGAGGCTTGGAATCGTTCGCGATCTGAACTACAAGCGATCTTCCCCTTCGCGCTCGGATCGGTGCGCGGCGGGGTGCGGCCCTCGGAGGGCACGTGCCCGATCGAATCGTCTCGGAAGAGTTGAAGTTGCTGGAGCGCGTCGCCGGCGCGCTCGCCACCGCTCCGGAACGCCATTTTCCGTCGGAGGCTTCTCTGGTCGAGGAGCTCGAGCAGGTCCGCGAACAACTCCTGCGGGGACAAGGCGACGAGTTCGAGCGCGCCGCATTGAGCGACCGCTGGAACAACCTGACGGCGCTCCGGCGGCAACTCGAAGAGTCGCGAAACGCCCCGGTCGTCGACCCGTCCTCCCCCTACTTCGCACACTTGCGACTCCGCGAGGGGGATCGGGAGCGCGATCTCTGCCTCGGAAAGGCCACCTGCCTCGAGAACGGGCTTCGGATCGTCGACTGGCGCCACGCGCCGATCGCCAAGCTCTTCTATCGCTACCAGCAGGGCGACGACTACGAGGAGGAGGTGAGCGGCCGGATGCTCGAGGGCGAAGTCGTCACCCGGCGCACGGTCGCGATCCACCAGAGCGCGCTCGAGCGGATCGATGCACCCGAGGGGACATTCCTCGCAGATCCGGCGGAGCCGGACGGCTGGCGGCGGATCTCCCGGGAAGCGCCGAAGCTTGCCGGCGGAGAGGGAGCGGCACTCCGGGTTCACACCGAGGCCCGTCCCGGCGATCGCAGCCTCGGCACCGATCCCGGCGGGGGATTCCGCCGCGCCGACAAGCACCTGCCGGACATCGCCGGCCTCATCGACCCGAAACAGTTCTCGCTGATCGCACGCCCCTCCGCGGGCTTCGTGGCCATCCGCGGCACGGCCGGCTCGGGCAAGACCACGGTCGCCCTCCACCGGATCGCGTACCTCGCGTACGACGATCCCGTGATCGACTCCGCCCAGACCCTCTTTCTGGTGTTCTCCCCGGCGCTGCGGGACTACGTCTCCCACGTGCTTCCGGCGCTCGGCGTCGAACGGGTGCGCGTCCTCACGTTCCGGGAGTGGGCCCTCGAGCAGCGCAAGCGGCTCTTCCCGGCGCTCCCCACGCGGACTCGCGAGGACACCCCCGAGCCCGTCATGCGCCTCAAGCTCCACCCTGCGCTGCTCGCGGCTCTCGAGCGCCAGGTCACCGAGAATCCCGGCCCGGCGACCGCTGCGCGGGCAGTCGACGACTGGCTGAGCGTGTTGGTGAACCGCCCTCTTCTCGAAGAGCTGCTCGACGGCCGCACCGATGGGCGTCCGAGTTTCAGCGAGCGGGAGCTGCGGTCGGCGACCGAGTGGTGTCGCGCACGGCAGGACGAGCTTCTCAGCTGGGTCGACGGCGACCGCGACGTCCCCGGCGAGCTCGACCCCGAAGACGACGCGCTTCTGTTGCACGCCTACCAGCTGCGAGTGGGCCCGATCATCGGGGCCGCGAAGGTCCCGCTCGAGTACCGGCATCTGGCGATCGACGAGGTGCAGGACTTCGCTGCGCTCGAAGTGCGCGTGCTGCTCGGCTGTCTCGATTCCCGCAAGAGCCTGACCCTCGCCGGTGACACCCAACAGCACGTCATCGCGGGCTCCGGCTTCACCTCCTGGAGCGAGTTTTTCACGGACCTCGGCATCGACGGCACCGCGATCGAAACGCTCCAGGTGAGCTACCGCTCCTCTCGCGAGATCACGGAGTTCGCCCTCGAGCTGCTCGGAAACCTCCGCGAACCCGACCCGGTCATCACGGACCGCGGCGGGCCTCCGGTGGAGGTCTTCGAGTTCACGGATTCGGGCGCGTGTGTCGCGTTCCTTGCAGAAGCGCTCACCGAGCTCGCCGTCGCCGAGCCGCTGGCATCCGTCGCCGTCCTCACGCCCGATGCCGAGACCAGCGAGCTCTACGAGCGCTGGCTCGCCCAGAGCGACGTCCCGCGGGTCCATCGCGTGACGGAGCAGGACTTCCGCTTCGCACCGGGTGTCGAAGTCTCGGAGATCCAGCAGGTGAAGGGCCTCGAGTTCGACTACGTGATCCTCGTCGACGTAGACGACGAGAATTACACCCCCGGCGATCCGAGCCGGCGCATCTTGCACGTCGGCGCGACTCGCGCAGTCCACCAGTTGTGGGTCGCGAGTGTCGGCCGGGTCTCGCGTCTGGTGCGAGAGGCCAGTGACCGTGCGCGGAAGTTGGAGCGGTCGTGAGCGAGCTGGCCGAGCGAGAGTGCATCCCGTGCAAGGGCGGCGTCCCGCCGCTCGCCGGAGCCGAACTCACCGAACTCCTGGCGAAGCTGGCCGACGGCTGGGAGGTCGTGGAAGAGCACCATCTCGAACGCGAGTACACGTTCTCCGACTTCGCGGAAGCACTCGCCTTCACCAACGGCGTCGGCGCGATGGCCGAGGCCCAGAACCATCACCCCGACATCTTCCTCGCGTGGGGCCGCGTCGGCATCGTCATCTGGACGCACAAGATCGACGGTCTCACCGAGAGTGACTTCGTCTTCGCAGCCAAGTGCGACCGGATCTACGCCGGCCAGTAGCTCAATGGCCCGGACGAGTCCTGGCAGTCAGCTCCAGGTGATCTCGCGCGTTTCGCGGTGCCGCTCTCGCACGGGCGCATCCGCCACCACGGTCTCGATCAGCCGGAGTCCCCACTCCCGCTCGAGGGTGAGCAACGACTCCGGATGGAACTGGACCCCGGCGACCGGCAACGATCGGTGCTCGAGCGCCATCACCCGGTCGTCCTCGGAGAACGCCGTCACCCGAAGCTCCGGTGGGAGCGAGTCGGGGCGCACCACGAGCGAGTGGTAGCGCCCGACGCGCAGCTCCCTCGGTAGCGCGCGCATCGACTCCCCTCCGACGACGCGAACCCGAGAGCGCTTGCCGTGGCGAGGCGCCGGGAGCTGTTCGAGTTCGGCACCGAAGTATTCGGCGATCCCCTGCAGGCCGAGACAGACACCGAACACCGGCAGCTCCAGAGCGCAGGCCGCCCCGATCACGGCGCTGAAGCCGAAGTCCGCCGGACGCCCGGGCCCCGGCGAGAGCACGATCAGATCCGGCTCGAGGCGGGCGATCTCTTCGATCGGAAAGCCCGCACGCAGAGTCTTGACCTTGGCACCCGAGCGGCGGAAGTAGCCGGCCAGCGTATGGACGAACGAGTCCTGCGCGTCGACGAGCAACACGCGCCGACCGCGACCCGGGCGCGGCGCAACGGCGGGGGCGGCGGACGCGGCGGGCGTTTCGTCGGGCCGCTGGATCGCGTCGAGCAGCGCCGAGGCCTTCACGCGCGTCTCCGCCTCTTCCGCTTCCGGGTCCGACTCGAACAGCAGCGTCGCGCCGGCTCGAACCTCCGCGACGCCCTCGTGGATCCGAACCGTGCGGAGCGTCAGCCCCGTATTGAGGTCTCCATCGAATCCGAGGCGACCGATCGCACCGCCGTACCAGCGACGCGCCGACTTCTCGTGGGTTTCGATGAACTCCATCGCCGCGCGCTTCGGCGCCCCTGTGACCGTGACGGCCCACGCATGCGAGAGAAAGGCGTCGAGGGCGTCGTAGCCCGGAGCCAGCGTGCCCTCGACGTGGTCGACCGTGTGAATCAGACGCGAGTACATCTCGATCGAACGGCGCGCGAGGATCTTCACGCTGTCGGGCTCGCAAACGCGGCTCTTGTCGTTCCGGTCGACGTCGGTGCACATCGTGAGCTCGGATTCTTCCTTCTCCGAAGCGAGCAGGCGGAAAACCTGCTCGGCATCCTCGATCGCGTCCGCACCGCGAGCGATCGTCCCCGAGATCGGCGCGGTCTCCACACGACGCCCCGTGACGCGCACGAACATCTCGGGCGACGCGCCCACGAGATATTCCCCGTCGCCGAGATTCGCGAGAAAACCGTACGGAGCCGGATTGCGCCGTCGCAGGCGATCGAAGACCACCGACGGGTTCCAGACGCACGGCTCCTTGAACATCTGGCCGGGAACCACCTCGAAGAGATCACCCCGGGCGAAAGACTCCCGTGCGAGTTCGACGACGGCCGCGTACTCGCCGGGCCCGTGGTCGCTCGCCAGAACCGCCGAACGCGAGGGCTGGTACAGGCGCCGCTCCCCGTCTCGCGCGAGCCCGACCGTCGTGCCGGCCTCCCCGGAGAACTCGTAGCAGCGGCGTTCCGCTCTCTCGAGACGATGGTCGACGGTCACGAGGTCGTCGGCCAGGTAGAGCACGAGGTCGCGCTGGGCAGAATCGCGCGGCAGTGACACCGGGATGGGCTCGAACTGGAACGCCAGGTCGTACCCGAAGGCGCCATACAGGCCCAGATGGGGATCGGCATCGGAACCGAAATGATCGCGCAGGCGGCGGAGCAGACCGAACACCGACGGCTGGCGGCTGCGTTCCTCTTCGCTGAACACGCCCGACTGGGCGCGCAGGCTCAGCTCGAGAACGTCCGGGGAGAAGTCCGACCCCGCCACGTCGGGCGCCGACTCGAGAACCGAGTGTGAGAGCGCGAGCAGAACACGGCCCCGTTCATTGAGGGCGGTGACGCGGACCTTCCGCCCGCGCGCCTCGACGACGAGGGGCGGATCGACGAACGCGAGGTCCCACCGCCGGTAGCGGCCCGGAATCTCGGTGCTGGACGTGAGCACCATCCCGCGGCGCTCGTCGAGCGCCGCAGCGACTTCGGCGACCTCGCGCGCGCCTTCGACGCGCTCGATTGCGCACTCGACGCGGACTCCGCCGCGCGTCTCCCAGTTCGACTGCATGATTCGCCTCCTGTACCGAGCTCGCCGAGGGCGGCTCCAGATACAGAAAAGCCGCCCGGGTAGGCGGCTTCGGCGTTCGAGATCCGGTGGATCAGCTCGGGTTCGCGCGAGGCCGCCTGTCGAAAGGCGACCACCACCGGCGCGACAGCGACGACGACGCGATCGGCATCGGGCACGAAAAGCTGTCGAGGAGGCTGCGCATCGGCGGCACGCTAGCACTACACTCCGGGCCATGCATCCGTTCACCTACGAAGCACCGACCACCCTCGGTGCCGCACTCCGCCAGCTCGGCTCACTCGAGTCTCGCGCGGACCTGCTCGCCGGGGGCACCGACCTGTTGGTCCAGCTGCGTGGCGGGCGCCCCGCACCTGCCACCGTCATCGACCTCAAGAAGATCCCGGAGCTCACCCGACTGGAGCTCGACGGCGACGAGCTTCGACTCGGCGCTGCGGTGTCGTGCTGGGAGCTCTCGCGACGCGACGACATCCGCAGCCTGTACCCCGGCCTGATGGAGGCCGCGGAGTTGATCGGCTCGATGCAGATCCAGGGCCGCGCCACCGTCGGGGGCAATCTCTGCAATGCGTCTCCGGCCGCCGATACGATCCCGGCATTGATCGCACTCGGCGCGAGGGCTGCACTCGTCGGCGCCGATGGCGAGAGAGAAATCGCGGTCGAGGACTTCGTCACGGGCCCGGGCCAGAACGCGCTGCGCGAGGACGAGCTGTTGGTCGAGCTCCGAGTCCCGCGGCCGGCCGAACGCTCCGGCGACGCCTACCTGCGGTTCACTCCGCGAGCCGAGATGGACATCGCGGTCGTGGGCGCCGGCGTGAGCGTGACTCTCGATGGATCGGGCACGTGCACCGCCGCGCGTGCATCACTCGGCGCGGTCGCAGACCGCGCGCTCCTCGTGCCCGAGATCGCCGCGGCGCTGGTCGGACAACCCATCGACACCGCTGCACTCGAACGCGCCGCCGCGGCGGCGAGCGCCGCGGCTCGCCCGATCAGCGACAAGCGCGGAACCGCGGCATACCGGACCCGCGTCGCCGGAGTTCTGACCCGTCGCGCCGCCGCCGCCGCGGCTGCGCGCGCCGGAGGCCAGCGATGAGCGGCCGCAAGCTGCACGTCTCGTGCTCGGTGAACGGAGAGCCGACCGAGTTGCTGTGTGAGCCGCAGCAGACCCTCCTCGACGTCCTTCGCGACGAGCTCCGACTGACGGGAACCAAGGAGGGATGCGCGACCGGCGACTGCGGAGCGTGCAGCGTCACCCTCGACGGCACTCTGGTGTGCTCTTGTCTCGTGCTCGCCGCAGAGGTCGACGGCCGTACGGTCGGCACCGTCGAAGGAATGGCCATCCACTCCGAACCGGGCGATCCGGAGCTGCATCCGCTCCAGCGCAAGTTTCTCGAACATGCGGCGCTGCAGTGCGGAATCTGCACACCGGGATTCCTGGTGGCCGCCGGCTCCCTGCTCGAGCACAACTCCGATCCCAGTGAGGCCGAGGTCCGCTACTGGCTCTCGGGCAACCTGTGCCGCTGCACGGGCTACGACAAGATCGTCCGCGCGGTGCTCGACACCGCGGCGGAACTGCGGGAGGCAAGGTGAGCGAGCAACCGAAGTTCAAGTGGGTGGGCACCCGACCGATCCGACCGGACGGCGTCGACAAGGTGACGGGGCGCGCGCAGTTCGGAGCCGACCGGCAGCCGGCCGGCTGTCTTCACGGCCTCGTGCTTCGGAGCCCGCACGCCCATGCGCGGATCGTTCGAATCGATGCCTCCCGCGCGCTCGCGCTCGACGGGGTCAAGGCCGTGATCACGGGAGCGGACCTCCCCGACCTGTCCCACGAAGCCGGCGGGGAGGGGCCGACCGACTTCTACGATCTGTCGCGCAACATCCTCGCGCGAGACAAGGTGCTCTACCACGGCCATGC
>Ga0224508_10002369_pt1 | contig 16001 bp, 10 predicted proteins | sample SF_Jan12_sed_USG_4_FD_170157 | JGI IMG/M metagenome (GOLD analysis project Ga0224508, IMG submission 170157) | Sediment microbial communities from San Francisco Bay, California, United States - SF_Jan12_sed_USGS_21 | ecosystem: Environmental > Aquatic > Marine > Sediment | place: USA... | reverse complement strand
GAATTCGCCGAATTGATGCAGGCGACACTGATTGTGTTACATGTCGTGCATGATCCCGGCGAGATGCCGGGCTATTACTCGAAGCTGATCAAGAAAAAACGAGCGACCCGTATACAGGACATCGCGGCCGAGGCGTTCGAGCAGTTTGTGGATCGCATCGCCGCGGAGAGGCCCAGGATTGCTGCGCTGCAGGGCGTTCACAAACTCATGGTGCAGGGCCTGCCGGTAACGCGCATTCTCGAGGTTGCCAAATATATCGACCCGATTATGGTCGTAATGGGCAGCCAGGGCCGCACGGGTCTCAAGCACCTGGTTATAGGCTCAAAAGCCGCACAGATCATGCAGCTGTGCCCGGTGCCGGTCACGATTGTCAAGCAACCGAAGAAAGCGTCGAAAAGCTAGCCCATGAAACGCCATCTGGTTCCGCTTGTTGCGCTGCTGGTCTGCTCGCCCGTTGCGGCGGCCGTCGCCGCGGCTGAGTCAATGGCTGTTGGCCAGATGGCGATGCAGCTGTTCGGCGGACTTGCGCTGTTTCTCTACGGTATCGACAAGATGACCGAAGCGCTGAAGGCCGTGGCCGGAGACGGCATGCGGACGGTCCTTGCGCGGCTGACGTCCAACCGTTTCGTCGGCGCGATGACGGGTGCGCTCGTGACCGCGGTCATTCAGTCGTCATCCGTGACGACGGTGCTGGTCGTGGGCTTCACAACTGCCGGACTAATGTCTTTCGCGCAGTCGATCGGCGTCATCATGGGCGCCAACATCGGTACGACGATCACTGCGCAGATCGTCGCGTTCAAAGTCACGAAAGCGGCGTTACTGATGATCGCCGTCGGTTTCGCGTTTCTGTTCTTCTCCAAGCGGGACACACTGCGCCACTACGGCGGCATCCTGATGGGCCTGGGGCTGGTCTTTTTCGGCATGACCGTGATGAGCGACGCGATGCAGCCCCTGCGCAGCTATCAGCCGTTCCTCGACCTGATGATCACGATGGAAAACCCGTTCGTCGGCATCCTCGTGGCAATGGCGTTCACGGCGCTGATTCAGTCCTCATCGGCAACGACGGCGATCGTCATTGTCATGGCGGGGCAGGGGTTTATTACTTTGCCTGCAGGCATTGCGCTTGCGTTTGGCGCCAATGTCGGTACCTGCGTTACGGCGATGCTGGCGGCAATCGGCAAGCCGCGTGAAGCGCTACGCGCGGCGGTGACGCACGTGTTGTTCAATATCGCCGGCGTTCTGCTATGGCTCGCCTTCATCGATCAACTGGCAAATACGGTGACCTTGTTGTCACCACAGCACCCCGAATTATCTGGAACCCAGCGCCTGGCGGCGGAGGCCCCGCGCCAGATCGCTAATGCCCACACAATATTTAATATTGCCAATACTTTTATCTTCATCGGGTTTACTACTCTCATCGCTCGCCTCGTGGAGTGGCTGGTGCCCGACAAGCCGCTGAGCGAAGAGCGAGTAATACGACCGAAGTACCTCGATGAAGATCTGCTCTCAACGCCTTCGCTGGCACTTGACCTGGCGCGACGCGAGATTCGCCATATGGGCAACCAGGTGCATGAAATGCTGGCCGCTATCATGCCCGCGATCCTGACCGGCAACGAGGCCAAGCTCGGGGAGATTCAGCAAGTCGATGAGCGAGTAGACGTGCTGCATGCCGAGATCGTCGTCTATCTCGGCAGGGTCAGCGGCATGGAGCTGCGACAGAAACAGACGCGTGAGTTGATGCAATTGATGGATGCCGTCAACGATCTCGAGAACATCGGCGACGTCATCGAAATGAACCTGGTCGAACTTGGCCGGCGGCGTATCGATAAAGGCGTGGCTATCAGTCCGGCGACACAGGTGGTGCTTACCGATTTCCATCAGGTCGTTATCGATGCCGTCAACGCTGCGGTCGAAGCTGTCGCCGAAGACAATCCCGATGCTGCGGCATCCGTTGCCAATATGAAGAAAGAGATCAATCGAATCTCCAACTCGGCCGCGGCGCACGAGGCACAGCGCTTGGTTGCCAACGAGCCGCAGCGCATCGAGGCCTACACGATCGAGATGGATATCGCCGAAAAACTGCAGCGTATTTATTATTTTGCCAGGCGGATGGCGCGCACGGTCACCGATAGAAAGGCCGGCAAGTGACGGGGAGATCTACACGAAGCGTGCTTCTTCCAGGCTCCAGACTTCAGTCTTCACAACTGGCTGGTCCGTATTCGAGGCATCAACCAGCTTCTTTATTCTCGCATCGCGAACTTTAAGGTCAGACTTGAGGCTGTGGATGGTCCATTCGGCCTCGAGGTGCTCGCCTACCAGTTTGTTATGAGTGGCGGCAAGTTCCAGCGAGACCTGGTGGGCAGAATGCCGCTGCTGCTCCAGGCGCTCGATCTGATGGGTGAGGTCGTCGATCAGCGCGTTTTCACGCCGAGCGGTCAGCCAACGGTAGGCAAGGACGCCCAGCGTAAACGCCAGCGCGACTCCGATTGCCAGAATGATATTTTCCTGCGTCAGGAAAACGTCCATAACGTAGTCTCCTCTTACGGTCCGGGTGAGCGCGGGCGCTCATTCACGGTGCAAGAGGATTATCGAGGAAAGAGACCGAGAATCACCGTTTTGCGACAATTGTTGACAATTATCGAAGGCAGGAAATCGGCCCGACCGGCATGCGCGTTTCTGAGTCTGATCCTATCCGGTCAGCGTTGACTGTACCGGTTCGAGATCGAGCGCCTCCCGTGGCACTTCCGCGTAATGGCTGAAGTCCATGGTGAAGCTGCCGTCACCGGCCGTCAGCGATTTCAATCGCGAGTGATAGCCCTGTGCTTCTTTCAAAGGCACCTGGCCCGAAATCACCATGCGGTTGTCCGGCAGTGCCTCGGTGCCTGTGATCATGCCGCGCATTGACGACAGGTCGCCGGTCACGCCGCCGGCGCTGTCGCTCGGCACGGTGATGTCCATGTCGACGATCGGCTCCATGACGATCGGCCGCGCTTTCTTGATTGCAGCAAGGAACGCTTTCTTGCCGGCCTGAACGAAGGCGATTTCTTTCGAGTCAACCGAGTGATGCTTGCCGTCGTAGACGGTCACGCCGACGTCCTGCATCGGGAATCCGTATAGTGCGCCGGCCTCCATGACCTGGCGCACGCCGGCTTCCACGGCCGGGATGTATTGCGACGGGATAGAACCGCCGACGACTGCACTCTTGAAATTAAAGCCCTCGCCGGTCGGCAACGGCTCGATGCGCAGATAGACCTCGCCGAACTGGCCGGCACCGCCGGTCTGTTTCTTGTGGCGATGATGTCCTTCGGCCTTTGCCGTGATCGTCTCGCGATAGGCAATGGAGGGCAGGGACGTCAATACATCGATTCCATGACGGTCCTTTATCTGCTCCAGCACAGTTCTCAGATGCAGTTCCCCATGGCCGCGCAGGACGACTTCATTGAGCGACGCGATGTGCTCGACCTCGAGCGACGGATCTTCCGCTTCGACGATATGTAATGCATCGGACGTCTTCTGCGATTCCTTGTCATTCATCGGTTTTATGGCGAGACCAAACATCGGCCGAGACAGCTCGACCGACTTCAGGTGGAAGTGATCCTCGTCATGCGAATCGTGCAGCACAGCATCGTAATGCACTTCGTCGACGCGTGGAATCGCACAGATATCGCCGGGTACGCCGACGTTGGCCTGGACATGCGTGCCGCCGTTTACTTTCAGAAGCTGGTTCACTTTGATCGGTTTTCGCGCGTCGCCGACAAACAGCTGATTGCCGGGCTTGATCGTGCCCTGGTGAATCCGGAACATGCCGAGTTTGCCCTTGAACGGGTCGATATTGACCATGAAGACATGGGCGATTGCGTGCGCGTTAGGGTCCGGCGTCAAAACCACTTCTTCTGCGTCGCCCCCTTCGCCTTTCAGGAACCGTGGCGGATTGCCCTCCATCGGGTTCGGCATCAGCTGTTCCATAATTTTCAGCAATTGCGCGATACCGGTGCCCGTGTTCGCCGACACGAAGCAGATCGGCACGAGATGTCCTTCACGCAACGACTTCTCGAAGGGCTCATGTAGCTGTTCGGGTTCGAGTTCCTCACCCTGCTCGAGATAAAGCTCCATGAGTTCTTCATCGACTTCGACCACCTGGTCGACGATTTGGGTGTGGGCCGACGCTACGTCGCTGAACAAGGTATCGTCGCCCGAGGGCTGGAAGAAACAATCGACGACACTCTGCCCATCAGCTGATGGCAGGTTTAGCGGCAGGCATTCGGCACCGAACGTGTTGCGAATTTCGGCAACCAACGATTCGAGATCGATATTTTCAGCATCAATCTTGTTGATGATGATCATGCGGCAGAGCCGCTGCTGTTTCGCAGCGTCCATCATGCGTCGAGCGATCATCTCGATGCCTTCCTGCGCATTGATAACCACAGCGGCGGTCTCCGCGGCCGGCAAAACCGATACCGCCCGCCCGAAAAAGTCGCGGTATCCCGGGGTGTCGATCAGGTTGACATGAATACCGCCATGGTCGAGGTGACAAATCGACGGGTATTGCGAATGGCCCAGCTGCCTCTCGCGTTCGGTGAAATCGGAAACCGTATTGCCCTTGTCGACGGAACCATACTCGGCGATCGCACCGCCAGTATGCAGCAGCCGCTCGGCGAGCTGCGTCTTGCCGGCGTTGCTCGGTCCCACAAGGCAAACGTTGCGAATGTCACTGGTTGAATAGGCCATCTTGTTATTCCTCTAAGCCGGTTGATTGCAGTGATTATCTCCTGCCGCAGGACATTATCTATACGGTTATTCCGAACCGCTGTCTAGCCCAAGCTGTCGTGCAGGGGTTCGAGAGGCTCAGAGGCTGAAATGGACTACCAGGGGATTTTCGGCGATCGGCCGCGCATACGGGCGTGCGCAGGACTCCGCCGGGCGGAAGGGCCGCGGTCGCTGGCAAAGCGCCGCCGGCGGGAAGGCGGGCGGCAGGAGGGCGAAATTTCCGCCGGCGAGATGGTTGCGGGTCAGGCCGTGGCGGCAAGTGCGGGCAGATTCACCAGGTCGCCATCGATGCCGAAGAATTTTCTCGCTAATGACGAGCGGCGCTCAGACTTTTCGTCGAGAAAAACGACGCGAATGCAATCTTGGGCGTGCCTATGCACATCGTTATTGATGGATATTTCGAGGTGCTTGCCAAAACAATTGAAGAGCAGCGACTGACTGGACCAGCCGACGAACTGACACGAATTCTGAAGCCCGACTTTCCGGCCGCCAGCCAACAGGGCAACGCACTCGGCGTAGCGCATCGGCGCTTCGATACAATACTCAACGACATCGGCGTGGCTCGCGCCCTGCAGCGGGACAGCCTTGTCGAGCAGGTCAACCATGTTCTCCCGGTCGTCGATAGCGCTACCGATCAGGCCGTTGATTCGTTTGCCACGAACGGAAGCGGGCGTCTGAAGCTGCTGCTGAGTCATGTCGATTTCCTCGTTAGTTCGGCTGTCGCGATGCAAAGGATCTACGTATCTGACATGCTAGGCGAATCTTCTATAAAAATTCACAACAAAAATTTGACTGTGTTAATTTCACAGACTGATTGACCGAAATCGAGGTTATGTAAAGCAGGGAACGGGATGCTTAATGGCCGGCAGACCTTGTTCACAATGGCTTTCGGTAGAATAGAAAGCAGCCGGGCGTGGAATCCGGGCGCATCAGTGCTGCAGGTCGAGGACCCCCCAACGCGCTGAAAAGCCGTGGCGAACGCGATAGATAACCTCGCGGGCCCGACGAGGAGTCTTGTTCAGCAATAGCGAGTTATCGAGGCCTTCTTATTTCTTGACTTTGTTTAATGTGAATTGCCAGACGTCGTTGTCGAGTTTCTCAAAAGCGAGAGGATCGAACGGATTGAACGTCTCGCGGTCGCCGCCAAACGTGAATATCGACGGCTGCGATCGACCTCTCACACCATGAGTTGCAAAGGCGGCGAAGTCGTACTTGATATCGGCCGGACTGGCGGCATTCCACGGTGGCGATGCCGAACCGGCCAGCTGCGTCCAGCTCGCACCATTTCGACTGACCCAGACGTCCATCGGATTCGCCGGCACGAACGGGCCAGCCGGACTCTGACCGAATCCGCCGAAACAGACGAACGTGCTGCGCAATACTTCACATTGATGACCTGGTCTTGGCGACCATCCGGCGGCGGCTGTCACCAGGGCCCAGTTCTTGCCGTCTCTGGAGCGCCACACATCATTGAAGTATGGGCAGGGGTCTGCCGGATTACCGGCGAAATCGCAGACAAAGCCGTCCTCGCCGCCGAGCAGATACATGTAGCCGCCCTTCGCGACGACGACAGCACCTGCGCGTGGGTCCCACGGCGCTTCGTCTGTCATTTTTTGCCAGTGCCTGCCGTTGCGCGAGCGATAGACGTCGTTGTAGTAGATTCGAGCGGGACCCGTCGGTGTGATCGACGAGTCATCATTGAACGAGCCGCCCATCACGTAGATCCAGCCGTTTAGAGTGACGGCGCTGAGCCCCGCTCGACCGGACCACTCGGCGTCGTCAGTCATCTTCTCCCAACGGACTCCGTTCGGACTGCGCCAGACGTCGTTGAAGAAAGTCGAACTGAGGACAACGCACTTCGCGGTCGGATCACCTGGCGGTAGCGGAAACGGACATGGAACGCCTGGCGGAATTTCAACCGCGACGGAATCCTGGCCGCCAAGTACATACATGTAACGGCCCTTGGTGACGGCCTGGAAATAGGCGCGGGCCTTCCACGGTGCGCCATGCCCACCGCTTATGCGTGTCCAGGTCTTGCCCGCATTTGCGCTTTTCCAGACGTCGTTGAAGAAGCGGCTGTCACCGAAGGTTGCAGGAACCATTTTCGGCGCTCGACCACCGAGCACATAGAATTGTCCGCGGTGCTTAACGGCCTGCAGACCGGCGCGGGCGTCCCAGGTAACGCCGGTGCCGGAATTGACTTCCTGCCAGACGAATCGGTCGAAGAACTCGGCGTGTGCCGAAGATGCCGAGAATGACAGCGCTGCGGTGGCAATGCAGAGTACCGCAGGTACGAGAATCTCGCGTGCGCAACGATTTAACATATTGTTTCCCCGTCAGTTTCTTGTTTTCGCCAGAATAGCATCTCGGGCTCAGTCACGGAATGCGAGCGCGCCGAGTCGTTTTCAGTCAAGCAGTTGACTGGCCCTGCGGGCAATCTGACGTGACATGCCACGATAAATGAGAGCATGCGCAGGTATCAGCGCGAACCAGTACAGCAATCCCCAGACACCGGCCGGGTGAAAGTACGCGGTAGCGGTGATCTCGCGATGGTCGCCCTTGTCAGTAATGACGAACTCGAGCACGCCGGCCCCCGGCGCTTTCATTTCCATGAGCAAGGTCAGCCGCTCGTTTGGCTGCATCGCGATGACGCGCCACGAATCGACGACGTCGCCGACGCGCAGTTGATCCAGGTGTCGGCGTTTGCGTCTGAAGCTGGGCCCGCCGACAGGCCAGTCGAGCGCACGTCGCAACCACCACAACCAGCGCGCGTAGAAGAAATCGCCGTCCTTGCCGAACTGGCAGACAACCCGCCACAGTGACTCCGCGCTGGCGTCGGTCGACGCGCTGTCGCCCTGCCGTTTGCTGTAATAGGAATACTGCGGATGGAATTCCCCAACCGCTATCGAGCTCTCGACCCAGCGGGCCGGGACGGCATGCTTGCGATCTGCGTCGAGCGCCTCGCGAGCCGACTCGCGAAAGCCGAGTAACTCCTGCGGCACCAGTTCTTCGAGACGGTGATCATCGGCGATCACGTCCTGCGACAGACCGTCGATCAGCGCGCGCGCGACGTTGGTGGGGACTGTCGTTACCAGGCGCAGCCAGTAAGACGACAGGCGCGGCGTCAGAACTCCGACCGGGATAATGCGCAGATTCCTGTCAACCAGTTCGGCGTACTGGCGCATGATATCGGCGTAAGTAAGCACGTCGGGGCCGCCGACGTCATAAATCTCACCGGCCGTTTCCGCGAGCGTGGGCGCATCCGCGAGGTATCGCAGCAGATTGCTCAATGCTATTGGTGTCGAGCGGGAGAATACCCAGCGCGGCGTGATCATGACGGGCAGGTGATTGACAAGGTCACGAATGACCTCCCACGCCGCCGACCCCGGGCCGATGATCATTCCGGCACGAATCTCGGTCACCGGTACGGTGCCCGCTCTCAGGATATCGCCGGTCTCCTGACGCGATCGCAGGTGCAGCGATTTCGGTGCCGGCGGGACCAGTCCGCCGAGGTACACGATTCGGCGCACATCGTTACGAGCGGCGGCTGCTGCAAAGTTGCGGGCCGCCTCGGCGTCCAGCTTCGGGAAGTCTTTACCGGCTGCCATCGAGTGCACGAGATAATAGGCGATGTCCACATCCTGTAGTACGTCGTCGAGCGATGCCGGGCTAAGCGCGTCGGCCTGCGCGAGTTCGACGCCCTGCCATTCGCGTGCCTCCAGGACCTCGAGGTTGCGTGCCGTCGCTCTGACCTGATGGCCCTGTCCCACCAGGTAAGGCACAAGATGGCCCCCGATGTAGCCACTCGCGCCAAATACGAGCCGATAACTCAAAGGAGTTACTCCTGCCGTGGATCCGAGCGGGCGATGGTAACTCAGCTTTTGCTAGAAGCCGCGCTTGGACTCCAGCAGTATCTGCACTGAGTCAATCGAGTCGTCGCCGTTCAGCGGAAAGGCGAGATCCAGGTGGATCATCTTGCCGCTGCTGCTGCGCGTCGGTGCGAAACGCAGTCCGATGCCGACATCGGTCAGCCAGCCCGAACGCTCCGGTCCGACCGGATTCTCGCCCCACACGCGTCCGGTGTCCGCAAAAACTGCGGCACCAACGCGAAACAGGCGAAACGGATACCAGTCCGTGAAGTAGCGTTGCTCGATGGTTAGCAGCATCTTCGAGTCACCGCTTCGATAGCGCAGCGGATAACCACGAAGTCCGCTGTTTCCACCGATCTGCACCGGGTTGTCGAGATCAAGCTCGTGCCCCGCGGTTGCGCCCAGCGTCACGAAAAAAAGGCGTTTGGCAGACTGCACCTTGTAGTAGCGGGCCGACGCCGCCAGAATCATATTCGTCGCATCACCAGCTTCTACGCGACCGTTAAAACCGGCCGACAACAGCAGAGCGTCCTTTTGCAGCGACCCGAAACCGCGGCTGGCTTGCGCCGCGATCACTAATGCGTCGCGGTCTGCGCCGAATGACTCGGACACCCAGCCGAGCGAGGCGGACAGCCTTGAACCGAAGTAAAAATCCTCGGTTTGACCGATTTGATCGCGATTCGACGACGTCTCGAAATCATCCTCCAGAACCTCGATCCCGAAGAACGGGTACACGAGCTTGCGGTCCTCCGGCAGCAACTGCGGCAGCGTCGGAGTGGGCACGTTCGAGTAACGATTATCGTCGTAAATGACACCGGCTCTGAAGCGGCGCACCCAGCCATTCTGCAGGCCCCGCGACCAACCGCCGAAAGCCGACACGAAGTCTCGTTCGTGACGATATTCGGCTGCTTCGCCGCCCGAACGGTAAAGCGCTTCCCTGCGTTCGTTTTCGGACAGGGTTATTCCGGCCGACCAGCGAGTATCCAGCGCGTAGAACGGTCGCTGTGCGATCAGCCTGTTCAGCTTGCCGTCCGAGTTGTCGGCGATCGTCAGCGCGGCCGATATCCAGCTCCTGCCGAGATGCGGATCGGCAAACACAAAGATCTTTTCAGTGCGATCGACGTCTTCGGTGCGGGCCACGGTGAGGAACTGGCCGAGCCCGAACAGATTAGAGTCTTCGAGACCGATCTTGGTGCGATTCTCGCCGCCGCTTCGTGATACGGAAAGCTCGGGACTTAAGGTCCAGACATCGCGAGTGCGCACTGCCAGGTCGACGACGCCATTCTCATATTTGACAGGCTGGATGTCTGCATCGAAAAGATACGTCTTGCGGCGCAAGATGCGCTCGGACTCGTCGATGAGTCGTGCCGAGTATTCGTCACCCGGCTTGAAGAGCAGTTGCTTGTTGATGACCTTGTCTTTGGTGACGATGTGCCAGCGGTTGGCAAGGCGATAGAGCCAGTTGTTTTCAGCTGGATCGGACAGGTCGAAGACGTTCGATTGTTCGAGACGGACTTCGCCGATGATCGCAGATTGCGCCTCGAGATCGTGGCTGGTGAAAAGCCCGTCAGCCTGAACAGCCGCGCCGACCAGGGTGAATAGAACAGTAACGCAGAGACGCATAACGGGAAAATCCGGGTTGCAGCAGGTGTAATGCTATCTGCTTTTCGAGGCTCCGGGGTGCAATTTCAACAGTGGGGCAACAAATTCCTGCGGCCGCCCTAAGGTTTGATACGAAACAGCCGATACGCACAGATGAACCGTAAGAGTTGAGGTAATGCTGAATCAGGCTAATCACTTAGTCCTCACACCGAGCCTGTTACCGCGTCCGGCAGATGTGTCGGACGAGTCCAGTGCAATGGAGGCCGAGTTCCGCCTGTATTATATCCAGCGGATGCTGCCGTTTGCCCGCGCCAGCCTGGGCCTCGGGCTGGTGCTGGTGATCGCTGTCTGTATTCTGGACATGCTGCTGATGCCGCGGGCCGTATTCGAACCCGCGATCCCGCTTCGGATAATGACGATGCTGATCCCGCTGGCGGCCGCGCTCATCGCGGCCTTCATGTTGGGCGAACGGAGTTGGCTTCCGTATGTGTTCGCAACGGTCGCCATTATCGCCGGCGTATCGGCGCAGTGGATCGATATGATCGCTGCAGGAATCGAAATCCGCGGAATGTCGTGGGGCGTTTTCTACATCACCTTCAACGCTTACGTGGTACTCGCGTTGAACCTGCGGCAGAGCGTTGCTGTCGGCGGCACCCTATTTGCGGTCTACTTTGTTATGGGGATTGTCACAGGCGTTCCGTCGCAACAACTCGCGTACGGTACGCTGTTTCTCGGCGCCGTCAATCTTGTCGGTGGCTGGGCGTCTTTCACAATGGAGCGTAGCGCGCGCGAGGCTTTTGACAACAAGCGTGAACTGGTGCGATTGACGCATACCGATGGGCTGACAGGCCTGTTTAATCGACGCACCTTCGATCAACACCTGCGGCAGGTCTGGAAACAATCGCAACGCGACGAGCATCGTATCGCGGTGATCGTCGCCGATATTGATCAATTCAAACTGTATAACGATTGCTACGGGCACAGGGAAGGTGATGCCTGCATCAAGGCCGTGGCAGAGGTGCTGGCGGGGAGCGTCAGCCGGCCGCTGGACCTGGTCGCGCGTTACGGTGGTGAGGAGTACGTTCTCGTCCTGTATGACCCGGCCCCCTTATTTCTCGACGCATTCGTGCGTGGATTGTGTCAATCCGTCGTCGACCTCGGCATCGAACACAAAGCCTCCGAAACGACACACACGGTTTCATTGAGTATCGGGGCCGCGATTAGTGAGCCGTACTCCAGCATTACAACCGATCAGCTTATTCGCCAGGCGGATGACGCGTTGTACGAAGCCAAAAATCTTGGTCGTAATCGTGCGGTCGTTTATCGGCCGGAATGGGGCCAGCAGACGACGGCCAATCTCGCGGCAGTATTGGTCTAGACTCCGCCGCTTTCAGGATAGTTTTTTCGCTGCTTTGCAGGCAAACTGCCGCGATGCCGCAAAGTCCCATTGATAAGCGCTCGAGCAACCGGCTGCTGCTTATCTGCGTCCTGACTGTTCTGATTTCCAGCTTCTTCGTGGCGCAGATTCAGGGCTCCTTCGGCGAGGTTCAGGTTCGGGATATAAAGATCCCGGCGCACAACGGCCAGTGGGTCGCCGGTGATCTTTTCAAGCCGAATAGTGCGAATAGCGAGAACCCCGTTCCGCTTATTGTTGTGGTGCCAGGATTTCAGCGCTCCAAGGAGTCGTTGTCCAATATTGCTATCGAGCTGGCGCGTCGCGGTTTCGTAGCGCTGAGCATCGATCCTTACGCGCAGGGCAGTTCCAGCGCTTCCTTGAGCCGCATTGCCGCGACGACTGAAGGCTACGGCCTGTTCGCTGTGGTCGACTACGCGGCGAGTACGGGCAACCTGAACTACATCGATCGCGACCGAATCGGCGCCACCGGGCACTCGGCGGGCGGCAACGCAGCTATTCGCGGCGCGAATTATTTCGGTCGTGAGTCGATCAGAACGGGACGACCCAGCAAGCTGGACTCCGTGTTTGTTTCGGGCTACGTGCTAACGCTGACAGATCGCGTGCTCAATGATGTCCGTTCCAATGTTGGTGCGAGCTATGCGCTCTACGATGAGGGTGCGTACCGAAACGAGTTGCAGAATGGCGACATGCGTGTCGCCCCCGAGGCGCTGCGCCTGATCAATTCCGGCTTACGCGCCACTGGTGGTCAGGTCGACGCCGTCGAGATTGGCAGGTATTACGGCAACAAGGAAAACCGTACGCTGCGCGTGATGCATAACGAGCGGGTGCTGCATCCTTTCCAGCCCTACAACCGCGAGGCGACGGCCAACCAGATCGAGTATTTCGAGCACGTATTCGACTTCGAGTCCGGAATGGACAGTTACGACCAGGTCTGGCAATGGAAAGAGCTGCTGAGCATGATCTCGCTGGCTGCGGCGTTGATTGCCGTGATCCCATTCGGTCGTTTACTGCTTGAAATGCCGGTGTTCAGCACGCTGGCGCAACCGATACCAACGCCTTTGCCGCGGCCGCGGGGCAGGGGGCGCCTGGTGTTCTGGGCAACCTTCATAGTCGGCGCGCTGATCGCGTGTTTTACCTACATCCCGGTGGCGGAGCTGTCACAGAAGCTGTTTGTCGCCGCCTCAACTCGCCAGCTCACCTGGTTCTTCCCACAGCGCATGAACAACGCCGTCATGCTCTGGGCCGTCCTCAACGGTACCGTGGGCTTTCTGATGTTCTGGCTCAGTTATCGGTTTTTTGGCAGCAAGCACGGTGTGACACCCGATATGTGGGGCGTGAAAACCAGTCCGGCACGGCTGTTGAGAACAGTGTATCTGGCTGCGGCGCTATTCGTCTGTTATTTCCTCTTCCTTTTTACTATTTACTATTTTTTCCACGTCGACTACCGCTTCCTGTTCATGGGCGTCCGTGTTTTTCAGCCGGCGCTGCTGCCGCTGCTGTTCATGTATGTGCCATTCTTCTTAATTTTCTTCCTGTCCAACTCGCTGCGCGTCAATGCAGCAATGCGCTTTGAGGGGCAGCCGGAATGGCGCAGCATGCTGTTGGGTGGTGTGGCAAACTCGCTTGGTCTACTGCTGATCGTCGTCGTGCAATACGTGACCTTCGCGGCTACCGGGATCGTCTACTGGACCGATGGCTGGCTCTACGTGAATTTGTTGTTCGCAGTGGTTCCGATGATGTTCGTGCTGCCGTTCTTCAATCGTTACTTCTTCCGCATGACCGGGTCGATCTACCTCGGCCCGATGATCACCTGTCTGATTTTCGTCATGATCCTTATTACGAATACCGTCATCTACCTGCCGCTGGAATAGCAGGGCAAAAAAAAGGCGCCCTGAACGGGCGCCTCAATCTGCCGTAAACGTCGGGGGGGTCGTTTCGGCTTATGTGCCGTTAAACGTTGCGTTTATGGCCTGGTTCCGTCGATAACGGGATCGCCGCTCCAGCCGAGGTCGGCCCAGTCGATCTGGGTGCCGAAATGGCAGTCGCCGCAATCGAAACCGAATCCGTAGGCCTCTTCTTTCGGCGCTACTTCATGATTGACTGACAGGTACATCTCGGTGTCGACAAACTCGAATTCACCCGTGTACGTCTGCCCGGCAGCCAGCGCGCCTTCAGTCAGCGCGGGACCCCAGTCGAACGTCTTCCAGTAGAAATTCGGTCCGCCGGCCGAGCCAAAGAGATGCGGAACCAGTATCGTCTGGTTATTCGCATCGGCTGGCTGGTTGCCGATCATCTTCTTGAACGGATAGATCATGGCTTCCGGATCCGTGTGGTCACCCACGGGTTCCGCGAGCACGGCCGGTAACGACGTGTACTTGTCGTTTACTTGGGCCAGGAACTTCGTGTATTTGCCGTTGAAGTAGCGCAACGTCGGCCGGACGTTGTTCTCCCAAACGAAGGTGCCTTTCTTCTTGTCGTAGGCCGGACGACCCAAGATGACCGGGATATCTTCGGGGGCGATATCCTGGCCGGCATCCGCCCAGTACCACTCGGTCTTCGTCGACTGGTTTCGAGCGAAGGTCGGGATGTGGCATGTCTGGCACGCGAGTCTCCCGTGAGTGCTCACAATACCCTCGACCGATGAACCTGCGTGGATATTGGCGCGATCGCCGTGGCAGTCGTCGCATTGCTTCATCACGCCCTCATCGACGGAGTGATAGGGCATGCCGCCAATGCCGTGCGACAGCATATTTCCCTCGATATCGCGTGCAACCTGGTGACAGGCAACGCACTCAAAGTCGCCGCCATCCGTACCCATGTGTACGTCGTATTCGCGTGTCGTATTGGCGAGGGACATTGACAGATCGCCGTGCTTGACGTTGTCGCCGCCGCCGGCTTTGGCGTGGCAGTCGATGCAGTTATCGATCGTCGGGCTGCCCGCGTTCTCCGCGACGCTTTGTGCAACTGCCTGCAGATCGACGTCAGGCACAGGCCGTCCGGCCGTCTTCAGATCTTTGGCATAGGTGCCGGTCTGATCGTGGCAGACGAGGCAGTCGACATTATTGCGGTCACCGAAATCATAGCTGGCGTCGGCGTAGTCATAGCCGATATGGCATTGCGTGCAACGACCCTCGTTACTTGCGATCGCGATACAGAAGTTATTGATGATGTCGTTCTTACCATGGTCCCCACCTTCGAATCCCTCGATATTCGAGGCGACGCCTTCCCAATTGAAGTGCCCGGTGGTGATGATCTCGTCACCAACGCCGCCGTGACAGTTCATGCACGATTCGGTGCCTTCATACGGATTCTCGGTGAAATAGCCTCGGTGCAGGGCAGGCGGCTTGTAGGCATCAGCACTGGCAGTGGCATTGCAGTCGAGTACGTCGACGACGCCGTCACCGTTGATGTCCTCATCGGGCAGGTCTCCGGCGCCGTTCTGGTTAAGGTCCCAGCACGAGATGCCATCCGCGCCGTCGGTTCCATCGGTGCCATCAGTACCGCCAGTGCCTGGCGCCCCAGCGGCGCCCTGTGCTCCGGCGGCGCCGGCCGCACCATCATCGCCCTCGCATCCAGTCAGCCCGAAGCTGGCCATCAGAGCAAGCAGGACGAGAACAGGCGGTGAATATCCTTGCTTCAAGAATGTCATGGTGAGTCCTCCCAATCAGAGTGAAGAAAACGGAAGCGGGGCAGATTTACGTGGAGAATCTGCCCTGCTGGAAATCGGGGTTTGAGCCATGTCGGCGGAATCGCCGTGTTGGCGGAATGGATCATTTACTGCAAATAATCAATCAGTTAAGTGCGTCAGAACGTTTAATATTAGAATATTCTAATTATCTGATGCGTATGATCCGGATCTGGCCCGCGACCTCAATAAGTTGTTGCTGAAGTCACGTAAGCATATGTACGGATTTTTGGGGTGGCTCAGGCTGCGCTGTCGCCTCGGGCGAGTAGTTTGGCGACAAGTATCAGTGCGCTACCTACCAGTGCCAGCGCGACGAAGAGAGTCGCAGGCTGGCCATTGGGAAAGTCCTCGAAGAATAGTTTCACACCGACGAGTATGAGGACAGGGTAGACGAGCCAGCGGGCCTCGGGCCAGCGCCTGAAGCGACTTGAGAGGGCGAGTGTCACGGACGCGGCGGCCAATACCGCTGTGCGCAGAGCGGCCAACACGGCGAGGTTCGCGTCGCCACTGCCCACGCTTGCCACAAGTGGCGCGGCGTAGGCAACCATGAGTCCGCCCACCTCCCAAACCGACAGAGCGAGGACTATCAGCTGCGGGAGGCCGGCCAACGTGCCCCATCGGTCCGAATGCTGGGCGACCGGAATGAACAAACAGGCGACCG
>Ga0224508_10002368_pt1 | contig 16003 bp, 14 predicted proteins | sample SF_Jan12_sed_USG_4_FD_170157 | JGI IMG/M metagenome (GOLD analysis project Ga0224508, IMG submission 170157) | Sediment microbial communities from San Francisco Bay, California, United States - SF_Jan12_sed_USGS_21 | ecosystem: Environmental > Aquatic > Marine > Sediment | place: USA... | reverse complement strand
GGGGATGCGTGCGAACGTGAACGTGCTCGATTGGGAGCAGGTCACCTCGTGGATCACGCCGACCGACCAGCTCTTCCGCGTGGGCCACTACGGCCAGCCCGAGATCGCCGAGTCCGACTGGAGCCTCCGGATCGGCGGGATGGTCGACAGCCCGCGCACGCTGTCCCTCGAACAGATCCGCGGGATGCCGCACCGCGAGGTCACGATGACCCTCGAATGCGCGGGGAACCGGGGGTTCGGCGGGTTCATCGGCGCCGTCCACAACGCCACCTGGGGCGGCACGCCGCTCGCGCCGGTGCTCGAAGCCGCGGGGATCCGGGACGGCGGGATCGAGATCGTCTTCTGGGGCGCCGACACGGGCGAAGAGACGATCCGTGACAACACGGTCACGCAGAACTTCGCGCGCAGCATGTCGGTCGAGGAGGCGATGGCCCGCGACGTCATCCTGTGCCACGAGGTGAACGGCGAGCCGCTCTCCACCGGGCACGGGTTCCCGCTTCGGCTCATCGCGCCCGGCTGGTACGGGGTGGCGAATGTGAAGTGGCTCGAGCGGATCGAGGTCCGCGACAGCCGGTTCATGGGACGGTTCATGGGCCGCGACTACGTGACGCTTCGACAGGAAGAGGTGAACGGCGAGACGGTGTGGACCGAGAGCTCGGTCGGCCGTGCGCTCATCAACTCCATCCCGGGCCGCGTCACCACGGACGGTTCCCGTCACCGGATCCACGGGGCGGCGTGGGGCGCCGATATCGCCCAGGTCGACGTTCGGATCGATTCGGGGGGCTGGCAGAGAGCGACGCTGGGTGAGGGGAAGGACGACCTCCACACCTGGACGTTCTGGCACCTGGACTGGGATCCGTCCCCCGGCGAACACACGATCACATCACGAGCCACCGATCGCGACGGCAACGTTCAGCCCGAGCCGAACGACCCGTGGCTCACCTCGAAGAAGACCTACTGGGAGAGCAACGGGCAGGTCAGCCGCGGAATCCTGATCGAGTAGGTGTCGCGACACGGGGACGACTGACCCACCGACGGCTTCGTTCTGCGTTAGCGACAAGAAGGGGTGTGGATGGGAACGGGAACTTCCAGCCAGGGGAGGGCAGGAATGCACTTCATTCGCCGAGCCGTACTCACAGTCGCCGCAGTCTGTATCGCGGTGCCGGCCTTTATCGCGACACCCGCGGCCGCTCAAGACGCTCCGATCTTCGACCAGGTGCCCGCGGTCATGTACGAGACCTACCGGGGTGTCAACAATCCCGCGTTCAACGATTACTTCGCGATGCTGGTCGAGAAGTACGGGGGGACCGGAGGCCACCCGTGGGCGATATACCGGGAGAACGCCAAGGTCGCGTACCGGATCACCGTACTGCCGGAGGGCATGCCGTCGATGCTGCCGATCCAACAGGCCCGGGTCGAGAGCTTCCAGGAGTTCGACCAGGCCCAGATGGACATGTGGAATGCCGGTTGGGGATCGCGCCACGTGTCGATCTGGAACACGGCGCCCGCGATGAGCGTCGTGCCGGACCGGTTCACAGTGGATGACATTCGGGCGCTGCCATACAACCGGGTGGTCGTGTACCACCTGAAGTGGAACCAGGCCGGAGCGTTCAGGGAAGCGCTCCGGGCGCGCTCCGCCCTCGACCGTGAGGCAGGCATCGAGGGCCTCGTCCAGACCGCCTGGAACGGTGGCATCGGGACGAACGCGCAGGTGGTGATGGTGAGGTATTCCTCAGAGAGTGAGCTGGCGCTGCTCGAGAGTCGCGGCGCACGGATGGAGGCCCGGGCGGCGTACAGGGAGGAGTGGCAGGCCCACAACCGGGCGATGAACGACGCCGCCTACCGGATCGAGCGACACGATCAGCGTCGCATCAATGACCTGTCGTATTCCGGGAACTAGCCGCCCGTAGTGGTCGCTTCGGCGGGGCCGGGGTGCGATCCCGGCCCTTCGAACCCCTGCCGTTGTCTATCGAACAGCCCACCAGCGACCCGGATGTGACCCGGCGGTTCGGGCTCTTGTCCAAGAGCCCGAACCTTCGAATCCGAGGTCGCCAAGATGTCCGCACATATATCTCTACTAGCTTCACGAGCCGTGGTCCTCCTCCAGGCCCTCGTGGTATTCGTAGCCGCCTTGTTCGCGGTGGGCATGTTCCTGCCTGTCGAGCACGTGTCGACCGCGGAGGCCCACTTCGAGGCTCCGCCCGAGCTCGTCTACGGCGTCGCATCGGATGTTGAGGCGATGCCCGAATGGCGGTCCGGGTTCGACCGCGTGGAGCGCGTGGAGGTGCAGAGGGGAAAGAAGGCGTGGCGCGATGTGAAGAGCCGGAAGGCCCACCCGGTTTGGGTCGCCGCGAACGAGCCGCCCCGCCGCCTGACGTCCAGCATCATCTCGCGGTCCGCTCCGTGGCGCGGATTCTGGGTGTACACGTTCCGCGAGACGTCCGACCGACCGGGCACGACCGTAACGATCACCCAGCGCGGCGAGATCCGGAATCCGGCGGCGCGAGTGTTCGCGCGACTGGACGGCTCTCGTGCCGCGCGGCGCCACCTTCGAGATCTGGTCTCGCATGTCGAAACGGAGTCCGGGGGCGCGGGCAGCGCCCTGGTGGTGGGACTGACGCTGGTCGGTCTCGACGACTTTCCCGTTCAGACGCCCTGACGTCGGGGCCAGCGCCAGTCTTTCCACTCGAACGCGATCCACAGGCTCGCCGCGAGCCAGATCGCGATCCACATGACGTCCGTCCAGTAGCCGGAGGGGAGCCTCGTGTAGAGCGCGCCGGACATGGCGATCCCTGTCGCGAGGCCGCCCCAGGTGGCGAACCATGGGATGACCAGCATGATCGACCCCACCGTCTCCAGCACGCCGACGAGGATGCGGAGCCACACGGGGTAACCCCACCGGACGAACGGCTCTGACCAGAACCCCTCCGGGTCGAACTTGTCCCACCCGTTCGAGGAATAGACGGTGATCAGGTAGGCGCCGACGAGAACGGCCAGCAAAAGCCGCGCGCGCTTGAACCAGCTCGCTTCCCGAAGTCTCTGTCTCACCCCGACAGTCTCCATGTCCACGGATCTCCCTCACCTGTGTCACGGTCCCGGCCCCTCTGACGACTCACCACCATGCGTGACCCTCGACACGAAGCCGGATTTCGCCCCGCCGGACAAGCGCTCGATGACAGAGAGCGGACACGCGAATGTCAGGAATCCGCAAAATCGGCGTGGCGGGTTTGCCGGTCGGGCCCGCGAAGGCTCGATTTGGGCGCATGAGCACACCTCCCGGAGGTTCCGACGTGCGTGGCCGCCTGCCCTGGCTGGGCATCCTCATCCCGCTCGGCCTGGGCTTCGTGCTGGCCGTCGGTCTGGCCTATCAGACGTGGGATGCGGCGCGCAAGCACCGGGCCGCCGCCGAGGCGACGGTGCGGGACCATGCGTCCTTCGGCGCACACATCCTCGCCGGGCGCGTGGATCGCCGGATGAACCAGGCGATGGTCTACGCGTTCTACTACGTGGACCTCGCGATCCGGAATGGCGAGCGCTGGCCCGCCGTCGATGCGCTGGGCGCCGATCAGGAGCTCCGCCGGTGCGCTGATGAGACTTCGCGGGAGGATCGCGTGTTTTTCAGGTGGGCGGACGGCGAGCTCGACGTCATCGGCCCGGCAGCCCCGGGGTTCGAAGCCTGGCTGAGGACCTGGGTGGCGGATGCTGCCGCGGCGGACGCAGGCGGACGCTCCTTCGGCCTTCGCTTCGGAGCCCCGGGTGTCGGGCCCTCCGGCATCGCGTACCGGGTGTTTCGCCGCGACGGGGGGCACGCGCTGTACGGTCTGGACAACTGCTTCATCGATCCTGCAGGGAACGTCTTCGCGGGCGCGATCGCCGAGTCCGGAGTCCTGCCTCCTTCACTGATCGGGGAGACGCCGAATGACTCCCTCTTCGCGGTGTCCCTGGGTGATGGGGCCGGAGGCATCGTCTGGGATGACGGGACGGACTATGCCACCGGGTTCGTCGGGGCAGCCGCAGTCCAGCCGTTGGCGGCCTACGGCGGTCTCGAGGTTGCGCTGCGTCTGCACCCCACGACCGCAGAGCGGCTCGTGGTGGGCGGTCTCCCGCGGTCGCGCCTTCCAGAGGCGCTGGGACTCGTCGCGCTGACCGCGCTCCTGCTCGTGATCGCGGCTCGACAGCTGCGGCGGGGACAGGAGCTTCTCCGGCTGCGCGAGCAGTTCGTCTCCAATGTGTCGCACGAGCTCAGGACTCCGCTGCAGCAGATCCTCCTGTTCAGCGACCTCCTGCGCCTGAAACGGGTGTCCTCCGATGACGAGCGGGATCAGGCCGTCTCGGTGATTCACCGTGAGACCCGGAGATTGATCAACCTCGTCGAGAACGTCCTGTCGTTCTCGAGGCCCGTTGGCGAACCCGTGTCACCGCGCGAGACGGCAGCGCTCGATCTGGCGGGGACTGTGGTCGAGTCGTTCCGGCCGATCGCGGAGGAGCGCGGCGTCGCTCTACGGATTACGGGCGAGGAAGTGGTCGTTCGGGGCGACCCCGAGGCGCTCCAGCGCGTGCTCCTGAACCTGCTGGACAACGCGGTGAAGTACGGTCCCGATGGTCAGACCGTGACGATCGATGTCTCTCGCCGCGGAGGGTCCGGCGTCGTCGCCGTTCGCGATGAGGGGCCCGGAATCCCCGAAACCGACCGCGACCGGATCTGGGAGGCCTACTTCCGCCTCGGTCGCGAGCAGCGGGATGACAGCACGGGTCAGGGGGTGGGACTCGCGATCGTCCGTGACCTCGTCGAGCACATGGGCGGCCGCGTACGACTCGACGCAGCCGAGACCGGAGGTGCGTGCTTCGAGGTCGAGCTTCCGGTGAGTGCGTGACGGGCGAAGCGGCGCGGGTTCTGATCGTCGAGGACAACCGTAACCTGGCACTCGGGATTCGACGTGCGCTCGAGACCGAGGGCTATGACGTGGTCCACGTCGTGCGCGGAGACGAGGCGCTCTCGCGACTCGAGCGCGACCGGTTCGATCTGATCATGCTCGATCTGATGCTCCCGGGAGCGAGCGGGTTCGAGGTGCTCCGGGGTCTCCGAACGGCCGATGACGCGACTCCCGTACTGATTCTGTCGGCGCGAGGGGAAGAGGTCGACAAGATCCAGGGCTTCCGGTTGGGTGCGGACGACTATGTGGTCAAACCGGTGGGTGTTCTCGAATTGCTCTTTCGGGTGCAGGCGATCCTGCGCCGGACGGGACGAGTCGCGACACCCGAGCCGGCGGAGTATCGGTTCGGGGATATCGAGGTCGACGAGGGCGCCCGCACGGTGACTCGTGGCGGTGAGGCCGTCGAGCTGTCGCGGCTCGAGTTCGACCTCCTCGCCTCGCTCCTGAGAGCGGGTGGGGATGCGGTCAGCAGGGACCGGTTGCTCCGAGAGGTCTGGGGCATCGCACGGCCGGATCGGATCCGGACCAGGACGATCGACACGCACATCTCTGCACTCCGGAACAAGCTCGAGGACGAGCCCGCGAAGCCCCGGCACATCCTGACCGTTCGAAAAGTCGGCTACAGACTCTCGCAGTAGGCCTTCACGGCGTCGATGTCCTGTGCCACCGCCTTCGACACCATCCCCCGAATCAGCGGCGTCGTCAGCCGCGCCATGAGCTTATGCGGGCGGGCGTCCATCTCGACGTCCAGCCGCGTCACGTCACCATCGGTCGAGACGGTGAAGAGCGTATCCCACACGGTACCGCCCGCGTCGGACACCATCCGCACCCGGTCGTTCTCGACATACTCGGTCACCTCGAGAATCTGGGAATGCTCACGGCCTCTCATCTCCCTGGTCTCGCGGAAGCGGGCGCCCTTACCGCTCTTGTGCTCGCTCAGGAACTCCACGCCGGTGATATGCGGCACGGCCTTCGAGAAGTTCGTGATGTCGGACACCGTCGCGAAGACGACGTCTGCCGGGGCCGAGATCGATTTCGTGATGTTCGTGAACATCATGGTCCTCCCCGAGAGTTGGCCCGACCGCTCCCCGTCAGGTCCTGGCTGAGCTTTCTGAGCCGGGCCCGCGCCTCGAGGTCGTACGCCTGGTCGTTGGCGCGCGCCGGGTTCATCTGATTGAAGAACTGCCCGCCCTCGATCTCGTCCGAGACGATGAGCTGCATCACCGCGTCCGCCCCCTCCGCGATCGTCGCCCGCGGCTCCACACCCAGACGTTGCACCATGCCGGTCGGCATGTAGGTGGCGGGGTGGAGGGAGTTCACCATGATGCCGGTGCCCATGAGGTCCTCGTGCAGGTCGAACGTGTGCATGACCTGCGCGAGCTTGCTCTGCGCGTAGGCGCGCCGACCGCTGAAGTTCTGCTCGATCATCACGTCGTCCCAGTCGATCGGCGCCTGCGCGAGCGACGAGACATTCACGATGCGGGACGGCGTGCTCTGCTCGAGCAGCGGCATCAGCATGTTCGTGAGCAGGAAGGGCGCCAGGTAGTTCACCTGAAAGCGGAACTCGTGTCCGTCTTCCGACAGCAGTCTCTCGTCTGGCGCCGAACCGAACCCGGCGTTGTTCACGAGCACATCGAGTCGGTCGTACTCCTCGAGGATTTGCAAAGCCAGCGCGCGGACCTGGTCGAACGAGGCGAAATCGGCCCGGTAGAATTTCGCGCTTCCCGTCCCCGCGGCCTCGATCTCGGACACCACTTCCGCCCCCCTCTCCACGTTCCGCCCGTGCACGAGCACGTGCGCGCCGCGCGCCGCCATCCGCAGTGCGACCTCGCGTCCCAGCCCTGACGTCGAGCCCGTGACCAGAACGACCTGACCCTCCTGCGCCGCATCCGTCCAGGAATGGGAGAGAGCGTCTCGGCCGGCGGCGAGCCCGACCGAAGCGGTCACCAGCAGTGCGAGGATCGTGAGGAATACTCGGTGCGGTCTCATCGAGGCATCGGCTCCAGTGGAGGGATGCTGATAAACCTTCGAGAGGGCGAGTGGTCCGGCAAGAGTCGCGTGCATGCAACCGTTTGAGCGATGCCGGAGTCACAAGAGGAATCGTACGATATTCGTCAAGTGACTGATCGTCGGATGACACCGGTTCCGGAGATGACCTCAGTGACGACGCGCCACAGGCTACCTCTAAGCCCTCGCGACTACCTGATCATCTGGTGCTCTCCCGCGGGGCCTCCCACGGGTACGCGATCATCAAGGGCGCCGAAGCCCTGTCGGGGGACGAAGTGCGCCTGGATCCCGCCAATCTCTACCGGGCCCTCAAGCGACTGGACCGAGAGGGCCTCGTGGCCATCGCGGGCACCGATGGCGGGGAGGAACGCCGTCGCACCTACGGGCTCACCTCGCGTGGGCAGCAGGTGCTGAAGGCCGAGTCGGCGCGACTCGCTCGGCTTACCGATACGGTCCGCTCATGGCGGCTCATTCCACAGCGTGGGGCCGGCTCATGAAGGACCGAACCGAGCCGCTCCTGACCTTCGCGGGACGGGTGTACCGGTCCGCGCTCCGGCCCCCCCCGAGGTCGTTTTGGGACGAGTTCGACGAGGAGGCCGCGGCCGTATTCGGCCGTCTCCTCCGGGAGCGGCTTGCCGAGCGTGGAGCGGCCGCCGCCGTCCGCTTCGCCGTGTCATCGACGACACTGGCCTGCGTCGCGGCATTCGCTGAGCGCTGGTCGGCCACCGGGCATCGACCTGATTACGTACAACCAGCCACAACCACAGGGGTGGACGAGCATGCGACATGATCTGAAATACGCACTGCGGTCCCTGACGAAGCGACCCGGATTCGCCGTGACCGTGGTGCTTCTCCTCGGCACGGGAATCGGGGCCGCCACGGCGGTCTTTTCCGTCGTCGACGGCGTTCTCCTTCGCCGTCTGCCGTATCCCGAGCCCGACCGGCTGATCTATCTGGACAACGGGTCGCACTCGGCAATGGACATCCAGGACTGGCAGCGCGAGGTCGAGTCGGTCGAAACCTGGGCAGGGATCTGGTACGAGTTCGGGGACATCGTCGGTGACGGGTCACCCGAGCGAATCGGCGTCTCGAACGTGACGCTCGACCTCTTCTCCGAGCTCGGTGCGCGCGCCACGTTGGGTCGCCTGTTCGCCGATGACGAACACATCGGCGATCCGTCCGTCGCCGTCATCAGTCACGGGTTCTGGCGCGATCGCTGGGCGAGCGACCCAGACATTCTCGGGACCGACATCCGCGTTCAGGACAGGACACTGACCGTCGTAGGGATCATGGCGCCGGACTTCCGCCCCCCGCGCGCGATCGCACGCGGCACGACCGACGTCTGGATTCCTCTCGACCTGAAGCGGCCATCGCTACAGGACCGGGGGCACCACGTGATCCAGCTCACCGGACGGTTGGCGCGCGGATACACGGTCGAGCAGGCGCAGGTAGAGATGCGTGCGATGAACGAGATCTTCGCAGAGCGCTTTCCCGAGCACCGGCGGCTGCGCGACGGTTCGATCGCCACGACTCCCGTTCTCTCCCTCCGAGATGCCGAAGTCGGGAGCGTGAGGACCACCCTCGTGATGCTACTGGGTGCGGTCGGCCTCCTGTTGCTCCTCGCATGCGTGAACGTCGCGAACCTACTCCTCGCGCGTGGAGCGGATCGCACACGCGAGGTCGCGCTCCGCGGTGCGCTCGGCGCCACCCGGCGAAACGTCTTTGCCCAGCTCACGACCGAGTCTCTGGTGCTTTCGTTGGCCGGGGGTATCGTCGGGGTGGCGTTCGCCTTCCTCGGCGTGAAGCTGTTCGCTGTCCTGGAACCTGGTGTGATACCTCGAACCGAGACGATCTCGGTGGACCCGCGGGTGCTCGGCTTCGCGACCCTCATCTCTGTGTTGACCGGTCTCCTCTTCGGTATCGTGCCGGCCGTCCAGGCTTCGCGGGTCGAGGCGAGTGTAGCGCTCAAGGAGGGATGCACCAACAACACCGGCACCAGGAAGCGGGCCAGGTTGCAGGGGTCGCTGGTGGTGTCGGAAGTGGCGCTGTCGCTCGTCTTGCTGACCGGCGCCGGTCTCCTCTTTCACAGTTTCCTCAACCTTACGACGGTCGATACTGGGTTCGAGGCGCACAACCTCATCACGGTCGACCTCCAGCTCGAGGAGCCCTATGACGCGACGCAGCGCGCGCAGTTCGCGGAGGAGCTCATGCGTCGGCTTCGCGCGATGCCGCAGACCCAGGCCGTGGTGGCTGGAAACACGCTGCCCTTCCAGTACGCGTCGGGCGGCAACTGCTGCTGGCGGTCTTCTGTCATCGTTGCCGGCGAGGCGGAGGATGCGGACGTCCCGACAGGGATATACCCGGTGACTCCAGGCTATCTCTCGGCCCTCGAGGTCCCTCTCATCTCGGGTCGGGACCTCCAGCCGGGCGACAAGGACATCCAGCCCCTGCCCGTGGTCCTCGGCGAGCATGCGGCGGAGCTGCTGTTCGGCGATGAAGATCCGATGGGGGCGACCCTCCAGTTCAGCCGAATGGAGGCCGCCGTCGTCGGGGTCGCGCGCGACGTACGGCACCAGGCGTTCGACCGCGACATCTCGCCGAATATGTACCTGCCGTGGGGGGCGGTCGGCACGGACATGCCGTATCTGAACGTCGCGTTGCGCACGGATCTGAATGAGGGGGCCGTGGCCCCCGCGATCCGAAGTGCCATTTGGGATCTCGATCCGAACCTCCCGGTGCCCGACGTCGTGAGCATGGAGGGACGGATGGCCCGCTCGGTGGCGGACGAACGGTTCTACTCGGCGATTCTCGCGAGCTTCGCCGTCGTCGCCCTGCTGCTCGCGGCTGGTGGCGTATATGCCACGTTCCTCTACTCGGTGCGCCAGCGGGTCAGGGAGATGGGGATCCGACTCGCGCTCGGAGCCCGTCGGACCGATGTGGTGCAGCTGATCCTGCGACGCGGATTCCTGCTGACGGGGGTCGGGATCCTGATCGGGCTCGCCGCGGCGGCGGCCGGCGCCCGGGTACTCGCCACGATGGTGTTCGGGATTTCGCCCCACGACCCCTTGACCTACGTCCTCGTCTCGGGCGTCATGGCGGTCGTGGCGATCGCCGCCTGTCTGGTTCCTGCCGTGCGGGCAGGCAGGACCGATCCGATGGATGCCTTGAGAACGGAGTAGCCGCGGACGCTTGTTCGAGTCCCCCGGTGCCCGCAGCATTCGTGGCATGAACGACAGGGCGAGACGAGTGCACGAGCTGTTCACCGCCGCGCTGGACCTCGAGGGCGCCGAGCGCGAGGCGTTTCTGGACCGCGAGTGCGGAACGGAACCGGACACCAGGGCGGAAGTCCAGGCGCTGCTCGACACGCCCGCGGAGGCCGACGGGTTCTTCGAGGAGCTGGCCGACCGTGCGGGCCTGTCCGGGGATGCCGCAACCGACGCGCAGCCGTTCGGGCAGATGTCGCGGCTGATCGGCCGATCGATCGGGCCCTATCGGCTCGTGCGTGAGTTGGGCTCGGGCGGGATGGGGACTGTCTATCTGGCGGACCGAGAGACCGACGAGTTCCGGCAGCAGGTCGCGGTGAAGCTGCTCCAGCCGGGTGTGGCCACCGACGTCATCCGCCGCCGCTTCCTCGAGGAAACGCGGATCCTCGCGCGGCTCGAGCACCCCGGGATCGGTCGATTCATCGACGCGGGCGTTACGGACGACGGCCAGCCGTTCTACGCCATGGAATTCGTGTTCGGGCAGACGCTGCTCGAGTACTGTGACGATCGCGAGCTCACCACCCGGGAGCGTCTCGAGGTGTTTCAGGCCGTGTGCGAGCCCGTTAGATACGCGCACGCGCAGCTGATCGTCCACCGCGACCTCAAGCCCGGGAACATCCTCGTCACACCCGACGGTCACGTGAAGCTGCTCGACTTCGGGATCGCGAAGGCGATCGATCCGGATCTCGAGCCCGGCGCCACCGCCACCGTCCCGTTCTTCACGCCGGCTTACGCGAGCCCGGAGCAGGCGAGCGGCGATCGTGCGACCACCCTGTCCGATGTCTATTCGCTCGGGATCCTTCTCTACGAGCTCCTCGCCGGGCGCCGACCATACGAGGTCTCGGCTCTCACGCCCGCGCAGGTCCAGCAAGTGGTCTGCGACGTCATGCCGACGCGCCCCAGCAGCGCCGTCGGCCGGGAAATGACGAACGGAGACCAGCGTTCCGGGCTCGGCCCGCAGCAGATCGGGGCGCGTCGTTCCACGACTCCCGAGAAGCTCCGCCGCCAGCTTTCGGGCGATCTGGATCGCATCGTCATGAAGACGCTGGCCAAGGACCCCGAACGCAGATACTCATCGGTCGCCGCGCTTGCGGAGGACATCGATCGTTACCTCGACGGGCGGCCGGTACTCGCGCAGGCCGACAGTGTCACATACCGCGCCAGCAAGTTCGCCTCGCGACACAAAGTGGGTGTCGTCGCCGCGGGTGTGGTTCTCCTGTCGCTGATCGGCGGTGCCGTGGCCACGGCCTGGCAGGCGCAGCAGGTACGCGTGCAGGCAGCGATCGCTTCGGACGAGGCGGCCAAGGCCCAACGCGTGGCGGACCTGATGGTCGACATATTCCGGCTGTCGGACCCCTCGCAGTCGCTCGGAACGACGATGACGGCGCGCCAGGTACTCGACGAGGGCGCGGACAGGATCCAGCGCGAGTTCGAGGACCAGCCCCTCGTGAAGGCCCAGCTGCTCACTCGGGTCGCCGGAGTCTATGGCAACCTGGGACTGCTCGATCGCGGGGAGTCCCTCGTTCGACAGGCGATCGACTTGCAGACGACCGAAAGCGAGGATCCGCTGCTCGTCGGCGAGAGCTACAGCCAGCTGGGCGACCTGCTCGAAGCCGAGGGCCGCCGCGACCAGTCGATCGAGGCCTATCGGGAGGCAATCGCGCTTCGATCGGGGTCGACCGAACCGGATTCAGTCACCGCACACGCGCAGGTGAATCTCGCCTGGGCACTCCGTGATTTCGGAGAGCACGAGGAGGCGGAGGCCCTGTTCAGGACCGCCCTGGCGACGCAGAAGGCACTCGGCGATCAATCGAGCGCTGATGTGCTCTCGACATATTCCGGGCTCGCGGCGGTACTGCACGACCAGGGGAGCCGACTCGCGGCGGACTCGATCTTCCAGACCGTGATCGACCGGTACGGGGCCAGCGACGGGGCGCCACACCCGCTTGCCGCGACGGCGATGATCAACGTCGGAATGGTCCGCCGGCTTCAGGATCGACTGACGGAGGCCGCGCCCCTCGTCGAGACCGCTCTGGAGATGAGGCGACGCCTCTACGAATCCGGACACCCCGAGCTGACAGAAGCGATCAACGAATGGGGGTCCGTGCTGCACGGTCTCGGCCGCCACCGTGAGGCGGTCGCGGTCTACGAAGAGGGCATTGCCGCCGCCGACACGCGTCTGGGTCGCGACCATCCGCTGAGCATGAGCATGCGTGGACGACTCGCACTGCCGCTGGGGGCGATCGGCGAGTACGAGCGCGCCGGGGCCCTCCAGGACACGGCGTTCATGGAGAAGCGATCGCGTCTCGGCTCGGACCACGCCGAGGCCATCGCCGCTCTGATCCGCTCGGCCGAGCCGCGGCTGGAGGCGGGCGAGCTCGAGCTGGCCGAAGGACGCCTCAACACGGCTCTGGAGAGAACCGGGGCACGGACGTCATACCGAGCCCAGGTCCTCGATCAGCTGGGTCGACTCGCGCACCGTCGCGGCGACCTGGACAGTGCCACCGTGCTCCTCGAGGAGGCGATCTCGATTGGCGAGGAGCGGCTCCGGGCGAACCATCGGATCCTGAACGAGGCTCGCCGCAACCTGGCCGCGGTACTGGTCGATCGGGGTCGCCACGACGAGGCGACGTCTCTCCTCGCCGGCGTGCTCGAGGTCGAGACGACCGTCCGTCCGTCTCCCCACTGGCGCATCGGCGCGACCTACACGCTCATGGCGAGGATCGAGCTCGACCGCGGCGCGAACGAAGATGCGGCCAGCCTCCTGCGCGCGGCGCTTGCCGAGTACCGGGAGCTTCCGGGTGATCACTGGAGGGTCATGGAGGCGGAGCGGCTCCTCGGCACCATCGCGATGGAGGTCGGGGAGGGACCGTGACCCCGCGCATCGGCATCCTCGGGTACGGTCGCTTCGGCGCTGCGCTGGGCGAGCTCGCTTTACAGGCTGGCTTTCCCCTGCGGGCATTCGATCCGCACGCACGCGCGCCGCAAGCGATCCGGGCGCCCTCGGCGTCGGAGCTGGTCGCCCGGTCGAATCACGTCGTGCTCGCTGTTCCTGTGCCGTCGCTGCGACCGGTGCTGGAGGGGATCCGCCCGCAGCTCAATTCGGAGCATGTCGTGCTCGATGTCGCCAGTGTGAAACTGGCGGCCGAGAAGACGCTCGCCGAAGTGCTCGGTCGCGACATCCCGTGGGTCGCGACGCATCCCCTGTTCGGTCCATCGGCCCTGGCGCTCGGCCAGCGACCGCTTCGGGTGGTCGTCTGTCCGAATCCGCTGCATGAGAGCGCGGTCGGAACCGTCCGAGCCATGTACGAGCGCATGGATTGCGAGGTCGTCGAGCAGGACGCCGACATGCACGATCGGCAGCTCGCCCGGGGTCACGCGCTGACGTTCTTCGTGGCGAAGGGGATGCTCGAGGTCGGGGGGGAGAATATCTCCGACGACGGTCCGCCCTCCGTACAGGCGATGGCAGGTGTCGTCCGCTCAGTCCGCAGCGATGCCGGCCATCTCTTCCTGGCGATCGAACGGGACAATCCGTATGCGGCGCAGGCGCGGCGCGATTTGATCGAGGCCCTGGGACGCGTCCACGAAGGGATCGATGCCGTGGCCCCGGATGCCGTCGAGGGTGGTGCGAGGATGGACATTCCGGATCTCGGGGAACGCGCGCCGGAGCTCCGGGAGCTGCGTTCGTTGATCGACGACGTGGACAGGGAGCTCGTTCGCCTTCTTGGACGGCGGGTCCGTCTCGCCAGGGGCGCCGGACGCATCAAGGCGGAGCGAGGTCACGCGGTGCGGGATCCGGGTCGGGAGATGACTCTCCTCGCCGATCGCCGCCGCTGGGCCGGGGACGAGGGGCTGGACCAGGAGTCGGTGGACGAGATGTTTCGGACGATCGTGCGGTTGTCGCGGGACGCCCAGGAAACGGACCCTCCCGAGTAGCTCTCCCCCTACTGCTCGCAGCCCACCGGAAGCAGCTTGACGGCCGCGCCGCCCCCGCCCGGGTCGAACACCTCGACACCCGTCGGGATCCGACCCGATCAGACCGTGAGGAGGACGTGCTCCGTGATCGCCAGGTAATGGAGGACGCTGCCGGCGATCACCATCACGTGCCAGAAGGCGTGGTGGTACTTGAGCCGCTTCGCTCCGAAGAAGATCGTGCCGATCGTGAACGCGACACCGCCGGAGGCCATCAGCATGACCGCCCCCGTCCCGACGTTGGCAATCACCTCGCCGATCAGGAACACCCCCAGCCAGCCCATCACGAGGTAGATCGCGACGGACGTCCCGGGGAAGCGGAAGCGAAACTTCAACTTGAACGCGATGCCGAGGGCGGCGAGTGTCCACGCGGCGACGAGCAAGGCGATCCCGGCGGTGCCGCCGACGCCGCCGACGGCCAGGGGAGTGTACGAGCCTGCGATCAGCACGTAGACGGCACAGTGATCCGCAACACGCCAACGCGCTTTGCGAACCTCGCAGCGGGCGGAGTGGTAGACCGTCGTCGCGAGATACGAGAAGACCAGCGAAAGCCCGTAGATCGTGGCGGCGACGAGGGCGGCGGTGCTGCCGAGCCGCGACCCCAGATCGACGAGCATGGCGAGGCCGATCAGGCTTCCGATCAGGCCTACTACGCCCGTAAGCGAGTTCGCAAGCTCCTGGCGCTCACAGACATCCGGAAGCGCGTCGAACGTGCGTTCCCCCCAACCTCCGGTCTCTTTCAACCGCTCCCCAGCCTTCTTCAGCCCCTGTCTCGCCACTCGCTCTCCTCCAGCATGGTTGTTCCTGAAGCTCACAATCTACACAGAACGTGCCCGTGCGGGTCCATGATAGGCGAATCGCCTCCCGAGTTCGACCAAATGCTCACCGGTGCTCGTGACGGCGGTGTCTTGGTGGGCGCACGGGCGCGTCCCGATACTGGACGTCCAGAGCCCCCACTTCCACGCCGCCCTGCCCACCCTCCGGAACGTCGGGCGACCAATCGAAGCCGTCTTGCGTGAACGCCCTGACGGTCCACACGCCCATCGACGCCAGCCCAATCGACAGGCCCATCACCACCCCGAGATCGATGATTCCTCGCCACGGTTGCTCGAGCATCCGGACCAGGAAGACCAGCACCGCGATCCCGACCGTGAGGACGGTCGTGGCCCGCCGGCGCGCCGGCGTTGCATGGATGAAGCCGAGGCAGAAGAGCGGGGCGAGGAGGAGGTGCAGTGGCTTCGGGTTCCCGGCGAGGTACTTCGCCCGTGCGGCGACCATGGGCGAGAACGACTGGTGGAACCCCCGGTATCCCTCGGCCCACATCATCGCCGGCACCCAGGTCCACAGGAGCGCCCACTGCGCGGTGGTGAAGCTGTGCTGATACGCGGAGAACCCGATCGGGATGATCCTGACGAGCGCCAGCAACACGAAGGCTATGATGCCACCCACACCCCAGACCACGACGACCGCCCCGCGAGCGCTCACGAACCGTCTCCGATCACTCGTCCGGCCCAACGTCTTCGGGCGCGCGTCCGCCCTCAGATTCAAGGTGGGAGGACCCGTGATCGAGCATTTGCTCGAACCAGACGATTCCGCTCACGACCTTCCGCTCCAGCCCCGCCTTGACGAGCTGATGCCAGAGGACGTCTTCGCCGAGCTCGACGCCGATCGCGATCTCCGCGGGTACTACGCCGTAGATGTCGCAGAGGACCCCCACCATCCCGACGCTGATCCTCTGCTCGCCTCGCTCGATCCGCGCCAGAGACCCGTGGCTCAGCTTCAGCTGAAAGCGCTCTTCGACGAGTGCGGCGACCTGCCGTGTCGAGT
>Ga0224508_10002367_pt1 | contig 16004 bp, 16 predicted proteins | sample SF_Jan12_sed_USG_4_FD_170157 | JGI IMG/M metagenome (GOLD analysis project Ga0224508, IMG submission 170157) | Sediment microbial communities from San Francisco Bay, California, United States - SF_Jan12_sed_USGS_21 | ecosystem: Environmental > Aquatic > Marine > Sediment | place: USA... | reverse complement strand
TCAAGTGCGCCACATTGGGGTGGCACACGCTCAATCAAGCCCTTCGCAACGAGGGTGGCGAGACGAAGACGGAGTAAGACGGTGGGCGACGACATCGAACATCTGAAGGTTCACAAGATCCCGCCGAGGTCGACTTCGGACCACGTCTTCCTGCCCCAAGCTGACGGACACCCTGCGACCACCGCTCCGATCAGCGAAGCCTACGGTGGGTCGGGCGAAAAGCCCCCGGCCCCCGTCGAGCCAGAGACGGTCAAAGCGGCCATCGTCGAGGCGATTCGAACGATCTTCGATCCCGAGATCCCCGTGAATATTTACGAGCTCGGCTTGATCTATGGCGTCGACGTCACCGAAGACGGCCGCGCGGAAGTGCGCATGACTCTGACAGCCCCGGCGTGTCCGGTCGCGGGCGCGCTCGTCGAAGAGGTCGCCGAAAAGACCGGCCGAGTCGAGGGCGTCTCGACGTCCCACGTCGAGCTCGTCTGGGACCCCCCTTGGACCCCCGACCGCATGACCGAAGCCGCCAAGCTCGAGCTCGGCCTGATCTAAAAAGGGGACACTCTCCGGGTCCCCAACTCCCCGATACTGCACGGTTTCTACACAGAAGATCGCAACGACGAATCATTGAAGTTTTGCGAACCCGGAACGCGCGTTCGGGCAGCCGCAGTGTGGTATGAAAGAGCGGAAACAAATCCCTGCGATCTTTGGCGCAGGACGGGAGCGATTTCGGGCAGTTGGGGACCCGGAGAGTGTCCCTTACAGTTACGGATGACTCGAGAGCTGTTAGGGCGTTGTGGTACCTGTGGCTGGTACATTCCTAAGCGGGAAGAGCCTGACGGCTCTTGGGTTGGTGACTGCCGGCTGGGGCAGGGGCATTGGCCTCTCAAGGACATGGCGACGTGCTCGAGCCACAAGTCCAAGGACACGCCGTGGGAGCAAGCGCTCCGGCGAAAGCCAGCAGCAGGGGCTCCCCGCCGCGATCGCGACGCTCCCTCCCCAGCCCCGCGTTCGCCCATACCCTCGGAGATAGGAATCGACATGGATCAAGACACTTTTCGACAAGTCCTTCGCGAAGTTCTGCTGGACGAGTTGGGCGTGCGTGACGTCGACATGGGGGACCGATGGAACGGCGGAGAGCTGGTACTGGTCCCTGGCCGGGAAGGCACCCAAGAAAAGCGCATGCCTCTCGACGTCTTCTTCAAGAAGATCGTGATGGTTCGCGACAAGCTCCGCGTCCTCGAACAGAAGATCAACGGGCACAAAGGGCTCAGCGACGAGGAGAAAGTCCAGCTCCAACAATACATCACCGGCTGCTACGGATCACTAACCACCTTCAACGTCCTCTTCCGAAGCAAAGAGGATCACTTCACGGGCCAGAAGAAGTAGCTGATTGGCCACCGGCGCAGAAACCGGATCAACTCTGGTCGATTGGGCGGTGCGGGACACGGCCATGTGTCGGACGGCTCGGCTTGCATAGGTGGGCCAGTACGCAGCGGCAGCGCCGCGAGTACAGCCTCGCCTCATAGCTCGCGACCAACCGAACTGGTTACTGTCTGACGGGTTGACACTCGCCGCCCCATGACCGCACCCCACACCGCCCATTGAGCCCACTACCGTGGAAAATGAAGTTGCGGCGACTCGGCTCTGCGAAACTCATGCGCCCGGAACACCGGTTGACCCTGGCACTGGCACTGTCTCTGCTACACTACATCGTGTTCTACTTCGCCTACGGCTCCAACCTCGACGCTGACAATTGGGTGCAGTGGTGTGAGGCCAAGGGATACGATCCTCAGTCGCTCGAGCCCCTCGGTCGCGCTTGGCTTCCTGACTACGAGCCGGTCTTTCGCTACCAGTCGCGCCTTAGGAAAGGCGGCGCGCTCGATGTTCGTCCGCGCAAGGGGACGGCGACCCCAGGAGCCCTGTTTCGCGTTCACGATTGGACCGCGCTCGACGCCAAAGAAGGGCTGTCGGGCCGGTACTATCGGCGTTTCGAGGTTGTGGCTCTCACCGACGACGGGCACGCACACCCCGCCGTCATCTATTGCGTGTGTGACGAGCGCCTGGGGAGCTTTGTACCGCCAGGCCCCGAGTACCAGGAAATCGTGACGCGCGGGCTCTCGCGATTCGGGCACGGGCACGACCAGTTCTTGGCCGCGGCGTGCGGGGAATCCTCTCCGTCAGTCACAACCGCGATCTTTGCCTACGGCACGTTGATGCATGGGGAGCGTAGCCACGAACGGGTCGCCCAGCGCCTCCGGCGCACGCATCGTCCTGCCCGCGTCAGCGGCGCGACTTTGGTTCGAATCGATTGGTATCCGGGCTTAGTGCTGAATGCGGAGGGCGTCGTGCATGGGGAGCTCTTCGAAATCGACGACATCGGTGCCGCCCTCGATGAGCTCGACTCCTACGAGGACTTCGCGGGTTACCGGGACGACGGCTCGCTCTACCGACGCTCGCTTGTGAGGACGCACACAAACGGTGGAGCGATGTTGGCCTGGACCTATGTTTTTCTCGGAGATGCGGAGGACCTTCCGGTGATTGCGTCGGGGCGCTGGACTGATCCTTGACCTGGTGACCAACGGGCCGTACGCTCGGAACTTCATGAGCAACCACCACGACATGCTGCGCAACTACTTTTTTTGGTTCACCGACTGAGGTGGCCTGCGCGCAATGTCGCTCGAAGGCCGCCTCCCAGGGCGGCTTTTCTGGTTAACTCATAAGGTCGTCGTGGGAGGGGCAGGGAGCCCGACCGATGGCCCGCAACGACCGTAATCAAGCCCAACATCGACAACTCAGCCCCTCCACCACGGACGGCCGAAAGGCCACCGTCGTGCACGATGGCTCCGCGTTCGAGCTCGCCGCCGATCTGCGGCACTTTGGCTTCGAGGTGGCAGAGGGCCCACTTCTGTCGTTTTCGGAGGGCTACCGTGAATCCGGCCAGCTCGCGGTCATCGCGACTCGGGCTCGTGCATCGAGGCGCGAGAGACTGCAAGCCTGGACCCGTCAGATCTGTGGGCAGGGAGCGACCTTGCTAGCCGTCGGTTCATCGGTCGTGCCGGTGGCTGAGTTTTTCGGTTCCACGGCCCTCGACTCGACCATCATCCAGCAGGCCGGACGGTTGGCCGCCGTCACCGCGGCACGTGGCGGTCTCTTTTCCGGCTTGCCCGAAGAGTTTCGGCTCGCCCTTCCCGCCGGGGATCGAGTCGAGTGCGATGGCCTGAACGCGGAGTTTGGCGCGACGGCGTGGACGAAAGACGGCGAGCTCGTCGGCGCGTCCCATGTGTTCAGACCCGTTCATCTACTTCATGCCGGCGCGCTCGAAAGCAGCGAGCTCCGTACGGTCATCCTCGGCAATCTGCTTCGCCTCCTCCGCGAGCGTGGCGGCCGCGCCTTCTGACCCACACAAAAAGGGGACTGTCCCCTTTTGTTGGGGCTTGAGTGGGGGGTTGACTACTCTTGTGAGTCGGGGGGAATGCTTGGCGAAATCGGTTCCTTGGCGCCGTTGGGGGGCGATTGCTTTGGCCTCGGCCGTGTCGGTCGGGCTCTTGGTGTTGCTCTTCAAGGATGTCGATCCGAAACAGGTCCTCTTCGAGGCCAAGAAGGTCGACCTGCGCGTTTTCGCTTGGATCTACCTGGTTCGTGCGATCGCCTTCTTCGCGCTGATCTGGAGGACACGGGCGATTGCAGCATCGCTCCACACCTATCGCTGGCCGCAGGCGACCCGCGCCGTGTTCGCTGGCTATTTCGGCAACGCTGTGCTGCCCGCGCGGATCGGCGAGCTCATGAAGGCTGGGTATCTGTCGCGAGTCGGCTCCCCCACGCCCACCGCGTGCCTTGCGTTCATCGCAGTCGAGCGCGTCTTTGACTTGGTGGTAATCGCCATCGTCGCCCTATGGGTCTCGTTCGTCGTCCTCAACCAACAGGCTGGCGATAGTGTTCTGCTATTCTCGCTGGCCGCGGGAACGGGCGCCGTGGTGCTGTTCGTCTTGGCGCGCCGTCCCCAACGCGTGGTCGGGATCGCTCAGGCAGGGATTCGTCTGCTCGGTCCACGCGCCGACGCTCTGATCAGCCCTCGCATCGAGACCTTCGTCGAGGGCCTCTCCGCGCTCGACACCGCGCGTCGTCTTCTCCCCGTGATCCTCTCGACCCTCCTCTACTGGGGTGCGAGTGTCGCGACCGTCGCGATCTGGCCGCTCGCATTTGGGCTCAGCCTGCCCTGGTACACACCACTCGTCGTCATGGTGTTCCTGGCGCTCGGGACAGCGCTTCCCTCAACCGCGGCGTTCGTCGGTACCTATCACTTCGCCGCCGCCGCGGCTCTCCACTTGATGGGCGTCTCTCGCGAGACCGCGGTGGCGATGGTGGTCTTCGTGCACGCCGCAACGTTCGTTCCGTGGACGATCGCCGCTGGCCTCATCATCGTGATGCCGCTCCTCAAAGGGCAATTCGCCAAGAAGCAGGCGTCATTGCGACCCTCGACCGTACCCGAGCCCACCGCGTAGAGTTCTTTGTCTTGCCCCGGCTCCGGAATGCAACGGAAGGCGGCTTTTGGATGCGAAACCTCGGCTGGGCTACCATGTTGGACGCGAAGGGGGCGCTCGCGGCGGGCGATGGATCTAGGTTTCTTCGATAAGCACGGCTACCAGGTTGTTCGTGATCTCTTCTCTCCAGCCGAGATCGAGCCCATCGCCACCTTTCTCGACAAGGAACGAGGGACGTCACTGCAGGTCGTGCAGGAAGTCCTGCCCTTTGAGAACACCGCCCACCTGATCGCCGAAATTCAGGCGCTGCTGCAGGACCGTCCACGGTTCGAAGCGCTGCCGGTTCAGACACGCATGATCCTTTCGGGGCACTTTCGGTTGGAGGCCCAACTCGACGAAACGCTCCAAGAAATTCCGCGGTCGGACAAGCTGCAAGGGATTCTCCGCCAAATTTTTCCCAATCGCGACCTTCGCATGCATTTGCCGCCGGTTGCGCGTTTCGTTTTGCCCGGAAATGGGTTCGCCGGGGTGCCGCCGCATCAAGATGCGAGTTACAACGAGCACGTCAAGGAGTTGGTCGTCGTGTGGGTGCCCTTTACTGAAATCGACGACGCCTGCGGTGGCGTGGCAGTCTACCACGGCAGCGGATCAATAACTGAAATCGCAACCGAAGGCGACGGCAACTTCTGGCTGAAACCGATCGACACCAAGGGCTACGAAAAGACGCACGTCAAGATCAAACCGGGCGACGCGCTGCTGCTCAATCCGTACATCATTCACGAGTCGATGCCGAATCGCTCGGACCGCATCCGTTACAGCATCGACTACCGCTTCTTTGCGACGCCCGTCACGTCGACCAAACACTACCTGGAGCTTTCCACTTGGCAGGTGGTCGCCCCGGACGCCACACAACCCACGAGAGAGACGTAAGTCGCATGCAAGAGAAGTTCGACGGTTTCAAGAAGGGCAATCTCGACAATGAGATCGAAACGCGATTGAAGGCGCACTGCGAGAAGTACGGCATCACCGCGCTAGAGGGCACGAAGCTCTTTCCCGTGCTGGCGCGCCGCCAATGGCTCAAGCGCTTTTTGGCACACGCGCAACTCTTTCAACAGACGCTCGAAGTGCCGGGCGACATCGCGGAGCTTGGCGTCTTTCGTGGGCTCGGGTTGATGACGTGGGCGAATCTGCTCGAAGCATTTGCCGTTGGCGACCGAACCAAAATTGTGTTCGGGTTCGACAACTGGAAGGGTTTTACCGATCTTTCGCTAGAAGACGGCGCGGAGATCGGCGACGCACACAAACAGGTGGGCGGCTTCGATCCATCTGTCTTCTACGAAGAGCTCAACAACGCTATCGCGATCTTCGATGCAGATAGGTTCATTTCGCAAAAGGCGCGCGTCAAACTGATCGACGGCGACATTGAAGAAACCGTGCCGAAGTTCTTGAATGAGAACCCAGGCGTGCGGTTCTCACTTTTGCATTTCGACTGCGACTTGTACGCGCCAACAAAGGTTGCCCTCGAAGCGATGTGGCCAAGATTGTCGCGCGGCGGTCTGATGTTGTTTGACGAGTACGCCATTCACGATTGGCCGGGTGAAACCACCGCTGTTGATGAGTTCTTCGCCGACAAACCAGGCGTCGTCGTGAGGACGCTTCCGTGGAACAACGTGCCGGCGGGTTATGTTGTGAAGGTCTGAGAAAGCATGGGGAAACTGCTGAACATCGTGACGTCGCTGCACACGAAGACGGCACGGGATTACATCGGCCGGATGCAGGACGACAAAATCGATTGCATGCGGGTCGCTAGGCAATACGGCCGCGACTTCTGGGATGGCGACCGACGATATGGTTATGGCGGCTACCGGTACGATGGCCGATGGGAGGCCGTCGCGAGCAAACTGATCGATCGGTATCAGCTCCCGGATGGCGCTTCGATCCTCGATGTGGGATGCGGCAAGGGCTACCTGCTGTATGAGCTCAAGAAGCTTCTCCCAAATGCCACGGTGCGCGGCTTCGACGTGTCCAAGTACGCGATCCAGAATGCGAAAGAAGAAATTCGCGATGCGCTGTTTGTGCATCGCGCCGAAGTTCCGTACCCGTTTGGCGACAACGAGTTCGATTTGGTGATCTCGCTAGCCGCGCTGCACAACCTTCCCGTTCAAGACCTCAAGACGGCACTCACTGAGATCCAGCGTGTCGGGAAGAGGGGCTACTTGGTCGTCGAGAGCTTTCGAAGTGAAGCCGAGCTCTTCAATCTTCAGTGCTGGGCGTTGACATGTGAGGCGTTTCATCGCCCCGAGAGTTGGGAATGGCTCTTCCAAGAATGGGGATATCGAGGAGACTATGAGTTCATCTACTTCGAATGAAGGCCTCCCGGCGAGCAAACGCTACGACGCGGACTTCTTCGAGCCCGAAGAGCTCGCGTTGATCGAAGAGTTTGAGCACAAGGGGTTCGCAATTTTCGACGTGGCCAATCCAGAAGGCTTCGACCGCATTCGATTCTCCGTCGCGGACGAGCTAGGCGCCGAGCTCGGTACGACCTACGATGACGTCACCGAGTTCCTGAACCGCGCTGGTGAGAGCCTCAGCGTGTCGGACCTCAATGGAGTTCGACTCGCAATTTTCAACCGGCTCAACCAGCACGCGTGGTTCCGACCGACTTACTATTCGCTAGCGCGCGACGTGCTCGCGACCCTTGTCGGCAACGAGCTGGCGATGCAGAGGCGGGTAAACCTGAGCATTCAGTTGCCTGGAGACGACAGCTCGGTGTTGCCGGTGCATTCGGACGTCTGGTCCGGGGATTCCGCGTTTGAGGTGGTCGTATGGTTACCGTTCGTCGACTGTTACCGTACGAAGAGCATGTTTATCCTGCCGCGCGCAGCCAACGAAGAACATTCGAAGAAACTCGCCGACTTTCAAGAGCGGGATACCGACGATTTGTTTCGGGCGATCGAACCAGATGTCGAGTGGCTAGAGATCCGAGCTCGCCAGGGGCTCATCTTCACGCACACTCTGATGCATGGAAACCGTGTGAATCAAGAATCAGAAGCTCGCTGGTCGATGAATTGCAGGTTCAAGAGTGTGCTCTCTCCCTATGACACCAAGCGTTTGGGTGAGTTCTTCGAGCCGATCACCGTACGCGCAGCCACGCGCCTCGGAATGAGATACTCTCTCCCCGAAGGGTTCGACCGTTGAGCCGCGGATATCGCGGGTACATCGCAAGTAGACCCGTTCGCGGTGAGAACACTCCGCAACACGTTCAGAACCTCGTGATACGCGACTACGCAGAACGCATTGGGCTCGCCTATCGCTTGAGCGCGACGGAATACGCGATGCCCGGGTGTTTCATGATGCTGAAGACCGCGCTGCGAGCCTTGGATCACACCGACGGCATCATCTTCTTCAGCCTCTTCATGATGCATCCTGACGCGGAAGAGCGTCGTGAGGTGTACGCGAGGGCGCTCCAGTTGAACCGGACGCTGCACTTTGCACTGGAGAACCTTTCCTTCAGCAGTGAGCAAGATATCGATCGACTCGAGGATATGTTCACTGTCGAGCGCCTTGCTCTTCACGAGCTGTCTCCAATTCAGTTCGACCCCGAAGCGCAGTGCACAGTCTGCGGGGGTGCGCCGGCTTCGGAGACGGCGGTGTCGTTCAGTGGCGTCACCTCCGATGTCAAACCGTGGCCGCGGCTGTCGAGTCTGCTGATCTGCGCAGACTGCGGGTTGCTGCACAAACGACGTTCGTCTGAGTGGTTTGAGGATATCGCCTCGATCTATGCGGACTACGAAGCGTACCACCAGGGCGGAGGCTCCGAGCAGACCGTGCGCAACGACGAGTCGGCAGCACTCTCTCCGCGATCCACGCTATTGGTCCGCTTCGCCGAGGCCCATCAAGCCCTGCCTGAACGGGGACGCTTACTCGACGCGGGGTGCGGCAATGGTGCGTTTCTCCGGGCATTCGCGGCGCAGTTCCCAAACTGGGAGCTGGTTGGTGCCGACCACAGCACCGCCGGCGAAAAGGCCGTGCGCGCGATTGCTGGTGTCACCGACTTCGTCGTTGGAGGTCCGGCGGAAGTCCGCGGGCACTTCGATCTCATTAGTTTGGTGCATGTACTCGAACACGTCCCGGATCCGATATCTTTTCTCCGTGAGGTCGACGCGCGGCTTCGCCCAGGGGGCGTCGTTCTGATCAGCGCGCCGGATTTCACCGCGAACCCGTTTGATCTCGTCGTAGCCGACCATGCGTCCCACTACTCGTTTGCTACCCTAAACGATCTCGTTGAGCGCAGCGGCTTTCGTCTTGAGGCATATGATCGGACAACGGTTCGAAAAGAGCAGCTGGCGCTACTCACGAAAGCCGATCCGGCTGAGCAAACCGTACACGAACACCCGACCGCCAACGCCGCACCCACAATCGATTTTCTTAGCGCGTTGGCCACATGGCTACCCACTCACTTTGACGGACAGTCGATTGGCATTCTAGGAACCGGAATCGCCGCGACATGGGCCCATGGTCAGATGGCTAGCGCAGCGTCGTTCTTCGTGGATGAGGATCCAAACCGTGTCGGAAAGAACTACCTCGGCCTTCCAGTAGTCTCTCCGGCTTCTGTCGAAGAGGGAGTAACCGTCTTCGTCGCGCAGCCGCCTTCCATTGCCGCCGAAATCGTGCATCGCCTCGCTGAGGAGGCGCCACATGTAACCTGGGTTCCATGTCCATCATGCGATGAACTAGGCTCATGAGCACGAAGGCACGAACTGCGCTGGTCGTGGGCGCAACCGGCTTCGTGGGTCGAGCAGTCACACGGCGCCTTTCGCCGAGCTACAACCTCGTGGGCACTCATCATCGGCACCCCGCCGCAGGTACGGTCGCGTTTGACCTCGGCACAGATAATGCTGAAACGCTTCCGGTCGACTGGGCAGCATCCCCCGCCGTTGTGGTGACAGGCGCGATCAGCCGGCTCGATGATTGTGCGCGGGATCCGGAAGGAACCGCGCGGGTGAATGTCACGGGCACATTGAGGCTCCTCGAGTTTGCGATGAACCACGGGGTGGTACCCATTTTTCTATCGTCCGATGCGGTCTTCTCCGGTGAGCTCATCGACCAAACACCCCGTCCCAAAAGCGAGACGGACGAAGCTGAACCAACGACTGAGTATGGTCGCCAAAAACGCGAAGTCGAGAAAGCTCTCCCGCCCTCATCCAGCACTGTGTTTCGGGTCTCCAAGCTCACGTCGACCCATGTGAGTGAAGGCGGCTTTCTGATCGATATAGGCCACAAGCTCAAAGCCCGAGATTCGATCCAAGCTGCAACCGATCAGTTTCTCAACCTCACAGGGGTAGATGATGTTGCACGAGTGATCGAGTTTGCGATCGAGACGGACCTACGTGGTTTGTGGCATCTTGCCGCAACACCAGTGCGGAGCCGATACGATTGGTGCATGGAGCTCGCTGCTGCAATGGGTGTGACCGACAGCTCGATCCAAGCCTGTTCCTTGTGCGACTTCGATTTTCCGGAAATTCGTCCTCGCGATTGCTCGCTGCAAGGTACAAACCTGGCTCGACGATTACCGTGGAAGCTCGTAACGGGGGACCACCTGATCATCGGCGCAGCAGCGTCTTTGAAGACCTGAACTTCAAATACAGTTAGGCTGCAGCCCTTGACCTGTGTTTGTGAGAATTGCTACCTTTGCCCTTGAGGGGAACCTGCCGGGGGGCGGGTTTTGGCGACCAGAAAATGAACGTAGAGGGGGCCGTGCAGGTCGCTCGGACGGAGCGGCTCGATAGTTCGCTTGCCAGCGAGATCGCGACTTGATCTCCGAGAAGACAGGCTCACGACTCCGCGTCTACTTGCTGCTGCTGGTCTCTGCGGTGGCATTCTCCGGCGTTTATCAAATTGCCACGGAGCGCGGTTTGAAGACGCTTCCTTTGGGCCACGTGGTCTATCCGACCATGGGCTATGGCTACTTCTTGGCCCTCTGGACATTTCTCGGCGGTGTTTCAGCGCTGACTCTGGCCCTCGCCCTCGCACGCATAGCCAACATGCCCTTCGGTGAACGGCTCAGGCAGTCCCTCACATCGATTACCACAAAGGACGCGTCGTGGATCGCGGTCTTGAGCACGCTCGCGTTCTTGCTTCCCGCCGCGGTTCGGGTCCTGGTTCTCCAGTTTGCACCTTTGACAGACGACGAGGCGATCTACCAATTCACCGCTGAGACGCTCGCTTCTGGAAGACTCGCCGCACCACGCCCGCCGGGGCACCTGTTCTGGGATCGCGCGTTCATGGCAATTGATGACCACTGGTTCGGACAGTACTTCCTAGGCTGGCCTGCGCTTCTATCCCTTTTCAACCACGTCGGTTTCGAGGAGTTTGCATCGTGTGTGTTTGCCGCGCTCACGATCCCCCCGGTTTACTGGTCTGTGCGTCGCTTGGACAGCATCGTGGCGGGACGCGTGGCCGCCATCTTGTTCGTGTTCTCGCCGATGTTGATGATCGGAAGCGCTACGCTCATGGGTCACGCGGCGTGCCTATGCGCCAGCGCCTGGGCATTGTGGTTTTTTCTCCTTGCACGCGAACCGGACAGTAAAGTTTGGACGCATGGCGCCTTTGCGCTTCTCGTCTCGATCGCATTCTTCAACCGACCATTCACCACGGTTGCCTTGTGCGTAGGCTTGGTTATCTGGTGGCTCGCGGTGCTCCCGACGAGTGAGTCGCGGCTACAAAAAGCCGCGCTCTTTGCCGCGGTGTCTTCGGCGATGGCGGCACTGTTCCTTGGCGCGAACCACGCGATCACCGGCAACCCGCTGTACGTCCCGTACCAGCGGGTCATGGACTACACGATCGAAAACCACTACCGCTTTGGGTATCTCGCACCGAATACCGAACCGGGTGTCGTAGGGATCAACTTCAATCTGGAGAAGGCGATTCCTGCCTGGATGGCGGCGTTGTGGCGCTTTACCTATTCTGCCGGTGGCTGGCCAGTCGGTTTCGTTTTTCTGCCATTCGCGCAGAGCCGCAGCACCCGCGTTCTGTGGATGATGCTGACTACCTACGTCCTCTTCCACATCGTGATGGTAAATGGCGGAGTCGATTCGTTTGGACCGACGCACTACTACGAGCTGAGCCTTCCTTTTTTGATGCTGACCGGTATCGGCGTGGCGCAGCTCCGGAGATGGCTACACGCCCACCGAAATGCGTTCGCCTCGTTGCCCTGGGCGCCGTCTCTCCCTCTCGCCCTTCTCACGGCATTGATCGTGACTTCGCTTTTTGGATTCACCACGATCCGTCTGAAAACCGTGGGCCACATTGCGGACGCGGTACGGCTTCCCATGGAAATTCTGGAGGAAGGCGACATTCACAACGCGGTGCTGTTCCGAAGGGGTTATCACCATACACGTTGCGGTTCGTTTCCCGCCAGGCACTACGTCTTTTGGCCGCCGCACAACGATCCCGATTTGACCAACGATCTGTTGTGGGCGAACCATCTCAGCCTCGAGTGGGACAAGGCGCTGCTGCGCGAGCATTTTCCCGACCGCAAAGGCTACATCTACTACTGGAAGGGCCAGTGTGAGCTTGCACTGATGGACCTAGATGAGATTCCACCGAATGGCGTGGACGACGCGCCTGAGCTCAATGCCAAGCCGACGAAAAACCCGGACGACTAGTCTAGGCGATGGGAAGCTTGTCTAAAAACTTTCTCGGAATGAAGTAGATATTCCTGGTTTGCGTGCTTCCCAAAGTGAAACAGTCGTCAGCGTGATTGTAGCCGCAAGGTTCATAGCTGATCTCCGAGAGCAGCGAGAGGCATGAATCGAAGTTCGAATCATTTTTTTCGATGAGAATGTAGGGCTGTTCGTTCATGAGTGTTTGTCTTGCTCCCTTCAAAACTTCGTATTCCGCTCCTTCGGTGTCGATCTTCACGATCGATGGGCGGACTCCAAGCGAATCGACGGTGACCACTTCTGTTTGAGTTTCCTGGTAGCTCACCTGCTCCTCAAACTCGCCGCCAAAGTGGTCTCGAATTGATTCTCTGAGGGTTGCAAGATCGGTCGTCGTCATCGTGTGGAGACTGAGTCGCGTGAAGAAGCGACCCGTTGTCGGAGTATAGAATGTCAGTTCTCCCGCCTCAGCTCCACAGGCCACGATTCGAAACCAAAAATTGGCGTCCTTTTTCTCAAGTCTCTCAAGTGCGGCTAGATGGAGCTCACTGGCCTCGAGTGACAGAATAGGAGTTTGCCGATCGAAGCAGCGAAAAGACAGTGCAGACGTCCCCTGATTTGCACCGATATCCAGAAACAAATTGTTCTTATGTTCATTCAGATGCCGAAGCCCCAAGTAGTCTGCGTCGTGCGGAAGAAAAAGGCCGTATCGAACCATTAGATGTTGTCCAAGAGATTGGAACAATACAGACTTCTCCACGTAAGGTTTGACGAGCCACTTAAGCTTTCCGAGCATGGGGCTCATTCTATATTGAAATCATGCGAAGGCCACCAAAGGGCCCAGCGATTAACGTGAAGTCAGCGAGACAACCTGGTAGCGTTTAACAAGTAACATGGGGGATGCGAAGAAGCTCTGGAAGGAGGCGAAAGCCAGCGTTGTCGGTGATCAGACGCTGACGTTGGGGCCTTACTTCAGCAAGCAAGTGAAGGACCAGACCCGGCATTTGTTGTTCGTTCTTGCACGTTACAAGTTCGCAGCACGGCTCTTACCGGAAGCACGCCTGCTAAAGGTTCTCGAGCTTGGTTGCAACGAGGGCATGGGCGGGCTGATGCTGATCGAGCGCGGACATCAACTGACCGCGGTCGATTTCGATACCGCAGCCATCGAGTCGGCACAGCGGGCTTTCGGGGACACCGGCATCGATTGGCGCTGCGAGGATTTTCTTGGAAAGACCTACGGCGCGCACGATGCCGTCGTCAGCATCGACGTGATCGAGCACATCGACCCAGCCCTCGAGGACCGATACATGGAGACGGTGGCGGGCAACCTCCACGAGCACGGTTTTGCCGTCATCGGAACGCCGAACGATTCGGCATCGAAATACGCGTCGAAGGCGAGTCAGATCGGGCACGTCAACCTGTTCACGCACGACCGTCTCAGCGCCCTCATGAACCGCTACTTTCACCAGTCGTTCCTCTTTGGCGTGAACGACGAGGTGGTCCACACGGGTTTCTATCCGATGAGCCACTATCTGATGGCGCTTGGCTGTTCACCTCGCAAGTCACCCCTGCCGAAGTCCGACACCAATGGCTGAAGAGGGAATCACATTCATCTGTCCTGCGAAGGACGAAGGGTCACACATCGCGGAGACCCTCACGGAGCTCTATCAGGCGTTCTCCGCGCAAGACTACCCCTTTGAAATGCTTTGCATCGACGACGGCAGCGGCGACGACACCGGAGACGAAATGGAGCGGTTTGCGGCCGGGCGCCCGGAAGTGCGCGTCATCCATTTCGAGGTGAATCGAGGATTGGGCGAAGCCTGCCGATACGGCTACGAGGTGGCGACTCAACCGTACGCGATGTTCGTGCCGACCAACGGCATGCTCGATCCGCGGTCGATGTTTCATAAGTTCGGCCGACGCGCACCCGATACCGTCGTTATGTTTGACATTGAGAACATCGATCAGCGCCCTCTCTACCGAAAAATTCCCTCGGTCACCTACCACGAGGTGATGACACGATACTTCGGGATCGACTGTGGGTATATCCACTCGATGCTCTTGCTGCCCACTAAGGCCATCGTGCTCGATGACCTGCGGGCCAGGCGCAGCTTTCACGTGGTGGAGATATTGGTTCTTGCGCTACTCAAGTGGGGGCTGACGCCAGTTACCGAGACCAATCGAATTCAGCGGCGCACCGGCGTGATGAAAACGAAATCATTCGCGTTGAAGAATCTTTGGGAGATTCTGTTGGAAATGCGCAAACTGAAGCGACGAATCCCCCGACAGCTCGGGCCGCCGGTCGAAGCGGGCGTGGCCACGGCGTCAGTGAGTACGCCTGGCACTTCCAGGTCGCCCGGAGATCCGGGCCGAGCCTGACTCAGGCCGCCGCGCGCCGTAGAAGACCGCGCACTTCGGTGGCGACTCGCTCGGACGTGATGTCGAAACGCACCAGCTGGTCAGCTTGCGAGCCGTAGATGTCGGGGAACTGGTCTGGAATCCCGATCATCCGGAAGCTCGGCGGGCTAGGAAGCTCCTCGAGCAAGAGTGACGCCACCGCGCTTCCGAGGCCACCGATGACGCTGTGCTCTTCGACGACCACCACGGCTCGGCACTTCGAAGCGCGTGATAGAATCGCATCGGTGTCGAGTGGTTTCACGGTGGGCAAGTGCAGCAATCCGACATCGAGCCCCTCGGCGCGAAGCTCGTCGAGGGCAGGTCGTGCGACCCGCAGGGTGATGCCGGTCGTGATGATCAGGGCCTCCGACCCTTCGATAAGTGGCCTTGCTTTGCCGATCTCGAACGGCGGCAGCGCTTCGGTGACGATGGGGTCATGACCTTTGGCCAACCGAATGTAGATCGGGTGCGGCCAGTTCAGCGACTGTGGCATGAACTCGCGCATCTCTTCGGCGTCTGCCGCAGCGAAGATCGTCATGTTTGGGATGGCCCGCATCAGGGCGAAGTCGTCGATCGCTTCGTGGGTCGGCCCAAGTGGCGCATACACGAGACCGCCTCCATTGCAGATGAACCGAACCGGAAGGTCGGCGTGCCCCACGTCGAGACACACCTGTTCGTACGCGCGGCGAGCGATGAAGGTGGCAATCGTATTCGTGTAGACGATGTGACCCTCGGTTGCGAGCCCTGCGCACATGCCGATCATGTTGGCTTCGCTGACCCCTTCCATGAAGAAGCGGTCGGGAAGCTCCCAACGCATCTCATCGAGAGTGCCTACTCCGAGATCGGAGCCCACGAAGACGACTCGATCGTCTTGCTTCGCAAGGTCATGGACCATGTCAATACAGGTTTTTCTCATGGCTCAATACGCTTCGATGGCGTCGATCATGGCCTGGGCTTTTGCCTGGTCGATCGCGCGCAGGTGGTGCCACTTGTTGTTGCCTTCGGCTTCGGGGATGCCTTTGCCCTTCACCGTGTGGCAGATCAATGTGCTCGGTCGGTCCTTTTCGTAGGGTAGCCTCGCAAAAGCATCCCGAAGCGCGTCGGTGTCGTGCCCATCCACCTCGTGAACTCCGAACCCGAATGCTCGCCACTTGTCGGCAAATGGCTCGAGGTCGAGCACTTCATCGGTGGAGCCGTACGACTGTCGCTTGTTGTTGTCGACGATGACGGTGAGGTTTTCGAGGCCGTGGTTGCCCGCGGCAAGAGCGCCCTCCCAAATCGAGCCTTCGTTGCACTCGCCATCGCCAAGGGTCACGAAGACACGCCAATCCGCTCGACGGACGCGACCGGCAAGCGCGCGACCGATACCGATCGAGAGGCCATGGCCAAGACTGCCAGTTGAAGCCTCGATGCCCGGAACCTTCACGTGGTCGGGATGCCCGCCGAGGATTCCATCCGGATGGCAAAA
>Ga0224508_10002366_pt1 | contig 16006 bp, 11 predicted proteins | sample SF_Jan12_sed_USG_4_FD_170157 | JGI IMG/M metagenome (GOLD analysis project Ga0224508, IMG submission 170157) | Sediment microbial communities from San Francisco Bay, California, United States - SF_Jan12_sed_USGS_21 | ecosystem: Environmental > Aquatic > Marine > Sediment | place: USA... | reverse complement strand
TGCCGCATCCCAGCCTTCGGGGCCTATCCCTAATATTGGCCTTCGTGAGGCCATATATTCAAATAGTTTCCCCGGAATGATGGCACGCGTTTGTTCACTGTCTATTTCTGCCAGCAACAGGATCTGTGATCTGCGCTGTAAGGCCACAGCCTTCGGATGAGAGACATAGGGTAAATGCTTGAACAAGGATTCGAGTCCGCATGCTTTAATACTTTCCAGGATCTCATCCCCTACTACGCCTGTAAGATGAATTTCCAGGTCTTCCCTAAAGCCGGGAATTTCTTTAGCGCAATCCGAAAGCGCCTGCCATAGATTTTTTGGATTCCTCCCGCTGAGCAGGGATCCGATATGTGAAATGGTGAATTGAGAATCAAGGACGGTGTCATCTACCATGTCCAGGTCATGGCCATTGGTGATCAGGCTGACTGGCTGCTTCGTTTTTTGCTGAAACTCCTCGCGAGTACTTCCACTGGTAACAATAATGTGATCGGCTGCATTCAGGACTTTCTTTTCTAAAGCTTCGTGACTGCGTTTTGCTCGCTTCCCTAATCTGAGATCGCCGTGGTAGCCAATGGTCGTCCAGGGATCCCTGAAGTCTGCGATCCAACGGATACCGGTACTGCCCTGTAAGGCGAGTCCGATCAAATGCATGCTATGCGGCGGACCTGTAGTGATCACTGTTTTTATGTCTTCTTGCCGAATTACTTCCGTCAGGTATGCAACAGAAGGTTCGACCCAATTTTTCCTGCCGTCAGGGATATAGAAATTTCCACGCACCCAAAGCAGAAACCGCTCTATCACCGATGGGTTTTTGCTTTTAATGATGCCACTGCTCAAACGTTTAGTCTTTTTTCCGAACAAGCGATTTGCCAACCCATACGGTTCTCGGATGGGCTGAGAAAGCAAGGTGATGTCTTTGGGAATATCTGTTAATAAGGATTCGTCGCGGATAGGATACTGCGCATTTTTTGGGGTATAGACGACGGGATGGATATCGTGTGACGGTAGATAGGTTGCGAACTTTAGCCATCGTTGTACCCCCGGTCCGCCTGCCGGTGGCCAATAATAGGTTACGATGAGCACTTTCTTCATTCCTTTTTAGCGAAAGGGAGGAATGGGTAAGCAATTCCGCCGATTAAAAGTACGAACAAAAGCAGGGAACTTCCCAGGCTGATCTTTTTCCCTCTTTCGACGACTTCGGGCTTAAAAAGGAATTCGATCTCATGCTCCCCTTCAGGTACTTTCAGGGCACGGAGGGCATGGTTCACCCGAAAATGAGGTGTTTTTATGCCATCTATATATGCATCCCATCCGGGGGAATAATACATTTCCGAAAAGACAACTGCGGCCGGAGAACTCGTTTGGCTTCGGTACCTTATCCTGTCAGGTTGATGATCTAAAAGAGTTATCACTGCTAGTGAGTCCGATTTAAAAGCGAGTGGACTTATATCCGGGAACTCTGCTGTATTGATCACTGCTTTATTCTTGGTGTCGAATTCCTTCAATTTTGTGATCTCTTCGTCTCTGGAAGTAACCGGAACCAGCTCTGTCACAAACCAGGCGTTGCCATTCGCATCCGGATTCATGGTGCCAAAGGTCTGGCCATCTTCGTCTGCCTGTATGAGGTATTTTACGTTGAGCATGTTTAATACTTCGAAATTGCCCTCGTAGATGTGGAATTCGAACAGGTCTTGCATCGCAGCAGGTTTGGCAGCGTGATATCCGCCAATAGATTTATGGAAGTAGGAAGTCCTGGCGCCATTTAAGCCTTCAGATGCGTCATATACCCTGTAAATGGAACTATCTGCAGCAATCTGTTTGTCTACATTGCGTTCAGGAAAGGGCTCGCGCATCTCTCTCTTACGTACAAAATCTTCTTCATTTACATAGCGTCTGTCTACACCAACCAGGTCTACCACTATTAAAATTCCAAGAGCGATCACCAGGACATTGGCTTTGATCTTATCTTTTAAAAACAGCCATAAGGCCAGCGCAGCCAGCAGTACAAATATCAGTGAGCGTAGGGTGTCATTGAGAAACAAGGCTTCCCGATCCCGAATGATCATTGTCATGATCTCGTTTCCGAAATAGCGTTCATATGTAGCATCGTTCAAGCCAGCAAAAGAAAAGGTAGATCTGAAGACTAGAAGCAAGAGGCCTACTCCCACCGTAACGATGGTACTGTACAGCAAAGCTTTAGTCTTCTTTTTCGTACTCACATTTGGATTGAGCAAATAGGCCAATGCCATAGTCCCAAGGATTGGCACACAGAGTTCCAGGATCACCTGGATTGAAGAAACGGCCCTGAATTTATCGTATATCGGAAAATAATCGATCATAAAATTGGTCAGCCCACTGAAGTTATGACCCCAGGAAAGTACGAGCGACAACGATGCCCCAACGATCATCCACCATTTGGGAAATCCCCTGACCAGGAATATACCGAGGAAAAAGAGTAGCAATACAACGGCCCCAAGATAGGCAGGGGCTGCAACGCCCGGTTGATCCCCCCAGTACAATGGAAGGCCTTTGGAAAATTCCAGCGCCCGAGTGCGCGAGAGTCCTTGTTCTGTTAAGTATTCATAGGTATTAGATTTCTCGCCCAGGTTTTCGTTATTCGATCCGCCAAATAATCCCGGGACAAATAAATTGAGACTTTCCGAAATACCATAGCTGTATTGGGTGATGTATTCCTTGCTGAGTCCACCCGTATCCTCTTTCGGACTTCCATCGGGATTGATCGTCAGGACTGATTTACCCCGTGTACTCCAATCCGCATATTCCTTTGTGGCCATGAGCGAGGTCGCATTCATGCCTATTCCAATAGCAACAGCAACAAGAAGGAGTCCGACTGAAAGACCAAAGTGTTTAAGTTGACTTCTTTTAATAGCTGCAATCAAATAGACAGCGCCAATTACCAGGACTAACAACATAAAATAATATGTCATTTGGTAGTGGTTTGCTCCCACTTCCAGGGCCATGGCAAGAGCTGTCAGCAGAAAGCCCCAGATATATTTTTTCCTGAAAACCAGTACTATGCCGCCTAATAACATCGGCAGATAGCCCAGGGCATGCGCTTTTGCATTATGCCCAACTCCAAGGATGATCACCAAGTAAGTAGAGAAGCCAAATGCCAGGGCGCCCAATACGGCTAACCTGAAATCCATTTTCAGACACCTCAATAATATATAGAAACTAAGAAAATATAGGAAGAGGTAATCTGCCGGTCTGGGAAGGAAACGGATCCCCCGATCTATGGCTTTGACAACATCATTTGGATAGTAGGCCCCTAATTGAAAAGTGGGCATGCCGCCAAAGGCGCTGTTTGTCCAATAAGGCTCACGTTCATATGTCTCGCGAAAATCGTTCTGCTCCTTTGCCATGCCCGTATACTGTGCTATATCGGACTGGTAAATAGTTTTCCCTTGCAGGACAGGGGAAAAATACAAGAGGGAAATAAGGATGAAAAAAGCGAGGGCAAAAAAATGAATGAATAGCGCTCTAATGCCGGGCTTCATAGGTTGGTTTGGTGTTGGTTATGGAATCTCTTCAAAGTCGATATATTCTCCGATATCTTTGGAAGAAGTTGAAGAACTCCTTTTATTTCGTGTAAATGGCATGCCATCTCCGGATTTCTCATCGACTGTCCCATCATCAAAAAATGTACCCATTTGCTGTTCCATACGCTGACTCACCTTTTTGGCCGCATACTTCATCATCTTGGGAAATAACCATCTGGAAAGCAGGCTAAACAGGTAGTAGGAGGCGATCAAAACGAGTAGGATCTTTAAAAGCACCATATTCTGCATAGAATTTATATCAAAAGTACAATTCCAGCGTTTTATAGACTGAAGAAAAGTCATAAAATAATAATAAAATCAAGTCCATGGGATTGCGCACTCACATCAAAACCCGGATCCTTACCCTACTAACGATAGCTTATGCGCTGCCCACTGCGGTTTCTGCCCAGTACACCGATGTTATTAATTCTAATCGCCCAGGCCTCTCTGTCAGCGCCTATGCCGTTGGAACAGGAGTTATACAGGCCGAATTAGGCCTCGGATTCGAGCAGAGGGATCACAGTCGGCTCGACAATGAATCCAATATGTTCACCCCTGAGTTATCGCTGAGGTACGGATTGTTCTTTGAGACCTTGGAGTTAAACTATGAAGGCAGATATGTCAATCAGAATATTGACTATCTGGGTTTCGATCTCAGTGAAACACGGACCGATTTTGAGCGCAACCGTTTAGGGTTGAAATTTTTGCTCTTTGATCCATTTAAAGATCCTAATAAAAATAAACCCAATATTCGAAGCTGGCGTGCGAATAATGTATTTCAACTTAAAAATTTAGTCCCGGCGATCTCTATTTATGCCGGAGCCAACTTTGTTTTAGGAGACAATCCTTTCTATCCGGGAGAGCCTACAGTATCGCCCAGGGTCATGATCGCCACACAAAGCAGGCTGACGCCTCGTTTTGTCCTTATCTCTAATATCTCTTACGACAGAATAGGGACGGATTTCCCGGAATACCAATACACCATTTCATTTCAACATGCCTTTAGAAATCCGAAGTGGAGCGTTTTTGTAGAGAATCAAGGAATTAAGAGCGATAGGTATGCAGATGTGCTCTTGCGCAGCGGCGTCGCCCATTTGTTCAATGAAAATTTCCAAATGGATGCCTTCCTGGGCTCCAATTTTAAAAATACCCCCAGCAGGCTCTTTGGCATGTTGGGCATGTCTTACCGCTTAGATTTCCATAAAGATCCCGAGATAAAGCCAATTGACGAACAAGCCGGAGGCCAGAATGGAGGTGATATTAAGCGCAATACTTTTAAGAAAAAGAAGAAAGGCCTGTTTGGCATATCCAAAAAGGATAAAAGAAAACGAAAGAAAAAGAAGATCGACCAATAAGAACTCTCCCGGCCTTTAAAAGTGCCGGGATTCTTTTTTACTATACCCAATAATTGCTATTATTGATCATCCAAGCGCTGAAGATGATCCGAATAGAAGAAGTCAAAACCAAAAAACAACTGCGGGCCTTTGTAAAGTTCCCGTTTTCCATTTATAAAGATTCGCCTTATTGGGTGCCCCCTATTATCAGGGAAGAGATGGGCACGTTTAATAAAGAAGTGAATCCTGCCTTTATTGATGCCGATGTTTGGTTCTTTCTTGCCTATAAAGAGGGTGTCCCTGCCGGGCGGGTCGCTGCTATTATTAATTGGATAGAGGTAGATCATCAGAAAGTAAGGAAAATGCGTTTCGGATGGTTCGACTTTATTGACGATCCTGAAGTAAGTAAGGCCTTGTTGGAAAAAGTGGAAGCCATTGGCCGGGAGCATCACCTGGAGTATATGGAAGGTCCTGTAGGTTTTTCAAACCTGGACAAAGTAGGCGTGCTTACAGAGGGTTTTGAAGAAATGGGAACTATGATTACCTGGTATAATCATCCGTATTATCAATCGCACTATGAGGCGTATGGGATGGTCAAGGAAAAAGGCTATCTGGAGAGCAAATTCCCGGAAAAGAATGCCGATCCTAAATTTTTCTCGAGGGTAGATGAACTGGTCCAAAAGCGATATAATTTACGCCCCCTTGCTTTTACAAAGACATCGGAGATCATGCCCTGGGCCGATAAAATGTTTGACCTTTTCAATGAAAGCTATGTAAAGCTCTCTTCTTTTGTCCCGATGACAGACATACAGAAGGAATATTTTAAAAAGAAGTATATCTCGTTTATCAACCCTGAATATGTAAAATTTGTGGTTGATGCAAACGACAAACTCATAGCTTTTGCTATAGTGATGCCGTCATTTTCCAAGGCCTTGCAAAAAGCTAATGGGCGGCTGTGGCCCTTTGGATTTCTGCATTTGCTCAATGCAAAGAAAAATAGCAAAGATGTGATCTTTTACCTGATCGGCATTCATCCGGAATACCAGAATAAAGGAGTTACGGCAGTCATTTTTGGTCAATACCACAAAACTTTTAGGGCAAAGAATATCGACATGTGTTATCGTACGCCGGAATTAGAAGACAATCTGGCTATCCAGAAATTATGGAAGCACTTTGATCCTGTTGTTTACAAACGACGCAGGACGTATAAAAAAATATTGAATTAAATTACTCTCCCATTGCAGCGATAACTGCGGCTGAAAGTCGCTTATACGTACCATTTTCGAGCCGTTCTCTTATGGATGAAAAAGCATCGAGGGTTATCTTAACATCCTCCAGGGTATGAGAAGCCGTTGGGATCATACGTAAGAGGATCATGCCTTTAGGGATCACCGGGTATACAACTATAGAACAGAAGATCCCGTAATTTTCACGAAGATCTCTTACCAAGGCCATTGCTTCAGGAATACTACCACTCAAATAAACAGGGGTTACGCAACTGGACGTATTACCGATATCAAAACCGCGCTCTTTCAGTCCGTTTTGCAGGGCATTTACGTTCCCCCACAATTTGGACTTGAGCTCTGGCATGGTTTTAAGCATATCAAGGCGCTTTAAAGCCCCTTTAACGTAGATCATAGGAAGCGACTTGGCAAACATCTGCGAGCGCAGATTGTATCTCAGGTAGTCAATAATTGCTTTATCGGCAGCGAGAAATGCCCCGATCCCGGCCATTGATTTTGCGAAAGTTGCAAAATATACATCAATACCATCCTGAACGCCTTGTTCCTCCCCTGCTCCGGCACCTGTTTTACCTAGTGTTCCAAATCCATGGGCATCATCAACAAGAATCCGGAAATTATATTTTTTCTTGAGGGCAATTATCTCTTTTAGCTTGCCTTGTTCACCGCGCATTCCAAAAACACCTTCGGTGATCACAAGAATACCACCCCCCGACTGCTCAGCTAGTTTTGTTGCGCGAGTTAAGTTTTTTTCCAGACTTTCAATGTCGTTATGCTTGAAAGTAAAGCGCTTTCCCATGTGCAACCTTACGCCATCAATAATACAGGCATGGGAATCTACATCATAAACGATGATATCGTCCTTGGAAACCAGTGCGTCTATTGCAGATAGGATTCCCTGGTATCCAAAATTTAAGAGATAGGCAGATTCCTTGCTTACAAATTCGGCCAATTGCTGTTCCAGCTGCTCATGATGATCCGTATGCCCACTCATCATCCGGGCGCCCATTGGATATGCGGCCCCATACTCCAGGGCAGCTTCGCCATCTACTTTCTTAATTTCAGGGAGATTAGCCAGGCCGAGATAATCATTAATACTCCAGGTTATGACTTCTTTGCCCTGGAATTTCATTCGATTTGAGATAGGTCCCTCTAATTTCGGAAATACGAAGTATCCTTCCGCCTGCGACGCCCATTTACCTAATGGACCTTTGTTCTCTGTGATCCGCTCGAATAAGTCTCTCATTATAGCCTGTTTGGTTTTGAGTGTAAAACTATGGATTTTTGTGCGCTCCTCATAATTTAAAATGTCTTCTTTCTAGCCATAAAAAAAAAGCAATGACGGGCGGTCATTGCTGATTTACAATATGTTAGCCAATTATTTGACTGTTTGTACAGTCTTTTTTTCGACGCTAGTTTTTTCTGCAGAAAATCCTTGCTCCTCCATCCATTTATCATCGTATATTTTGCTCATATACCGAGAACCATGGTCAGGGAAGATCACTACAACCCTGCTGTCTTTGTTGAATTCACCACTTTTAGCTGCCTTGCGAATTGCATGAAGGGCAGCGCCACTAGTATAGCCTACAAATAGTCCTTCTTTTCTGGCAATTTCACGAGCTGCGTGGGCACTTTCTTCATCTGATACCTTGATAAAATCATCAATGATCTCAAAATTTGTGGCATCAGGGATCAGGTTCTTGCCTAAACCTTCAATGCGATACGGATAGATCTCATTGGCATCAAATTCACCAGTTTCATGATATTTTTTGATCACAGAACCGTAGGCATCTACACCCAGTATTTTGATCTTTGGATTCTGTTCCTTGAGATATTTGGCTGTTCCGGAAATAGTACCCCCTGTACCGCTACAAGCGATCAAATGGGTTATAGTACCATCGGTTTGTTCCCAAATTTCAGGACCAGTAGTAGCATAATGGGCTTTTATATTCAACTGATTGAAATACTGGTTGATATAAATAGAACCTTTGTTTTCTTTGTGTAAACGCTTGGCAACCTCGTAATAAGAACGAGGATCATCAGCACTGACATGTGCAGGACACACATGCACTTCGGCACCCATGGCGCGAAGCATGTCTATTTTGTCTTTAGACGATTTAGAACTCACTGCCAGAATACATCTATAGCCTTTTACTACACTCACCATGGCAATGCTAAATCCAGTATTACCAGAAGTAGTTTCCACAATAGTGGCACCCTCATTGAGGATGCCAAGGCGCTCCGCTTCTTCAATAATATGAATAGCGATCCGGTCCTTGGAAGAATGACCAGGATTCATGGCTTCAACTTTAGCGTAAAACTCTCCGGGAATGGCTTGGGTAACGGAGTTTAATTGGATGAGTGGCGTATTCCCGATGAGCTCGAGAATATTGTTATAGGCCCTTATCTTTTGTTCCATACAGTCAGGTTAGTCTTGCAAACCCTTTGGGGGGATATGCATACAAGAGGCAAAAATAGCAATTTTTTAATTTATTGTGTAACTTCCTCTAAATCAAGTAGAAAGGCATACTCCTTTGCATACTCTTTTAAGGCTTCAAAGCGCCCTGATGCCCCGCCATGACCTGCATCCATGTTGGTATCTAAATAAAGTACATTATCCCCTGTTTTATACTCCCTTAATTTGGCGACCCATTTGGCAGGTTCCCAGTACTGAACCTGGGAATCATGAAGTCCTGTAGTTACATAAAGATTAGGATACTCCTTAGCTTCTACATTGTCATAGGGCGAGTACGATTTCATATACTGATAATAGGCCTCATCATTTGGATTGCCCCATTCATCATACTCCCCTGTCGTTAGCGGAATAGAATCATCTAACATAGTTGTAACGACATCTACAAAAGGCACAGCGGCGATCACTCCGTTATAAAGCTCAGGAGCCATGTTTACCACGGCCCCCATTAGCAGCCCACCGGCAGAGCCCCCACTGGCATACAAATGCTCCTTAGATGTATACCCACTTTCGATCAGGAATTTTGAACAATCAATAAAATCTGTAAAAGTGTTTATTTTCTTCAGCAATTTGCCGTCTTCATACCATGGCCGACCGAGATATTGGCCTCCCCGGATATGCGAGACAGCATAAATAAATCCACGATCCAGCAAACTAAGTCGTATGCTCGAGAAATAGGGGTCTGACGTACTGCCATAAGATCCGTAGGAATACTGTAAAAGGGGTCCGCCCGCCTTGGGATCTGTATCCTTATGGTAGACCAGAGAGATTGCCACCTTAGCGCCGTCCCTTGCTGTGGCCCAAACGCGTTCTGATATATAATTCGCTTTATCGAAGCTGCCTCCCAATATTTCCTGTTCCTTTTTGATCTCTTTTTCTTTCGTGCGCATGTTAAAGTCAATCACAGAATTTGGATTTGTCATGGCACTATAATTATAGCGAAGCGTTTCTGTATCAAACTCGGGATTAGTAGAAGTCCAGGCCACATAGGTTTCATTGTCAAATGGGATGTGATAGCTGTCTGTTCCATTCCAACGGACGATCTTTATATTGTTCAGGCCATTTTCCCGTTCCGATAGAACATAATAATCCTTAAAAGTGTCTATGTCTTGCATCAACACATCATCTCTATGAGGAATAAAGTCTTTCCACTGATCCTGGCCCGTATTATTATCCGGAGTTTTCATCACTTTGAAATTGGTAGCCCCGTCCTTATTTGTCAGCACATAAAATTCATTCCCGTGATGCGCTATATTGTATTCCAGGCCGCGTTCCCTGGGTGAAAATATCTTAAACTTTCCATTCGGGTTATTGGCTTTAAGTATTTGAAATTCTGAGGTTAAGGTGCTGAAAGAACCAATTACGATAAATTTCTCAGACTTAGTCTTATACACTCCAATTGAAAAGGTGTCATCTGCTTCGTGAAAGACCAGTTCATCCTGATCGGAAGATGTTCCTAAAACGTGTTTGTAGATATGCGAAGATCTCAGGGTTTCCGGATCCTTTTTTGTATAAAAAAGCGTTTTATTATCATCTGCCCAAACAGAGCTTCCCGTAGTGTTATCGATCTTATCAGGATATATCTCTCCAGTGCTCAAATTCTTGATCTGTATATGATACTTTCTCCTTGACACCGTATCCACTCCAAAAGCAGCCAGGGTATTATCCGGACTTACATTAACTCCGCGTAAATTGAAAAATTCATGTCCTTTGGCCAGTTCGTTACAATTAAACATAATCTCTTCTTCCGCATCCAGATTATCTTTGAATCTGCCATATATTGGATATTCATAGCCTTCCTCATAGCGGGTAGCATAATAATAGCTATGCTTTTTATAGGGAACCGAGGAATCATCTTCCTTGATCCGTCCTCTCATTTCCTCATAAAGCTCTTTTTGAAAGGCCTCGGTATGAGCAGTCATCTCTTTATAATAGGCATTCTCGGCCTCTAAATAATCCAGTACCTCCTGGTCTTCCCGTTGGTTTAACCAGTAGTAATTGTCGACACGCGTGTCGCCATGTATCGTCAATTCTTTTGCTTCTTTCTTAGCAATTGGAGGAACCAGTTCAGACATTTTTTTCTGTTGTTCTTGGCATGAGGTCGCAAAAATAAGACTTATTGCGAATAGGATATAGTAAGAGGAATGTTTCATAAGTGCTTTGATTAGCGGCGCAATTTACTAATTTTGAAGCATCAAAGACAGAATATATGTTAGGAGACATGATGGGAATGATGGGAAAGCTCAAGGAAGCCAAGGAAAAAGTTAGAGCTACCAAAGAACGCATGAATACAATTGAATTGCGGGAAGTATCTGAGGATAAGAACATAACGGTTACTTTGACGGCAAACCGAGAGATTAAAACGATTCAATTAGATGATTCACTTTTATCGGATAAAAGCCAACTTGAAATATCCCTGGTAAATACCTTGAACAAGGCAATAAAGAAAGCCGGAGAGGTTCATGATACGGAACTTGCTGCAGCAGCAAAAGACGGACTACCCAATATTCCGGGAATGGAAGCGTTCTTAAAATAGTGTATATCGGCATGCTTCTTGTTGATCTAATCCATCATTACGACCTATGAAACGCTATTTTATACTTTTTCTTCTTCTCCCAGTAATTGGACTTAGTCAGAGTGATAAGATCTCTGTGGCTGATGTCAGCTGGCATCTGAACTATGAGAAGGCGCTGAAAGAATCTAAAAAAGAAAATAAAAATATCCTGGTCTATTTTACAGGAAGTGATTGGTGTGCTCCTTGTAAGAAGTTAAAAACTGACTTCTTTGAAACAGCTGATTTTAAGGCCGCTTCCGAGAATTATGTTTTGCTTTATGTGGACATACCCATGAATAAAGATATTTTGTCTTCCAGACAATTGGCTCATAATAAATCGCTTCTCCCAAAACTGAACAAGAAGAGTGTTTTTCCTTTATTCACTGTAGTTGATTCTAAGGAACGGCAATTAGATAAAATGTCAGGTTATAATATGACCGGTGAGATCCGGTATCACCTGGAATTTATGGAAAAGAATAAGGGCTAAGAACCTATACAATTAAAAAAGGCTTCCAAATGGAAGCCTTTTTTGTTTTTGTGAAAAATCCAGATTAGTTATTGATCAACCTGAATTCTGTTCTTCTGTTAGCAGTATGCTCTCTCTCAGTACAGGATACGCCGTCAGCACATCTGTTCTTCAAGTTTCGCTCTCCGTAGCCATTGGCAACCAATAAGCTGGAGTTTACTCCTTTAGTGATCAGGTAATCTGCAACAGCTTTCGCTCTTCTTTCAGAAAGACTCTGGTTAGAAGTTGCAGAACCGCGGGCATCTGTATGTGAAGCGATTTCCAATTTAACACCAGGGTTCTGTTGTAGAACGGGCATTAGACGAGAATCAATAATTCGCATAGCTTCAGCAGTAAGAGAAGCACTACCTAAATTCCAATTGATAGGAAGCGCTTGGTATTCTACTAAAGAACACTCAACTTCCTTCCAGGTAGTTAATCCACCTTTCTCTTTCAAAACTTCGCGTGTTACCGTACGAGTTTCAGCAGGAATGGTTTCTTCACGCGTAGTGGCATCTGTGTCCAAAACAGTTTTGGTGATCTCTGTATATTCAGCAGGAATGATCTCCTCTACTACACGGGCAGGCTCAAGCAAAACGCGCTTAGTGTATGATCCGGATTTAGACCCAAGTGCTGAAGATGTTGTACTGGCATCATTGGCCAATACCTGCGTAGACACAGTAGTATACTCTGCAGGATAGCCTTTGTAACACCAATAGCGACAATCGTCCGGATTCCCGGAAGCACAGTCAGGTGCAGGTGAACCCAATTCCCACTGGGCATAAGCCGGTTTAACCTCGATCGTTTCCGAACTCGGTGAAAATTTAGCCGGGATAACAGATAAGGCGTTTCCACCTTCTTTTGATACATAAGAAACAGTTTCAGTTCCCCATTTAGCTGGAACAACTGATAACCTCTTTCCTTCTTCTTTAACCAATACTCTTTCAGTTACCGTTTTGAATGTGGCAGGTACAGTCCTTAGGACTTTGTAAGCTGGTTTAAGGGTAATTGTCACTGTTTCGTTGACGTAAACATCAGGCGTAGTACAACGAACATAGCACTTACCTGGTTCAGGGTTGGCTGGGAGATCTTGTGACATCCCATAGGCGGTTACCAATACCGCCAAAAGAAAAAACTTGCTTTTCATAATAGTCTAGTGTTTTAATTAATAGATACTCGCGAAAGTCTATAATTCTATTTTTTACCAACTAACATGCCGCAAATTAAATTTTAGCAATCGATGAAGTGCTCTAAAAAGTCGATGAAATGCAAGAATGACGCAAATTAGACAAGTATTTGTACGTATTTTCTGTATTTACTCTAGAATTTGAAAAGTCTCAATTCACTACCTCTCTTATTGTTTCTAAAAGAATACTCATAATTATGTGCCTTGTGAAGTCAGGGCATTGAAGAGAGTACAGATAATACCTTATCGTGCATGGTATCCGTATAATCCAAATGCGTCACCATCCGTAATTTACCACCACCCATCCCTATTATATGGATGTCCTCATCCTTGAGCTGCTGTATGAACGTATCGATGGACATTAGATCTTCATTTAGTTCAAATATCAGGATATTAGTCTCTACCGGCGCCACATAGCTGACAAAGGATTTAGTTGCTAATAATTCTCCTAGCTCCCTTGCTCTATAATGGTCATCTCCTAAACGCTCTAAATTATTTTCCAGGGCATAGATACCTGCAGCAGCCAGGTAACCGCTCTGGCGCATACCACCACCAAGGATCTTACGAATTCGAATAGCTTCTTCCATTAAAGGCTCGCTACCCAATAAAAGCGACCCTACAGGACAGCCCAGTCCTTTGCTCAGGCATACACTAATGGTGTCAAATAATTCGCCACAGGTTTTTGGATCAATGGTGCCTGCGGCCATTGCGTTCCATATCCGGGCTCCATCAAGATGATATGCTAATCCGTTAGAAGTGCAAAGCGACTTAATCTTCTCTAGCTCCTCGACATCCCAACAGGCCCCCCCGCCTTTGTTAGTCGTATTTTCAATACATACTAAAGCTGTTCTTGGACTGTGGTAGAAGTCGGGCGGATTAATAGCTTCTTCTACCTGTGAAACCGTCATCATTCCCCTATTGCCATCAACAAGCTTACAGGAAACACCGCTATTAAAGCTGGCCCCGCCGCCTTCGTAATTGTAGACGTGGGCATACTTATCGCAGATAAGTTGATCTCCCGGCTGGGTATGTAGTTTAATAGCCGTCTGATTTGTCATCGTGCCACTGGGAAAGAATAAAGCGGCTTCCATACCAAACATACGGGCCACTTTCTGCTCCAGTGCATTTACGGTTGGATCTTCCTTAAAAACATCATCCCCTACCTCAGCACTCATCATAGCCTTGAGCATCCCCGGGCTGGGATGTGCAACAGTATCGCTGATCAGGTTGATCTTCACTCCGATTGATTATGGGTTCATGCAAGACATCCCAATAGGCGAACCATCTGGGATCTTTGCTACCGGTGTCGGTTTAAACTCATCCATGTCCTCAAAAAAGGCGTCAATTCTTCTCACCATTTCCACGCTTACCGATGATGCCTTTTTGGTCAGTAGTCCTTTCTTTATGGAAAGCAGTCTCGCTGCTGCTATCGCATTAACCTGGTCATACACTTGCTTATGGGCAGCGAGATTCATCAAATGATGGATCACCCTGAAGTTAACAGCATTCCTTACCGTTTCCGCATAGCCGGAACCTCCAGATTTGTCGATGCTGACCTCAATTAATTGGTCTAAAACTTCATCTAAGCCCAATTGGTTTTTTTCCATGGCTTTGTTTTGCACCAATCGAGACGCCCGTTGCGGGTGCAATAATAGCGAAAGGCTAAAATCTGCCGCTGTCTCTGCCGCCGAAATAGCATCGAAACTAACTCCGGTTACACCTTTAAAGGATTCCCTGGTACGAGGATAGCCCATCGCCCTGGGAGGAAATAGTTTTAAAACATTCTCCGGGATCATGAGTGTGCGGGGATCAATTGTACTGAGCACCTGATCCAGAGCATTTAATTGAGCTTCTTTTGAAAGCACACTAACAACGGGCGAAGCCGCACCTTTTACAGCATAGGTATAGTTCTGCCCCCCAATTAGCTTAACAGCGCCTTCTGTTTGATAGCGATGGAAAAAATAAAGAGGTACAAAAACATCTTCGAGTACCGTATTAGGCTCATCGGTTCGTATGTTATCTATTGAAAATTGGGAAATGGCTTTTTCCCTTACTTTTAAAACTCTTTCTAATTCCTGGGAGGGAATTGTTCCGTTATCCCATAGATGTGCCTGGGCATGAGAGCCGCCCTGTGGCCTGGCGTCTTGATCAGATATATAACGCAGTCCTTTTTGAAATGCCTTTTCCAGGATATAGTTCAGGGCTTCGCCTTCCTCAGCATCCGCACCAAAATCAGAATAGGAATAGGCCACAGTAACTTTATCCCAGTCCCCTATTCCGGTATCATAGGCTTCGTCAAAATTTAAATTACCATCTCTAATTGCTATATAAGGATGAGGATAATCCATAACCGATGCCCTGTTATTGGTGCTGGCTGCAAAATTATGAGCAAAGCCAAGGGTGTGCCCAATCTCATGCGCTGATAATTGGCGGATTCTGGCCAGGGCCATTTCCAGCATGGCCTGGTAATTATCATCTCGTTCGGCAAAAGGTTGATTCATTAAGGCCTGTGCGATCATAAAATCCTGGCGTATGCGCAAACTCCCCAAACTCACATGCCCTTTGATGATCTCGCCGGTTCTCGGGTCGCTTACACTAGAGCCGTAGCTCCATCCCCGGGTTGAACGGTGTACCCACTGGATTACATTGTAACGGACATCCAAAGGGTCTGCATCGCCCGGTAAGATCCTTAGCTGGAAAGCGTCTTTAAATCCGATACTTTCAAAGGCCTGGTTCCACCAACTGCCTCCTTCGAGCAACGCAGAACGCACGGGCTCTGGTGTGCCATTGTCCAGGTAGTAAATAATGGGTTCCACAGCTTCACTCACCTCAGCATTAAGGTCCTTTTTCTTAAGTCTATGTCGTGTGACATATCGTTTTAAAATAGGTTGCTGTACGGGCGTGGCATAATCGTAATAACTAAATGGATAGGAGCCACATCGCGGATCAAACTCCCTTGGTGTATAATCGGAATCCGGAAGTTCAATAAAGGAATGATGCTGCGACACAGTTACTAAATTTGGATTTGGCGTCACAGAACGTATAAGACTACCTTTTGCATCCCCTTTAAAAGTGAGAATCGCATCGAATTCCAGATTCTTGGGGAAGGCTTTGGTCCTATTGAAATCAAAAGCACTTTTGGTTTTGTCCAGT
>Ga0224508_10002365_pt1 | contig 16022 bp, 17 predicted proteins | sample SF_Jan12_sed_USG_4_FD_170157 | JGI IMG/M metagenome (GOLD analysis project Ga0224508, IMG submission 170157) | Sediment microbial communities from San Francisco Bay, California, United States - SF_Jan12_sed_USGS_21 | ecosystem: Environmental > Aquatic > Marine > Sediment | place: USA... | reverse complement strand
GATGCCGCTCCTACGAATTGAGAGATCGCGATCGGCGGCGAGAAAGAAGACGGTCGTTTGTTTGCAGTGACTGCGTTCCTCGCCGGAGCTGCAAATAAATGCCGGCTTCTAAGCTCGCCGCTTTGGGATTGCGCGGGATTTGCCCCCCACCCTAACCCTCCCCCCTCCCGGGGGGAGGGAATAAAAATCAATCCCGAAGAAAGGAGGGAACGTCAGCTTTTTTCGACGTCGCTCCGCTGCCATCCATCGGCCGTACGCCGCAACTCATACGTCGGCCAGTATTGTTCATCCAGTTTCAGCGTGATCACCTCGACCGCATTGTTCCACAACAACGTCTTGAGCCGCACCGAACCACGCTGCCCCTTGTTTCTGACCGTCGCGATGAAATCGTCAAGACTACGTACTGGCTGATCATCCACCGCGACAATCCGACGACCGGCCCAAAGACCATAACGAGTTGCCGGTGAACCATACGTGAAGAAAGCCACGTACACGCCTTCTTGCGTGATACCGCGTTGTGCAGCAAGCGCACGATGCGGTTTTTGCAGCAACGCGCCCGCCCACGCCAAGACCCGGTCGATACCAAATCCATCCAGGGCAACCGTGCCCAACTCGAAACTCTCGGCCATATTGTTGCGCCAGATCGTTACTGTGACAGCTTTCTTTTGCACAGAACGTTCAACTTCACGAAAGGAACTGACTGGCTGCCCATCAATTGTGAGCAACAAATCACCCGGAATTAGCTGCTCGCTGGCCGGCGACCCGGCAACGGTGCGCACGACTTCGAGAATGCGCCGTCGTCTGGGATCGTGTTTTTCTATACGGCGCACCCATTCCTCAGTCAAACCCAATTTGCGCGCCAGTGATAAGGGCTTGAATTGCAGCTCGACTTCCAACGAACGCAGTTCACGACCATCGCGTACCTGGGAAACAAACTCGCCGACCAGATCAGCCGGAACACCCATATTAGTTTGCGCCATTTCCCGCCCACGCTGATAGGCAAAACTGGACCAGAGCGAAACAACCCTGCCCCGTTCATCCACCAGCACGCCATCGACATCAGCAGGGGCATTCACCAGTGAGATAGTCTCGAGATTGACGTCGCGGAACTGGAAACTACGCGACAACGGAAAACCAACCGCATCTACCGAAGCTACTTCGGTACCCTGAGAGACCAGCTTGTGATCGCCCTTTAGTCCCATCACCCAAACGCGCTGGCCGGGTTCGACAGGGCGCGGGTTCAACTCGGCTGCTTTGACCGGCGTGTCGCCGATGAGTGTCGGATCGTATGACACCATCGCGAGATTATGCAGCGGATGAATGAATTCCACCGCGCCGGTGATCTCCAATGAACCGGCAAAGGTCAGTCGCACATCGCCTAATGCAATCGGCACAGTATTGCGGTCGACGATAACCAGGCCTCGTTCGGCGTCGACTACCAAGCCGGTACCGTGATAATGCTTTTCAGATACACCCGATACCGTATATGGCATATCAAAATTGACCATTACCAAAGATGGCGCCATCTTCCGGTTCCGCGCGTCGTCGTATTTTGGAAAACGTGCCGTTGCAACTTCGGCAGGTTGCGCAACTACGCCATTATCGAGCGAACGACATGGCCAGGTGCCATCATCGTCGTCGCGATGACAACGCTCCGCCGGAAACCACCTGCGATCCATGCGCACGACGCGCACTTTGCTGGCCTGTGGATCGTCGATTGTGAAAAACCGCACGACCGTGCGCTGGCCATCAGCGAAATCTGCAAGCACCGCCTCCAGATCATCGAGCTCACTTACTGGTTCACCATCGAATTCGACAATCACGGCGCCCCGCGGGATTGCCGCTACACCAAACATGTAACCCGGATTTGCGACATAAATCCCACCGACCGGCATATTGAAATGACGTGCCTGCTGGTAGGACAAACGATGCAATACCGCTGCACCGGAATAGATAAATTCGCTCGGTGACAATGCATGCAGATCGTCCACCGTGATTGAATGCAGCTGCGTGTCCCCGCCGCGCTCGATCTCGAGCCGCACGATCTGACCTACGTTGTCATCCAGTACGCCCTCCAACGGCACAAAATGATTGACCACCTTGTCGTTGATACGCACCAGGATATCGCCGGATTGCAGTACTTTCGCACCCGGCCCGCCAGGCACCACTTCTCCAACTACCAACATGCCGGTGGAATCGGGGAAGGCGCTGCGCATCAGAGCCTCTGTTTCCTTCTGCAACCCCAGCCGGCGCAATTCATCAAAGGGAAGATGCTGAAAAAGAGTCTGCAACGTGCCGCGAGTGACCGGTTCATCGTGCTGAATCAGGGCCAGAGCGCGTTCGACACGATCCAGCGGCAGAAAAAAACTGCTGGCTGCGCCCGTGTTGGCACCGGCATTGAGCGCGACGACCTTGCCCTCAACGTCGATTACCGGTGAGCCCGATGAACCACCCGAAGTGCTGGAGGCAGCCTGATAGTAGAAAGTATTGAAATCATTGTATCGGCCGCGACCATATTCGGGAGCGTCCCGATCCAGTCTCGCCAACGTGCCGGCGAGTATTGATAGTTTTTCCCCGGCATCATTACCGACAACCCGAATTTCACGGCCCACTATTGCACCGCTGGGTCTCAGTTCGAGTTCGGCGGGTTGCATGAAACTCAGCGCCGCCGGATCAAAACGATAAAACCCAAAATCGTGCACCGGATCGCGGTAAACCGGTTGCAGATCGACTTCTTCATTGTTGATAAAGACCGCTTCGGCCCTGACCGGTCCGGCGGTTACGACGTGACGATTCGTCAGCAATAGGCCGCGTTTGGCATCGACGACGAAACCGGTTGCCTGACTCGAAGCGTTCCAGTCCGTATCGAAGGCCCGGGTGCTGTCTACGCGTATCGATACGACTCCTGACGAGATTTTCGCCAGAGTGCGACTCCAATTAGCACTCTCCTCTGCCGCCTGAACTGAGCCACCGATTACGAGCAAAAAGAACATTATGCGAATCATGGCTTCCCTATAGACCACAGACCTGAATGCTGTGTTTATACTGATCATTGGGTTAATTTTCAGAGACGGAGTTCCCAGATCGCCCATCGGTTCAGCCGAAAAACCGTGTATACAGGACGAGAGACCAGACAGTCACAACCAGGATCAACGACAGCATCACGGCTGCAGAACCCATATCTTTAGCCCTTCCGGACAGTTCGTTCTCTTCCAGTCCGATACGATCGACAATCGTCTCGATCGCGGAATTGATCAATTCCACGATCAGCACCAAAAAAAGTGTTGCCAGCAGTAATGCCGTCTGGACCAACGTTTCGCCTGCGAAAAAAGCCAACGGTACCAACAGCACCGCAAAACCGAGTTCCTGACGAAATGCTGTTTCCGTACGAAAAGCCGCGCGCAAACCAGATAAAGAGTAACCCGTCGCGCGAAAAATGCGCGCTAGCCCGGACCGCTGTTGCCGATCGGGTGATTCAGAGAATTCTGCGCCGGCTCGTGTATTCATTATTCGTTGCCGGCTTGCCAGCGCACGTCAAGTTTTCGTGCCGCGCGCACTTCGTCCAACCGCCGCACAGGCGTGGTCACTGGCGCTGCCTTGACCGCCGCCGCATCATGCATCGCGCTATTCCTGATATCTACCATTGCATCGACAAAGCCATCCAGAGCTTCCTTGCTTTCGGTTTCCGTCGGTTCGATCAGTAAGCACTCAGGAACCAGCAACGGAAAATAGGTGGTCGGCGCATGAAACCCGCGGTCCAGCAGCGCTTTGGCAAAATCCATCGCCGTTACACCCATCTCGCGAGCTTCGGACTTTAGGGTCACGATAAACTCATGGCTGGCGCGCCGCTCGGGAAAAGCCAGCGTAAAGCCCGCATCGCTTAGACGACGGGCCAGGTAATTCGCGTTAAGGGTGGCAAATTCCGCGACACGTGGCATGCCTTCGCGACCCAGCATACGCGCGTATACATAAGCTCGCAGCAGTACACCCGCATTGCCCATGAATGCCGACAAACGGCCAATAGACTGTGGACGATGATCGGCGGTAATCCATTGAAAACCGTTTTCGCCGCGTTCTACCAGCGGCGTCGGGATAAAGGGTGACAAACGCTCGTTCACACCCACCGCGCCACAACCGGGGCCACCGCCACCGTGTGGTGTGGAGAACGTCTTGTGCAAGTTCAGGTGAATGCAGTCGAATCCCATGTCGCCAGGTCTGGCCTTCCCCAGAATTGCGTTGAGATTCGCACCATCGTAGTACAGCAATCCACCGGCCTCATGCACACTTTTCGATATTTCCAGTATTCGTCTTTCAAAAACACCCAGAGTCGATGGATTGGTCAGCATGATGCCGGCCGTTTTTGGGCCCAGTGCGCTTTGCAGGGCATCAAAATCGACATCCCCGTTGGACAACGTGGGGATCTCGACGGCTTTGCAACCGCACATGGTGGCCGTAGCCGGATTGGTTCCATGAGCGGCATCCGGTACAAGAATTTCATCGCGTTCGGTATCGCCACGAGCATCGTGATAAGCACGGATCATCGCGACCCCTGCAAATTCTCCCTGTGCGCCCGCCATTGGGGCCAGTGTCACTTCGTGCAGACCGGTCACGGCCTTGAGTATCTCCTGTAATTCAAACAGGCACTCAAGAAAGCCCTGTCCATGCGATACGGGTGCCAACGGATGGCGCGCAAGAAACTCCGGCAACATCGCCAGTGTGTTGCAGGCGCGTGGGTTGTATTTCATCGTGCACGAGCCAAGTGGATAGAAGTGCGTATCGATGGAATAGTTCAGTTGCGACAAACGCGTATAGTGACGCAGCGCCTGCAGCTCAGTAACCTCAGGTAAATGTGGCGTGTTACGACGCCGGAAACGATCCGGGACCGATATTCCAGCCTCGCCCAGAGGCGCCTGTGCCACGGCGCGACGCCCGGGGCGGGAATGCTCAAAAATCAGCGGCTCGGTCATTGACTAGTCCAGCGCCTTGATCGCTGCGTCGTAGTCCGGCTCATCCGCGATTTCGCCGACCAGTTCAACATGACGCACGCCGTCGCTTTCATCCAATACCAATATCGCCCGTGCCGACAGTCCGGCCAACGGGCCGTCTTTCAGCTCCACACCGTAGTCGCCAGCAAAATTACTGCGAAAAGTGGAAAGTGTCTGCACGTTTTCCAACCCCTCGTTGCCACAAAACCGGGCTTGGGCAAACGGCAGGTCTGCCGACACCATCAGCATGACGCAGTCGCTGTGCTCACGCGCATAGTCGTTGAATTTCTTCGTCGACAGAGCGCACACGGGGGTATCGACACTCGGAAAAACACTGATCAGTTTTTTGCGGCCGCGCCATGCTTCCAGCGATACGTCTTCCAACTTGCTGTTGGTCAACGTAAACGACGGCGCCTGGTCGCCCGCACGAGGCATATCACCATTGGTATGACACGGATTGCCTTTTAAAGTAACAGTTGCCATTAGAGTCTCCCTTGTATTCAGGCAACACGCGCATCCGCCATTACGGCGCGAAACGCTGTTGCGCAAGTTTGTATATCAGATTCGGTCTTGGTCTCAGTGGCACATACGAGTAACGCGTGCCCCAATTCCGGGTAGCTGCCGTAAAGATCGTATCCTCCAAATATGCCGCGATGCGCCAGCGCCTCCAGCACCGGTGCCACCGGACGGTCCAGGCGTAACACAGCCTCATGAAAATTCGGCCCCGAAAAAACGGTTTCAATTGCGTCGATTTCGGTCAATGCGTCGACAAGCTGCCGAGTGCGCTCACAGGAGCTGAGTGCGACGCGTCGCAGCCCCTCAGCACCAAGCATGGACATGTGGATCGTTGCGGCCGTTACCAACAGACCCTGGTTCGTACAAATATTCGATGTCGCACGGGAACGGCGTATGTGCTGTTCGCGCGCCTGCAGCGTTAGTGTGAAACCGGGCTTGCCCTCCAGATCTACCGTACGGCCCACCAGACGTCCCGGCATCTGCCTCACAAAGTCCTGGCGACAGGTCAGGAATCCAAAATAGGGCCCACCTGCACTCAATGGGACACCGAGAGGCTGGCCGTCGCCACACACGATATCCGCGCCCCTGGCGCCCCAGTTTCCTGGCGCCTCCAACAAGGCCAGTGCAACCGGATTGACGACCGCAATCGCCAACGCATTGTTTGCATGGGCCCAGTCGGTTAATGCATCCACCTCTTCAATTACACCGAAAAAGTTCGGTTGCGGAATAATCAGGCCGGCAATGTCCTGGCCTTCGTAACGTTTTAGGGACTCGGGAATAATGTTGCCCAACTCGGTGCAACATGGCAGTTCTTCGATTTTCAGACCCTGGCCTTGCGTAATATTGGCCACGACTTGTCGATAACGCGGATTCAGCGTGCCGGCAATCAGCAAACGGCCGGATTTGGATTTGCGATTGGCACGAACTGCCATCAACGCAGCTTCTGCAACGGCGGATGCACCGTCGTATAACGAGGCATTGGAAACATCCATGCCCGTCAATTCGCACATCATCGTTTGGTATTCGTAGATCAACTGCAGCGTGCCCTGGCTGGCCTCCGCCTGATACGGCGTATAGGCACTGTAATATTCGCCCCGCGTCGTGATCTGCCAAACTGCCGCAGGTATGTGATGCTCATAGGCACCCGCACCGATGAAGTTAAGCGTCAAACCGTCGCGCTTGGCGCGCTCGTGCATGATGCGCGTGACTTCCATTTCGCTGACCATGGGCGGTATTGACGAGAGTGCATTGATACGTAATTCTGGCGGAATCTCGTCGAATAACTGCTCGATGTCATCCGCGCCGATAATCGCAAGCATGTCCCGGATTTCTTCATTCGTGTGTGGATTAAACGGCACTATTCGTCCTCAATGCTGGCAAGGTAGGCATCGGAATCAATCAGCTCTGCAAGAGTGTCATGGTTGACCTCTCCGAAACGCATGATCCAGCCATCGTCGTAGGGCTGTTCATTAATTAGCTCGGGTTGGTCAGCCAACGCGTCGTTGACTTCGACAATGACTCCTTCCACAGGGGCATAAACGTCCGATGCTGCCTTAACTGATTCAACAACCGCACACGCTTCGCCCGGACTCAGCTCGGAACCCACATCCGGAACCTCAACGTATACCAGCTCGCCCAACGAGCCCTGCGCATGGTGGGTAATACCGATTGTGACCGAGCCATCCTCCTCCAAACGAACCCATTCGTGAGACCTGGTGTATTTCAAGTCACCCGGTATGTCGCTCATGATCTTTCTCCACGTCGTTCAATATCAACTTTTATCTCGCCGTTGCGAACAAACGGCGGTTTTACCACCAGAACCGGCAACTGCCGTCCGCGTATATCAACGTCACAGCGATCGCCGATGGTTTTGGACACACGCGCCAGACCGATAGCGCGTTCCAGCGTCGGTGAAAAAGTGCCACTGGTTGTTTCACCGACAACGACCCCATCAACAAGTACTTTCTGGTGAGCACGCAGTACGCCGCGTCCCTCCAGCACCAGACCGACAAACTTATTCGCAACACCATCAGCTTTCTGCCGGCCGAGGGCACCGCGACCAATGAAATCGCGATCAGCTGGCTCCCAGGCAATTGTCCAACCCAGACCCGATTCGAGTGGCGAGGTATTTTCGTCCATGTCCTGACCGTAAAGATTCATACCCGCTTCCAGACGGAGCGTATCGCGTGCGCCGAGACCGCACGTCACGACACCGGCCCGCGCGAGTGAATCCCACAAATCCGGCGCCTGCTCACCCGGTAAAATAATTTCGAAGCCATCTTCGCCGGTATAACCCGTACGCGCAACGAAGTAGTCAGCTATAGCCACTGCATTGAAGGGCTTCAACGCAAGAACGTCGTCATGCCCTGCCGCAGGCAGACAGGTGGCTGCAAGCTCGCGCGCCCTGGGGCCCTGCACTGCTACCATCGCGAGATCGTCACGTTCATCGACGACGGCCTCGTAGCCTTTGGCATGTTTTTCGATCCAAGCCAGATCTTTTTCGCGCGTTGCCGCATTAACCACGATGCGAAAATGCGTGTCATCGCGAAAATAAACTATCAGGTCGTCAATGACACAACCCTCGTCATTGAGCATGCAGGTGTAAAGCGCCTTGCCTGCGGTCTTCAACTTGGCAACATCATTGGCCAGCAGGTGACGCAGAAAATCACGCACCCGTATGCCACTAAGATCCACAACCGTCATGTGTGACACGTCAAACATCCCGGCCACACGTCGCACGGCATGGTGTTCGTCAATCTGGGAACCGTAATGGACAGGCATGTCCCAGCCGGCGAAATCGACGAGACGTGCGCCTGCCGCTTTGTGTTGTTCGTACAGGGGCGTACGCATCATGTTTACTCCGTCACAAACAAAAAAGGACGACTGGGCTCGTTGACCCATTGTCGCCCCTCTGTCCTGAGACCTGAGAGATCGGCGTCGTAACGCCTTGCCCCTTCGGTGGGCCACTCGGCTGCAGCCACTCTCCAGAGCCGATCGAAAGATATGCTCCCTTTTGCCTGAGCGTTTCCGGGCGGGTTGCGCCTTCGGCGACCCGGACGCAGCCGGGCTCTCTCGCATATGCCTTGATGATCGGAACGGGCATAATAGCACCTCATCGCCCTCCCCCCGCGAGGGAAGGGTGGGGTGGCAGCCCGCAACATCGGCCGCCGAGCTATTCTTTATATGCTCCTGCCCCTCCCGAGGGCCGGTTGTGTTGGGGACGACTCCCGCACGATGCAAAAAAGAGACGCAAAAGATGACTGATCTGGTCAAAAAGCACTGTAAACCCTGTGAGGGCGGCGTCGAGCCCCTCGGCGCTGACGAAGCGACAAAGCTGCTGGGCAGCCTGGCCGACGGCTGGGAAATCGATCATTCTGGCAAAGAGATCCGCAAGGACTTTGAATTCAACGGCTTCTACAAAACGATGGCGTTTGTGAATGCCGTGGCCTGGATCGCCAACAGCGAAGGACATCATCCCGATATGGAAGTGGGCTACCGTCACTGCCTCGTGCGCTACACCACTCACGCGATCGGCGGTCTGTCAGAAAACGATTTTATTTGCGCCGCTCACATCGATGCCCTCTAGAATTTGCACCTCCCAAAAGCGGACCACGAGAAAGGTCACACTGCGCGGCGAGTTCCCCTACCACGATTTCCATGGCGAACCCGAACCAACCACAACGACCGAAGGACCTTGCAGAATTTATCCCCCCTCCCCACCGGGGAGGGGGACAGGGGGAGGGGCGACGCCGGCACGATCCTTTAACGTCCCATGGCACGCCGAATAACGGCCTGCTTGAGCGGTGTCATGCGATTGAATAAAGACATACCAACCTGGCGGGCACGACCGATCAGTGGTGCCTGCTGGCGGAACAAGCGGTTCAACACATCAAATGAGCCCATCATCAACAGGTTTTCGCTTTTGCGCTGACGTTCATAGCGTCTCAGCACCGTTAAGTCGCCCATGACCTCCACACCGTTGTCGGCGACGACCTGGCTCAGCGTCGAGGCATCCGCAAATCCGAGGTTGACACCCTGCCCTGCCAGCGGATGCACAGCGTGTGCTGCGTCGCCAAGCAAGACCACCCGGGGTTGTACGTAGGACTGTGCATGCTGCAGTTGCAACGGAAACGCCGCGCGCCGGTCGCTGTCGACCACACGACCAAGTACTCGATCCGTGGCCAGCTCGACCTGCAGGTTGAATTGCGCCAATTCCATTTCCAGTAAGGCGTCGGCGTGCTCCGGTGTGGTGGACCAGACAATAGAACAACGCCCGTCATAAAGCGGTAACAAGGCGATCGGTCCATCGGGCAGGAATCGTTGATAGGCCGTATCGCGATGCGGCTCGCCGGTAGCGACATGGGTCACGACCGCCTTTTGTTCGTAGGACCAGCCCGTCGTATCAATTCCCGCCATCTCTCTTGTTTTTGAACGCGCACCGTCGGCGCCTACAACCAGGCGAGCGGCCAAACGCCGGCCATCATCGAGACGCACCTCAATGTTGTTATCTCCGTTGACAATACCCTGTGCACTGGCGGGCGCGAAGACCGCCACCGAATTGAGGTCGTCCAGGCAACGGTGCAGCGCGGCGAGAATACGCCGATTCTCGATAATAAATCCCAGGTCCGCTTCGCCGATTTCAGCGCTGTCGAAATGCACGGCCTGTGCGGATTCCGGCGGCACCCCGGCATCCCAGACCCGCATTTCCCGAAAAGGCGCGATCGTTTCGTTATCGATTTCTTGCCACGCACCCAGTTCATTCAATAACGACTGTGAAGCATGGGAGATCGCTGAAACGCGCAGATCGATCGCATCGTCATCCAAATTGTACTGTGGCATGCGTGCTTCGATGAGCGCCACCCGCATGCCCTGCTTGCCAAACAGTGCGGCAGTGGCAGAACCGACCATGCCCCCGCCGATAACGATGGCATCGTAATCATTCATAGCTGTCTTTCATCGCAATGGAACACCACGCGCAAGGCGCGGCAGACGCCCACTGACTCCCATCGATTGCCGCGCCAGTATCGACCGCGGCGCCGCCAGCAAGTCCAGCGCAATCAGACCAGCGCCACGCGCCAAACGCAGCGGTGGCAGATCGCTGGTGAACAGCCGGACCAGTCCGTCGGTAAAACTGATCACACGTCGATGATCCTCTTTGCGCCACTGCCCATAGCACCCTAGCGTTGACGCGCTCCCGGGATCTGTCGCGTCAGCGATGACGTCCGCCAATGTGGCTACATCACGCAGACCAAGATTGAAGCCCTGCCCCGCCACCGGATGCAAACCATGCGCCGCATTACCGATCAGCACATTGCGCTGACCCGTGATCTGTGTCGCTTGTACCAGCGACAACGGATAACTGTGGCGACTCCCAACTTTCTGAAAACGGCCAAGACGATGTCCAAATTCATTCTGTAAGGCGGCCAGAAAGCTCTTGTCGTCCATATTGCCGACTTCCGCCGCGCGTTGCGGCGACAGGGTCCAGACGACCGAACAACGACCATTGCTTAGCGGTAGTAACGCCAGCGGTCCGGTAGCGGTGAATCGCTCGTAGGCGACGTGCTCATGAAAACGCTCCGGCGTGATATTGGTAATCAAAGCAGTCTGCATGTAGTCGGTGACAGTCGAATCGGCACCGAGCATGTCGCGTGTTGCCGATCGTGCACCATCGGCCACAACCAGCAATCGGGCCCGACACCGGCTGACGGTCCCGTCCTCATGCCGCGCTGTAACGTCTGCGTGCTCCGCGACGGTCGTAACACTTTCCACGCTTGCCGGGCACAGCACGTCGGTGCGCGCCTGCTCCATCGCGCGCCACAGGACCTTGCCGAGAGCGCGGTTTTCCACCACGTAGCCCAAGGCTGGCACATTCTGTTCGCGATGACTCAGGCGCGTCACGCCAAATTGCCCGCGATCGGATACATGAATGTCGTGTATCGCTGTAGCCGCCGGTTCCAACTCCTCCCACAGGCCCAGGGTCTCGAGTATCCGCCGACTGCCCCACGACAAAGCGGTTGCACGGTCGTCATAACTGGGCTGACCAGGATCACGCGGCGGTGATGCTTCGACTACAGTGACCGAATACGACAACGGTCCCAACGCGGCAGCCAGGCTCGCCCCCACCATGCCGCCGCCAACTATGAGTATATCCGTCGTCATCGCCGACGCGGCACCTTCTGGTTTTCGGATGCGAGCGCCGCAACTTCATCCGGATCGGATGGTAGGCCCGCACTTAGTACATCCGGACCTTTTTTAGTAATCAGAACGTCATCTTCGATACGGACTCCGATTCCCTGCCACTTCTTTGCCACACCGCGTGTACCTGGCGCGATATAGATGCCCGGCTCCACCGTCATCACCATGCCCGGCTCCAGGACACGCCACTGCTCGTCGACTTTGTAATCACCGACATCGTGCACATCCATGCCGATCCAGTGACCGGTGCGATGGAAAAAGAATTTCTTGTACGCCTCTTCCTTTATCAGCTTGCCCGGTGTGCCCTTTAGCAAGCCGACCTTGATCAAGCCCTTGGTAATCGTGCGCACTGCCGCTTCGTGTGGGTCGTTCCAGTGATTGCCCACCTGGGCCTGCTCTATTGCGGCAGTTTGAGCGTCGAGAACAATCTCGTAAATTTCCCGCTGCCGTGGGCTATATGTGCCATTGACCGGCCAGGTTCGCGTGATATCTGATGCGTAGTAATCGTATTCACATCCTGCGTCGACCAGCAACAAATCGCCGTCGACAAGTTTTGCGTTGTTGGCACGGTAATGAAGGACGCAAGCGTTGGCACCAGCTCCCACAATTGCCGGATAGGAGGGCTCGGCGCCCTGGCGACGAAATTCGTGCAAATACTCAGCTTCGATGGAGTATTCGTAAAGACCCGGCCGTGTTACACGCATGGCTCGGCGGTGCGCAGCAGCGGCAATTTTTGCCGCCTTACGCATCGCCGCTATCTCAGCGCGACTCTTGAACAGTCGCATGTCGTGCAGCAAGTGCTCTAATGCAATGAGTTCTTCCGGAGCGTGCGCCCCACGCTGCCCACCGGAACGCAAGCGATTGATCCAGCCGATCAGTTGCTGGTCGAATTCCGAATGTGCACCCATGGTGTAATAAACACGCTCACATTTCTCAAGGAGGCCGGGCAGGATGTCATCTATGTCAGAGATGGGATAAGCATCATCGGCACCAAAGCGTTCAACAGCGCCCTCCGGTCCAGCCAGATCTCCATCCCAGGCTTCCTTGTGCGGGTCTCGCTCGCGACAAAACAGGATGTATCCGGAGTCCTGATCCGGCATCAGCACAGCAACGGCGTCTGCCTCCTCGAAGCCCGTCAGATAATAGAAATCGCTGTCCTGCCGATAGGGATGTTCCACATCGCGGTTGCGAATTCGCAACGGCGCGGCCGGCAATATCGCCATGGAATCGGCGCCCATCATGCCCATCAGTTGTTTGCGCCGCCTGATGAATTCCCTGCTGTTCATTCCGGTGTCTTAACTTGTCTCGCCAAGAGTTCCTCGTATACCAGTTGCGCGCCTACACGCACATATTCGCAAACCTCAACATAGTTTTTTTCGTCTTCCTCCGACGCGTCACCAGCATGTTCCGCCTCGGCCAACTTGGCAAAATCGCTGACAACTTCTGCAACGTCACCCGGCAAAGCCTGCCCGGTTTTGATACCCCCTAACGTTAGACCATAAATAAAACCCTGGCACCAGTGTGCCAGCGCTTCAGTACGTTCAGACAATTCGACCTCATCGATCGGCAACAATAGCTCGAATTCCATTTCCTCTCCGGCCAGGTCCTCCAACACACCCACGCGCAACGTTTCAACGGTTTCGCGGCACTGATCGAGGCTGTCACCCCCACCGGTAATTTGCGCCATCCAGTCCCCGGGGAGCGGGCCTGCGCAGGCCAACCCGGCCAGGGTCGCATGGCATTCTGCCGCCTCAGTCTGGCAACCGGCGCTCGCAAGCGACTGACTCAGTTCATTGAATGTAATAGCAGACACGGTCTGAATTAGGGATTTGCGGGTTGGATTTGGGCTGAAATGCTAACACCAGGCTCAGATCGGACATAATACCGATGTTGACCCTCACACAAGCCCAACTCTATATTAGTGCCACTATGCCTGAACAATCCGCCAGAAAAGAACTCGAAGCCGATCTGAAGCGGCTGGAAAAAACGCTGTCAGAACTATTGCTGACCTATAACCACATGCGGGAAGAAAATCGCTCGTTGCGGCAACGGCAGGACAACCTGATCGCCGAACGCGCCAATCTGCTGCAGAAAAATGAGCAGGTGCGCTCACGTGTCGAAGCGATGGTCGGTCGCCTAAAAGCAATGGAGCACGGCGCATGAGCGACGGCGTCTCACGGATTAGTGTACGAATACTGGAAAAGGAATATCAGGTCGCCTGTCCCGCCAGCGAACGCGATGACCTGCTGCGCTCAGCTGAAATGCTCAATCGCAAGATGCGCGAGATTCGCGACAGCGGGAAAGTGATCGGCCTGGATCGCATCGCCGTGATGGCAGCGCTCAATATCACCAATGACCTGCTGCAGTCTGAAAGCAGTGATGACAAGATTGACAGCACCCTGGGTGGGCGGGTCCGGGATTTGTGCGATTTGGTTGAATCCACCGTCTCGGCAGGCAGCCAGCAGCTAGAACTCTGAGCGCGAAATCTCCTGTTTTTGTGATGCAGGTCGCATTGCTGTCCCCGGCCACAGACCATACACTATGAGTGGCGCCAGCTGCGGTGTTCGAGGCGGGCCGGGAATCCTCTCGACCCTAAATACTAACCTCGGGGCCCATCCTGTCGATGCCGTTGTGCAGGTCCGGATAACCGGGAAGCCTGAGGCATCACGGTAGACCCCACTTATTGCTCTGGCTCGAGAGCAATGGCTCAAGACGGCATTGCGGCGGCGCCTTCTTTTTATGTTCATCAGTATCCCTCTCCTTGACCATGTCGGCTGAGCATCGCAAAGACATCCGCGTTCGCATGCGTCGTGCGCGACGCGAGATCGATGGGCAACAACGTACCAGCGCGGCGGCGGACCTGTGCGCCAGACTGACCGCATCCGAATTCTACGAATCAGCGCAACATATCGCGGCTTACATGCCAAACGATGGTGAAATCGACACCTGGCCAATAATCCGTCACGCGTGGGGTAGTGGAAAGACTATCTACCTGCCGGTTTTGCAACCGGAAACCAGACTTGGATTTGTTGCAATTTCAGAAAACACTGTGCTGCAGGAAAACCGTTTTGGCATCCCCGAGCCGCCACATGCTGCCGCGGATCTGTTTCAACCATCGCAGTTGGATCTGGTTTTGCTACCGGTCGTTGCCTTTGACGCCCAGCTTTTCCGGCTCGGAATGGGCAGCGGCTACTATGACAGGACATTCAGCTTCATCAGGGACCATGCGAATACGCAATCACAACTCATCGGGGTCGGTTACGACTTTCAACGAGTCAAAACGTTGTTCCCCGAACCGTGGGATGTCCCCGCCCGACGCATAGTCACGGACAAAGCAACCTACAAGAGCAACGAGGTGTCATGATATGAAGTACTGGCTACTAAAATCCGAACCAGGTAGCTATAGCATCGACGATCTGGCCGCCGAAAAAAAGAAGAGAACTTCTTGGGATGGTGTAAGAAATTACCAGGCACGCAATCTAATGCGAGAAATGAAGAATGGCGACTTGTGTTTTTTCTATCACTCGAGTTGTCCCAAACCGGGAATCGTAGGAATAGTAAAAGTGGTACGACAAGCCTACCCAGACCACACTGCTTTCGATCCTGACGATCATCACTACGATCCGAAGAGCGATCCGGAGGATCCACGTTGGTTCATGGTCGATGTCCGTATTGTGCGCAAACTTGCGCGAATCATCAGTTTGCGCGAGTTGCGCGAACACGGCACTGGAGCGCTATCGGAGATGGTATTGCTAAGACGTGGTAACCGTCTCTCTGTGACGCCGGTCACGAAAAAACAATGGAACTGCATCACGTCACTGGAGTGAGTTGCGTCCGTCATACACTATTATTTTAAGCTATTAGGCACGCAGTCCTACGATTCCACGTATTTGGCGAACGGTTCGAGCCGTCGCTACGGCAGCTTCGACGAAACGGAAAGATAGCCAGAACACCCCATGATCCGCGTGACATCGAAATTAACATTCGGTGGAATAAGTTGCTGGATTTATTCCGTTTGTTGTATATATCGCCCCGTACATTCCCGACATTGGAGAACTGTATGGCTACCAAGAAACGAAAGACGCGCAGGAAGACGACCAAGCGTCGTAAGACCGCGAAGAAGCGGAAGACTACGAAGCGGCGTAAGACTACGAAGAAACGTAAGACTACGAAGCGTCGTAAGACCGCGAAGAAACGTAAGACGAAGAAGCGTAAGACGAAGAAACGTAAGACGAAGAAACGTAAGACGAAGAAACGTAAGACGAAGAAACGTAAGACGAAGAAACGTAAGACGAAGAAACGTAAGACGAAGAAGCGTAAGACGAA
>Ga0224508_10002364_pt1 | contig 16031 bp, 14 predicted proteins | sample SF_Jan12_sed_USG_4_FD_170157 | JGI IMG/M metagenome (GOLD analysis project Ga0224508, IMG submission 170157) | Sediment microbial communities from San Francisco Bay, California, United States - SF_Jan12_sed_USGS_21 | ecosystem: Environmental > Aquatic > Marine > Sediment | place: USA... | reverse complement strand
GGCGTGCGAGCTGTAGTTCATCGTTACGCAGATAATCTTCGCACTGTCGCCCGCGGGCGGGTGAAACGTGATCTCGTCCGTATCGAGAATCACCGAGCCGTCGTCTCTCGATTTGCCGCCGGCCCGGTCGAATGTTTCAGCGGCCAATTGCATTGCCCTGTCGCCGCCTTTGAGCAGCTTGTCGACCGAGTCGAACCAGTCGGGGGCCGCCGCGTCGAAATACACTTCGTACGCGCGAACCAGGTCGATCACGTTGTTGCCATCAAGATGGGCGCCAAGTTTTTGCTGCGAGCTATGGCTCGTTGTGAACGTCAGTAATTTCAAGATAAACCCCGTTTATTTACTTAATAGTGCATTAAATCGACTTGAGAAAATCTTCCATGTAGGTATTGACCGCCGTGGGATTTTCGAGGCTGGCGACATGGCCGGCGTCCTGAATCACGTGATGAACCGAGTTCTTTATGCCCTTGTTGAGATTGTGCGGCGATTCCTTGGGGATAAAGATGTCATGGCTGCCTGAAAGGATCAGCGCCGGCACGTCGATTGTCGCCAGCGTATCGGTGTCGTCTTCCTTGACCGCCATCGCCTCGAGAGTGGCCGCGTTGGCCTCCGCGCTGACCGTGTAATTCATCATCTTGATCCAGTCCACGACCCACGGCCGCTCCTCGGCTATCTTCGGGGCGACGCGTTTGGGGCCGCCGGTTTCGATGAAGTTGGCGAGTCCGTTATTGTGAATATTTTCAATCTGTGCCCTGCGACGCTGCTTGATCTCCTCGCTATCCGCCTCAGCTTTGGAGCAGCACATCACGAGCCCCGAAATCAGGTCCGGTCGATGCGCCCACATGCGCAGCGCGATGTATCCGCCGATCGAAATGCCGACGACGACAGTCTTCTTGACATCGATCTGCTCGAGAAACTCACAATACGACTGGCCGATTTGATCGACCGTGTGCGATTCCGGGTGGAACGACGAGTCGCCATGCCCGGGCATGTCGGGCGCAATCACGCGGTAACCCAACTCGAGGAAATGAGTTAATTGCGGGTACCAGAGATTCTTGTTATGCCCGAAACTGTGCAGGAATAATATGGGTGTACCGTCGCCACTGTCGTGGTAGGAGATCGTTTTACCGCCGGAAAAGGTCAATTCAGCCAAGGTGTTATCCTGTTGTAATTATTTCAATTGAATTGAAAATTATGAGGTTTAATAACTCAAAGTATCAGACCAGCGGGGCAACATAAACCATGAATGAACAACAACGCCTGATAAATGATCTGGTGATTGCCAATCGCATTCTCGCGCACGAGGAAGTCTGCGATGCCTATGGCCATGTAAGCATACGCAATCCGAAGAATCCCAATACGTTTTTCATGGCCCGTTCGCTCGCTCCCGAGCTCGTGACCCCCGACGATATCGTCGAACTCGACCTCGAGGGCAACCCTGTCAAGGACGAGACTCGCCATCTGTATCTCGAACGTTATATTCACGGCGGCATACTCGAGGCTCGCCCCGACGTCATGTCCGTGGTGCACGCACACGCCGAAGACATACTGCCGTTCGGCATCGCCGACGGCACGCCGCTGCGCCCGGTCATCCATGCCGGCAGCTTTATCGGTGCACATATTCCCGTCTGGGATATAGCCGATCGTTTCGGCGACACCAATATGCTCGTGGCCAATGTGGAGCAGGGGCGTGATCTCGCGAAGACGCTCGCAGACAATAACGTTGCCCTGATGCGCGGCCACGGTTTCGCGGCGGCGGCACGCTCGCTGATCGAGGTCGTGCGCATGTCCGTGTACCTGCCGCGGAACGCGCGCGCGTTGTCGGCCGCATTGCGGCTGGGCGGCGAGATCAAGTCACTGTCGCAGGGCGAGATCGATGCACGTAATAAAGGCTATAAGCCGTATTCACCCGAAACGTGGCGCGCCTGGGAGTACTGGGGGACGAAATGCGGCTGTGCGCACATGTTGAGCAAACCCGATACCGACTAGAGACACGGCGCCTTAACAGAGCCCCTCGAATGCGTGGACGCGATTGATTGACGCATAAGGGCCGGTCGGTTGCGCGGCCGCGTCGAAACTGGGTTCTGCGTCGCCTGCCACGGCAACGCGCTCCATGTGGCGGGTGTGCGGGTAGTAATCGTTAACGGCATAGTGCTGGCAGGAGCGATTGTCCCATATCGCCACGGTGCCAGGCTGCCATTGCAGCCGAAACTGGTACTCGGGAACGCTAGTTTGCGCGTAAAGGATCTCCAGCAGGTTGCGGCTTTCATCGTCGGCAAGGCCGACGATGCGCAGCGTAAACTGCCGGTTGACAAACAGCACGCGTCGCTTCGTTTCGGGATGCGTAATTACGACGGGGTGCGTTGGATTGGGGAACGCGTCTTCCATCTGCTGCAGTCGCAGCGGGTCGCCCTTGTACAGGATGCGGAAATTCTTGAAGTCATGGACAGCGCCGAGGCCCGTCACGAATTCACGTAGCGCATCGCTCAACCCGTCGTAGGCAGCACACATATCCGCCCACACAGTGTCACCGCCGTAAGCAGGCATCTCGACACAGCGCAGAATCGTGAACTTGGTCGGCTTAGTGCGAAACGTCAGGTCGGCGTGCCAGACGTCGGTGGACAAGACCGGATTATCCTTGTCGACGTGGACGATCTGCAGTTCCGGTTTTCCCTCCCCTTGGGGGCGAAAAGGATTGGTCTCCAGCGGGCCGAACTGTTCGCCTAAGGCGATCTGTTGCTCGACGGTCATCTGCTGGTCGCGAAAGAAGATGACCTTGTGTTCCAGCAGCGCACCGTACACCGCAGCGAAGTCGGCTTGTGGCAGCGGACGCGACAGGTCGAGGCCGCGGATTTCAGCGCCGATGGTCGGCTGGCAGCGAACGATCTCCAATTATTCGATACGCCCGTGGATCGGTACGAAGAGGTCGTCGACCGGCACTTCTTTTTCGATGAAATGCTGCTGCCGCATGTATTTGACGAAGGCCTCCAGTGTCGGCCGGTTTTCATCCACACCATAGGCCCAGAGTTCGTCACCGAAGATCTCGTCGATTTCGTGCAAATCGTCGAACAGCCACGGCAGCATGTAGCGCTGCGCGGCCGAAAAATACATCTTGTCGAGCGCCCACTTCCTGGCTTCGAGGAACGCCTTGAACAGGCTCGTCGCAATCCAGCGATTCTGCTCGTAAATTTCGCGCTGGATAGCGACCGTGTGCATGATCGGATGGATCTTGTGTTCACGGTAGTAACGCTTCTCCTCGTTGCGCGAGTCAGGAAACAATCGCCCCACCTTGTCAGGATCCGTGCGTACAGAATCGGGCAACCGCGAGCCGATGAGCGCATCGATCTCGCCGTCCCTGAGCATGTCGGACAGCGATTTGTCGGAAGTGTTCTGCACGATATCCACGGGCTTAAGCAGCTTGGGCGGCGCCGGCGGCTTGCCGTGCGTGCCCGCTTTTTCAACGGCGCCCTGCACCCACTGCACACCTGACAGGTCCACGCCGTAGACATTCTCGAGGTCGCCGCGGATCCAGATTGCCGCCGTTATGGTGTACAGCGGCACACCGATGCGCTTGCCCGCGAGATCCTTGGGTTCGTTGATCCCCGAGTGCTTGTTGATACAAATGAATCCATGGCGGAACGCCTTGGACGGGAACACCGGAATTGCGACGAACGGGCTGTTGCCTTTGGCTGTCATGCCGACGTGCTCCGCCAGCGACAGTTCGGACATATCGAACGCGTGGTCACCGACCATCCTGTCGAAGATCTCTCGCGGCGCCTGGATCTCGAGGTAATTGATATCGATGCCTTCGACATCGATCCGGTTGTAATTGATTGCCTCCATCCTGTCATAGGGGCCGCAGGCAAACGTCAGTTTGAGATTCGACATCGGTGGGTTCCGTTGTTGTTGTTCTGAGGTGCGCATAATTCTAGCGCATTCTGCCGCCGCCGGCGGAGGCAACTTGTGGCATCATCACATTCTTTTGTAATTGATGATCGATATGCGTGTCGCGATCCTCGACGACTTCCAACAAGCCTGGGATTGCACCGCCGGTGTAAAACGCATGCGCGAGCGTGTCGAGGTCACCATATTCACCGAGCGCTTCGGTGATGCTACTGCACTGCAAGGTTTCGACGTGCTCGTTGCAAACCGCGAGCGCACGGCTTTCGATCGGCAGCTGCTCGAAGCGCTCGGCGATGTAAAGCTGATTGTCCAGACCGGCAAGCATAATCCGCATATCGATTTCGATGCGGCTCGCGACTGCGGGATTGAAATCAGAACGGCGTCCGGCGGCTATTCGATCGGGGCAGCGGAACTTTCGATCGCTCTCGCCCTTGCGGTGACGCGCAGGATACCGATGCTCGATGCGGCAGTGCGTCGCGGCGAGTGGTTGCCGCCGTCGACGCCTGTTATGCATGGCAAGACGTTCGGCGTGATCGGTCTCGGCCGCGTCGGCAGCCATGTGGCGCGAATCGCGCAAAGCTTCGGTATGCAGGTGATCGCGTGGAGCCGCAGTTTGACCGACGAAAAGGCAGCCGAAGCCGGCGTCGCGAAACGCGAGCTCGACGATGTCTTCGAGAACGCTGACGTCGTATCCATTCATATCTCGCTCAATGACGAGACGCGCCGGCTGATTGACACGCGCCGGCTGGCGCTCATGAAGCCCACGGCCTGTCTGATCAATACCGCCCGAGGCCCGATTGTCGACGAGAGCGCTTTGCTCGCAGCCCTCAATGAGAATCGCATCGCCGGTGCGGGACTCGACGTCTTCGCGACCGAACCGCTGCCGGCCGATCATCCTCTGACCAGATGCCCAAGCGTCGTACTGACGCCCCATATCGGCTTTCCGACCGATCATGGCTACGAACAGTTCTCGACCGCGGCCTGTGACGCATTGTTCGCCTACCTGGATAGCCATGTCGTATGAAACATTCGATATCGGCGGCAGGCCACGGTAAATTAGGCTGCGGTTCACTGATATTCGCACTCAGTACAGAAAGCAGAACAATACGACCGGAGGCTAGACGATGCGTGGAACAATAATTCGAGTCTTTACAGTGATTGCCGTGGCGTTGGGCGTTGCCACCGCGGCTATCGCCGATACCAGCCCCGAGGATGCGGCCAAGTACCGGCAGTCGCTAATGAAAGCCCTGAGTGGCCACAACGGGATGCTGTCGTTGACTGTCCGCGGCAAGGCAGGCAGTCCGGATAATGTGGCCAGCCACGCCGACGCGTTGGCTACTCTCTCGGCCGAAGTAGCAGCCGCTTTCGAAGGTGGCGGAACCTTCGAGGATTCGGAAGCACTGGCGGCGATCTGGGATGAGCCCGAGGCGTTTGCCAAAGCAGTGGCGAATTTCGACGCGGCGGTCGCGGCGCTCGGCGATGTAGCCGATGGTGGCGATATGCAGGCTATTGATGCGGCACAACGCGAGATCGGTAAGGCCTGCAAGGGGTGTCACGAGGACTTTCGTCAAAAGGATGACTGAGTCGCGCCATGCGTTCGTGCCTGGTCGCTATTGCGACCGCCGTCCTGTTGGCGGGCGGCAATGCGTTGGCGCAGGACACCGTATTATCGCGGGGTGAATACCTGGTCCACGCGGGTGGCTGCATCGACTGCCACACGGAGGATCGTGACGGCGCTATACCGCTGTCTGGCGGTCGCAGCCTCGAGTCGCCGTTCGGCACTTTCTATTCGCCCAATATCACACCCGACGTGGCCACCGGCATCGGGGCGTGGTCGGAAGAAGACTTCGTGCGTGCTTTCTGGGAGGGGGTCGATCCCGAGGGTGATCACTACTACCCGGCGTTTCCGTATACCTCTTACACGGGCGTGACGCGGGCCGACCTGCTGGCAATCAAGACCTACCTGTTCAGCCTCGAGCCGGTTGCAAAGACCGCTCCGCTGCATGATCTGGCATGGTACGTAACTTCACGGATCGCGGCCGGCGCCTGGAAGCTGGTGTATTTCAAGCCCGCAAGGTTCGTCGCCGCCGGGGACCAATCGGAGCGCTGGAACCGGGGCGCTTACCTGGTGCGACACCTCGGCCACTGCGGCGAGTGCCACACACCGCGCGGCATCCTGGGGGCTACGGACGAAGATCGCGAGCTGGCCGGCAATTCGAACACGCCCGACGGTGAAGTGATTCCGAACATCACGCCGCATCGCGATGATGGTATCGGCAAATGGTCCGCCGACGATATCGAGTATTTTCTCGACACGGGCATGCTCCCCGATGGCGACTACGTGGGCAGCACTATGAGCATGGTCATCGACAACAGTACGAGCCGATTGACCAGGGAAGACCGGCTAGCGATTGCCACGTACCTCAAATCGCTGCCGGCACAGCCGACTGGTGACTAGCGCGTCGCAACGCTCCTTTCTCTTTTCGCGTCCGCTGCGGTATTCTGCGTGGCAGCAACGGAGAGCTCACTCACCCTCGTTCACCAGGGGAAAATAAAATGAAAATTGAAACGCTCGCAGTACACGCCGGATACGAACCCGACCCGACCACCAAGGCAGTAGCCGTTCCTATCTATCAGACGACCGCTTACGCGTTCGACGATACCCAGCACGGTGCAGATCTTTTCGACCTAAAGGTCGAGGGCAATATCTATTCGCGCATCATGAATCCGACCACCGCCGTACTGGAAGAACGCATCGCGGCGATGGAGGGCGGCCTCGCGGCCCTCGGCTTGGCGTCGGGCCAGGCGGCGACGACGTATTCGCTGCTGACCATTGCCGAGGCCGGTGATAATTTCATCACGACGGCATCGCTCTATGGCGGCACCTACAATCTTTTCGCACACACGTTTCCGCAAATCGGAATCGAGGCGCGGTTCGCTGCAGCCGATGATATCGACGGTATGGCGGCGCTCATCGACGACAGGACCAAAGCGATCTACTGCGAGTCGCTCGGCAATCCGGCGGGTAATATCGTCGACCTGGAGCCACTCGCCGACATGGCGCACGCGCATGGTGTGCCCGTCATCGTCGACAACACGGTGCCCAGCCCATACCTGAACAATCCCTTCAAATGGGGTTGCGACATCATCGTGCACTCACTGACGAAATACCTCGGTGGGCACGGCACGATCATCGGCGGTGCGCTGGTCGATTCCGGCACCTTCGACTGGGTGGCAAACAAGGAGCGCTTTCGGCGCCTGAACGAGCCTGATGTGTCCTACCACGGTGTCGTTTACACCGAAGCCCTGGGCGAGGCCGCGTATATCGGTCGGGCGCGGGTCGTGCCGCTACGCAATATGGGCTCGGCGATCTCCGCCATGACGAGTTTCCTGGCACTGCAGGGCATCGAGACGCTGCCGCTGCGCATGGACCGGATGTGTGACAACGCGCTCGCGGTCGCGGAGCATCTGCAGGGCCACAAGCAGGTCGAGTGGGTGCGCTTCGCGGGCCTGGCGGACAGTCCCTACAAAGCGCTGGCGGACAAGTACATGGGCGGTCGTGCCTCCGCGATTCTGAGCTTTGGCATCAAGGGCGGCATGGAAGCGGGTACCCGTTTTATTGATGCGCTCGGACTGATAACGCGGCTGGTCAACATCGGCGACGCCAAGTCACTTGCGTGCCATCCGGCCTCGACCACGCATCGCCAGCTGTCGCCCGAGGAGCAGCAGGCGTCGGGTGTCAGCGACGACCTGGTGAGGCTGTCCATCGGTATCGAACACATTGATGACATTCTCGAGGATGTCGACCAGGCACTCGCGGCTGCCGAGTAACGGTTGTGGCTTCGCTACGCCCCAACAAGGTCGACATTTGAGCCAGTCCAAGGTCACTGATGTTTGATACCGCCGAACTCGGGCAAAGCGTCACTAACGCCGATTTCAAGAAGCGGGAAGAGGAGCTGCGTGCGTGGCTGCTCGAGCTGCAGTACCGTGCGCTGGAGCTGGCGAGCTTTCCGGTGCTGATCGACTTTGCGGGCGTGGACGGCGCGGGCAAAGGCACGACCGTCAACATGTTGAACAAGTGGATGGACCCGCGCTGGCTGCGCACGATTGGTTATCGTGCGCCGTCCGAGGAGGCGCGCGCACGGCCGCGATTCTGGCGTTACTGGCGGGACATGCCGCCGAAAGGGCAGATCGGACTGTACCTGAGCGGGCGCTATTCGCGGCCTCTGCTGAAGCACGTATACGGCCATCTCGATGAGGGTGAATTCGACGACCGGCTCGGCGAGATCATTCGTTTCGAAAATGCGCTCGCCGACGACGGCGCGCTGATTCTGAAGTTCTGGATGCACATGAGCCAGTCGCAGCAAAAGCTCCGTCTCGATTCACTGACGGCCGATGCCTTGCTCAGCTATAAAGTCTCCGAGGAGGATTGGCGCAACCACGAACATTACGCAGATTTCATTGCGGCAGCGGAGAAGATCATCACGCGCACGAACCGCGCCGGCGCATCGTGGAATATTGTTGAAGGCGTCGATCCGAATTATCGTCACCTGCGGGTCGGCGAGATCATTGCGGCCGAACTATCGCGGCATCTGGATTACCATGAAAGTCATGTAGCCGCCAAGCGCGTCATCGAAGCCCAGCAGGCGAAATCACCGCCGGCGCAAACACATCACGCAACAACAGTGTTTGACTCGCTCAATCTGTCGGTGAAGAGCAAAAAACGCGATTACAAAAAGAACTTGAAAATGCGCCAGGCACAACTCGGTGAATTGGGTCGCAAAGCTTACGAGCAGGGCATATCGACGGTGCTCGTCTTCGAAGGTCCGGATGCGAGTGGCAAGGGTGGGGCCATCCGGCGCACGGTGTGGAGTCTCGATGCGCGCACCTATCGTGTCCATCAGTTTGCCGCACCGACGGATGAGGAACGAGCGCATCACTATCTGTGGCGATTCTGGCGCAAGCTGCCGCGGGCCGGGCACGTTACGATTTTCGATCGCAGCTGGTATGGCAGGGTGCTGGTCGAGCGTGCGGAGGGTTTTGCGACCGAGGCCGAGTGGCGACGCGCGTATAACGAGATCAACGACTTCGAGCAGCAGATCGTCGCGCGCGGCGTGCTGCTGTTGAAGTTCTGGTTACATATCAGCAAAGACGAGCAGCTCGAGCGTTTTAATCAACGTGCGGAGTCTCCCTACAAGCACTGGAAACTCACGGATGAAGACTGGCGCAATCGTGAGCAGTGGGACACCTACGAGTTGCTTGGCCACGATGTCGTGCAGTACACGAGCACGCAGGCGGCGCCCTGGGTGCTCGTCGAAGGCAATGATAAACACTTCGCGCGTCTCAAAGTGTTGAATACGCTCTGCGAGCATCTCGAAACGCGCGTGGAGTAGCCGGCGCCCGACAATCGCGTCGAGGAAAATTCAGTAACTATTCGGTCGTGGTCGGTGCCGAGCGCTTGGTCAGGATGATCTCTGCGACCAGCAGAACGGCCCCCGATACGCTGGCAGTCATGACGAGCATCGTTGTAGCAGGGAAGGTGTCGATTGGAATACAAAGACAACAGCCCGCGACGAGCGCGACGATGCGCCGCGGCCATCCCAGCGGCCGCAGGAAATAACCGATCAGCGCGATCGAAATCAGGAGTATCCCTGCGCCAAGCAGGCCCACGGATCGCGCGACGACGGTCACATCCGCGTCCATGATAATGCCCGGCGAGAAGATGAACACGAACGGAATCACGTAAGCCAGCCAGCCGATCTTGACCGACGACACCGCGGTCCGCATCGGGTTGGTCCCGGCGATGCCGGCGGCGGTGAACGCCGCGACGGCCATGGGCGGCGTAATCATCGACATCATGCCGTAGTACATCACGAACAGATGCGCAGCGATCGGCGCGATACCGATTTCAATCAGCCCGGGCGCTACCAGCGTCGCCAGCAGGACGTAGACGCCGAGCGTCGGCAGACCCATGCCGAGAATGACGCAGACCGCCGCAGCGAGCAGCAGCAATAGCGCCGGGCTGCCCGAGCCGAGCAGGAACAGGGAGTTGGTAAAGGTAAAGCCGAGCCCGGAGTTCGCGAGTACGCCGATGACGATACCCGCGCCGGCGCAAATCAGCACGAGATCAATGACGACAAGCCCGGTTGAACGCACGGCCTCCGCCAGCTCTGCGAATGTCGGCCTGGAACCCTGGTAGGGGAATAGCAAGGCGCTGATCACCAGAACCAGGCTCGCAACGAGCGCCGCGGTCTGCGGATAGAAGTCAAAGCCAAACAGGGCGACCACGAGTGCAACAAACGGCAGCAGGAAGAACCAGCCACCGGCGATATCACGAAACCGGCCGGCCTCTTTTGCAGCGAGCCCGGAATAACCCTCGCGGCCGGCGAGCAAATCGACCTGGATGAACAACGAGACGTAATAAAGAATGCCGGGCAGCAACGCGGCGAGCACGACGTCGGCGTAACTGATGCGCAGGAAATCCGCCATCAGGAAGGCCGCCGCGCCCATGACCGGCGGCAGCAGCTGCCCGCCAGTAGAAGCAACCGCTTCAACCGCGGCCGCGCGTTCCGCGGAGTAGCCGCTCTTGCGGATCATCGGAATCGTCACGACGCCGGTCGCAACGACGTTTGCGACAGCGCTGCCGGATATCGAGCCGAACAGGGCCGACCCGGCAACCGCAGCCTTGGCAGGCCCGCCGCGAAACCGGCCCATAAGTACCTGGGCGAGATTCGCGAAGAATTCGGCGCCGCCGGTAACGCGCAGCAGGCTGCCGAAGAACAGGAAGCTGATGACGATGTTGCAGACGATCAGTAGTGGGCCGCCGGGGAGGGCATTCGCATCGAATGCGAGAAACCCCGCCAGCACCCGCCAGCTGGTCTGTTGCGCAGCGAATGCGCCCGGAAGCAGGTGCCCGGCAGCCGCATAGCCGATGCAGGCGATCACAATGAGCGGCAAAGCCAGCCCGGTTGCACGGCGCAGCGCCTCCAGCGACAGCGTGATTTGTACGGCGCCGAGTAACACCGCTTCGGGCGGCGCGTCGACGGTCAGCTCGACCAGTTGCGGATACCTCAGGCACATCCAGCCGGCCGCGATAAGTCCGGTGCACGCTGCAAGCCAATCAAACCAGGGTGTGTGTTGCTTCGACTGCTGCCGGTTTGCCGGTAAATGAATGAAAGCCAATGCGATCGCGAGGCCCAGCACCGCGATAACGATCTGCGCCGGGAACAGGTAGATGGCGAAGCGTTGGAACAGATCCATCGCCCACGCCAGCGCTATCAGCGTAATCGTGCTGGCGAGGGCGCGAATCAGTATCGAGCGCGCACCCGGCGTGTCGCTGCTTACCGGCCCGGTGGTGGCCACAGCCCGTGTTCCTGGTAAAAGCGAACGGCGCCCGCGTGGTATTCGAGGACACCGAGATCTTTTGCCATCGCGTCTTGACTGAAGCGCCGAAAGGCCGGCGATGTGTCGATGAGTTGCTGCCGGTGCTCATACAAGGCGCGCGTCATCTGGTAAACGGACGCGTCGCTGGTTGCGGTACTGGCAAACAGCAGCACGTCGTAAGTCATGACCCAGGTTGGTGCAGCGACGCCGGTGCTCGCCGCGCCCGGGTTTTCCAACTCGAGGTAAGCCACCGGCATGTGGCGTCGGATCGCGGCGAGGTTTGCGGGCGTATTGTCGATCGGTAGCACCCGGACCGCGTGGCGCGCATCGGCTTCACGCGCCTTGGGCGCACGCAGCGCAAGAATGAAGCCTTCCGTGCGTCCGGAGATAAATGCATCGACGCCGGCGACGAGGCCGGGCACGTTATAGGAGTCGATATCATCACGTGTCAGGCCATCGGCGGCCAGGAGCGCATCGAGTAGCGGCACAGCAATCTTGTTGGCCACGTAGCCGTCAGGCATGCGCCGCCCTTTAAGATCCGCTATGCGTTGGACTGGTGACTCGCGCCTGACGAATATCGCGGTCTGCAAAGGGAATAATACGGCAACTGCGCGCAGATTCTGCTGTTGCCGGCCCGCAAAATAGCCCTGTCCGCGGACGGCGAGCGTGACTTCGTACTGGTTGGCTACGCCGAAATCCACCTGCCCGCGCGCAATGGCCGGGGCGAAAACGCTGGCGCTCGTATAATTTCTGAGCGTCGATCTGAGCTCGCCGTGGTTCGTTGCGACTTTTGCAACTGCGGTGCCGGCCTGGTCAAAGAGTGTGCCTTTGGTTGATGCCGCAACGGCAACAATTTCGGCAGTAATGGCTGCGTGTGCAAGTCCCAGCAGCAGTAACGATGCCAGGACCCGCGTCATCGGGCAGCCGGCGACTGATCACGTACCGCCTCGTGATCGCTCGGACCCACCCGCAGAAAAATCAGCGCAACGACCGCGAGCACGGAGCCAAGCGCCATGATCATGGCTACGGCCGGAATACCGATGCCGCCCTCGAACATGAAGCCCGCGATAATTGGTGACAGCATCGCGCCGCCTCTGCCGAGGCCGATGGAGAAGCCGGTGCCAGAGGCCCTTACATGCGTTGGATAACAGTGCGCGAACAGCGCATAAAGCCCAACTACGCCCGCATTGGTGCAGAAGCCGGCGGTCGCCGATACCAGCGACAGCATTGTCAGATCCGCAGAGCTACGGCCGAAAACCGTCACCATGACAGCGGACATCAGCAGTACGATGATGGTCAAGGTCTTGACGTTGTATTTGAGAGTCAGAAAGCCGAACAGCGCGCCACCCAGAGCGCCGCCCACGTTCGCCCAGACCAAAACGCCAACTGCCGAGGAGGCCTGGTAACCCATGTCGACGACGATTTTCGGCACCCACTTGATCACGAAGTAGAACGTTGTGATGTGGAAAAAGTAAGCCAGCGTGACAAAGAGCGTGGTCGCAATTAGTGCCGGCGAAAGAATACCGGCAAGCGATCTTCTGCGTGCCTCCGGCTCAAACTCGGGTAATGCGTTCAGAGCAGCATGGCCCATCCTTGTCAACGTTTTGTTGACGCTGTCGAGCGCGCCTGTCGGCCGTTTATGCGTCAACCAGTGCACGGACTCCGGGATGAGGAAGTACACGAGCGGAAAACAGATCACCGTCATACCCGTGCCGAGATAGAAGACGGCGCGCCAGTCGTAGGATTTCAACAGCTGCGCGGCGATGGTACCGCCGACCACGGCACCGATGGGGTAGCCGATCGTCATTAGCGACACGCTGAGATGCTTGCGCCGCGAGCTAGAGAATTCGGCCGCAACGGCATTGATCGACGCAAGCATGCCGCCGATGCCGAGTCCCGTGATGACCCGCCATATCGACAGTTCGGTAATACTGTTGGTGGTCGTTACCATGAACATGCCGACGGCCATGATGGCCAGGCAGCCCAGCATGGTGTGACGCCGTCCGATCCTGTCGGCGACGCGGCCGAGAAACACCGAGCCGACTCCCATGCCGATGAGTTCCATGGACAGCACGATGCCGAGCGCAGCACGGTCGATGCCCCATTCCGTCGCGATGCCGGGCGAAGCGAAGCTGATCGACAGAACATCATAGCCGTCGAGCGCATTCAGCACGACGGTCATTGTCACGACTATGACCTGCATGCGACTCATCGGCGATTCGGAAATCAGCTTTTCGGGATCGGTACTCAGGATTGATTTGCCTTGTGTGTTGTTGCAATAACGACCTGGCTGCCTGTTACTTTTCTCTTATGCGCGGTGGAGAAGGGTGCGGAATTCTGGCATCTTAACGCATAAGGCACAGGACGCACGCAGGCATGAATTACAAGAATCTCGAAGACTTGCTGCAAGCCAGTGACAACCCGGTCAGCCTGCTGCGCAATTCACAAATAGGTGCTTACGTTTATCCGGTCGTGCCCGGGGAGTTCAGCAACTGGCGCGATGAGCAGCGAGCCTGGCGGGAGACATGCGTGCTGTTCGATCAGTCGCACCACATGGTCGACATCTACATCGAAGGGCGGGATGCAACAAAGCTTGTATCCGATACCGCGATCAATACCTTCAAAAACTTTGCGATCAATCGCGCCAAGCAATATGTGCCATGCAATTATGATGGTTACGTCATCGGCGATGGCATTCTGTTTCATCTTGGAGAGAACAAACTGCTGTTTGTCGGGCGCGCGCCGGCGGCGAACTGGATCGAGTTCCATGCAGAGACCGGCGGTTACGATGTGTCGGTCGACAAAGACGATCGCTCGCCAGGCGATCCAAAGGGGCAGGCCGTTGTGCGCAAGTGCTATCGATTTCAGATCCAGGGGCCGAGCGCCTGGCAGCTGATCGAGAAGCTCAATGGCGCGCCGCCACCCGAGATCAGGTTCTTCCACATGGACGCGATCTCCATTGGCGGGCGTCGCGTGCGGGCTTTGCGCCATGGCATGGCCGGTGCGCCCGGGCTGGAGATCTGGGGTCCCTACGAGGAGCGCGAGGAGATTCGCGGCGCGATTATTGCGGCCGGCCAGGAATTCGGCCTGCAGCAGGTCGGCGCGCGCGCCTACGCGACGAATACGCTCGAATCGGGCTGGATTCCGTCACCGCTGCCGGCGGTGTACACGGGCGAGAAAAATGCGGCCGTATCGGCAATGGCTGCCCGCGACCGGGTACGAGGCGTCCGGTTCGCTCGGCGGCAGTTTCGTCTCTGACAATATCGAAGATTATTACCTGGCGCCGCACGAGCTCGGTTACGGGCCGCTCGTCAATTTCGACCATGACTTCATCGGGCGCGACGCGCTGCGTGCGATGAGCGACGAACCGCAGCGCAGGAAGGTGACCTTCGCATGGAATGCAGATGACGTCACCAGGGTATTTCGCTCCATGTTTGATGCCGGGGGTGAAAACTACAAGTACATTGATCTGCCGCTCTCGAACTATGCGTCATCGTCCTTCGATCGTATTGAACACGACGGAAGATTAGTCGGGGCCTCGATGTTCTCCGGCTACAGCTACAACGAACGCACGATGCTGTCGCTCGGCGTTGTGGATCCGGATATCGAAACCGGCGCCGAGGTTACGCTCGTCTGGGGCGAAGAGAACGGTGGCACCGACAAGACGACGGTTGAAGCACACCGGCAGATTGCCTTACGTGCCACGGTGTGCCCGGCGCCGTACTCGAAAATGGCTCGTCAGAGCTATGCCGAGGGTTGGCGGACAACTCAAGCGTGACCATTGCGGGCCGCGCCCAGGTTGGCATCATCGGTGCGGGTCCGGCCGGAACATTACTGGCGCGACTACTCCATCAGCAAGGCGTCGATGTCGTCGTGCTCGAGCGGCGTTCTCGTGACTACGTTGAGGGCAGAATTCGCGCGGGCGTTCTGGAGCAGGGAACGGCGGCCGTGCTCGACACGGCTGGCGCTGCGGCAAGACTGCGCGAACGCGGCGCGGAGCATGACGGCATCAATGTCGCGTTTGACGAACGGACGGTCAGGGTCGATCTCAGAGAATATGCGCACCAGCCCGTTATTGTTTACGGGCAGACCGAGATTACAAAGGACCTGAATCGGCTGAATGAAGCTGACGGCGTTGCGGTGCATTTTGCAGTTGCAGCGACGGCAGTCTCTGGCATCGATAATAAAGCGGCGCGAATTCAGTACCATGCGGCCGGGCGTAACGGCGAGATCAAGTGTGACTACGTTGCAGGTTGCGATGGCTACCACGGCATCAGTCGGCGCTCGATGCCAGCCGGTGTTTTGCGCGAATACGAGAAAACTTATCCGTTCGGCTGGCTTGGCATGTTGTCCAACACCCGGCCAGCGTCTGCGGAGCTGGTCTACTCGGCCCACGAGCGCGGCTTCGCACTGTGTTCGCAGCGTTCTTCGAGCGTAAGCCGGAACTACATCCAGGTCGCTAACGACGACGACGTCAGCAGCTGGGACGACGCTCAGTTCTGGAACGAGTTGCGGAGACGGCTTCCGCATGAGGTTGCTGACACGCTGGAGACGGGTCCGAGTCTCGAAATGTCTGTCGCACCACTGCGTAGCTATATTGCCGAGCCCTTGCGCTGCGGCCGCCTGTTTCTGGTCGGCGATGCCGGGCACATCGTGCCGCCGACCGGCGCAAAGGGCCTGAACCTGGCCATTGCCGACGCAGCGATGCTGGCGTCGGCATTGAACGCTTTTTATGTCAATCGCGA
>Ga0224508_10002363_pt1 | contig 16039 bp, 15 predicted proteins | sample SF_Jan12_sed_USG_4_FD_170157 | JGI IMG/M metagenome (GOLD analysis project Ga0224508, IMG submission 170157) | Sediment microbial communities from San Francisco Bay, California, United States - SF_Jan12_sed_USGS_21 | ecosystem: Environmental > Aquatic > Marine > Sediment | place: USA... | reverse complement strand
CCACCGCGTACCCCTCGACGATCAGAGCGCCCGAGGCAGCGAACATCAGTCCCGCGGCCACGGCATTCCCCAGGCCGAGCCAGCGGCGGGTCGGCTGGAAGAGAAGAAAAGGCAGCGCGCCGATACCGGTCGCGAGCGCGGTCACCGTGGCGAGTGCGAGTACTTCCCAGACGTCGGCAGTAACCCCGAAGGGCGAATTCAGATCAGTTGGCTCCGTCGACCCGTTCGTACCGTTTCAGCTTCCGGTACAAGGTACGCCGATCGATCCCGAGAATCTCGGAAGCCTTGGTCTGGTTCCCCCGCGTCTCTTCGAGGACCGAGAAGATGTGCTCACGCTCGAGGTCCGCGATGCTCCAGCGCGAGTTGCGCGCACGCTGGATCGAAGCAGACTCAGTCGCCCCCGCGCTTCCCGGCACGTCGAAACGGACCGCCAGAGAGCCCTGGTACATGATCATCGCGCGTTCGATGAAGTTCTCCAGCTCACGAACGTTGCCCGGCCACGCGTACTCCATCATGCGGGCGAGCGTCTCGGGGTTGATCGCGGGCGGATCTACGTCGTTCTCCTCGGCGAATCGCTGTCTGAAGTGGTTCGCCAGCAGCGGGATATCGTCCAGCCGGTCGCGAAGCGGAGGCACCTCGACCGGGAAGACGTTCAGGCGAAAGTACAGATCTTCGCGGAAGCGGCCCTCTTCCACCTCTCTCGTGAGATCCGTGTTTGTGGCCGCGATGAGACGGAAGTCCACCGGAATCCAGGCGCCGCCGCCTACACGCTGGACCTGACGCTCCTGCAAAACCCGCAGCAGCTTGACCTGCGTCGGCGACGAGATCGTCCCCGCCTCATCCAGAAACACGGTGCCACCATGGGCCTCCTCGAACAGACCGCGTCGGGTCGCGATCGCGCCGGTGAAGCTCCCTTTCATGTGGCCGAACAACTCGGACTCGAGGAGTGTCTCGGGGAGTGCCGAGCAATTCACCGGGACGAAGGGCTTCGAGATCCGGGGAGAGAGATCGTGGATCGCCCGGGCGACCAGCTCCTTCCCGGTCCCGGTCTCGCCGGTGATCAGGACCGTCGAGCGCGTCGGCGCGACCCGCTCGATCAGGTCGAAGAGTCTCTCCAGGGCCTTGGAGCGCCCGATGATCTTGGAGCGCGGCCCGCGTCGTACCTGCCGCCGGAGAGACGCTACCTCCCGCCGCAGCCGCCGCTGGTCGAGCGCCCGTTCGATGACGAGGAGCAGCTCGTCCGGCTCGAGCGGCTTCCGGAGATAGTCGAAGGCGCCGAGCTTGATCGCCTCGACGGCGGTTTCGACCTCGGCATACGCCGTCATCATGATGAACTCGGCGTTCGTCTGCGTGTTGGGGGCCGCCGTCAGCACGTTGATCCCGTGCATGCCGGGAAGGTTGATATCGAGCAGCACGATATCGACGGGTTGGCGTTGGAGGATGCGGAGACCGTCCTCGCCGTTCTCGGCGGGCAGCGTCTCGTAGCCTTCGCCCTGGAGCAACTCGCTCAGCAGCGTGCGTAGCCCGGCGTCGTCCTCGACGATGAGGACCCGCGCAGGCTGCTCTTGAGGCGAATCTTCTTCCACGTCGTCCTTGTAGCGATACGTCATCTCGGTGCCAGTCCGGTGACGGTTTCGAGGCAAGCAGGTCGCCCCCAGCTTACGCCGGAACCATACCGCACCGTCGGATCAGGCGTTCGGCCCCATAACCCGTTATATTTCAAAGTGTTATGCGTGCAAAAGGGGAAGGGCGGCGGGATCTGACGGAATGGGAAAGCGGGAAACACCGCCCCGAATCGGGTCAAGATACCCCGAAACAGCTGCTCGGGCCTAGGGTCGCCCCGCCACCGGAATTCGGACCGAAACGCGCGTCCCTTCCCCGGGGGAACTCTCGACCCGGGCGACGCCTCCGATGATGGCGGCGCGTTCCATCAGGCCGAGAAGACCGAGTCCCCGACCTTCGATAGCTTCCGCGTGCTCGGGATCGAACCCGACGCCATCGTCCTCGATGTCGAGTTTCACGACGTCGTCTTCTTCGGAAAGCCGGATGACGATGCGGGTCGCCTGGGCGTGCCGGAGGATGTTCGACACGGCCTCCTGGACGATTCGATATACGGCGAGTCGCGCATCCCGAGAGAGATGATGGTCGACCTCGGCCGCATCGAAGGTCAACTTCAGGGTGGATTCCACCAGCACCGATTTCGCGTGGGCGCGAAGTGCCGTCACCAGCCCGGACTCTTCCAGAAGGGGCGGGCGAAGACCACGCAGGATTCGTCGCACCCCGTCGGACGCGCGGTGGATCTCCTCGTGAAGCTCGCGTAGCATTTGCTCCCGCTTGTCGACGTCGTCGCTCCGACGGGCCATCTGGAGCCTGAGCACCAGCGCCGCCAGGCTCTGCGCGGTGTCGTCGTGCAACTCGCGCGCGATGCGTTGACGCTCCTCTTCCGCTCCCTGGAGGACGCCGCTCCCGAAGGCGCGCAGACGGCGTCGCTCGGTGATGTCATGGATCACCGCGAGGATGTAACGACCGTGTTCCGTGTCCACGGGGCTGAGGCCGATCTCGACGGGCACGAGACGGCCATCAGCCCTTCGGGCGAAGAGCTCCCGCCCCATCCCCATCGGTCGTTTCGTGGGGTCGGCCGAATAGGCCCCGCGCAGCCCCGCGTGACGACCGCGTGACGGCGCGGGCACGAGACGCTCTACGGAATCGCCGACCAGATCCGCCGCGGAGTATTGGAAGAGACGCTCGGCCTCGTCGTTGGCCGCGACGACGACGCCCTTCGGATCGACGATCAGGAAGGCGTCCGGCGCCCCCTCGAAGACGGCCCGGAACTCGGCCCCCTCGAAAGGCATCCGCGCTACCACTGGCGCCACCTGCGGGCGGGCCGCGGAAAGAAGCGAATCCGGGCGACGTACGCGCCGGCATACGCTGGCTCCCGAAGAACGGCGCGTACGCGGCCACGACAAGCGCCACGGCCCCGATGAACCAGAGGTTCATGCGACCGAGAGTTGTACCCCATCCCGACCTCGTTTCACGGCGGTCATGACGATCGCATCCCCCTGAGCCTCAGGATCATGCCGCGCGAAGATAGGGGATGACCCTCCGCTCTCCTACGGGTCCGCTCACTCCTCTGCAGTCCTGAGGGCGAAGACGGGACACTCGGCCCGACGCAGGATCCCTTCTGCGACGCTACCCATCAGCATGCGGTCCCAACCCGTGTAGCCGTGTGTCGGGATCACGATGAGATCCGCCGTGCCCTCCGCGGCCTCGAGGATCTGAGCGACCGCGCCGCCCGTCCGGATGTCCGTGTGAATATCGATGTCGGTACCCAGAGACTCGGCGAGATCCTTCATCTTCTCGCTCGCCCGGTCGGTCGCCTGTTTGAGGTTGAGCGACGGCGCCATGACGGGTCCGTAGAACTCGGGAAGCACCGGGATATCGATCACGTGCAGCAGATCGAGCCGCGCGCCGAACCGCCGAGCGAGGTCCGCGGCCGCCACGACACCCTTCGCGGTGTGCGTCGAAAAGTCCACCGGCGCCAGAATCCTGCTGTAGTTCGATGTAGCCTGAAGCGCATCCGGGCTCTTTCTGACGGTGAGCACCGGCCAACGTCCGGCGCGAATCACTTCTTCGGCGACGCTGCCGAGCATCAGGCGGCGAAAGCCTCGACGACCATGGCACCCCATCACGATCGCATCGACGTCGTTGACGTCCGCATAGTCGAGGATCGCCGGCGCCGGCGACACTGCCCGGGTGACGGCCCTGATCACGCGGCTCTCTCCGGTCTGCAAGCCGTCCAGAGCTTCGCGCGCCTTGTCCTCGCCAGTCAGCTCGTCCATCAGCTCCGACGTCGGTCCGTGAAGCGTCATGACGTGGAGGAGGTGGAGCTCACCACCCTCGAGCGCGGCCAGGTTTATCGCATGCGGAAGCGCGATATCCGCATGCTCCGACAGGTCTGTCGGAAACAGAATCCTCTTCATCTTTCACCTCCTGGGATTCGGGAGTCCCCGGTGCCCTTCACGAGGAGCACGGGGCAGGTCGCGGTAATCGCGATCCGGTAGCTGAGCGTCGCGAAGCCCTTGCCGGGTTTGCCGGGCTCGATCCTGTGCGAGTCGACGATGATCAGATCGGCCGAATGCTCGTCGGCGAACTCCAACACCTTCTCGTGACGCTTGCCGTAGAGGATGTGCCCGCTCACGGGCACACCGGCCGAGTCGAGCATTTCGGCGTACGGCTGCATCTTCGATGCGGCCTGCGCCTGCAGTCGGTCATAGAAGTCCGCGAGTTCCTCGAACGGCAGGTCGAGGGTCTCGACCACATGTAGGAGAAAAACCTCGCCACCGGACTGGAGCGCCAGACCGCTGGCCACCTCGACGGCGCGAGCATTCTTCGGCGTGAGATCGACGGGTACGAGCAATCGACGAAACACTGGTCTCTCCTAGAAGTCCGATGACCGGAAGCGAAGGAAGCCGAGGGTGCCGGGCGATGGCGTCATGTCGGCCTCCTTATCGGGTCTCGTGGCCTCGCAGGCGGCTCCTGGCGGTGCGGGGCCCCAGATACCGCGCTTGTGGGCGCATGCTCAAACGGATGTTCGTCCGCCCGGGCTAAGGTCAGGCACGCTTCGGGCCCGACCTGGCCATACCCCTAACTCTATACTTCACAACATGTTGAAGGCAGTGAAATGGTGGCGGGACAGTGGAAGGTGGGGGACACATTGTCCCGTCGCGGGACATCGGGACGTGCCGCCTGCTCGGGCGGCACGCCCGGCGAAGAGGTCAGCGGTCAGATCGGCTTCGTCGCTCGAACGAACGCGGACATGAATTTGCCCGCAGCCACTCGCGCCATCTCCCGTGACGCCGTGTCCCCGTTCGCGATCAGCGCCTCGGCGTCCTCCGCCTGATAGACCCTGGTCGCCTCGATCCAGATGTTCTCGAACCCGGCGTCAGCGAGCTCCCGTTCGTACTCGGACTCCTCGAGAGCCCCGGCGACGCACCCGGTCCAGAGGTCGATATTCGCCCGGATCCGCGGGTCCATCTCTCCACGCACCACGATGTCCGACACCGCGAAACGCCCGCCGGGCTTCAGGACCCGAAATGCCTCGGCGAGAACCGCCGGCTTGTCGACCGAGAGGTTGATCACACAATTCGAGATGATGACGTCGACGCTCTCATCCTCGAGCGGGATGGCTTCGATCTCGCCCTTCAGGAACTCCGCGTTCGTAATCCCCGCCTCCTCCTGGTTGTGCCGGGCCAGCGCGAGCATCTCGTCGGTCATATCCAGACCGTACGCCTTCCCGCCGGGACCGACCCGACGCGCCGAGAGCAGCACGTCGATGCCCCCTCCGGAGCCAAGATCGAGAACCGTCTCCCCCTCGTGGAGCTCGGCCAGGGCGGTGGGATTGCCGCAGCCCAGCGAGGCGAGCACCGCCCCCTCGGGCAGCCCACCCGTCTCGCCCTCCGAGTAGAGGTCGCTCGTGATCGGATCGCCTCCAGCGGACGACCCGCAGCAGCCGGCCGACTCACCTGGCCCGCAACACGACGCCCCTGCCCCGCTCGCCGCCTTCCGGGCTGCCGCCCCGTACTTCTCCTTTACCGTCGCTTTGATGTCGTTCGTCATGTTGTCTCCATATAAATTATTGTTGATATTCCCGCGCAAAAAAACTTCAGCAACGGCCTGGACCGTCGAGCTCCCCGTCGGCGATTGCGACCAGGTGCTCCGCGAGCCGCCGCAAGGCCTCGCGATCGAGCGAGTAGTGGATCCACCGCCCGTCCCGCCTCGAGTGGACCAGACCGGTCTCTCGAAGCTTCTTGAGATGGAACGACAGAAGCGGCTGCCGATCGTCACAGCACCCCTTCAGGTCGCATGCACAGCGGTCCTCCGCGGCGAGAGATTCCAGGATCCCCAACCGCTTTGACTCGCCCAGCGCCGAGAACTGTCGGGCCAGGTCCTGCTCCTTCGCGGGCCGTGGCCGCCCGGTGGTGCCCGTTGTAGTCATGGCGCCAATATATAAACTAGAATGTATATGTCAAGCCCGCCCGAGTGATGGGACAATGCGTCCCGGTCAGGGGCGATCGGCCGCCGAGCCCGCAGTTCGACACATGGGCGAAAGGGGCGTGATACATGGCTTTACGGCGCGTCGACCCCGACTAGACCCGTGGCCCGAAAGGTGCCCCCGGGAAGGGCGCGACTCGCAACGCGGGAGGGGGACGCATGGTACTCCTGAGGATCAGGGAACGGCCTGGAAGGCCCGTATTGACCTCGATGCTGGGTCTGGGGGTGCTTCTCTGCGCCGCCGGCGGACTCGGTGGCCAGAACACCGCCGAAGAGATTGTGGACCGGGTCGACCGGATGATGCGAGGCGAGTCCAGCCGGGGCCGCGTGGAAATGGAGATCGTCACCCAGCACTGGACTCGCTCGATGGTGATGGAGATCTCCTCGCTCGGGACCGAGCACGCTCTTATCCGGATCGCGTCGCCGCGAAAGGACGCCGGAACGACGACCCTCAAGTCCGGCAACGAGATCTGGAACTACCTGCCGCGGGTCGACCGAACCATCAAGCTCCCCTCTTCACTCATGGGGTCCGCCTGGATGGGATCCCACTTCACGAACGACGATCTCGTGAAGGAGCATCGGCTCATCGAGGACTACGACATCGAGATCTCCTTCGAGGGATCGAGAGACGGAGTCGACGTGTGGGAGTTCCGTCTCAAGCCGCGACCCGAAGCGGCCGTCATTTGGGATCGGATCTCGTACCAGGTGAGGAAGTCGGACCTCATGCCGGTGTGGGCCAGGTTCTACGACGAGCGCGACGATCTGATCCGGACGATCGAGTGGTCCGAGTACGATCGGTCGAGCGGTCGACTGGTACCGATGCTCATGACGATCGAACCGGCCGACAAACCGGGTGAGAGCACGACGGTTCGCTACACCGATCTGGCGTTCGACGTACCTCTGACCGAGGCGGACTTCTCGCTGAGAACGCTCCGATCGCCGCCATGAGCGGACCCTGGTGGCGCATCGGCTGGCGTAACCTGGGGCGAAACCCCCGCCGGAGCCTGTTCACGGCTGGCGGACTGGCCGTGGGGTACGCAGCCGTCGTCGTCATGACCGGCCTCGGCAGGGGCATGGTCGCGGAGATGATCGGAAACGGTACCGGCATTCTGTCGGGTCAGCTGCAGGTTCACGCAGAAGGATACCTGCCGGAGCGGTCGGTTCACGAGACGATCGGCGGGCGTGAGGGGATCGACGTCGATGCTCTCGTGGGCGCGGTCGCCGCCGATCCGACCGTCTCGGCGGCGGCACCCCGCCTCTACGGGGGCGGCCTGGTCAGCGCCGGCGACCACACTCTGGCGGCCGGGTTCGTGGGCATCGACCCGGCGCGGGAGCCGGCTGTGTCGGCCATCATGGCGGCGGGGGAAACGGGCCGTCTGCCAGGTGCCGGCGAGAACGAGTTGTGGATCGGGCGGGAGATGGCCCGTCAGCTCGACGTGGACGCGGGGGACATCGTGGTGGTCGTGGCACCCGCGGCAGACGGCTCGCTCGGAAACGACCTCTTCACGGTCGCGGGCGTGTTTCGAAGCGGGCTGGGGGATGTGGATGCGAGCGTGGCGTTTATCCCGCTGGATGCCCTGCAGCAGCTGATGGCCCTCCCGCCGGGCCGGGTGCACGAAGTGGCGGCGCGCATCGCGGATCCGTGGGATGCCGCTGCGGCGGAGGAGCGTCTGCTCGGAGAACTCGCGACCGACTTCCCCGGCACGGCCCCCCGAGCCTGGAATCGCTTTCAACCGGAGATGGTCGAGTACGCAGCCCTGTTCGAGTCGATGGAATGGGTGATCATCGTCGTCGTGTTCATCATGGCCGTCTTCGGCGTGGCCAACACGATGCTGATGGCGACGTTCGAGCGACGTCGTGAGTTCGCGCTCCTGCTGGCGATCGGAACCACACCGGGGGTGATCCTCCGATCCGTGATCTGGGAGGCGTTCGTCCTCGGTGTCGTGAGTCTCACGCTGGGTGCCATTCTCACGTTTCCCGTCCTCGTGTGGTGGCACAACGCGCCTCCGGACATGAGCTGGCTGTACGGCGACTTCACCATGGCAGGCGGGCTGATCAGACCGGTCCTCCGCGTGGAGTATCCGCCGGAGATGATGGTGCTCGGGGCGGTCGCCTTGTTTGCCACCGCGCTCCTGGCCGCCGTCCTCCCCGCATACCGCGCGGGTCGGCTGCCGCCGGCCGACACCCTGGCCGGGCGGTGATGCCATGAGCCGGTTCCTCGACGGCCATGCCGGCGTGCTGGGCCGGCTCGCGCTTCGCAACGTGAGACGACAGGGCCGTCGGAGCATCCTGACCTCTCTCGCGATGGTGGTCGGCATCGGGCTCCTCGTGTTCTCGCGCTCGATGGCCGATGGCGGGCACGAGGACTGGATCGATGCGGGCGTCCGCCTCGGTTCGGGACACGTCACCATCCAGTCCCCCGACTTCGCGACCCGTCGTACGCTCGCCGAACGCCTGTCGCCAACCGACCTCGAGGCGGCGCTCGCGGCCGTCAGCGATGTCGGCCGGGAGGGTGGGATACTCGAGACGGCGACGCGGCTCGAGGTACGCGGGCTCGCGAGTAGCCCGGGAGGCGCGCTGCCGGTCGTCGTGGCCGGAGTCGAGCCGGACGTCGAGAGTCGATTCTCACAGCTGGACGAACGCCTGATCGACGGGGAGTATCTACCCGATGGCGACGAACTGGCGGCGTTCGTCGGCGTGGACCTCGCAGAGCGGCTCGACCTGCAGCTCGGATCGCGGCTGGTCCTCACCGGACAGGACGCCGCTGGCGACATCTCGGGGCAGCTAGTGCGCGTGCGGGGCATCTTCAGGAGTGGTCTACCCGAGGTCGACACCCGGATCGTGCACGTGCGCCTGGGCATCGCGCGCGACTGGCTCGGGGCTGAAGGATCCGCGACGTCCGTCGCCCTGCTACTCGAGTCCAGCAGCCTCGTGGATCGGAGCGCCAGGCGGCTCGGGCAACTTCTGGCGGACGTCCCCGGGGCGGACGTGCTCACGTGGCCGGAAGCCATGCCCGAGCTCGAAGCGGCGGTCCGCATGGACGATTTCGGCGACTACGTATTCCACATCATCACCCTGATCATCGTCGCGCTCGCCGTCATCAACACGATCCTCATGTCCGTCCTCAACCGCACCCGCGAGTTCGGCGTGACGCGAGCGCTGGGCATGACGCGTCGGGACACGGGGGCGCAGGTCATGATCGAGGGAGTCCTCCTCTCGGCGGTCAGCGGATTCGTCGGGATCGTGCTCGGGCTTGCGGTCACCTGGGTGTTCTTCCGCAACGGGCTGGACTTCTCCGGGCTCATGGAGAACGGAATGGAGGCGGCCGGCGTGATCATCGACCCCGTGATCTACCCGAAGTTCAGGCTCCCGACGCTGCTCGGCAGTGTCGGGTTCGTGTTCGCCATCGGCGTCGGTGCTTCGATCTACCCCGCCTATCGGGCGACCCGGATCGAGGTGGCCGAGGCCATGAAGTTCGAAGCGTGAGAGAGACGAGATGACACACGAGCCGACCGCCGTGACCACCGCGGCACCTGCCGTCCGGACAAAAGGGCTCTGGAAGATATTCGAGCACGATGGGATCGTGGTCGAAGCCGTTCGCGACGTGGATCTCACGATCGAGCGTGGAGACTTCGTCGTTCTGGCGGGGCCTTCCGGTTCCGGCAAGACCACTCTGCTCAACATGATCGGAGGACTCAGCCGGCCCAGCCGCGGTCGGATCGAGGTCGACGGACGCGACATCACCGACCTGACGGAGAGTCGCCTCGCCAGGTGGCGGCTGGACCGAGTGGGCTTCGTGTTTCAGGCGTACAACCTCCTGCCCGTGCTCACCGCGCTCGAAAACGCCGAGTTCACGATGCTCCTGCGCGGCATCCCACCCGAGGAGCGCAGGAGCCGCGTGGAAGAGCTCTTCGCGGAGATCGGCATGGAGGGTCTCGAGGGCCGCCGACCCGGCAAGCTCTCCGGCGGCCAACAGCAGCGTGTGGCGATCGCGCGCGCGGTGGTAGGCGAGCCGGCCCTCGTTCTTGCCGACGAGCCCACGGCAAACCTCGACTCGAAGACCAGCGACGGGCTCATCGATCTGATGTCCCGATTCAATCGCGAGCTGGGGACGACGTTCATCTTCGCCACTCATGACACCGAGCTCATGCGCCGCGCGCGACGCTTCATCCGCCTCGTGGACGGACGCGTCGTCGAGGATGAACGCCGGGACGCGCCGGCCTGAATGAGGCGCCCTGGGAGGCGTCCCGGTTTCGGCGGGCGCGGCCCTGTCGGAAGAGCGGTCTGTCTTCTCGCGGCGTGCGCCTTCTCGCTTCCGGAGGGGGTCCACGGGCAGTTGAAGGCGCCGGAGTTTCGAGCGTATTACCTCCACGTGGGATCGGGAACGGCGTCGGGTCCGTTCAACGACCCCGCCGCAACGAGCTTCCAGCGGTTCAGGCTCATGACCGATCTGGCGGTGGGCCCCCTGAGATTCGACATCGCATACGAGCACGGACTCGAGGTGAGCACCGGGACTCTCGTCCCCGGAGGTCTCGCCGGCGTCGGGGCGCGACGTGGCACCGGGGCCTGGGCGCCCCTCCAGTGGACGATCGAGGAGAGCGATCACGTGCTCTGGCGTCATCAGTTCGACCGGCTCTCCGGGACGCTTACCGCGGGCGAATCGGTCGAACTGTCCCTGGGGCGACAGACGATCTCGTGGGCAACCACCCTCTTCCTGACGCCTGCCGACCCGTTCGTCCCATTCAACCCGGAGGACCCGTTTCGTGAGTTTCGAGCGGGTGTGGACGCGGCCCGCCTTCGCGCGTTCCTGGGCCCGTTTACGGACGTCGACTTCGTGTTCCGACCCGCCACGTACGACGACGAGACCACGCTGACCGCGCTCGGCAGGGTCCGCTCGGTCATCGGCGGAGTCGAGCTGGGGGCCTGGCTCGGGGCGCTTCACGACGAGTTCAGCGCCTCGGGGGCCGTCACCGCGACGTTGCTAGGGGCCGCGGTACGGGCCGAGCTCGTGGTCCGCGAGGCGGAAGGTGAGACTGTGTTCCGCGGCGCGTTCGGAATCGACCGCGCGTTCGGACTCGGCGAGCGGGATCTGTACGTGGTCGCGGAGTATCAGCGCGATGGCTTCGGAGCGGCCGACGCATCGGAGCTGCTCGATGTCCTCGGCTCCACGCCCGCGAGCCGGGGTGAACTGCTCGTGCTGGGTCGGGACGCCCTGGCGCTGCAGGCGAGCATGCAACTACACGCGCTGTGGACGGTGGACGCCCTCGCGCTCACGAACCTCGGAGACCCGAGTCTTCTATTCGGCCCTGGAGTCACCTACTCGCTAAGCGACGAAGGAACGGCGCGGGGGGGCCTCTACCTCGGTGCCGGGGACCCCAAGACGGGCGAGGGCCTGCCGGGATCCGAGTACGGGGCCGTCCCGTTTACCGCCTACCTGTCGGTGACCTTCTTCTTCTGACGCCGCCGCGTGCGCCATTCCGGGGCCTCAGAAGGGGACGACGACCCCCACATCGGCGCTCTCGGCACGCGCCAGCGTCATGCCCGCGATCGCCACATCCTGTGCCGCGTTGCCGACCGATTTGAAGAACGTGAGCTCGTGGCCGTCCCCACCGGTCGGCGCGTCGCCGTTCAGGATCTCCCCGAGCTCGCAGTCGACGATGTCCCTGCCGACCTCGCCGGCCTCCAGCGGGACGATCAGATCGCCGGCCTCCTCCCATGCCGCTTCGCGCTGGTCGACTACGACGCGCGCCCGGGTGAGCACCGACAGATCCACCTCCTGCATCTCCGGCTTGAACGAACCGACTCCGTTGACGTGAGTCCCCGCAGCGACGGCGCTCCCGTCGAAGACCGGGGTCGTGCTCGTGGTCGCCGCGACGATCAGGGTCGCGCCGGTCACCGCTTCAGCCGGGTTCTCCAGAACCCTCACGACCGGGTCGGGCGCGCCCGATCCAACGGGAACGAGATCGAGGTGCGCGACCACGTCGTCGGCCAGCCGCCGCGCAGACTCGACCGCCCGCGAGACGATCCGGATCTCACGCAGCGGCCGGGTCGCCGAGATCACCTCGATGTGGCTACGGCCCTGAGTGCCGGCGCCGAAGACCGCGAGCACATCCGCGTCGGGAGGGGCCAACAGCTCGGTGGCGAGCGCGCTCCCCGCCGCGGTCCGGAGGGCGGTCAGGCGGCTGCCATCGAGGAGCGCCTTCGGGTTCCCCGTAGCCGCATCGAGAAGCAGAACCGCCCCGCTGATCGGCGGAGTGTCCCGATTGCCCGGGAACAGCGAGACGATCTTCGCTCCCAGCTCGCGAGACCCGGCGAGGAACGCCGGCATGAGGAGGGTGAGCCCGAGCTCGCTCTGCACACCGCCACGGACGGGCACGGTCGCCGCCCCTCCGGAGAGCTGTGAAAACGCCGACCGCATGGACTCGACGGCGTCGGTTGGGGTCAGCGCCCGGTCGATGTCGGCGGCGGAAAGCACTCGTATCGTCATGCAGATAGCCTCTCGAACTCGTCCAGCCTGCGGATGTCGACCCGCGCCTGCCCACTCTCCTGCACCTCGAGGATATTGGTGAACCGGGCGTTCCACACGACCTCGTCCGCGATGTACGATGCCCTCGTCCGCACCGGGACCCCGTAGGTCTCCGCCGTCGCCGTCACCTGGATGAGGAACTCCACCCGGGCTTCGAGCAACCGTTTCGCGTCCCAGCCCTGGAGCGGGCTATCCTCGCCGATCGGGTGGACGGCCGTCCAGTGCATCGGGAAGAACACGAGGTGAGATCGCTCGAGGGACAGAGTCTCGAACTCGCGTCTTCGCGCCTCGCCGTCGCCGACGATATGCGAGAAGATCACGCGTACCGAAGCCTCCTCGAGCTCGCCCCGGCTGTTGTTCGCGATCCGAAACATCAACGCCGACTGCTCCCGGTAGGGAGCGACCACGGCCTGCTCGCTGAAGCGGATGTTGGCGTAGGGTCGAGACAGTCGCGCGAACATCAGGGCGGAGAACAGGGCGAACCCGGCGAGCCCGAGCAGGGCCTCTACGCCGACGGCGATGTTGGATGCGAGCGTGCTCGGGTACAGCGAGCCGTATCCGACGGTCGTCACCGTATGCACGCTGAGGAAGAAGGACTCCGCGAACCGACCCGGCAGAGATCCCGCCGAATCGCCCTCCACGGCTTCGGGGCCCAACAGCAGGAAGACGAAGGCGAACACGGTGACACACACCACGTACGAGAAGAACGCGGTGCTGTAGAACTTCCCCCACGTCATCGTGGTCAGGTGCTCATAGATCGGGATCGAGCGCGCCAGCGGGAGACCGTGACGATGCGCGTTGAACGTACCGTCCCGATTCAGAAGCCGGAGCTCCGCGTCACGGGCGAGTGTCTCACCGAAGCCCAGATCTCGAAACTGACCCGGCTTCAGGGAGTCGAACGGATCCCGTTTGGAGGCCATCGCCACCCTCTCCTTTGCTTTCCTGTTTCGCCCGGTCGCGTTCGTCGCGGCGCGGCGGCGGGTTAACGACGAGGGGCCGTTCCTCGTCTGAAGTACGTATCTGAAACGACTCATCCTTCAGCGAATGAAGATCGGGATAGGGGGCACATCATGTCGAGGAAGATCCTGGCGACGCTCGGCGTCGCGGCGCTGGTAGTGTTCGCGGGCTCGGCCGAGGCCCAGTCCACCGAGCGCGAGCGGGAAGCACGAGCGGCCAGACGCGGTCGAGTGGACCGTGCGGAAGACCGGATCGATCGGCGCGAAGACGTTCGAGACCGGCGCGAGGACGTCCGTGATCGGCGCGAGGACGTCCGTGACCGTCGCGAGGACAGACGCGACCGGCGACTGGATGGTGGTCGGCGCGATCGGCGCGAGGACGTCCGCGATCGGCGCGAAGACGCCCGTGATCGGCGTGAGGACGTCCGCGATCGGCGCGAGGACCGGGCCGACGCCCGGGAAGACCGTGCGGATCGACGCGAAGACGCGAGGAGTCGCCGCCGGCCGCCGCGGCGAGGCTCCGGCCTGGAGCTGTAACGGTCAGGGCCTCAGATCGATTTCGATCTCGGCGACGAAGAGTGACGTGCGGTCGCGATCCTGCTCCGCCCGGGCGAGCAACGTCGGGGCGGAGGGCTCGACGACCGCGTCGTGTACGACTCTCCCGTTCACCTGAATTCGGATCGGGCGAGACAGCTCGAACTCATCGGGTGATACGAAGACGCGAAACCGAGCGACCCGATCCGTGAGTACGCGGACCGAGTTCCCCTCGCGCACCGCCTCCAGTCGACCGGACGGTAGCCGGTGCGGGAAGGCCAGGTATTCGCCCTGCCGCCCATCGACCGTGAGTTCGTTGCGTCCTGGAAGGTCGGACTGGCCGGGGACGTCGCCGATCTCATCGATCGAGACCCAGGCGAAGCGCCCGGATGCCGCCCCCTCGGCCTCCCACTCCACCCGGTCCGGAAGCGGGTCCCTCGGATTCGCGATGGTGAACGAATCGATGCGGGCCGCCTCCTCGCTGATCCAGGAAAGGTCGTGACCCGCTTCAGGCTGCGGTCGGTAGATGAACGGCACGTCGTTATCCCGAAACAGCTGGATGAACGGCTCGACCGATGAGGTGGGGTAGAGCCGGTCGCGACCGCCGTTGACGATGAACAGCGGCCGGTTTCGAAGGTTCGTGACGTAGATCTGGCCGTCCACGCCGAGACGAGGGTTCGACAACACGGCCGCGTGTCCGATGAAGGCGAGGAAAGACGCCCAAGGGGTGGCCGCACGCGCGGCGTGATAGTACACGCCCGTCCCGCCGTCGGAGACGCCGAGCATGTGCACGCGATTGCGGTCGATCCGGTACTCGCGCGCGAGCTCATCGAGAATTGCCGCGAGACTCTCGACCTGGCTCTCCTGCCACCAACGCGACTCGTTCCAGCTGGCGGGAAGCACGACGATCCGTTCCGGGTCGGCGACGCGTTGATGGTCCCTCCACCAGCCGCCCGTCTCGGTCCAGGCGGGGCGACCGATTCCACCGTGAAGCCAGACCCGTACCGGCCAGTCGCGGTCCGGTCGATAGCCGTCCGGAACCAGCACGGTGAACGGGTGAACCGTCCCGTCGGCGTTTCTGTGCGCGCGATCGAGCCGCCCACGAGGCGGGTCGGCCGGATAGGCGGGCACTTCACGCAGGACCTCTACCAGGCCGAGAACCGGCAGATCGTAGAGGGAGAGCCGGTCTCGGGCGGCGGCCCGATCAGCCTTGTCGGGGGCGAGCCAGAAGACCCCCGCGTCGGCCATGGCCGGAGCCTTGATCCGCGAACCGGCCTGGCCACGCATGCCGGTGGCTCCCGCCCCGAGCCAGGCGCCCACCGCGAGCAGGAGGCGTAGCGCACCCGCACTCGCCGCAATTCTGGCGGGCACCAGTCGGGTCGTCTTCACGAAGAACGCGCCTCCGGGTTCAGCGGGGTGGACGCCCCTCCGACAGCGACCGGTAGTACTCCTCGACCAGCGCCCGATACTCCGGCGGGACGTCGTCCGAGCCCGACAGGAAGAGCCGTTCGATCTCGGCTCCGAGGTCACGCCTCAAGGCGAACTCGAAGTCCTTTAGCCCCTGAATCACGGCCTCCTGGAGCCGCTGCAGCTCCTCGGGATCATCGAAGCCCGGGGCGTTCGCGAGACGATCTAGCGCCGCGAGCGCGTCGGAGAGATCTCCAACCTCGACGCCGTCCCGACGCAGGTCGTCCCGCAGCCCCCGCGCGTCATCGCGCCGCTGCTGGAACTCACGCTGGAACTGTCGAATGTCCTCAGGCGTCAGACCGCCGCCCGCGCTGGAGGCCCCGGGACCGAAGCCGCCTCCGCTGGCGTTGGCCCCATTGGGCTGCCCACCGCGCGCCTGGCCCTGCCCGCCCTGTCCTTGACCGCCCTCGCCCTCCTCACCGCCTTCACCCTGCTGGCCACCCTGGCCCTCACCCTGCTGGCCACCCTGGCCCTCACCCTGCTGGCCGCCCTGACCCTGCTGGCC
>Ga0224508_10002362_pt1 | contig 16044 bp, 12 predicted proteins | sample SF_Jan12_sed_USG_4_FD_170157 | JGI IMG/M metagenome (GOLD analysis project Ga0224508, IMG submission 170157) | Sediment microbial communities from San Francisco Bay, California, United States - SF_Jan12_sed_USGS_21 | ecosystem: Environmental > Aquatic > Marine > Sediment | place: USA... | reverse complement strand
GGACAACACCGACACCCTCCGGGTTGGAGCCGAGCTCGGCAGGGATCTCGGGCGATCAGCCGTGCCGGGCGTCGAGCTCTGCGATCAGTTTCTTCGAGGCTATACACCGGTACGAGTCCTCGATCACTTGCGCGATCTCGTCCCACTCGACCGCGACGTCGAGCCGGACCCCGATCCAGCCCCGGCCTCCTACGTAGGGCGGCTTGAAGAACCGGTCGGGCTCGGTTTCCACCAGCAGGCTCTGCACGCCGGCCGGGGCGGCGGTCCACAGAGCCAGCCGGCCGTCGTCATGGTGGTTGTCGACGAACATGACGAAGGTCTTCTTGCCCCGGACGAAGAACGTCGGAGCGCCGTGACTCAGTCGTTCGGTGACCTCGGGCAGCGCGAGGGCGATAGCCCTGACCTGCTCCAACGCCTCTGCCACCTCGGCTTCCGAAGGGTAGTCCGCTGGTCCATCGCTCATGGCGCCAACGCTAGCCGGCGACCGTGAAGGGGAGTTCCCTGCCCTGACGCCGGTGGCGGGTAGGGTGGAAGCCCAGATGAGCGAGACCCAGGCCGACATCCTCAGCGCCCTCAACCCGGCCCAGCTCGACGCCGTCACCCACCGCGAGGGACCGCTGCTGGTGGTCGCCGGTGCCGGTTCGGGCAAGACGCGAGTGCTCACCCGACGCATCGCATGGCTGATCGACGAGGGCGCGTCACCCTTCGAGATCCTGGCGATCACTTTCACCAACAAGGCCGCCGACGAGATGAAGTACCGAGTGGCCGAGCTCGTCGGGCCGGTCGCCCAGAAGATGTGGGTCTCGACCTTCCACTCCGCCTGCGTGCGGATCCTGCGGCGAGAGGCCGGCGTGCTCGACTTCCCGTCGAACTTCACCATCTACGACCAGGCCGACGCCATCCGCCTGACGGGCTATGTGATCCGCGATCTCGGTATCGACCCCAAGCGGTTCCAGCCCAGAGCGATCCACGCCGTCATCAGCGCCGCCAAGAACGATGGCCTCGATGCTGGCCAGTACGGCGAGCGGGTCACGTCGGTGATCGAGAAGCGGGCGGCCGAGGTCTACACCGAATACCAGACCCGCTTGCAGCGGTCGTCGGCGATGGACTTCGACGATCTGCTCCTCAACGCGGTCAAGGTCTTCACCGCATCACCGGAGACTCTCGAGCGGTACCAGAACCGGTTCCAGCACCTCCTGGTCGACGAGTACCAGGACACCAACGGCGTGCAGAACGAGCTCGTGGTCAAGCTGGCGGCGAAGAACCGGAACATCACCGTCGTCGGAGACAGCGACCAGTCGGTCTACCGGTTCCGGGGGGCCGACATCCGCAACATCATCCAGTTCGAGGACGCCTTTCCCGACACGACGGTGGTGTTGCTCGAGCAGAACTACCGCTCTACCCAGACCATCCTCGATGCCGCCAACTCGGTCATCGCCAACAATTTCGGCCGCAAGCCCAAGAACCTGTGGACCGACGCCGGGTCCGGCGATCGGATCATCCGCTTCCACGCCGACGACGAGGTCGACGAAGCCCAGTTCGTCGCCGGCGAGATGGCCCGCCTCCACGACGTCGGTGACAACCGGTGGGGAGAGATGGCGGTGTTCTACCGAACCAACGCCCAGTCCCGGGTGTTGGAGGAGTACCTCATGCGGGTCGGCATCCCGTACAAGGTGATCGGCGGCACCCGGTTCTACGATCGGCGGGAGATCAAGGACGCCGTCGCTTTCCTGAAGGCGGTGGCCAACCCCAACGACGAAGTCTCGATCAAGCGGATCATCAACGTGCCCAAGCGCGGTATCGGTGACACGACCGTGGGCAAGGTCGACAACTACGCCAAGATGATCGGCGCTTCGTTCGTCGACAGTCTACGCCGATCCGACGACGCCGGCGTGACCGGAACGGCGGTGAAGGGCATCGCCCGGTTCCTCGAACTGCTCGACGGATTCACCGAGGACCTGGAGAAGGGCCCGGCCGCTGCGCTCGAAGCCATCCTGCGCGACACCGGCTATGTGGCCGAGCTGGAGGACGAGCACTCGATCGAGGCCGAGGGCCGGCTCGAGAACCTCCAGGAGCTCGTCGGGGTGGCCCACCAGTTCGAGACGGTCGACGAGTTCCTCGAACAGGTGAGCCTCGTGTCCGACGCCGACGAGATCGACGACGACGACTCGGCCGTGCTACTGATGACGATCCACGCCGCCAAGGGCCTGGAGTTCCCAACCGTGTTCCTGCTCGGGCTGGAGGACGGCATCTTCCCCCACCTCCGCTCGATGACCGAGCCGGACGAGATGGAAGAGGAGCGCCGCCTCGCCTACGTTGGCATCACCCGGGCCCAGGAGCGCCTGTACCTCACCCACGCCTGGGCTCGGATGATCTTCGGCCAGACGCAGTACAACCCACCGAGCCGGTTCCTCGACGAGATCCCGGCCGAGCTGCTCGACGAAGCGAACGGCAGCCGGGGCCACGGGAGGAAGAAGCAGCTGTCGGTGTTCGGGGCGAGCGGCACCGCGGCGACATTCGGTGGGAGGGACCGGGCGGTCGACACCGCTCTGAAGCCCCGCGGCCCGGCGCCTTCGGGGGCCGACTCGCTCGGGCTGAAGGTAGGCGACGACGTCGCTCACAAGAAGTGGGGTGAGGGCGTCGTGCTCGACTTGCGGGGCTCGGGCGACAAGACCGAGGTGGTCGTCAGGTTCCCGTCGGTTGGGGAGAAGACCCTGCTCCTCGCGTGGGCGCCCCTGGAGAAGATCGGCGCCTAGGCCGGCCGGTCTCTGCTCGGCGGTACGCGATCGATCACGACGTTGCCGTCTCGCAGCTTGTCGATCTCGGCATCGCTCAGGCCGAGGTCGCGGAGCACCTCGCGGTTGTGCTCCCCCTGGAACGGGGCCAGGCCGGCATCGGGGAGCTCGGAGGCGGCGAACAGCCACGGCGGGCCCGGCACCCGAGCCGTCCCGCCGGACCGATCGTCGACCTCGCGAATGATGCCCCGATCGGTGGCCCATTCCGACTCGGCGATCTCGGCCACGGTCCGGATCACCCCGACGGCCAGTCCGGCCTCGCTGACCTGCGCTTCCAGCTCCTCCAGGGTCCGGAACGTCAGCACCCACGAGCGGATCTCGGCGCGCAGGTCGGCCCAGTTGGCCCGCCGTAGCTCGGCGGTCACGAACCGCGGGTCGAGCTGCAGGTCGTTGCGCCGCATCATCGAGCAGTAGCGGAGGAACACGAAGCTGGAGAACGGGCTGGCGGCGATCGTGATGTGGGTCCCGTCGGGCAGCTCGAAGACGGGCGACTCTGGAGCGCTGAAGGCCAGAGGCTCGCCTTCGACGTCGATGCCCGACAGCTCGTAGCTGACCCGGTCGTTGACGGCCAGCATCGACGCCACCATCGCCACGTCGACGTGCTGACCCTCGCCGGTCCGGTCGCGGTGGGCGAGCGCAGCCAGGGTGGCGATGACCGCCTGCAACCCGGTGTAGACGTCGGCGTGGTTGTAGGCGTCGTTGGCGACCTCGGTGAGGTTGTCGCCGTAGTGGCGCTTGATGATCTCGGTGAATCCCGACTCGGCTTGGACGGTGGGGGCGAACGCCGGCCGGTTGCGCCACGGGCCGGTCTGGCCATAGCCGCTGATCGAGACGAAGATCACCGACGGGTTGGTCCCCGCCACGTCGTCGTAGCCGAGGCCGAACAGGTCGAGGGTCCCGGGCCGGAAGTTCTCGACGATGATGTCGGCCTCGGCGCAGAGCCGGCCGACCAGGTCTCGGGCCTCGGCGAAGTTGAGGTCGACGCTGATCGCCCGCTTGCCTGCGTTCTGCTGGGCGAAGTAGAGCGACATCGGCCCGACATGGGGCTGCCCGCTCAGTCCGGTGTCGCCGGCCGGCGGCTCGATCTTGATCACGTCGGCGCCGAGGTCCCGCAGCGTCTTCGTGCAGTGGGGCCCGGCCAGGACCCGGGTGAAGTCGACGACCTTGATGCCGGCCAGAGGAGCGGGGGCAGATCCGGCCATCGTCCTACTCCGCGAGGAAGATGGCGGTGCCCGGCCCGGTCTCGGCGAAGGCCGTGAGCCCGGTCTGGAGATCGGTCGACGCCCACTCCGCTTCCACCGCCCGCTCCTGCATGAGGTCGGCAGCCCGCACGCCGTCGGACGCGGCGGTGGCGGCCAGGTTCTTGGTCGCGGCGTAGGACACCGTGGGCCCGGCCGCGAGCTGGCGAGCCCACGACAACGACGCGGCGGCCAGCTCCTCGTCGGCCACGACCACGTTGACGTGCCCCACCGTTCGAGGGCCGCCGGGTCGTGCCGGCGACCGAACATCGCGATCTCCTTGCCTCGGGCCGTTCCCGCCCGCTGCACGACCTGCTGGACCCCGCCGAGAAGGGGGGTCAGTCCCAGGGTCGACTCGACCAGCCCCAGCCGAGCTGAGGCGCCGGCGACGATGAAGTCGCAGGCCAGCGCGAGCTCGAACCCACCGCCGAGTGCGAGGCCGTGGACCGAGGCCACGGTCGGGATCGCCACCCCTTCGAGCCGCTCCAGCACCTCGGCCGCCGGCCGCGCCCGCTGCTCCTCGCCGCCGAACCCGTCGACATCGGCCCCGGCGCAGAAGTGCTTCATCTCGCTGCGCAGTAGGATCGCACGCCCGCCGGCGTCGGCTGCGCCCTCGAACGCAGTGATCAGCGCCTCGATGAACGCGCCGTTGAGCAGGTTGTGGGGCGGCTTGGCCATCGTCACGACCGCGACTGCTCCGTCGATCTCGACCCGTACAGGTTCGCTCATGGCCGCGACCCTACTTATGAAGGACCGCTCGAGTGCAACGCCGGGTCGCTCGGCGCTGGCCGCTGTCGGTGCGCCCGCCGGGCCGGAAGACTGCCCCCGATCAGATCACGCCGTCGGCTCGGAGCGCTGCCAGCTCCTCGGAGGTTCGGCCGAGGAGGCCGCCGAGGATCTCGTCGTTGTGGTGGCCGAGCTCGACGCCGGCGAAGGCGACCCTCCCCGGCGTCGCCGAGAGCTTCGGAATGACGTTCGGCATCGGGAACGGACCGAGGGCCTCGTCGTCGACGGTGACGATGTTGTCCCTTGCGGCATAGTGCGGGTCATCGACGATCTGGTCCGGCGTGTAGATCCCGCCGACCGGCACGTCGGCCTCGACCAGGATCGCCTCGACCTCGGCGTAGTCGTGGCGACCGACCCACTCCGCCACCAGGCCCTCCAGCTCATCGGCTCGGTCGTTCCGGTCGCGACCACGGGCGTAGCGCTCATCGGTGGCGAGATCCTCCCGGCCCATGGCCCGGGCCAGCCGGGGCCACACGTTGTCGCCTCCCGCTGCGATCTGGACGAATCGGTCGTCCTTGGTGGAGAACGTGCCAGCCGGGGTGAACGTGGCGTTGCGGTTGCCGATCCGCTCCCGAATCCGACCGTGGCGGGCGTAGCCGGCCACCAGATCGCCGGTGATGCGGAACGTCGGTTCGTAGAGCGCGAGGTCGATCATCTGACCGGAGCCGCCGTTGGCGTCGCGCTCGTAGAGCGCAAGCACGGTGGCCATGGCGGCGAAGGCAGCGCTGTTGTAGTCGGCGGTCGGGAACGCCGGCCGGACCGGGATCCGATCGGGGAACCCGGTCGGATACATGTAGCCCGAGAACCCGAGGGCGATCCGGTCGTAACCCGGCCGCTGGGCGTACGGCCCGACCTGACCCCAGCCCGAGACCCGGGTCATGATCAGGCGAGGGTTGAGCTCGTGGACGTCGTTCCAACCGAGACTCCACGCCTCCAGCGTGCCCGGCGTGAAGTTCTCGACGAGGACGTCGGCGTGGCCGATCAGCTCACGCAGCAGCTCTTGGCCCTCGGGCACCCGGAGATTGACGGTGATCGACTTCTTGTTGCGGCCCTCGACCATCCACGATGTCGACCGGCCCGGCTTCCCGTCGCGGGGGCTGCCCCGCAGCGTGTCGCCCCGGCCCGGCTGCTCCACTTTGATCACCTCGGCCCCGAAGTCGCCGAGGAAGGTCGCCGCCACCGGCCCGGCGAGCAGCGTGCCGATGTCGAGCACCCGGATGCTGGTGAGCGGGGGCGGCCCGATCCGGTCGTCACTGGTCACGTCGGTTGCCTCCACGAGGTTGCCTTCACTACGCCCGGCGTCGGGGCCAACATAGGTTCGCTCGGCCACTCGATGTTCACGAGCGTGTCACGTCCAGGAAGCGGGCGGGTGCCCCCGGGCAGCCGTCCCGCCGCACCTAGGCTCCGACGCTCTGGCCGCCTGCTTCGCTGTTCCCAGCGGCGGCGCCGGCCGAGCAGGAGCGGGCCGCGACCTCGATGCGCTCGAGCAGATCGACCAGGACCTCGATGTCGCCGTCGTCGAGCACGTCGTGGATCGATTGATCGAGCACCGACTGGAGGCGCGGCCCGAACCGAGAAACGACCTCTCGGCCATCGTCGCCCAACCTCACGAGGCTCGCTCGCCGATCGGCCGGGTCGGGCTGCCGGCTGACGAGACCAGCCGCCTCCGCTCGATCGAGCAGGCGCGAGATGTGGCTCGGGCTCTTCAGCAGCTGGTCGCACAAGTCGACGGCTCGCAGCTCGTGGCCCGGGGCCAGCTGCAGCCGAACGAGCAGGTCCATCGTGGTGGCATCGTGGCCGGTCCCCTCGACGGCGCAGCGCTCGATAGCCGCGCTCAGCGCGAGCTGGGTGGCGAGCAGCGCCCCCGACGGGCGGAGACGGTCGACATCGAGCTCGGAACAGCGATGCACGCCGTCACTCTAGTCACGAATCTGGTTGTGTTGACAATTATTGACGAGCGAAGTAAATAGAGTTGTTCCCACTCCGGAGATCCCTCACCTCGATCCCTTCGTATTCCTCGACACCGGCCCTCCCAAGGACCTCGCGACCACGAGATCCACGTGGCCCCCCACCCCATCGGGGCGTGCAGCCGGTCAGCCTCCTCTTCCGGGCCCGGATCGGGCATCGCGACTCGCTCGGCAACCACGCGACCGTCACCTCCGGCGGCATGCGGTGATTGGTGGCCGGATCGGGGCGCGGCACGAGGAGGTCCTGGCCGACGAGGCCCCCGGGGTCGCCGTCCGCCTTTTTTGCCGGGCCATCTCGCTGGGCACAGCGGGCCTGCGCCGCTCGGCACGCAGGTCATGATCGCTCGTGTCGCGCTCGACGCAGGTTCGGCGATCCGACTCCCCGTCGAACCAGCGTTGACCGCCGGAGTCTGCGTGGTCGCCCGTGAGGTCGACCTCGGGGGCCGTCCAGAGCTCGAGGTCGGCGCAACGGCCGTCTTCGCCAACGATGGCGAGGCCATGATGATCAGCAGCGATCACGGCGGGAAGCGCGGGTGATGGCCGGCCAGCCGATCGGTGAGTCGATCGGCTGGCTCGGCTCTGGTCCTCGGATACGACGCGGTCGTTGATCGGGCCTACGCTCCGGTCGTGCCAGAACTGTTGCCAGCAGAGCTCGCCGAGCTACGGGACCGGGTCGATGCCTTGGCCGCCGAGGTGCTCGTTCGCTTCCGGGATCGGGCCCAAGCCGGCGAAGACGTCGCAGCCGACGTCCGGTCGGCGTCGAAAGCGGCGGGGATCTTCCCGATGACCCAGCCGGTCGATCATGGCGGCACGGCTGCTCCGGCACTGGCTCTCGTCGTGGTGCGAGACACGTTGGCCGGTCACGATGTTGGGCAGCTGCCCGGGATCTTCGGTCCCGATCCGGGTCTGCTCGCCGGCGTGGGCGAGCCCCTGCGGTCCCGGTTCCTCGTTCCTCTGCTCGCCGGAGAGAAGCGGAGCGGGTTCGGCTTCACCGAACCGGCCGACGCCCGACGTCACACCTACGCCGTCGCGGACGGCGACGAGCTGATCGTCACCGGTCGGAAGTCGTACGTGACCGGCGGGGCCGACGCCGATTTCATCAACGCCCTGGTCGAGGTCGAGGGCAGCGGTCCGGCAATGGTGCTGATCGAGACCTCGGCTCGGGGGGTGCGCCTGGAGCGGCGCTTCGAGTCGATCGATGGGAGCCACCACGCGGCGTTCGCCTTTGACGAGGTCCGAGTTCCGAGAGCCCATGTCGTCGGCAAGCCCGGCCGAGGGACGGCGCGGGCCATGGGCCAGATCAACCAGGTGCGGCTCTCGATAGCCGCGAACTGTGTCGGGCTCAGTCGCTACGTGGTCGCCGTCGTCGACGACCGCCTGCGATCGGCGGGTCGCAGCGGTGAGCTGCGAGGCGCCTCCGAGCGGGCCCGCCTCGCGTACGGTGACATGCGGCTCCGGACCTACGTCGCCCGCAGCGCGCTGTATCGGACCGCCCGCCTCGTCGATGCGGGTGCCAACCCGATCAACGAGGTGGCGGCGGCGAAGGTGTTCACCACCGAGACGATCGCCGCCGTCGTCGACGCCGCTATCCAGCTGGTCGGCGGCGAGGCCCTGGTCGAGGGTCATCCCCTGGAGTCGATACTTCGCCGCGTTCGGGTGCTGCGTCTCGCTGAAGGTGAGAGCGATCTCCTCCGCACCAATATCGCCCGAGGTCGGCTCGACCTCGACGCCGGGCGGCTCTGATCCCTCGGCGGCTAATCGTCGGGCGAGGGCAACGCACGGATGAGCCCGCCTAGCCTTTGCCGCACGAGGAGGCCCTGGTGACGAGCGCTGCCGAACGAAACCTCGACTGGGACGGCCTCGTCGCTACCCAACGAAACCTCGACTGGGACGGCCCCGTCGGCGGGCGTGACCTCGCCGGGCTCGCCGTCGCCGGTGGTGGCCGGATTGCCCGAGGTCGTCTCGTTCGCAGCGCGTCACCGCACCTCGGTGTCGATCACGATCAGATGGTGGCCGATCGTTGGCGGACCTTCGATCGGGCCGAGCCGCTAGAAGTTGCCTTCGGGATGCAGCCGAGCCCTCGGCCGCCGCTCGCCCAGGTCGACCACCACCAGTCGCTGGGGGGCTTGCTCGCCGATCACCCGGGAGCGCGGTGCTTCGCCGATCCCGACCTTGCTGGGGTGGTGCGAGCCCGTCTCCTCGGCCGACTCATCGCGTGACCGAGCCAGATGGGGCCAAAGCGAAGGTCCGGGGGCCGTCGCCCCTTCCGGTTCCGACTGCGGCGACGATCGCCGCCTGTGCGCTCGCCGGCTTCGCCCTGCCGTGGTTGTCGCCGGTGACCTGGGTCCGGCAGTGCCCCGAGGAGCTTCGCTACAGCTTCCCGTTGCTGTTCGCCATCGATCGGCCCCACGCCGACGGTTCGACGCTCCTGCTCGGTGTTGCGGTCAACACCATCGTGTGGACGCTCGTGCTCCTCGTCGTGATCGTGGGCATCGGTAGGTTCCCTCGGCTGGCGTCGGCGGCAGCGATGCTGCGACGCAACCGGAGGAACGTGCTGTCGCTTCTGGCTCCGGCCGTCGTCCTCATCGTGCTCGCTGGCTTCGAGTCACCGACGCTGACGACGGCGATCGGTCCGGGGCACGTCGGCACACCGGCCTGCTGGCACGTGAGTGGCCACACGCGACGGTCCAACTGGTGGGGACCGGACCGATTCGAGCTCCTCAACCTCGATCGACTCCTGCCGTGAGTGGCCTCGTGAAGCCGGGCGAGTCGACCGTCGCCCACCCGAGCCGTCTGTCGCTCCGCCCGCGACGGGGGCTCATCCTCGGCGGTGACCCGGCGTCTCCGAAGCCGCGCTGGAGGATAGCGGGCGCCCCGCCGAGCAGTTGCACCTACTAAGGAGAGCCCTGCGCCAGCCTTGAGGCGTGAACGCAGGTCAGTCGTCGATCTGAGTCGAGGCGAGGTCGGGCGCTCAAGGGATCTCGGCCAGCTCGACGACGGTGCCGTCGGGGTCCCGGAAGCACACGATCCGGGCGGTCGGCTGACCGGGCCAGACCACCTCGGCAGGCTCCGATAGCAGCTCGACGCCGGCCTCCCGCAGTTCGGTCACATCGGCGTCGAGGTCGGAGGTTCGCAGGGCGATGCGGGCGATACCGAGGTGATAGAGGTGGGGGTACGGTGGTTCGTCGTCGGATGGCTCCTGCCACTCCAGCAGATCGAGCAGCACCGACTCACCGGGGAGGTGGAGCAACCCTCCCCGCACTCGATACGGCGGCATGCCAACCGCCGCCGCCACCTCCGGCGTATTGGTCTCGGGCACCATCGCCACGAGCTGGAACCCGAGCCGCTCGTAGAACGCGAGCGAGCGGTCGAAATCGCTGCAGTTGACGTTGACGTGGACCATCCCGGTGACGTGCATGGCCGAAACGTAGCGCCGCCGGGGTCGCTGCGCCGGGCGATGGCGTCGTGGCCGTGCCCCTGCGCTTGCCCCAGCCGATCAGTCGATCAGCCGATCACCGGAGCCAGCCAGCGCCGGACCTCGTCCTCGGACATCCCCTTGCGGGCGGCATAGTCGGCCACCTGGTCGTCACCGATGCGGCGCACACCGAAGTACCGGCTCTGGGGGTGGGCGAGATAGAGGCCCGAGACCGACGCCGCAGGGCTCATGGCGCACGACTCGGTCAGCGACACGCCGATGCGATCCGACACCCCGAGCAACTCGAAGATCGTCCGCTTCTCGGTGTGATCGGGGCAGGCCGGGTAGCCAGGAGCCGGCCGGATGCCCTGGTATCGCTCCCGGATCAGCTCGTCGTTGGAGAACTGTCGCCGCTGATAACCCCACAGCTCGGTTCGCACCTGGTGATGGAGGTACTCGGCGCAAGCTTCGGCCAGCCGGTCGGCCAGCGCTTTGACCATGATCGAGGAGTAGTCGTCGCCGGCCGCCTCGAACGCCGCCGCTCGGTCCTCGACGTAGCCGCCGGCGGTCACGGCGAACGCTCCGACGTGATCTTTGATGCCGGTCGCCAGCGGAGCGACGAAATCGGCCAGTGCATAGTTCGGCCGGTCATCGCTGTGGCGCAGCTGCTGACGCAACGTGTGCAGGGTCGCGAGCCGGTTCGTTCGGTCGGTATCGGAGAACAGGGCGATGTCGTCGTCGATCGCGTTGGCCGCCCAGAACCCGACGACGGCCCTGGCTTCGAGCCATTCGCCGTTGATGATGTCGTCGAGCATGGCCTGGGCGTCGTCGAACACCGCCCGGGCCGCTTCGCCGACGACGTCATCGCTCAGGATCTTGGGGTGGCTCCCGGCCAGGTCCCAGACCCGGAAGAACGGCGTCCAATCGATGTGGTCGCGCAGCGTCTGGAGCTTGATCTCGTCGAACGAGCGCACCCCGGTGAAGCTCGGCGTCACGGTCGGCGGACCCGACCAGTCGATCGGCACGCGGTTCGCTCGGGCAGCGTCGAGGTCGACCAGGGAGGTGGCGGGGGCGCCATCCCGGGCTCGACGGATCCCGACGTAGCCGCTGCGGACTTCGTCGTGGTAGATCGCGGCGTCGTCGCTCAGCAGCCGAGTGACCACGCCGACGGCCCGCGACGCGTCGGTGACGTGGATCACCGGCCCGTGGTAGGCCGGCTCGATCTTCACTGCGGTGTGGACCTCGCTGGTGGTGGCCCCTCCGATCAGCAGGGGGATTTCGAAGCCTTCGGCTTCGAGCTCTGAGGCGACCCGTACCATCTCGTCGAGGCTGGGCGTGATCAAGCCCGACACACCGACGACATCGGCACCCTCCTGGCGGGCCGCCTCCAGAATCGTCTCGGGCTTGACCATAACCCCGAGGTCCACCACGTCGTAGTTGTTGCACCGCAACACGACGCCGACGATGTTCTTGCCGATGTCGTGCACGTCGCCCTTGGCCGTGGCCAGTACGATCTTGCCCGCCGCTCGGCCCTCGACGCCCTCGGTATCCATGAACGGCTCGAGGTGGGCGACCGCCTTCTTCATCACCCGCGCGCTCTTCACCACCTGTGGAAGGAACATCTTCCCGGAGCCGAACAGGTCGCCGACGACGTTCATGCCGTCCATCAGCGGGCCCTCTATCACGTCGAGGGCCCGACTGGCGGCCAGTCGAGCTTCCTCGGCGTCAGCGACGATGTAGTCGTCGATCCCCTTGACCAGACCGTGGACCAGGCGCTCCTGCACGGTGCCCTCACGCCACGACAGGTCCGTCCCCGCTGCCTCGGTTGAGCTCTGTGCTTCGGCCGCGACCTCGATCAGCCGCTCGGTGGCGTCGGCTCGGCGGTTGAAGAGCACATCCTCGATGCGCTGGCGGAGGTCGTCTGGCACGTCGGAGTAGATCGGGAGTCGGCCGGCGTTGACGATTGCCAGCGACAGCCCGGCCTCCACTGCGTGGTAGAGGAAGACGGCGTGCATCGCCTCCCGGAGCGGGTTGTTGCCCCGGAACGAGAACGACAGGTTGCTGAGCCCACCCGACACCTTCGCTGGTGCCAGCTCGCTGGTGATCTGACGGGCAGCTTCGATGTACGCCCGGCCGTAGTCGGCGTGGGCCTCGATGCCGGTGGCGACGGCGAAGATGTTGGGGTCGAAGATGATGTCGGCCGGATCGAAGTCGAGCCGCTCGGTGAGCAACCGGTGAGCCCGCCGGCACACCGAGACCTTGTGGTCGAGCGACTCGGCTTGGCCGGTCTCGTCGAAGGCCATCACGACGACGGCGGCGCCGTGGCGCTGGGCGACCGCCGCCTGTTCGAGGAACGGGCCCTCGCCCTCCTTCAGGCTGATCGAGTTGACGACGGCCTTGCCCTGAACCGACCGCAGCCCGGCTTCGATCACGCTCCACTTCGACGAGTCGATCATCACCGGCACCCGGCTGATGTCGGGCTCCGATCCTATGAGTCGCAGGAACCGGACCATTGCCGCTTCGGCGTCGAGCATGCCTTCGTCCATGTTGACGTCGATGACCTGGGCCCCGTTGTCGACCTGGTCGCGGGCCACCGAGACTGCGGTCTCGTAGTCCTCGGACAGGATCAGCTTGGCGAATCGGGCCGAGCCGGTGACGTTGGTCCGTTCGCCGACGTTGACCAGCAGGCTGGCGCCGTCGATGTTGAGCGGTTCGAGCCCTGACAGGCGGGTGGCGTCGGCCACGGAGGGGATTGGTCGGGGAGCGTGGTCCGAGACCGCGGCGCCGATGGCGGCGATGTGCTCGGGCGTGGTTCCACAACAGCCGCCGACGATGTTGACCAGGCCCGCCCGGGCGAAGCCGCCGAGGGCGGCCGCCATGTAGTCCGGCGTCTCGTCGTAGGAGCCCAGCTCGTTGGGGAGGCCGGCGTTCGGGTAGGCGATGACCGGGAGATCGGCGACGGCAGAGAGCTCGGCCAGGTGCGCCTTGAGCTCGTCGGCCCCGAGGGCGCAGTTGAGTCCGACGGCGAGCGGCCGGGCATGGCGGACCGCGTTCCAGAACGCCTCCGGTGTCTGACCCGACAGGGTCCGACCGCTCCGGTCGGTGATGGTGCCGGAGACGATGATCGGGAGGTCGACCGGTGGGAGGCCGGCGATGGCCTCGACACCGAAGTTGGCGTCGCGCCGAGAGAGGTAGGCGTGGATGGCGGCCTTGGCGTTCAGCGTGTCGAAGATCGTCTCGATCATGATCAGATCGACGCCGCCAGCGACGAGAGCGTCGATGGCCTCGCCGTAGGCGGCGTCGAGATCCTCGAACGTCACGTTCCGACGGGACGGATCGTTGACATCGGGCGAGATCGAAGCGGTCCGGTTCGTCGGTCCCAGCACCCCGACCACGTAGCGGGGCCGTTCAGGCGTGCGACCCGTCGCCGCATCGGCGGCCGCCCGAGCCAGGCGCGCCGCTTCGTAGTTGATGTCGGCGACCACCGCTTCGAGGCCGTAGTCGGCCTGGGCGATCGAGGTGGCGGTGAAGGTGTTGGTGCAGATCAGGTCAGCGCCAGCCTCGAGGTAGCCGCGGTGGATCTCGGCGACGACATCGGGCCGGGTGAGGGTGAGCAGATCGTTGTTGCCGACGAGATCGAGGGGGTGGTCGGCATAGCGCTGCCCACGGAAGTCGGCCTCGCTCAGCCCTTCATCCTGGATCGCGGTACCCATCGCCCCGTCGAGCAGGAGGATCCGCTCGGCCAGCGAAGCTCGGAGCCGCGCCATCCGAGCGCTTCGTTCCTGTGGCGTTCGGGTGGTCACGTCGGCCTCGGCGGCGCTCATGGTGCGAGCTCCGTGGTGGCGACACTCGGTCGGGCCCGCAGGCCGAGCGCTCGGCAGGTGGCGGCCGGGAGCTGTCGCCGGTTCATCGTGTAGAAGTGGAAGCGGTCGACACCACCCTCGACGAGACGACGGCATTGCTCGGCCGCCACGATGGCGGCCACCGGTTGCTGGACCTCCGGATCATCGTCGAGATCGGCGAGGAGCGCACTCAGCCACTCGGGGATCGTGGCCCCGCAGCGCCCGGCGAAGCGGGCGACGCCACCGAAGTTGGCGACGGGCATGATGCCCGGCACGATCGGCACGTCGACGCCGGCCGCGACCGCCCGATCCTGGAACCGGAGGAAGACGTCGGGGTCGAAGAAGAACTGAGTGATGGCCCGATCGGCCCCGGCGTCCACCTTGCGCTTGAGGTTGTCGAGATCGGACTGACCGGACGCTGCCTTGGGGTGCACCTCGGGGTAGGCGGCGACCGAGAGGTCGAAGCGATCGCCATCTGGGCGGGAGCGGATGGCGGTGACCAGCTCAGCCGCGGTCTCGTAGCCGACGTCGGTCGGGGGCGTCGCGTCCTCCGGCGGGTCGCCGCGGAGAGCCACGATGTGGCCGACCCCCAGTTCGACGTAGCGATCGATCACCCGATGGATGTCGTCCTTCGACGCGTTGATCGTCGTCAGGTGGCCGGCCACGGGCACGTCGAGCGTGCTGGTCAGCTCGGCGATGGCGCCGACCGTGCGCTCGCGGCTCGTGCCGCCGGCGCCGTAGGTGACGCTCAGGAACGCTGGGTCGAAGCGGGCCAGCTCGGCGGCGCAGCCGGCCAACCGCTGGCGGCCGGAGGGCGTGGTCGGTGGGAAGAACTCGAACGAAACGGCAACCATGGGGTGACCTCGTTAGGGATTGGGCTCGGTTGATCGGAGCGCGGTGGGTGACCGACCGGCCTTCCAGATCGTGACGGTGAGCTGCTCATCGTCGATCCGAATCGGATGCGGCGGGGTGAGATGGGACAGCGAGACGACGGTCAGGCCCGCCGTCTCGCACCATTCGATGACCTCGGCGTCGGTGAACCCGAGCCGGCGATGGGCGTGATCGGCCCGTAGGTCCTCGATCTTGTGGGCGGAGAAGTCGACGATCAGAAGTCGACCATCGATGTCGAGCGCGTGGGAGGCCTGCTCGATGGCCCGGGCCGGCTCGTCGAGGTAGTGGAGCACGTCGTGGAGGACGGCGAGGCCGACGGTTCCGGTGCCGATCTCCAGGTTGTAGGCGTTGCCGTAGCGGACCGAGCAGTGGTCGAGGCCCGCGGCATCGAGCTGGCTGCGGGCGAGGTTGAGCATCTCTCGGTTGAGCTCGATGCCGATCCCGGTTTCGATTTGGGGAGCGAACAGCTCCAGAACCCGGCCCGTGCCGGTGCCGATGTCGAGCAGGAGGTTGATCGGGCGGTCACCGACGGCGTCGAGCATGGCCCGTTCGACGTCGTCGGCCGGGGCCTTCCGGCCCTCCAGCAACGCCGCCTCCTCCGCCACCTTCGCGAACGAGCGGGCAGCCAGCTCGGCTCGGTCGGCCCGGACCTGGGCGAGCTGCTGGCGATCGCGGACGACGACCTCGCTGTCGACGTCGGCTAGCGGACGGATCGCGCCGAAGAACTGGCGAGCGAACGGCTCGGGGGCATGGCGGTAGAAGGCGTTGGTGCCCTCGGCCCGCCGGACGAGCAGGCCGGCGTCACACAGGAGCTTCAGGTGACGGCTGATGCGAGGCTGGCTCTGGCCCAAGATGCGACAGATCTCGCTGACGGTCAGCTCGCTGCGATCGAGCAGGAGGAGGATCCGGAGCCGGGTTGGCTCGCCGGCTGCCTTCATCGAGTGGATCAGCGCATCCACGTTGCTCCTCCTTCCTCATCTCGGCGCCGGTGCATCGCCGCCAACGATACATCACCTCATCCTGAGATATACATATAAAGATATGCTTATCCTTCGGACGGCGGCCCCAACGGAGTAGGCCTCACTGGGTGGACAGCACTGGGTGGACAGC
>Ga0224508_10002361_pt1 | contig 16051 bp, 17 predicted proteins | sample SF_Jan12_sed_USG_4_FD_170157 | JGI IMG/M metagenome (GOLD analysis project Ga0224508, IMG submission 170157) | Sediment microbial communities from San Francisco Bay, California, United States - SF_Jan12_sed_USGS_21 | ecosystem: Environmental > Aquatic > Marine > Sediment | place: USA... | reverse complement strand
TTTCTTTATCCGGCGCGAAGCCGCTTGACTTGTCCACTGCTCAGTTTCATTTTGTCGCGCCGGATAAAGAAAGCGCGCATGGTAGCACAGCAAGACGGAAATAATTTTGCCCAGATCGAAATCAAGTAAACGCTGGTTGCAGGAGCATCATCAGGACGCTTATGTACTGAAAGCCCGCGAACAGGGCTATCGTTCGCGCGCGGTGTTCAAGCTCGAGGAAATCCAGCAAAAGGACAGAATCTTCAGACCCGGCCAGTTCGTGCTCGATCTTGGTGCGGCCCCCGGCGGCTGGAGCGAATATGCCGCTCAGGCGGTGGGTGACCGTGGCCGCGTGATCGCGCTCGATCTGTTAGCGATGGAGCCCGTTGCAGGGGTCGAATTTTTGCAGGGGGATTTCACCGAGCGAAAGACGCTGGATGAGTTGCTTGGGCTGATCGGCACGCACAGATTCGACCTTGTATTATCCGATATGGCCCCCAATTTGAGTGGTATGCATAGCGTGGACCAGCCAAAATCGATATATCTCGCGGAACTTGCTTTCGAAATGGCGCGTGATTTTCTCGTTTCCAACGGCGTTTTCGTCGTCAAACTGTTCCAGGGAGAGGGCTTCGAAGAGCTGGTTTCGACGTTTCGCCTGACCTTTCAATCGGTAAAATTCCGCAAACCGGACGCATCCAGATCACGTTCCAGTGAAATTTATGCGGTTTGCAGCGGTCTCAAGTAGGCCGGGACATCTAAAATACGCTAGTATCTGGGTTTATTAGCAGTAAAATGAAATCCGAATCAGGCATTAGTTAAAGCCAAAAACAGGTGTAATAGTGAACGACGTAGTCAAGAATTTAGTTTTGTGGATTGTCATAGCGGTGGTGCTGCTATCGGTATTCCACAGTTTCGGGGATCGCAGCAGTAGTGCCCAGACCCTGATTTATTCGGATTTTCTTACCCAGGTCAAGCAGGGTCAGGTCAGGGAAGTCACCATCGAAGGGCAGAATATCACCGGCAAGATGATTTCCGGCACGCCGTTTGCCACCTATAGCCCCGAAACCAGCAACAGCGCATTGATCGGCGATCTCGAACGCGCTAACGTCGCCGTTGTCGGCAAGCCGCCGGAACCGCCTTCATTGCTGGGCCACATGTTTATCAGCTGGTTTCCGTTTATCGTGTTGATCGGTCTGTGGATATTTTTCATGCGCCAGATGCAGGGCGGCGGCAGTGGCCGTGGCGCAATGTCTTTCGGCAAGAGCAAGGCCCGCCTGCTGGGCGAAGACCAGATCAATATCAGTTTCAACGATGTCGCCGGCGTCGATGAAGCCAAGGAAGAGGTGGCCGAACTGGTCGAATTCCTGCGCGACCCGTCCAAGTTTCAGAAACTCGGCGGCAAGATTCCGCGCGGCGTGCTGATGGTTGGTTCGCCAGGTACCGGTAAAACCCTGCTGGCCAAGGCCATCGCCGGTGAAGCCAAGGTGCCGTTTTTCACCATATCCGGTTCCGACTTCGTCGAAATGTTCGTCGGTGTCGGCGCCTCGCGTGTACGCGACATGTTCGACCAGGCCAAGAAGCATTCGCCCTGCATCATTTTCATCGACGAAATCGATGCCGTCGGGCGCCACCGCGGCGCTGGCCTCGGCGGCGGTCACGACGAACGCGAGCAGACGCTGAACCAGCTGCTGGTCGAAATGGACGGTTTCGAAGGCAACGAAGGCGTTATCGTCATCGCCGCCACCAACCGGCCCGACGTGCTCGACCCGGCCTTGCTGCGCCCGGGCCGATTCGACCGCCAGGTGGTAGTGCCGCTGCCCGACGTACGCGGCCGTTCGCACATTCTTAAGGTTCACATGCGCAAGGTGCCGGCGGCGGAAAACGTCGATCCGATGGTCATTGCGCGCGGTACCCCCGGCTTCTCCGGCGCGGATCTGGCAAACCTGGTCAACGAGGCGGCGCTATTCGCCGCGCGCTCCAACAAGAAGATGGTGACCATGGGAGAGTTCGAGCGCGCCAAGGACAAGATCATGATGGGCGCCGAGCGCAAGTCGATGATCATGAAGGAAGAAGAAAAGAAACTGACCGCCTACCACGAGGCGGGGCACGCGATTGTCGGCCGCCTGGTTCCGGAGCACGATCCGGTTTACAAGGTGAGCATTATTCCGCGCGGAAGAGCGCTCGGCGTGACCATGTTCCTGCCCGAGGACGATCGCTACAGCTATAGCAAGCAGCATCTCGAAAGTCAGCTATCGAGCCTGTTCGGCGGGCGCATCGCGGAGCAGCAGATTTTCGGCGACGAGGCGGTCACCACCGGCGCCTCCAACGATATCGAGCGCGCCACCAGCATCGCCCGCAGCATGGTAACCCAGTGGGGCCTGTCGGACCGTATGGGCCCATTGTCCTATAGCGAAGAAGAGGGCGAGGTTTTCCTCGGCAAGAGCTATGGCAAGCAGAAAACCGTGTCGGACGAAACCGCCCAGGCGATCGATTCCGAAATTCGCTCGATCATCGACCGTAACTATCAACGCTCGGTCGAGATCCTGAAGCAAAACGAAGACAAGCTGCACCTGATGGCCGATGCGTTAATGAAATACGAAACCATCGACGCGACGCAGATCGATGCGATCATGGAAGGCAGGGAACCGGGCCCGCCCCAGGACTGGTCGGATGACGAAACACCGCCGACGAAGCCGACTGCGACTTCGGGTGATTCCAGTACAGACGACGATCCGGACCTGGATCCGGCCAAACTGCACTAACGCGTTGCGGGCCTGGCCGGTCGCCATGTTCGATGTCTCAGCTGACGATATCCAATAATCTTCAAGTCATGGGGGTCATTAACACGACCCCCGATTCGTTTTCGGATGGCGGCCAGTTCTATGCCATCGAAAAAGCCATCGAACACGCGCGCAAGCTGATAGCCGACGGCGCCAATATTCTCGATATCGGTGGTGAATCGACCCGACCGGGATCTCAAGCGGTCGAGCTCGAAGAAGAACTCAGGCGCACCATCCCTCTAATCAGGGCCATTCGCGAGATTTCCGATATTCCGATTTCCATCGATACCAATAAATCGGCCGTCATGATTGCGGCGGTCGAGGCAGGCGCCAGTATGATTAACAGCGTCTGGGCGTTGCAGCTGGATGATTCGCTCCAGGTAGCGGCCGAACTCGATGTGCCGGTTTGCCTGATGCATATGCAGGGTACGCCAGCGACCATGCAGCAGCGTCCCGAGTATGAAAACGTGGTCACCGAGGTCAGGGCGTTTCTGGCGGCGCGCATCGACGCCGCGGTGGACGCCGGTATCGAGCAGGAACAGATTATCGTCGACCCCGGCTTCGGCTTTGGCAAGACCATGGAGCACAACCTGCTGTTGTTGAACTCGCTGGCCGAATTGCGGCAGCTGGGGGTTCGAGTGCTGGCGGGTCTGTCGCGCAAAAAAATGATTGGCACGATTCTGGACAAAGCAGAGGACCAGCGGCTTTACGGCAGCCTGTCGCTAGCGGTGATGGCGGCGATGCTGGGCGCCGATATCCTGCGCGTGCATGATGTCGCCGAAACCGTCGATGCGCTGGCGATGGTGAGCGCGCTCGGAAGGGTCGCCTGATGGCGCGCAGGTATTTTGGTACCGACGGCATTCGCGGGCGCGTGGGCAGGCCGCCGATGACGGTCGATTTCATCATGAAGCTGGGCTGGGCCGCGGGCAAGGTGCTGTCGCAGGAGGGTCACGGCCTGATCGTGATCGGCAAGGATACGCGCGTCTCCGGCTACATGTTCGAATCCGCGCTGGAAGCGGGTCTGGCCTCCGCCGGGCTCGATGTGCTTTTACTGGGGCCGATGCCAACTCCCGCGATCGCCTATATTACCCAGGCGCAGCGTGCGACCGCCGGCATCGTTATCAGCGCCTCGCATAATCCCTATCACGACGATGGCGTCAAATTTTTTAACGGTGACGGTTTCAAGCTGCCCGATTCGACCGAAGAAGCCATCGAGGCCATGCTCGAGCAGCCGCTGGAAATGGTCGAACCCGAACATATCGGCAAGGCCAGCCGCATGGAGGACGCCAAGGGACGCTATATCGAATTTTGCAAGAGCTCTATCGCGTTCCAGACCTCGCTGCGCGGTATGAAGCTGGTCGTCGATTGCGCCAATGGCGCTACCTACCATATCGCGCCGGCGGTTTTCCGCGAGCTGGGCGCCGAAGTCATCGAGGTCGGCACCAGCCCCAATGGTATGAATATCAACCAGGGGGTCGGCGCGCTGCACCCCGAGAGCATGCGCGACCAGGTGCTGGAAAATAAGGCGGATCTCGGTATCGCTTTCGACGGAGACGGCGACCGCGTGATGATGATGGACGCCAGCGGCGAGGTCAAAAACGGAGACCAGCTGCTTTACGTGATCGCCCGTAGCAAGCTCATGAGCGGGGGGCTGGATGGCGGCGTGGTCGGTACCCTGATGACCAACCTCGGTTTTGAGCACGCGCTGCAGGCGCAACAAATCCCCTTTCTGCGCGCCGCGGTGGGCGATCGTTACGTCATGGAAAAACTGGTGGCAAACAAATGGTTCCTCGGCGGCGAGTCTTCCGGGCATATCATCTGCCTCGACAAGACCACTACCGGTGACGGAATTATCGCGGCCCTGCAGGTGCTGGAGTGGCTGGTTACGCAGCAGCAGTCGCTGGCCGAAGCCTGTGGCGGTATGGATATTTACCCGCAAACCATGATCAACGTGCCGATTACCCGCCCGCTACAGCTGGATAATTCCCCGCCGGTACAGGATGCGATCGCCGCGGCTGAAGCCGGGCTCGGGGATTCGGGTCGAGTGCTGTTGCGGGCTTCCGGCACCGAGCCTTTGATCCGCGTAATGGTCGAAGGCCAGGACGCGAGTCATGTCGAAAAAACGGCGACTGCCCTCGCGCAGGTGGTTGAGCAGGCCGCCGCCGGCTAGTCAGGTGCACAAAAAGCGGTCAAATCGCCATTTCCGGATTGATTTCTTGGGCCGAGGTGAGTAACCTTTGCCGCCTTTTAAATGACCGGTGAAACTTATGCGTTCCAGTCTTATCGCGGGCAATTGGAAAATGAATGGTAGCCTGACGTCTGTCATCGAACTGGTTGAAGGTATCAAGGCTGGAGACGCCGGTAGCGCGGAGCTTGCTGTCTGCCCGCCGTCGATTTACCTGATGAAGGTCGGCGGCATGCTGGACGGTACCGATATCGCGCTTGGCTCGCAGAATGTCTGTGACCAGGAAAAGGGCGCCTTTACCGGTGAAATATCGGCCGCGATGCTGCTCGAATGCGGCTGTCGTTACGCCATTGTAGGACATTCGGAGCGTCGTTCGCTTTACCTGGAGTCCGATCAGCTGGTGGCGGCGCGTTTTGCAATGGCGCTGGGCGCTGGTCTGACGCCGATTCTCTGCGTCGGCGAAACGCTGCAGGAACGCGAGCAGGGCGTTACCGAAGCGGTCGTGGCCAGGCAGATCGACGCCGTCATCGAGGTTTGCGGCATCGAAGGCATCGGCCAGTCGGTGATCGCATACGAACCGGTGTGGGCGATCGGCACCGGCAAGGTAGCGACCCCGGAGCAGGCTCAGGCGGTTCATGCGTTTATTCGCAACAAGCTGGCGCAGGCGGATAGCGGGATCGCGCAACAGTTACGAATTTTATACGGCGGTAGCATGAATCCGTCGAACGCTGCGGAATTGTTATCGCAGCTGGACATCGATGGCGGATTGATCGGCGGGGCAGCATTGAAAGCCGACGATTTTCTCGCCATCGCACAATCGGTTTAGGAAACGTAATGGAAAATCTCAATAGTATTTTACTCGTGGTACAGGTGCTGCTGTCGATCTCGCTGATCGCGCTGATCCTGATGCAGCACGGCAAGGGCGCCGACGCCGGCGCGGCCTTTGGCAGTGGCGCTTCGGCGACCGTATTCGGTGCCCGCGGCTCGGGAAATTTTCTCAGCAAGTCGACCACGATTCTGGCGATCCTGTTTTTTATTGTATGCTTGTCGCTGGCTTATCTTTCCAGCAACCGGGAGGCGCCAGACAGCGTAACCGGCAGCGTAACTTCACAGCAACAGGAAACCGCGCCGGCGGCCGATAGCGGCGTCATGCAGCAGGGTGAGGACTTACCGCCCGTAGAAGGCGGCGGCGACGCGGCCGGCGAGTCGGATTTACCCCCGGTCGAGTAACCGGGAATTTGCCGATGTGGTGGAATTGGTAGACACGCTATCTTGAGGGGGTAGTGGCGAAAGCTGTGCCGGTTCGACTCCGGCCATCGGCACCATATTCAGATAAGACCCGGGCTTGCCCGGGTCGTTTTTTGTTGATCAGGAATTGTCGGGTTTTTTAATGCTCTGACGATGGAATTTTAATGCTTGGTATGTGAGTTCTATTGTCGACAGGAGATTTCTTGACACTATATAGGTGCCACAATAGACTGGCGCTCGCAATCTTAGAGCAGGCTTCCCGGGGAAAGGTCTCGATCCATGTTAGGTAACTATCTACCGATTCTAATTTTCATGTGCGTCACGCTGTTCATGGGTTCGGTTTTTATTATCCTGGGCAAACTCCTGGGGCCGTCGCGTCCCGATGCCGAGAAAAATTCTCCTTATGAATGCGGATTCGAAGCCTTCGAAGACAGCCGTATGAAATTCGACGTTCGCTACTACCTGGTCGCCATCCTGTTCATTATTTTCGATCTCGAAATTGCCTTCCTGTTTCCCTGGGCGATCGTGCTCGACCAGGTCGGCACCTTCGGGCTGCTGGCGATGGCGATCTTTCTCGCCGTGCTGGTCATCGGTTTCATTTACGAATGGAAAAAAGGAGCGCTCGAATGGGAATAGAGGGTGTTTTCGAACAGAGCTTCGCCACCACCTCGCTCGATAAACTGATCAACTGGGCCCGTACCGGTTCGATGTGGCCGATGACTTTCGGGCTCGCCTGTTGCGCGGTCGAAATGATGCAGGCCGGTGCTGCGCGCTACGATCTCGATCGCTTCGGCATTATTTTTCGACCCAGCCCGCGCCAGTCAGACGTCATGATCGTGGCCGGCACCCTGGTTAACAAGATGGCGCCGGCGCTGCGCAAGGTTTATGACCAGATGGCGGAGCCGCGATGGGTGATTTCGATGGGTTCCTGCGCCAACGGCGGCGGTTATTATCACTATTCCTACGCGGTGGTTCGCGGTTGTGACCGCGTGGTGCCGGTGGATGTTTACGTGCCCGGTTGTCCGCCCACCGCGGAGGCGCTGCTCTACGGAATTTTGCAGTTGCAAAACAAGATCAAACGCACCAACACCATTGCCCGCTAGTATGTCGAACCCGAAACAGCAATTGACGGAAGCATTGCGCGCGACGCTGGGTGAAACAGCAGACTCGGTCAGTCTCGCCTTTGACGAGGTGAGCGTGGAAGTCAGCGCCGACAATCTGCTCGATGTCGCCACCCGCCTGCGCGACGAAGAAAAATTTCAGTTCCAGCAGCTGGTCGACCTGTGCGGCGTCGACTACTCGCAGTTCGGACGAGACGAGTGGCAAACCGATGACGCCAGCCGTGGCGGTTTCAGCCGCGGCGTCGCCGACGGCGTCAGCAGCGGTCGGCTGCAGTTCGGCGACGAGCTCGAATCGCTGTCCGGCCAGGGCCGGCGCTTTGCCGCGGTCTATCATTTGATATCCTATGCTCACAACCAGCGTTTGCGTTTGCGCGTCTTCGCCGCCGATGACGATTTCCCGGTAATACCGAGCGTAACCGGAATCTGGAAGTCTGCCGACTGGTACGAACGTGAAGCCTTCGACCTGTTTGGCATCCTGTTCAGCGACCATCCCGATTTACGTCGTATCCTGACCGACTATGGTTTTGTCGGGCATCCTTTCCGCAAGGATTTTCCCCTGGTCGGTCACGTCGAGATGCGCTATGACCCCGAACGCGAGCGCGTCGTTTACGAACCGGTGTCGATCGAGCCGAGGGTGCTGGTGCCGCGAGTCATACGTGGGGACAACCGTTACCTTGCTGATGAGCCAGAAGCTCAGGACGAGGCCGAAAGCGATGCCTGAGATCAAGAACTACACGCTTAACTTCGGCCCGCAGCATCCTGCCGCGCACGGCGTGTTGCGCCTGGTGCTGGAAATGGACGGCGAAGTTATCGAACGCGCCGACCCGCATATTGGATTATTGCATCGCGGCACCGAAAAACTCGCCGAAACCAAACCTTATAATCAAACCATCGGTTACATGGATCGACTCGATTACGTGTCGATGATGTGTAACGAGCATGGTTATGTGATGGCGATCGAGAAACTGCTCGGTGTCGAGATTCCCGAACGCGCGCAGTATATCCGCGTTATGTTCGATGAAATCACCCGTATCCTGAATCACCTGATGTGGATCGGAACCCATGCCCTCGACGTTGGCGCGATGACGATGTTCCTGTACGCGTTTCGCGAGCGCGAGGACCTGATGGACATGTATGAGGCGGTTTCGGGCGCGCGCATGCACGCCACCTATTATCGACCTGGCGGCGTGGCGCGGGATTTACCCGAGCGCATGCCGCAATATCTCGAAAGCCGTTGGCGCAGCAAGAAAGAAGCCGACCGCCTGAACCAGAACCGGCAGGGCAGCCTGCTCGACTTCGCCGAGGATTTCATTAATCGTTTCCCCGGCTATGTCGACGAGTACGAGACGCTGCTGACCGATAACCGTATCTGGAAGCAGCGTACCGTCGGAATCGGCGTGGTCTCCGAGGACCGCGCCTACCAGCTCGGGTTTACCGGGCCGATGCTGCGCGGTTCCGGGGTCGAGTGGGATATCCGCAAGAAACAGCCTTACGAGGTCTACGACCGCATGGATTTCGATATCCCGGTCGGCACTAACGGCGATTGCTACGACCGCTACCTGGTGCGCATCGAGGAAATGCGGCAATCCAATCGCATCATCCGCCAGTGCATCGACTGGCTGCGCGCAAATCCCGGACTGGTGTTAACCGACAATCACAAGGTGGCGCCGCCGCGACGCGAAGAACTCAAGGCCGATATGGAAGGCCTGATTCATCATTTCAAATTATTTACCGAGGGTTACACGCTTCCCGAGGGCGAGGTTTATACCGCGGTCGAGCATCCCAAGGGCGAGTTCGGCGTCTACCTGGTTTCCGACGGCGCCAACAAACCCTACCGGGTCAAGGTGCGGGCGCCGGGCTTCGCTCATCTGTCGGCGATGAACGAAATGGCGCAGGGCCATATGCTGGCCGACGTGGTCGCCATCATCGGTACCCAGGATATCGTATTCGGAGAGATCGACAGGTAATGGCTATCGAAACCGTGTCAAAAATCGAATTGCTGGACGAGCATACCCGTGAACAGATCGACCACTGGGTTGGGCGCTTCCCGCAGGAACACAAGCGCTCGGCGGTATTACAGTCGTTGAACGCGGCGCAGCATCAAAACCAGGGCTTCCTGACTACCGAGTTGATGGATGCAGTGGCCGAATACCTGGACTTGCCGGCAATCCATGTCTACGAAGTGGCCTCCTTTTACTCGATGTTCGAGACCAAACCGGTGGCGCGCCACAACGTTGCGATTTGCACTAATATTTCCTGCATGCTGATGGGTTCGGGTAGTATCGTCGATCATGTCGAAAACAAGCTCGGCATCAAGATCGGCGAGAGTACCGAGGATGGGCGTATCTACCTGAAGTGCGAAGAAGAATGCCTGGCCGCCTGCGCCGGTGGTCCGATGATGCAGGTCGATCACGTTTACTACGAAGATCTGACCCCGGAAAAGGTCGATCAGATCCTGGACGGGTTGGAGTAGAGATGGCTAACGAAGTCTGTTACGCAACCCTGCAGTACGATCAGCCCTGGTCTATGGAAACCTACCTGAAGGTGGGTGGTTACGAGGCGTTGAAGAAAATTCTGGGCGGCATGTCGCAGGAAGACGTGATCGAGGAAGTCAAGGCTTCCGGCCTGCGCGGACGCGGTGGCGCGGGTTTCCCGACCGGTTTGAAGTGGAGCTTCATGCCGCGTAACGCGCCAGGGCAAAAGTATATCGTCTGTAACTCCGATGAGTCCGAGCCCGGCACCTGCAAGGACCGTGACATTCTGCGTTTCAATCCGCATGCGCTGGTCGAGGGCATGATTATCGGCGGTTACTCGATTGGTGCTACCGTCGGCTACAACTATATGCGTGGCGAATTCATGGATGAACCGGCGCAGCGTTTCGAGGCCGCCGTTAAAGAGGCCTACGAGGCGGGTTACCTGGGCAAGAATATTCTCGGTAGCGGCGTCGATTTCGACCTCTATCCCGCGCTCGGTGCCGGTGCCTATATCTGTGGTGAAGAAACCGCGCTGCTCGAATCGCTGGAAGGCAAAAAAGGCCAGCCACGCTACAAGCCACCGTTTCCGGCGAACTTCGGGCTCTACGGCAAGCCGACCACGATCAACAATACCGAGTCACTGGCGTCGACGCCGTCGATTATTCGCAACGGCGCGCAGTGGTTCGCCGATCTCGGCATTCCCAACAATGGCGGCGTCAAGTGCTTCTCGATGTCGGGACATCTGAACAAGCCGGGCAATTTCGAAATATCCATGGGTACGCCTTTCAAGGACCTGCTGGAAATGGCGGGTGGGGTAAAGGACGGGCGCAAACTGAAGGCGGTCATCCCCGGCGGCTCCTCGGTGCCGGTACTGCCTGGCGACGTCATGATGGCCTGTAACATGGACTATGACTCGATCGCCAAGGCGGGCTCGATGCTGGGCTCGGGCGCGGTCATCGTCATGGATGAAACTACCGACATGGTGCTGGCGCTGCAGCGTATCTCGCGCTTCTACTACTCGGAATCCTGTGGACAGTGCACGCCCTGTCGCGAAGGCACCGGCTGGCTTTACCGCATGTTGTGCCGCATCGTCGAAGGCAAGGGCAGGGTCGAAGATATCCAGCTGCTGGAAGAGGTGTCGCATAAGATCGAAGGTCGCACCATCTGTGCGCTCGGCGACGCCGCAGCGATGCCGGTGTGGAGTTTTATCAAGCATTTTCGCCATGAATTTGAATACTATGTCGAGCACAAGCGCTCGATGGTCGATAACGCAGCCTGATCGGATTAACAACCTGCAATGAGCGATAATATAACAGTCACCATAGACGGTCAGGAAATCGAAACCCAGCCCGGGCGCCTGTTGATCGACGTGGCAGATGAAAACAATATTGTGATTCCACGGTTTTGCTATCACAAGCGCCTGTCGGTAGCCGCCAACTGCCGCATGTGCCTGGTGGAAATCGAACGCTCGCCCAAGCCGATGCCGGCCTGCGCAACACAGTGTATGGATGGCATGGTGGTCAAAACCCGCTCCAGCGCGGCGCTCGCCGCGCAAAAATCGACCATGGAATTCCTGCTCATCAATCACCCGCTGGATTGCCCGATCTGCGATCAGGGCGGCGAGTGCGAACTGCAGGACGTGGCGATGGGTTTTGGCGAAGGCGTATCGAAATACACCGAGTCCAAACGCGTCGTCATGGACAAGAACATCGGCCCGCTGATCGCGACCGATTTTACCCGCTGCATTCACTGCACTCGCTGCGTACGCTTTGGCGACGAAATCGCGGGCATGCCTGAACTGGGCGCCACCGGTCGCGGCGAAAACATGGAAATCGGTACCTATATCGAAAAATCGATCGTCTCGGAGTTGTCCGGCAACGTCATCGACGTCTGCCCGGTCGGAGCCCTGACCGCGAAGCCGTCGCGCTACACCGCCAGGCCCTGGGAACTGACCCAGCACGCCGCGGTATCGGCGCATGACTGCGTCGGCTCCAATACTTTCGTGCATACGCGCGGTAACGAAGTCATTCGCGTGGTGCCGCGTGAAAATGAATCGATCAACGAATCCTGGATTTCTGACCGTGACCGCTTCAGCTATACCTCGGTCAAGGCCGAACAGCGCATTACCCAGCCGATGCTGCGCGATAATGGCGAGCTGAAGGCGGTGGACTGGGAAACGGCGCTGAACACGGCGGCCAACCGCCTGGCGGAAGCCGGCGGCAGTATCGCCGCGCTGGTTAGTCCGCAGGCGACCCTGGAAGAGCATTACCTGGCGCAGAAACTGCTGCGCGGCCTCGGCTCGAACCACATTGATCACCGACTGACCCAGGTGGATTTTTCGAGCCAGCGCAACAGCGCAATCATGCCCTGGCTGGGGCGTTCCCTGGAGTCGGTGGAGAAACTCGACGCCGCGTTGATCGTGGCCGCCAGCCTGCGTTTTGAACAGCCGCTGCTGTCACACCGACTGCGCAAGGCGGTGCAGCACAATAATGCCCGCGTGTCGTCGATCGGGCATATCGGCGATCAGTACAATTTCGCGCTCGATAACGAGTTGCCAGGGTCCGCCGCGAAACTGGTCAGTAATCTCGCCGGAGTGGCCGTGGCAGTTGCCGCTGAAAGCGGTAAACCCCTGAGCCAGCACCTGGCAGCACTGGCCGATGGCCTCGAGCCGACGTTGCAGCAGCGCTCGGTAGCGAGCTCGTTGATCGCGGCTGAAAATGCCGCGCTCATCGTCGGTGTGCAGGCGCTTGCCAACCCGCATTTGTCGTTAATCCAGGAAATCTGCGAGGCTATTACCACCGCCGCGGACGCCACCCTCGGCTACCTGTCGCTGTCGGCTAACAGCGCCGGCGCCTGTCTCGCCGGCGCTACTCCGCATCGCGGTCCGGCTGGCGTGGCGATCGATGACGGCGGCGAGAATGCTGCCGAAATCATGACCTCGAAGCACAGGGTCCTGATGACCTTCGCGCTCAATCCCCTGCTCGATACGCACTCGGTAAGCCAGCTCTCCGATAACAACGAATTCGTTATTGCGCTCAGCAGTTACGACAACGATTTCATCCAGCATCAGGCCGACCTGGTGTTGCCGCTGGCCTCGGTGCTTGAAACCTCGGGCAGCTTTGTCAATGTCGAAGGCCTGTGGCAAAGCTTCAACGGTTGCGTCAGTGCCCGTGGCGAGAGCCGACAGGGCTGGAAAATCCTTGGCGCGCTGGGCCAGGTGTTGAAGCCGGGTGAATTCGACTATGTCGATTCGGTGGCCGTAAAAAATGAACTCAAAGCGCTGTGTAGCAATGTCACCTTGAGCAATCTTTGCGGCGTCGAATCCGATGCCAGCAGCCTGCCGCAGGACAATGGCGCGATGCAGAAAGTCGCCGCCGCGCCGATTTACGCCAGCGACGACATGGCGCGTCTGTCGACAGCCTTGCAAAAGACGCCGCTGATGGCACTGCAGTCGGCGGTGGTGATGAATCGCGCGCAGGCAAAGCAGTCGAAACTCGAATCCTGTGATCAGGTTCAGGTCAAGCAGGGCAAGGGCACGGCGGTGCTACCTTTGCGCATCGATGAAGGCGTGCCCGAGGGCTGCGTTTACGTACCCAGCGGGATCGATGCGGTCAAGCATTTGTCCGATGCCTACGGCAAGGTGACGCTGGAGAAGGTATCGTGATGGATTTCGTCGATTCGACTCTGCAATGGTTGGGGCAATACCTGCACGATTACGTGCTGTTCACCCTTTACAGCGGGGTAAAGGCGCTGGTCCTGCTGGTGCCGCTGTTTATCGTGGTTGCCTATTACACCTATGCCGAACGCAAGATCATCGGCTACATGCAAATTCGCAAGGGTCCCAACCGTGTCGGACCCAAGGGGCTGTTGCAACCGTTCGCGGATATGTTCAAGTTGATGTTCAAGGAAATCATCATCCCGACCAATTCCAACAAGTATCTGTTCATTATCGCGCCGGTGATCACTTTTGCCCCGGCAATGGCGGCGTGGGCGGTTATCCCGTTTAACGACACGCTGGTATTCAGCGACATCAACGCCGGTTTGTTATACATCCTGGCGATGACCTCGGTCGGCGTATACGGCGTCATCATCGCCGGCTGGGCGTCGAACTCCAAGTACGCGTTGCTCGGGGCCATGCGTTCGGCGGCGCAGATTGTCGCCTATGAAATCGCCATGGGCTTCGCGCTGGTCGGCGTGCTGATGGTCGGCGGCAGTCTCAATCTGGGCGATATCGTCAACAAGCAGGCCGGCGGCATCGGTCACTGGTTCTTTATTCCGCTGCTGCCGCTGTTTTTCGTTTACCTGATTTCGGGCGTTGCCGAAACCAACCGCGCGCCCTTCGACGTCGCCGAGGGCGAATCCGAAATCGTCGCCGGCTTCCACGTCGAATACTCCGGCATGACCTTCGCGGTATTTTTCCTCGCCGAATACGCCAACATGATTCTGATCGCAATGCTGTGCTCGCTGATGTTTTTCGGCGGCTGGTTGAGTCCAGTACCCGATCTGCTGGGCGACAGCGTCGGCTGGCTGTTCGGCAAGACCGCGGTGTTCATGCTTTTGTTCCTGTGGTTTCGCGCGACTTTCCCGCGTTATCGCTATGACCAGATCATGCGCCTCGGATGGAAGGTATTGTTGCCGGTGACGATTCTGTGGCTCGTGGTCGAAGGGATTGCGGTTTATTTCAAAGTCGGCCCATGGTTCGTATAAAACTATGTTTGCGAAAATACATTACTACCTGAAAAGTTTTCTCTTCCTCGAGTTGCTCAAGGGTATGGGCGTGACCGGGCGTTATTTTTTCCGCAAGAAGTTCACCGTCCAGTACCCGGAAGAAAAAACGCCGATTAGCCCGCGCTTTCGCGGACTTCACGCCCTGCGGCGTTACGCCAACGGCGAGGAACGCTGCATCGCCTGCAAACTCTGCGAGGCGGTTTGCCCGGCGCTGGCGATTACCATCGAATCGGAGCAGCGCGCTGACGGCACACGGCGCACCACGCGCTATGACATCGATTTGTTCAAATGTATTTACTGCGGCTTCTGCGAGGAGGCCTGTCCTGTCGATTCGATCGTCGAAACCAATATCTTCGAATACCATTTCGAAAATCGCGGCGAAAACATCATGACCAAGGAAAAATTGCTCGAGATCGGTGATCGCTACGAGGCGCAGCTCGCCGCCGACCGCTCGGCGGACGCCCCTTACCGGTGAAGTAACGATGATAGAAACGGTCATTTTTTATGTATTTGCAATTGCCACGGTGGTCAGCGCGACCGCGGTGGTGACGGTACGCAACCCGGTGCACGCCGCGCTGTTCCTGGTGCTGACCTTCTTCACCAGCGCAGTTATCTGGATGTCGCTGGAGGCAGAATTCCTGGCGATCACCCTGGTGCTGGTGTACGTCGGTGCGGTCATGGTGCTGTTCATCTTTGTCGTCATGATGCTGGATATCAACATCGCGCGCCTGCGCGAGGGCTTCGTGCGTTACCTGCCGCTGGGATTGCTGGTGGCCGCCATCATGCTGGCCCTGATGTTGAGTGTCGTCACCAGTGACGTGTTCGTGCTCGAGGCGGGCAGCGAACCGGCACCCAGGCCTGCCGATTACAGCAATACCAAGGCGCTGGGCGGCGTGCTCTATACCGACTACGTGTTCGCCTTCGAAATCGCCGCCGTCATCCTGCTGGTCGCGATCATCGCCGCCATCTCGCTGACCATGCGCAAGCGCAGCCAGACCAAGTACCAGGTGCCTTCCGAACAGATCAAGGTGCGCAAGGCTGACCGCCTGCGTATCGTTAAAATGCCGTCGGAGGAGAAATCATGATGACCGTAACGCTCAGTCATTACCTGATTCTCGCCGCGGTGCTGTTCAGCATATCGATCGCCGGAATTGTCATTAACCGTAAGAACATCATCATCCTGCTGATGTCGATAGAGTTGATGCTGCTGTCGGTGAACCTGAATTTCATCGCGTTTTCGCATTACCTCGACGACCTCGCCGGGCAGGTGTTCGTATTTTTCATCCTCACGGTGGCCGCCGCCGAAGCCGCCATCGGACTCGCCATACTGGTGGTGCTGTTCCGTAACAAGCGTTCGATCAACGTCGAGGATATCAAGGAGCTGAAATGGTAGACATGGAATCCATTTACCTTGCTATCCCGCTATCGTCGCTGGCGGGCGCCGTCATCGCCGGATTTTTCGGCAAGCAGATCGGTCGTGCCGGCGCGCACTGGGTAACGATTCTCGGTGTTGGAATTTCAACCCTGCTATCGCTG
>Ga0224508_10002360_pt1 | contig 16054 bp, 12 predicted proteins | sample SF_Jan12_sed_USG_4_FD_170157 | JGI IMG/M metagenome (GOLD analysis project Ga0224508, IMG submission 170157) | Sediment microbial communities from San Francisco Bay, California, United States - SF_Jan12_sed_USGS_21 | ecosystem: Environmental > Aquatic > Marine > Sediment | place: USA... | reverse complement strand
CACGTCGATACGCGAATGCTGTGGACACTAACGCAATTGAGGACATGCGGGGTTACTTTCGTCAAGCTGACTTGTTGCTAATTGACGATTTGCACCAGATCGACCGAAAGCAACCTGCACAATTAGAACTGATTCACACGATCGATACTTTGTTGGACAAGCGATGCTGCGTGCTTGTCACCATGCCCAAACTTCCGACTGAATACGAGAAACTCGATCCTGGATTGGTGAGCCGATTGTCGTCAGGCTTAGTAGTTCCAATGAATACTCCAGGGCCTCATGCTAAACGCGAGATTCTGTCGTGCCTCTTTGACTTCTACGGAATCCAGATTACTGGAGACGCTTTAGAGTTTTTAGCTAACAATGTCGAAGGACACGTACCTCGTTTTTACAGCATAGTATCTCAATTCGTCGCTGTCGAAAAAGGTCGGAGTGAAATCGTTCAGCTGAGTTCTGTTAAAAACCTTGTCAACCAGACTGATCGATCGGATGGGCCATCGTTATCCGCAATTTGCAGATCTGTCAGCCGTCATTTCAATATGACTACCAAGGAATTGAAGGGTGCAAGTCGTCGTAGGTCCGTCGTCCGCTCTCGTGGTGTAGCTTTAGTCCTATCGCGTAGATTTACGAACGCTAGTCTTGCTGAAATCGGAAAACTATACGGCAACCGCGATCATACGACCGTGCTTCACGCCTGTAACAAAACAGAACAGATGTCCAACTCTGACACTGAAATCCGCAAAGCAATTGATTCACTTTCCGCCGCTTTTGAGTGCCGATGAGCAATATCGAACATCAATGTTCAACTTACAACTGCGGGGAAAATGTTCACTGTTTGTTTACTGATACTTTCCCAGCGTTAGTTTATTAACACCCACAACAAAAATGTTTTACGCGCGCTTTGGTGCTAGACACATTTACTACAACGAATCATCAATCTACCAACTACTTATCCACGCCGAATCCTTCATAATTCTAGTGTTCAAATTGTTGTTGGTGCTAGGTTTAGGTTTATAGCAAATCAAGTTATCGACAACTATTACCATCAGATAACTACAAATACTATTTTAAAGAATAAGAATAAAGAAGAGTATCTGTTCACCGATGAAATGGAAGGGTTAGCGCCGTGAAAATTACATTTGGACGCGAAAGTTTATTGGCTGCTTTTCAAACAGCTGCCACCGTTGCGCCAAGCAGAAGTCCAAAACCAATACTTCAGAATGTCAAATTGGAAGTTGATAAGGAAGTGGCAATTATCACGGCAACAGACATGGAAGTCGGCATTCGAATTGAGGTGCCTGGAATTGATGTCGAAAGACCTGGAAGTGCTGTGTTGCCGGTTGGTCGCTTTGGGTCTATTTTGCGGGAATCAACGGATGAAAAACTCTTGATCCAGGCGGATGCTCAAGGAGCTACCGTAAGGGGTGATAGAAGTGAATTCAAACTGCCAGGAGCAAATCCAGATGAGTTCCCGAAAGTCGCGTCGTTTGAAGAGGAAAAATATCATGAAGTGCCGGCCCGGCTTTTTAAGGAGTTGGTGAAGCGAACACTATTCGCAACGGACACGGAAAGTAGCCGATACGCGTTGGGTGGCGTCTTGCTAGAGATGGACGACGATAAGATTACCGCCGTGGGTACGGATGGGCGTCGCTTGGCCAAAATGGAAGGGCCAGCAATGTCAGTAGCTGGCCACGGTACGGGTGAAGCGATGACGATCGTACCTACTCGTTCGATGCAATTAATTGAGCGAGCGTTATCGGATTCTGATGCGGAAATTCGAGTCGCCGCTAGAGCAAATGATGTATTAGTGAAAAGCCCGAGGGCTACTGTCTACTCACGATTAGTGGAAGGGCGCTTTCCAAAATGGAGAGAAGTTTTTCCGAGCCGACAAAATGCACCACGAATTGACATTAGTGTGGGGCCGTTGCACACGGCGCTAAGGCAAGCTGCGATCGTAGCCAGCGAGGAAAGCCGAGGAATTGACTTTACGTTTGGCGATGGAACACTCGTGCTATCAGGACTGACGGCGGAAGTGGGAGAATCGCGAGTTGAGTTTCCCATCTCTTACACCGGAGAGAGTATTACGGTCACCATGGATCACAGGTTTATGGGTGACTTCCTCAAAGTGCTCGATCCGGAAAAGGTGTTTTCACTTGAGATTGAGAACTCGGAGTCGGCCGTTCTCTGTTCGACCGACGATGGATACAGCTACGTGATTATGCCGCTGGCTCGTGATAGGAAGTGACCAAACGGTCGCGAATTACTCAAACAGTAGTAACGGGTCAGTCAAATGGCAACCGACGAACAGGACGAGATTAGCGCTATCGGTAACTACTTGGCGAAAAGGCGCCGAGTGCGTGAACCGAAACGAATTGCAAACATAGTAAACGGTTTGCTTGCAAAGCGTGGCTACGCCCAGCTGCAGTCAAACGAGGAACTGGAAACCGCCTGGAGACTGGCAGTCGGCGTCGCTATGGCGAACGATACAAAGGCGGGAAAGATACGGCGTGGAGTTTTAGAAGTGGCCGTGCGAAATTCAATCGTCTTGCAGGAATTGACATTTCGAAAGAAGGAACTGTTGTCGAAGTTAGAATACGCTCGTTCCGGTGATTCAATTGTAGACTTACGATTTCGCGTGCAAACTTTGGATTAATATTCGAATCGGTCAAAGCGGCCCAAAGTCGTGCGATTCACAAAGATCAGGAAAAACATGAGCGAAGAAGAAAAAGAAGTAAAAAAGACTTCGTCACGGCCAGCAGCAAAACTAGAGTATACGCCAGAAGACTTGCAGCATTTGTCGGACATGGAGCACGTGCGTCAACGTCCCGCAATGTACATCGGCGATATAACCGGTCGTGGGTTACACCACCTCGTATATGAAGTCGTTGATAATTCCATTGACGAAGCGATGGCAGATTTTGCCAACCAAGTTAGCGTGACGATCAACAACGACGGGTCAGTTACGGTGGAAGACGATGGGCGTGGAATTCCCGTCGAGGTGCATCCGCAGCTTTCCGATGAAGCCGGTCATGATGTGTCGACGTTGGAGGGTGTGATGACCGTGCTTAAATTTGGTGGCAAATTTAAAAAGGGTGCATATCAGACTTCGGGTGGATTGCACGGAGTGGGCGTTACCGTTGTGAATTATCTCTCGCAGTGGTGCGAAGTGCAGGTTTGTCGTGATGGGCATGTTTATCAACAAGAATATGAACGCGGAGTGCCACTTGGTCCGGTGCAACGAGTAGGTTCGACGGAGAAAACGGGCACAAAGACGACATTCAAACCCGACGCGACAATCTTTCAAACGACAAAGTACGTTTACGACACCCTTCTGAAGCGGTTGCAGGAATTGGCGTTCTTGAATCGCGGAGTACATATCAAGATCTTCGATGAACGAGTCAACGAAGGAGAAGAGTTTTGTTATGAACGAGGAATCGTGGAGTTTGTAGAATACCTGAATCGGGCTAGTGATACGCTACACAAGGAGGTGATTCACCTGTCAGGCGAAACAGACGGAACCGGATACGAGATCGCCATACAATACTCAGGTGAGTTTACTGAAAACGTCCATTCGTACGTAAATAACATCAACACGATTGAGGGCGGGACACACGTATCTGGATTTCGCACCGCACTGACGCGATCTCTAAACACCTACGGCAAAAACCAGAAGATGTTCAAGGACCTTGTCCCTTCAGGCGACGACTTTCGTGAAGGAATTACCGCTGTGATTTCAGTGCGCGCACCGGAACCGCAATTCGAAGGTCAAACGAAGACGAAGTTAGGCAACGGTGAAATCGAGGGAATCGTTAGTTCGGCGTTAGGCGATTTTCTCGGCAAATTCCTCGAAGAGAATCCACGTACAGCGAAGACAATTATTCGCAAGGGATTGTTAGCTGCCGAAGCACGTGAGGCGGCACGTAAAGCAAAAGACATCCTGCGAAAACGAAAAGACGCGCTCGGCGGCGGCAGTTTGCCGGGCAAGTTGCGAGACTGCATTAGTTCCGATATGGAAAAATGCGAGTTGTATCTTGTCGAAGGTGATTCGGCTGGCGGCAGTGCGGAAGGCGGGCGGTTGAAGGAATACCAGGCCATACTCCCGCTGCGTGGTAAAATAATCAACGCCTATAAATCCCGCGACGACAAAGTACTGGCAAACGAAGAAGTCCAAAGCATAATCAGTGCGGTGGCAAGCGGAATCGGTGAAGACCAAGACGTGAACAAACGGCGTTATGGAAAAATCATCATCATGACTGATGCCGACGTTGATGGTTCCCACATTCGAACGCTGCTGTTGTGTTTTTTTTACCGTCAAATGTATGACCTAGTATCGGGAGGCCATGTCTACGTTGCGCAACCACCGCTCTTTCGAGTGCGCTCGAAGAAAAACACTTATTACGTCCAAACCGAAGATCTGATGAAGGATCAACTGCTTAGCCGAGGCCTTGGTGACGCTGTATTCGACCCAGGCAACGGGCATCAAATCGAAGGCAAAAGTATCGAGAGTCTTTGTCAAACATTGGCGAATATGGAAGAGGCGTTGACGGCGCTCGAACGTCGTGGAATAAGTTTGAAGATTCACGCCGAACGCATGAATCTCGAGACCGGAAAGCTGCCCGTCTATCACGTCTTTCTCGGACGTGAAGAGCACTGGTTCACATCGCGGTCGGAACTGGATGAATTTCTTAAGACGCAGGAGGAGGCAAAAGGTGAGGAGCTTGCTGTTAGTGACCAACCTTCAGAGAACGGCGATACGAAGACTAACTCGCAGTTGCACATCACAGAATTACACGAAGTCCGCACGATCAATACGGGTCTCAAAGACATAGCCGAGATGGGATTTGATATCCAGTCGTTGATTCCTCAAGAACGAACGGGTATCGAAGATCCTCGCTATGTACTTCGTCGTGGAGAAAATGAAATTGCCATTGATGACCTGCGAGGATTGCTTGCGGCTGTCCGCAGCGCTGGTGAAAAGGGCCTGCAAATTACACGCTTCAAAGGTCTTGGCGAAATGAATGCCGAGGAGCTACGAGATACAACGTTGGATCCGGAGAACCGAACGCTGGTCAAAGTCACGATGCGAGATCTCGGCACGGCGGATGAAATGTTTCGTGTGTTGATGGGTGACAAAGTTGAACCGCGTCGCGAGTTCATTGAAAAACACGCACTCGAAGTCCGAAACTTGGATGTCTAATAATGCCTGGTGGTGTTCTACAGAAAGTCTGTCATTTTCGACAGATTGTTTGGCACAAATCTACAGATTGTTTGTCACTGAGTCTTGAGGAATCGGTAACGTTAGGATTATCTGTTTACTTGTATTGACATTGTGATTTTCCGTTTGTATTCGTTCACGGTCTGATCGGCTGGTGGCTCGCCTTGGAACATGTTTTGAAATTCGATTCGTTGGGTCTCGAAGCCACCAAAAGCTGTGTTTGACCGCGTTCTAGCGATCAAAATCGACTCTTTCATGACTCAGGTGAGGATTTCAAAACACGTTCTTAGAACAGATCAACGAATCTTGATTCGTTCACAGAATACAGATATGATTAGATACCTAGTTGCCCACCCCGTTCCCGCCTAATTAATTCCTACCTTGCCCCAACCAACAGGTTGATCTTCGTAACGAAAGGTCCCCAACATGTTAAGTCTTTTTGGAAAACGTGCACGTTATTGTGATGGTGTTTCGCGCCGTGACTTTCTGCAAGTTGGAGCGGCGACAGCCATCGGACTAACATTACCGGACCTGCTTCGTGCCGAGGCGCAGTCTGGAGCACTGCGTCGCAAATCGATTATCAATATCTATCTCGGCGGCGGTCCGACGCATATGGACACGTTCGATCTTAAGCCAAATGCGCCAGTCGAATTTCGCGGCGAGTTCAATCCTATTGCCACAACTGTTCCCGGCATGGAAATCTGCGAATTGATGCCCAAACTAGCTGGCATTGGCGAGAAGTTTGCGATCGTTCGATCCGTCACCGGGTTGCGCAACGAACATCGTCCGAACCAATCTGACTCTGGATGGAATTCGCGTGCACTTGAAGTCGTTGGCGGCCGGCCGGGCATCGGAGCTGTCGTCGGCAAGATGCACGGTACTTTAAATGGCCTGGCTCCGACGTCTGTCTCACTTTCATCGTTTGGCAGCTCAGGTTTTCTCAGTCCGGAGTACAGCCCTTACCAACCCGACAACGTCGGCCGAGCAAACTTGCGTCTGAATCGGTCTCTCTCCGAAGATCGACTCGATAGCCGCAGAAATCTCTTGGCTAATCTCGATCGTATCCGTCGCGACATGGATCGATCTAATCGCATGACGGCCATGGACGAATTCAACGATCGAGCCATCACCGTAATTACGTCTGGCGAACTCGCCGACGCGCTGGATTCGAGTAAGATCGACGCAGAGACTCTGGAATCCTATGGTGCAAATGGCCGTGATCGGTATGCATCGGGAAACCGTAATTTTGTGCTTGCCCGCCGATTGATTCAAACCGGCGTGCGAGTTGTTGGACTGCGTTGGGGAAGTTGGGATACGCACAGTAACAACTTCACCACGATGAAATCGCAGCTTCCCGCCCTTGATGTCGGTCTGTCGGCATTGTTGAACGATCTAGAGCAGCACGGCATGTTGGAAGATACTCTCGTGCTGATGTCCGGCGAATTCGGCCGCACGCCACGAGTTAATACCAGAGCTGGGCGGGACCACTGGCCACGCGCAGCTTTCTGGTTTATCGCCGGTGGTGGTTTGAAGACGGGACAGGTCATCGGCTCCACGAACCGCTTGGGTGAAACAGCGCAGGATCGGCCGGTCCATCTCCAGGAGATTTACGCGACGGTTTACCGTCAACTTGGTATCGACCTGGAACAAAAAATTCTCGACCCTGCTGGACGACCCCAATATGTGCTAGAGCATCGCGATCCGATTGCGGAACTCGTGTAACACAGCAGCGACACTTCATTAATCGCACCCAAAATCGGGCAGTCGTTCAACGGCAAGGCGACAGCGTAAAGCGACGGACGATATCGCCTTCGGCTCACCGTTAAACGAAATGCCAAGCTGGATTAGCTGCCGATACACCACAAGCCTTTCGTCGTGCGAACGTACATTCGTTTTCCTTCGAAGACCAGCGAACTGCGGAAAGTTTCCAATGAATTGCGCGCTAGTTCCTTATACTCACGGCCTGGTTCCAACACGATTGTCGTGCCGTTGTCGCTGCTGGCGAAGAGAAGATTGCCGGCTAATGTAATGCTAGGATACGACTGGCCACCACCGAAATCCAATCGCTTTTCGTAAACGATTTTGCCCGTCGTGGCGTCGACCACGGTGAAGATTGACCTGGCATTCATCGCGTAGATCAAATCGTCATGAAGAATCGGCGAAGGGAACCAATAGCCGCCGCCTTTCAAGTTTGTACCTTCCCACAGTGGCGACCACGTGGTTGCTGTGTCGCTCGACATCGGCAACTCGTAACCGCGTAGTCGACCTGCGACAAAGAAGACCTTGCCGTCTTGAACTAGTGGAGAATTGGGGCCAGTGGACCCAAGTCCTTTCGTCAGCAGGCTGCCGTCGCTCGTGCGGTATACGTTCCCGCTGGGATGAATCGCGACGTCCACTTCGCCCAGTCGAGCGTGCATCGACGTGCCGTGCCCAGGTGAGATTTCTACTCGCCATGCCTCGCTGCCATCTTTTGTGTTCAGTGCCACCAGGTCTGAGAAGTGTACAAGCAATTTGTCACCGACGAGCAGCGGCGAAGAACCGTGGCCATAAGCCGGCGTGGGTTGATCGATGAGCTTGAGCCAACGTCGCTTTCCGTCCAGATCGTAGCACGTGGCGAGGCCGTTGCCGAAGATCACGTAGACATTCCTACCGTCAGTGACGGGAGTTGGGGACGAATAACCGCCCGTAGGATGATAACGCCCGATTCCACCCTTACCGGCTTCCGTGTAGCGATTGAAAGTTGTCAGCTTGAGCCGTTCGGCCTTGATCTCGTTGGACTGGTTTCGCAGCTCTGCGAGCTTCTGTTCCGTTTTCTCTTTAGGAGCTTTGCCGTCCTTCAAGAGTTTTCGCAGTTCAGAGTTTTCCTTGTTGATGGCCGACAGTTGCTTGCTAAGTTGATCGGCTTGCTGTCGTTCCACATCAAACTGAGACTTTTCCTTTTCGGTCAGCTTGATCTCGTCGAAGCGAGATTCCCCTTGCCAAAGAATCTTCCCATCGGCTTTGTCGACGCAGATAAGGATGCATGGTTCGGCACACGTGAAGAGTTTCTCGCCGAGAATTACAGGAATGGCGTTGCTTTTCGTCAGGTCAATTTTCCAGACAACGTTTTTGTCTGTGCCCCATTCAAGTGGCGGGTCGGCGTTCAGATAACGGCCCGTGCCGTCGGTCCGAAATCCGATTGGAGATTCGCACAATGCGAAGTCGGAGACTAAAAATGCGAGGACGAAAAGAATGACGCGAGTCATGGATTTCTCCGGTGGAAAGGAGTATTTGATCAAAAGGCTATCGCACTCCCGGTGGTGGCGTGTCGTAAGGTTCCGTGCCGTCAGACAATCGAAAGGCGACCGCGAACGGAAACTCGCCTTTGGGTCCATTGCGAGTGTAGCGGCCTTCGCCCCAGTATTGACCGCTGACAACGATGTCGAAGCGAGTCAGTACTCCGTCTTTAGCCGTGACAAATCCGAGCAACTCGGCCTTATATCCGCGATCGCCTGAAGCGTTTTCGAAATGAACGCTTCCCGTGATGCGGCCGTCCTTGAGCGTCACGTCGAATTGCTTGATCTCGCTGCTGCGCCAACGTCCAGGCTCGCCACGCGTGTTGTCATTCAGTAGCGCTGGCATTCGCTTCGTTAAGGTTGCAGGAAACTTGTCCGTCGCCAGGGCCGAAATCTCCTCGCGCGCGAGAAACAGATGGTCGCGCCCAAGTGACTGCTGATGAATCTGGCGGCGCGGATTGTCAGACTTTTCACATCCACCGAGCACCTTGGAATGCACCAGGGCAAGTTGGCTACCATCGGGCAACACCCACAACGGACCGGCGTCCTCATGGCCCTTCAGCAGCGTGGGCAGAGTTTTGGGTGGCGTGAAATTCTCTTGGGCGCGTCGAAGCAATTTCCACGCGTGGTCGCCGCTGACGGTGTTCGAGAACGACAGCAATTCTGCCGATGGCGTGAAGAAATACAGCCCCTGATTGTAGCCGCTCACTTTCTCGCCGGTTTGCTCAACAAGTTTTGCGAACAGGTCGTACTCTAAGTCCTTGCGGCGGCGATGGTGGTGCTGATTGACCGCCACACAAATGAAATCTCCCTTAACTTTCTTGACAAACTCGTCGTCTCCAAAGACCGACACGCGGTCTGTGATGCCATTGTTTCACACACAGCCAAGCGGGTGACCGGCGCGACAGACCATGAACAGAGGTTTCTTCTCACGCGCTGCCTGTACGCAAGCCTGCACCAGTGACGTCTTCCACGAAATACTCGACCAGCCTTTCTTGGCGGACGGCGTGAGTTGGTTGTGGAGCCGTGCGAACTCAGTTTCATCCAATGCCGACATCTGCCCGATCGGGACGAGCAATAGCAGCGTTAACACGCCCATCTTCATAACGATTCTCCTGTAATCTGACGCGCCAGCGAGGATCCGTCGTCGTTAGGTCAATTCCTTGATTGGATTCTGCTCGTCTACCAGGTAAATGGGGCGACCGCGGTGGTCACGCAGGGTCGTGGCGGGATTGATGCCGAAGACCTTTTGATAAAGTGTTGCCAGCACGTTCTGCGGAATGTAGCCCTCGCCAACGGGCTGCTCCGCTCGAGATGTCGTTGCACCAATGGCCTGTCCCATCTTGAACCCGCCCCCGGCGACCAGAGCAAAGGTCGACTGCGGCCAGTGATCGCGGCCGGCGTTCTTGTTGATCTTCGGCGTGCGTCCGTACTCGCCCCAGACCACGACCGTTACATCTTTATCCAGGCCGCGCTCGTGAAGATCGGTTATCAGGGTGTAGATGCCCTTGTCGAGCAAAGGCAGCAGCTTGCGCATCGTAGTGAAGTTCTTACTGTGGGTGTCCCAGTAACCGGGGGCCAACACATTGACGACCGAAACCCCCGTCTCGACCAAACGCCGAGCTTGCAGGAAACGTGACAGCGCCGTGCCGTATCGTTGCCGAACCTTTTCGGGTTCTTTGGACACGTCGAATGCATCTCGCACACCGGCAGAACTGAGAATCTCGAAGGCTTGAGCGGTAAACTCGTCCATCCCAGCAAACGTGCCCTTGGCGGACTCGACGTCGCGGCGGAGATTGTCGAAGCCGCACAGCAATGCTCTGCGGTCTGACAACCGGTCAAGCGTCATGCCTTTACTCAACGCAAGTGCCTCGGGCGAGCCGGGATTGAAGGGCTGATGGCCGATCCCTAAAAAGGCCGGTTCCAGTCCTAGTTTTCTCTGGTAGCCGTGCGGCATCTTCTCCATGCCCAACGATACATACGGCGGAAGATTCGTGCCGCCCTTGGGATGGAGCTTGCTTACTACCGACCCGAAGGTCGGCCGGGTGCCGGGTATCAGAGCGGACGGGCCACCGGTTGGGCCATGAGGAAAACCACTGAGCAACTCCTCAGGCATGTGCGTGTTGGTAGCGAGCGCCCGCAGGTTGCGAATGATGGCCAACTTGTCGGCAATTTTCGCTTGCAACGGCATCAGCTCGCAGATTTCAATGCCGGGAACGTTGGTCTGGATCGGGTTAAACTCGCCCCGATATTCCACCGGTGCCTGGGGCTTCATGTCATACATGTCCATGTGCGGCGGGGCACCACAAAGGTAGATCATGATGACCGACTTTTTCGACGCCGACGCACTTTGCGCTCCGCACGCCTGGAGCCGAAGCAGATCGGCCATAGTCAGGCTGGCAAGGCCCAGCGTTCCTACTTGCAGAAAATCTCGACGCGAGTGGCCATCGCACAATGGCTTTCTTTTCTTTCCCCAAATGGTGAGCATTGTCACGTCCTTAAGAATTGGCGGTGGGTGTTGAGTGCAAAAACGAGAACAATTAGTAGCGTGACGCGCGTCATCGACTTACACTCCATCTTTAACGCATCAAGACCCGTTGATGATAGCGAATTTTGAACGTGGCAGCAAAACAAATCGCGATTGCCTCGTGACTTCCTAACAAAGGAGCCTTTTCATGTACCGTTTGGTTTTGATCGGTTTTATCCTTGCACTTGCAGAAACAACGACGGGTGCAGAAAAAGTGGCCTCGGAGTGGGTGGACGAGATTAAGACTCGCCTGACCGACGAGTACGAATCTTTGGATTCACTCTACAAGCATTTTCATTCGCACCCAGAGTTGTCTTTGGAAGAGAAAGAGACGGCTGCACGATTGGCGCGTGAATTGCGCGCGACTGGCTGTGATGTGACAGAGAAGGTCGGTGGTCACGGCGTGGTAGCTGTGCTCAAAAATGGAATCGGTCCGACGATCATGGTGCGTGCCGATATGGACGCGCTGCCCATCGTCGAAACAACTGGTCTGCCATATGCCAGCAAAGTGCGCACGCGCGACAAATATGGTCGCCAGGTTGGCGTAATGCATGCCTGCGGCCACGACGTGAATATAACTTGCCTCGTTGGCACTGCGAGGATACTCAGTGCGATGAAAAAGAAATGGAGCGGCACGCTGGTTTTCATCGGACAGCCAGCCGAGGAAATCGGAGCAGGTTCGCGCATGATGCTGGCCGATGGGTTGTTCCATCGTTTTCCGCGTCCGGATTTTTGCCTTGCGACCCATTGTGATTCGCGGTACGCCCACGGCCACGTGAACTATCGCGCGGGGCAGATGCAATCCAACGTAGATTCGGTCGATATCACCATGCTCGGCAAGGGCGGGCATGGAGCAGCGCCTCACACAACCGTCGATCCAGTCGTATTGGCAGCGAGAATCGTCCTCGACCTGCAAACGATTGTCAGCCGCGAAGTCAATCCGCTCAATCCAGCGGTGGTCACCGTCGGCTCGATACACGGTGGCACAAAGCACAACATCATCCCCAGCGAGGTCAAACTGCAACTAACCGTCCGGACCACCACCGACGAGGTTCGAAAACAAGTACTGGATGCGATCCGGCGAATCACCAAGGCGGCTGCGATTTCAGCTCGCGCCCCTGAACCGATCGTGAAGATCGACACCAACCAGTTCACGCCTTCACTTTTCAATGACGTAGAACTGACAAACAAGACCGTCGCCCTGTTTCGTGATGTGCTTGGTGACGATTTTGTTCATGAGCGACCAATGAGTTTGGGCGGCGAGGATTTCAGCCGATATATCCGCGCTGGCGTGCCGGGATTTTATTATTTCGTCGGCTCCGCTCCACCCGACAAAGTGGCCCAAGCTCGCAAGGGCGGCGCGCCGCTTTCAAAAACCCACACAGACAAATACTTCCCTATCCCCGAACCGACAATCAAGACCGGCGTACTGACGATGACATCCGCTGTGCTGAATCTCGTCGGAAAGAAGTGATCTGTTGGGCCGATTTGCTACGATGGCCATCACGATTTTACACTACACGTACCCCTTTCCCGCGAGGAACACCATGAAACCTCTCCTTCTGCTGTCATTGAGTATCGTTGGCCCAACTACCACCCTCTTCGCAGCAGGACCGGCAGGGCTTCTCGACGGGCTGATCTTTCATGCCCCGTTTGACGGCGGAGCCGACGCGAGGCAGGCGGCAGGCGACAAACGCATCTACACGGCACCACCTTCAAGAGATCCGACGCAAAGCAAACCGGGATTGGACGCGAAGGTAGTCGCGATCAGCAGCGGCAACGGCCGCTATGGCGACGCGCTTCACTTCATGAAGAAAAGCAAGAATATGGTCTTCTTCTACGCCGACAAGAACATGGCCTACCGCGCGAAGGATTGGAGCGGAACGATATCGATGTGGCTGAGCATCGACCCAGCTGACCTCAAGCAGCAGTACTCCGACCCAGTGCAGATCACCGACAAGAAGTACAACAACGCAGCGTTCTGGGTGGACTTCACGAAAGACGACACCCCGCCCCATTTTCGCATGGGAGTATTCCCCGATACGAATGTCTGGAATCCAAAAGAGCGCAAACAAAACGAGATTCCCGAATCGGAGTTGCCCATCGCTCGCGTCAAGCAACCACCTTTCGGACGCGACAAGTGGACCCACGTCGTCATGACTTTCTCCGGCTTCAACTCCAGCGGCACTGGCGGAACAGCGAACCTCTACATCAACGGAGACCTTCAGGGAACCGTGAAGGACCGCCGTCAGGTCTATACGTGGGATCTTTCGAAAGCGACCATCCGCGTGGGACTTGGATACGTCGGACTCTTTGATGAGCTGGCAATCTTCAACCGAGCGTTGAGCGCCGAGGACGTCCGGGCGCTCTATAAGCTTCCCGCAGGACTTGGGGCTCTATCTTCGGCTCGGCAATAGCGTCAGAGTTCGGAGGGCTGTGCTACGACAAGTTTTCGACTCAAAGAAGGATTTGAAATGCGTTTTTTGTTGATTGGTTTGGTTCTGGCATCAGCGTCCGTCGCCGACGCTCAGCCCGATTCTAAGAAAACGTTGAAGAAAAAGGTTCCAATCGGGCCGTGGAAGATTGATGAATGGAAGAAAACGCCAGAAGTAACGTGGCTCGATCGTGAGAGCCCAATCCGATCGCTCACGTATCGCAGCGAACCGTATCGAGAGAAGGCAACAGACGTGTTTGCGTATTACGCGACTCCAGGTTCGATCAGCGGCGATGCGATTCGCGACAAAAGCGTGCCCGCCGTGGTGCTGATTCATGGCGGTGGCGGGACGGCATTTGCCGAATGGGTGTGGTTGTGGGCGAAGCGAGGTTATGCGGCGATCGCAATGGACCTCTCTGGCCGACGACCCGCTGCACCGAAGTTCGACGCCGAAACCGGCGATCTCATCCCGAACCTGCGAGCCGCGCGAACACGTTTGGAACGAGGCGGCCCCGAAGCAGATCATGTGGCGAAGTTTCAGAACGTGGGCGGCGACGTGACCGACGATTGGCAGTACCACGCAGTTGCGGCCGTGCTGCGTGCTCATTCGCTGCTGCGCAGTTTTCCGGAAGTGGATGAAGAACGCACCGCCGTGACGGGTATCAGTTGGGGCGGGTATATGACTTGCCTGGCCGCATCGCTGGACGACCGATTCAAAGCGGCTGTTCCCGTTTATGGCTGCGGGTTTCTGTACGAAGGCGAATCGGTCCAAAAGAGATTGATCGACGAACTTGGCGAGGAAAAACGCCGCGTGTGGATTCGCACCTACGATCCATCCGTCTGGCTGCCACAGTGCCGCGTTCCGATCCTTTTCGTCAACGGCACCAACGACAAACATTACCCACTGAACAGCTACATGCGCAGCTACGACCTCGTGCCAGACCAGAAACAGATTCGCATCGAAGCTGGCATGCGACACAGTCACGTTCACGGCTGGGCACCCGCCGAAATCGGTCTGTTTATCGATCAGCACGTACGCAACGGCGTTCCGCTGCCGTCGTTCAGCGACCTTCAAATCACAGGCGAGAAGGCGTCGGCAATCCTCACGTCCAAGCTGCCGATCAAGCGGGCGGACCTGCTCTATACGACCGAGGCCGGCCCGCTGCTGAAACGCCGCTGGCAAAGTATCGCCGCGGCGGTTAACGGCAAATCAGTCAGCGCCTCGATTCCCAATAAAGCGGCGATTTGGATGCTCACGGCAACGGACTCTCGCGACGCCATGGTCAGCACACAAGTTCATTTCACCGACTAATCGCAACCGTATGCGTCATTGAGGAAAATGGGACGCCAGTTCTACCTTGCTAACGTTTCACACCCTTTAGAGAAACTCGGCGGACTACGATGTGGCATTTGCGTGCGTTCACATTTCTGGTTTTTAGTTTGGCTGCTACGGCGGTTGCCGAGGAGACAATTCGGATTCCCGGTGGTCAGGAAGCACGAAGGGCAGTCGAGAGTCGACGCGGAAAGACCCCGCTCTCGAAACTCTCGGCCAAGATGAAACCGGGCACGTGGGCGGAACTTGAAACAGAAATGCCCGAGCGGCTTTGGTCCGCGCCGCAACCGTCGAAGGGTCTACATATCGGAACTTGGTCCGACGACGCGCATTGGGACAGCCGCACGGGGCAGTTCCTGTTCTTCGGCGTTCGCCAGACGCGCAAGTTTGTTGCCTACTCAGAGGAGACGAACTCGTGGCGTGTGATCGAATTCCAAGGTACCGAAAACGCTCCGGAGCTGAAGCAACAATTTGGCCACCAGTACTCAAAGAACTCACTTGATGCAGAAAGAAGCCGGTTTTACACGGGCGGCTATCAATACGATCTTCTTGCCGACAAGTGGACGCAACTGCCGCCGGCAAAGCCCGGTCGCAATACGATGCTGTACGAATTCTTTTCGGCCATGGACGGACTTCTCAGTCTGGCCCGTCAACCGCCTGGCACGTTGCGATTCTACAGCAACGCGCGGCAGGATTGGTCCAGCCTCGGTGTCATACCCATACATGGTTATCACAGTCTCGCTCGACACAATCCGTTTCGCCAGGAAGTTCTCTTTGCCGGCGGCAACGACTCGCACGCGGTCGTTATCCTCTCCAAAGACGGCAAGACGCGACGGATGAAAGACTTTCCCGTTTCGCTGACGGTCCGGCACTCGATCGTCACCGTGGATCCGTTGTCCGCGCGCTATTTGTTCATGGTGCCGACGGAAAAGAAGTTTTACGAGTTCGACAGCGAAAGCAACGAGTATCGGCTAATCGACGACTTCACGAAAACGGCATGGCCATTTCATCGTTACGACGCGCCGGTTGCCGCTTTCATTCCTGAGTACGGCGTAACCATGTGGGCCGATCGCAAGGTGCATCTTTACAAGCATGTCGTACTAGCATCGTCGAGGAAATGAGTTACTTCCCGCTGGATGTGTTCGGCTTCAGCAATTCTAAGGCGGCTCCCACCATGCTCGGCACGCCAGTCATAAGCGTCTCCTCTCAACCAGGTTGCGAGAACACTCATCGCTGCGTTCGGCGATAATCGTTTTCAATTCTCTCGGCG
>Ga0224508_10002359_pt1 | contig 16059 bp, 16 predicted proteins | sample SF_Jan12_sed_USG_4_FD_170157 | JGI IMG/M metagenome (GOLD analysis project Ga0224508, IMG submission 170157) | Sediment microbial communities from San Francisco Bay, California, United States - SF_Jan12_sed_USGS_21 | ecosystem: Environmental > Aquatic > Marine > Sediment | place: USA... | reverse complement strand
GTTCTCCATCATATTAGGATCATTGTAGCCGGTTATTACAGCTAGAACCAACATGGCGACTAGGACGACAAAGAAGATGACACACTTTTTCATGAACTTGGTTTTTTGGGACGTATTCTTAAAAAAGGGAGATTTGAACTTACTTGAGGATACAAGGTATGAGGCAAGTGCTACCTTCGCAAATAATATGTATGAATGGTCAAATAATCCGTATGAACTGCACAACTTCTTCAGTTAACCCCGCTTAGTAAACCCTCACAATCATTATACTCCCTGCTCACAACATGATAGCCCAATAGGGGTAAACTACACTTTATACGCCTGACTGGTGCATTGATACGCAATCTGTTACCATCGATACATTTCAGGCCATCAGGCCGGTATATCCCTTTATTTTTGCTTAAATTACCTAATAATATTACGTCTATGATCGAAGCAGTTTTAGTAGATGATGAAGTAAAGGCAATACAAAGTCTTTCATGGGAGTTGACCAATTTCAGTAATGAAATTGAGATCATTGCAGCCTTCACAGATCCCATTGAAGCCCTGGGCTATTTGGAAGATAACAGACCGGATTGCCTTTTTTTAGATATTGAAATGCCCACAATGGACGGATTTCAATTTATCAAAAATATCAAGACAAAGAATTTTCCGGTAGTAATTACTACGGCCTATAACCAATACGCCATAAAGGCTCTTAAGAATGAAGCCATTGATTACTTGCTAAAACCCATTGATTCAGACGATCTAAAGGATACTATAGGGAAGATCAAGCGCTATAATTCCCGCAATTTTACCGCCGAAAACCTGGAAAAATTGTTGTTGAAATTCAACAATAATCCCATTCGTAAGAAGATCACGCTCAATACCGATGGAAAACTCATCTTTCTTGAAAGTGATGAAATTCTGTACGCAGAATCCGATGGTAATTATAGCACTATATTTCTGACCAATGGCACAAAGATCGTGCTGACTAAAAAGCTGAAAGAAGTCAATGAAATCCTACCTTCCGATACTTTTTTCAGAGTCCATAACTCCTTTATAGTAAATATTGGGAAGATCAAGGAATTTCTCAAAACAGATGGCTATGTGATCCTGGATTCCAAACATAAAATCCCCGTTTCACGCCAGAAAAAAAGTGATTTTCTGGATTTGTTGTAATCCCTTAAATTGACTGGTTGAATGCGAATCCTTTTGCCGATAACCGTCGTCCTATTCCTAACCTTATTCCAGGTTAGGCAATCTCCTCAGGAATATCAGTCTAAAACGGATAGCCTCATCCTAAAAAGACCTCTTAACTATGAAGCTCTTGATCAGGTGTATAAAAAGTATCTCAATGACACCCTCATACTAAACTATTTAAAGCTAAAGTCACGCCGAACAAATTATTCGGAAGGCCTTTCTTATTCTAATGCCAATCTTGCCAAGGTCTATCAGAAGCAGGGCCGTTTTACAAAAGCCCATATCTCCTATATGGAAGCTCTATCGGCCGCTGACCAATCTGAGAACCCTGAATATAAAGTAAATGCCTTAGTACAGCTTGCAGGACTCCATGAAGAGACTGATAGTTTAAAAACCGCTATCTATTTTTATCAGGATGCCTTGATCATTACAGATTCCTTGGAATCATTTTCGGACAAAACACTCCTGAAAAAGCAAGAGGCTGAAATTAAATTAGGTGATCTGTTCCGGCTGCTTCAAGATCCCGAGGCCGCCATTCAGTATTATCATAATGCCCTGGATACCGATTTCTTAATAGATGGATCAAAGGAATTACCTTCCATCTATTTGCGAATTGGACATGCGCTTAAAGACAAGGGTAGCCCGGAAGCGGCATTAGTTACCTATAGAAAGAGCAGGGCTGCGGCCCAAGGGGCGGGAAATCCTTCAATGTATGAATGGAGTGCTCTGGCCATAGTAGATCTGCTTATAGAGGCGGATCGATTAGAGGAAGCTGCAAAACTATTGGCTTCCCTGGAAACCGAAAATAAGGCTCGGAATAAGGACGCACAATTATCTATTATGCTGCTTCGAAGCCAACTGGCCTCAAAAAAAGGCACAATTAAAAGGGCTAGCGATATACTGTCCGAGGCCCAGACACTGGCAATTCAGACCGGAAATAGTGCTGCCCAGGCTGAAATTCACTTATTGCGCTCCGAGTTGGAACGCAGTGCGGGGAATTTTGAAGCTGCACTCAATGCATTTGCACAATACCATGCGCTACAAGATGAGCTTCAGCTTTCTAAGTCCAGAACCTATTTATACAATGCCATTATTCCCAATGATGCAAAAGCAAGAAAAAGTGAATTACAGCTGCTTATGGAAATAAATGAGCTAAACCAACTTCGATTAAAGCGAAGCCAAAATACGTTTTTGATCACAGGCTTATTATTTGCGCTCTTAACGCTGGTTCTATATATAATTTATCGGCAATATCAACTAAGAAATGAGCGGAAGGTAGTATCCCTCGAGCAAACCATGTTGCGAAGTCAGATGAATCCTCATTTTTTGTTTAATTCTTTAAATTCTATCAAACATTACATCATAAATAACGAACAAAAAAATGCAGTTCGATATCTGAATAAGTTCTCCAAATTAGTCAGGCGAATTTTAGAAGCTTCGTCTGCAAAAGAAACTACCTTGTCTGAGGAATTGGAAACAGTAGAGTTGTATATGAATATTGAAAATATTCGATTTTCTTATGAGATTGATTTTCAGATCCACATGGATGAGCAGGTTGATCCCGATCATATACGTATCCCTTCTTTAATCCTTCAACCTTTTTTGGAAAATGCCTTGTGGCATGGCCTTTCTTCTAAGAAAGGGCTTAAAAAGATTGATTTGCTTGTGAGTCGTGATGATCCCGATCAGATCAGTATTGAAATACGGGATAATGGTGTGGGGAGAGCAGCTTCGCAAAAACTGAAAGAGAGCAGGGTGCTTAAGCGAAAATCCTTAGGGATTGACATTACCAAAGAGCGCCTTCAAAACTTTGCAAAAGATTACCAGAACAATTTTGCTCTTCAAATTAACGACTTGGTAGATCCGGAAGGAAATCCGGAAGGTACTAGTGTAAAACTACATATTCCGACAACCTAGGATCCGGAAGCTTCTTCAAGTTCTTGATACCAGTCTTTGCCGAATTTTCGGATCAATGCATTTCGGACAAATTTATACAGCGGCATTTTCAAAGCCTGTCCCAGATCACAAGCTGCATTACATAAATGCCATTTGTGATAATTGACAGCCGTGAGTTCTGTATACTCTTTAATTCTCACAGGATAGAGGTGGCAAGATATTGGTTTCTGAAAGGAGATTTTTTTATCCAGGTAGGCCTTTTCGATCCCACATTTGGCTATTCCTTCGGGATCATATACCACATAGGCACACTCCTTTTTATTGACCAAAGGTGTTTCCCATTCCCCATCGTCGCCTTTAACATAGGTTCCTAGTTCTTCCAATGCTTTAATGCCTTCCGGTCTGAGATAATCCTTTATTTTAGGATAGATCTGATCCAAGACCGCCAATTCATCCTCCTGTAGTGGTGCTCCAGCCTCACCTTCTACACAACAGGCTCCTTTACAAGCATTAAGATCACAGGTAAAATGGGCTTCCAGCAAGTCGTCAGAAACGAGTGTTTTTCCTATTTGCAGCATCTGGAATAATTCACATCTAAAGATACAAGTTCACATCTAATAGATCCTATTTATTCCTTCATATATCTCGTATTCAAAATCAAAATAAAACGTAGTTTTGTGGATTGTTTGAAATGAAAATATATGAGCAAAACGCTTATTTACGTCCTGATCGGAATTGCCCTTTTGCTGATCATTTACAATGCGACGCTCATTAATGCAACAGCGCCCTTTGAGGGTGAGAGTATAGTAGCAGTTATCGGAATTGTTGCTGCGCTTTGTGCGATAGTTCTGCTACTGATCTATTGGACTTCTAAAAAGATCCAGCAATCACTGGATGAAGAAGATAAAAAATAACCCTATTCTTAAAGTGTTTCCCCGGAAGATTTGTTCTTATAGGAGGGCCTGTCAAGCTCCAGTACTTTTTGGATCATGGCATCTTCACGTCCTTTGATCTCCGCATGTAGATTTGGCGAAAAAAGTTGCTCTGCTAAGGATGCCTTTAAATATGTTTTCAGTTGATCTTCAAAATCGTAAAAACTAAGCTTGATCTTATTACGCAGGCAATAGTTGATAAAACGTTCAAATAGAATATCGTCCACACGATAGGTATCCCTAAAGATTCGCGGAGAATAAGTCTGGAATCGCGATCGATCTTCTTCCAGGTATTCGAATATAAATCGGGATAAAAATCCTAAACTATCTAAACTTTCGGCGGCTTCTTCTTCATTAGTACCTATAGGAACAAATTCGTCCGGAATAATACCCCCGCCTCCATAGACAATTTTCCCTAATGGCGTCGTAAATTTTAAAGAATCTGAAACTTTAATACTGTCCACAGTCACTAATTCACCATTGTGGGCGCGCTCAGTAAACTTATCGTAATAATCCTTACTTCCATTGGCGTAGGTGCGCTGAATTGAGCGTCCTGTTGGTGTAAAATAACGTGATACTGTTAGTCTGACCGCAGATCCGTCGCCGAGTTCCATCTCGCGCTGAACCAGGCCTTTTCCAAAGGATCGCCGACCCACAATAGTGCCTATATCGTTATCTTGTAAAGCACCAGCAATAATCTCACTGGCTGAAGCAGATCGTTCATTGATCAACACATAAACCGGTTTTTCTTCAAAGGTCCCTTTGCGTGTCGCATAGGTTTCGTTTATTTCCCCTTTTTTATTTTTCGTGAATAAGATCAATTTACCATCGGGTAAGAATTCATCCGCCATTTGCTCAGCAATTCCCAGGTAGCCTCCTGGATTATCCCGAAGATCGAGTACTAATTTCCTGGCGCCCTTGTGTTGCAATTCACCAAGTGCTACCATGAATTCATCATATGTTGATTCGGCGAATCTGTTAATCTTGATATAGCCCATATTCGAGCTAAGCATATAATAAGATTCCACACTTCGGATGGGGATCCTGTCTCTGGTAATGCTCACATCGAAAAATGCGTCGGTAAGCTTGCGGTATACTTTTAATTTTACCGTAGACCTTTGTGTTCCTTTTAAGCGTTGTACGATCGCATCATTCGTTAAGTTTCTGCCAAAAAGAGTATCCGTATCGGCCATAAGGATCTTATCTCCGCCTTGAAGTCCTTTGAGGAAACTTGGGCCATCTTTGATCGCACGAATGACCGTAATGGTATCTCGAAACATGTAAAAATTAATTCCGATCCCTACAAAATCCCCTTGCATATTCTCGGCAACTCGTTGCATCTCTTCCTTGGGGATATAAACCGAATGTGGGTCAAGTTTGTCGAGAATGTTATTGACGGTGACATCTACAATACTATCTGTATCTACCTCATCTACATATTCATAATCAATGTAGTCTATCAAGCGGTTGAGTTTGTCTTTCTTGGAGTTGGTAGTAAAGAGTTTTTCCGGACTGTCGTTAAAATGAAGTCGACCTCCAACGAGGATCCCAATGGCCAGAGCCAGGGCTATCACAGTGGGCCATATATAATAAGATCGCTTCATATACTTTGTGCTTAACGCGACATATGTTCTATTAAGGGTAAATGCGTGAGACCTACGCCTGCACGTTCCAGGAATACAAGTCCGCTACCGTCCTTATAGGCTTCCTGGTACACTACCCGAGTTATACCGGACTGGTGTATCAATTTGCTGCATTCCTTGCAAGGAGACATGGTAATATACAATGTAGCTCCTACGCACGATTGTGTAGACGCGGCCAGTTTAGATATGGCATTTGCTTCTGCATGTAAGACATACCATTTGGTGTAGCCTTCGTCGTCTTCGCAAAAATTCTCAAATCCTGTAGGTGTTCCATTATACCCATCGGAAATGATCATCCGGTCCTTAACTACGATCGCGCCAACTTGCCTTCGTTCGCAATATGAAAGTTTTCCCCATTCATATGCCATTCGCAAATAGGCACGGTCATATGTTTCTTGCTTTTTTATACTCACGTAAAAGAGTGGCTATTTGGCGCTAAGATACCGGCTTTGCCATAGCCTCACAACCTTGATAAGGTTAATTTTACGTGAAATTCTATTAAGGGAACGCTTTTACGATCATCGGTATTGTGATGATCCCGATCAGAATGGAAAATAAGCGGATATAAAACGCTTTATTGACCCGTAAGAGATCCATGGCCATGAAGGAAACAAAAAGCGCTGCAAAAATGACAACAACCTGTGATATCTCTATCCCTGTTGCAAATCCTAACAAAGGCCAGAATTTTTCCGGTTCATCGGCCATAAGCATCCTGAAGTAGTTAGAAAAGCCAAATCCATGGATCAAGCCAAAAAATGCCGTTATCGCCCCGTGAAGACCTAGATTTTGGTGTTTCTCGCCATCGATCTTCATCAGACAATTATAGACCGCCGTTGCCAATATGGTAATAGGAATTAGAAATTCAACCCAGGCAACCGGGACGGAGAGCAATCCATAAACTGCCATAGCCAGGGAAAGGCAATGCGCCACAGTAAATATCGTAACAAGAACTAAAACAGCTTTCCATTGCTTGAATTTAAAGGGTAAGGCCAGTGCAAACAGAAATAAGACATGATCATAGGCCCCCGGATCCATCACATGATTAAAACCTAATTTGATGTAAAAAATAAATCCATCCATGCCTCCTTATATTCCTCTTTCTTTTTGAATTTGTTCATAGGCCTTCTGCACTTCTTTAAATTTTTCCTCGGCACCTTTTTTAATGGCTTCATTATCTGATCGCACCTTGTCCGGGTGGTATTTTTTGGCCATTTTCCGATAGGCCTTCTTTACCTCATCATCCGTAGCCGTTTTTTGAATCTCCAGGATCTTGTAGGCAGTGTCTGCCTCTTTAATGAACATAGCCTTGATACTTTCAAAATCCCTTAAATGGATTCGCAAATAACCTGCTATCTCCCTGATCTTTTTAGATTCGGCAATACTAACAGTCCCATCGGCCCTGGCAATGCCAAATAGGAAATGGAGTAGTTGCAAGCGCACCTCATAGCGTGTGCGCTGCGCCAGGAAGGAGCCAATTCGCTGTGCAGAAACTTCGCGTTTGTTGATAACGTCATTAAAGGTTCTAAAAATGGCATTCGCTTTCTCCTTACCATAGGTTTGCAGAAAGTATTGCCTGACGTAATCTAATTCTCGCTGACTAACCTGGCCATCTGCCTTGATCACGATTGAGCATAAAGAGAGGAGGTGCAATTCAAAATCGGCAGGAGAGACTTCTGGGCGCGAAAAATCGCTGAAAATGGTGCGCCCTCCAGACGATCCACCCAGCTGATCTATTAAGCTGCCCACTAAAAAACCAATGAGTGCGCCGGGTAATCTAAATAGCATATAGCCAATGAATGCGGCTAGCCACTTTAACATGATTCAAAATTTTTCCAAATATAGAATAATGGCGCCACTCTTCATGACCACTCCCAGCTATCCTTTAAAAGCTGCCAGAACGATCAAAATTAAGTATCTTTGCCCTTCATATATTTAATAAAAAAGAAGTCTATGTATCCTGCAGAACTTGTAAAACCTATGCGCGACGATCTTGTTGCCGCTGGATTTGAAGAATTATTCAGTGCCAATGAAGTGGAAGATGCCCTGGGAAAAGAAGGCACTACACTTGTTGTGGTAAACTCCGTATGCGGATGTGCTGCGGCAAATGCCCGGCCCGCTGCCAAACTGAGTTTACAAAACGAGAAGAAACCAAATCGCCTGATAACTGTATTTGCCGGTGTTGATTATGAAGCTGTTGATGCAGCAAGGAATAAAATGATCCCGTTTCCGCCTTCATCGCCTAGTATGGCGCTCTTTAAAGATGGAGAATTGGTTCATATGATCGAAAGGCACCACATTGAAGGGCGCCCAGCTGAAATGATTGCCGAAAACCTGACAGAAGCTTATAACGAATTCTGCTAGTTTTAAAATAAAATCTAAATATTTGACCGCCCCGACATTCTGTTGGGGCGGTTTTTTATTTTTGTGATATGCGCAAGCTCCTGGCATATCCGCTTACTGTCATTTACTTCCTGTTCTTTGGACTGGCTCTCTTAGTCTTTCATCCCATTCAGTGGCTCTGCCTAAATTTGCTTGGATACAATGCCCATACTAAAAGCGTAAGTCTCCTTAATTTATGCCTGATGGGGTCTACACTTTTTCTTGGAACTCGATATCGATTTAAAAAAGCTGAGGAGTTACCAACAGATAGACCGCTTATCCTTGTATCCAATCATCAAAGTATGAATGACATCCCACCGCTGATCTGGTATATGAGAAAATATCATCCAAAATTTGTCAGCAAAAAAGAATTGGGGAAAGGCATTCCCAGCGTCTCCTATAATTTACGTCATGGGGGTTCTGTGCTCATCGATAGAAAAAACAAAGAGCAATCACTTAATGAGATAAAGAAATTAGGGCAGTACATAGAAAAATTTAACCGGAGTGCTGTTATCTTCCCAGAGGGTACACGTAGTCGGGACGGCATTACTAAAAAGTTTCACACCGGAGGACTCAAAGCACTTATGTCTACAGCTCCTTCAGCCTTACTTGTTCCGATCAGCATAAATAATTCCTGGAAACTCCTGCGCTATGGCAAATTTCCTTACGGGATAGGAACCTTTATATCTATAGACGTGCATGCACCTATTCCTAATTCGTCAGAAGTAAACAAGATCCTGGAGGAAGTTGAAACAAAGGTCAAATCCGAAATACGAACCTAACTATGAATGAGAAAGAGAAAATTACCCGAACTAAGATCTTTGTACAGGATATTCTTGCAGAGGCAGAGAAGGGCCACGACTGGTCCCATACATTGAGGGTGTATACAAATGCCTTACTCATTTCAAAAGGTGAAGAAGTGGATGCATTTGTCGTTCAATTGGCCGCCTTACTTCATGATATTGCCGACTCTAAATTTCACAATGGGAATGAAGAAGTTGGCCCTCTTAAAGCCCGGAACTTCCTTCAATCCATATCAATTGACCAAGAGATCATTGCCCATGTGGAGAACATCATCAGATATATGTCTTTTAAAAATACCCTGGAAGACCAGTCTGCAGCATTTTCTTCCCCGGAATTGGAAGTGGTTCGCGATGCTGATCGATTAGACGCTATTGGAGCCATAGGTATTGCCCGAACTTTCCACTTCGGCGGCTACAAGAACAGGTCAATGTACGATCCTGAAATTCCCCCACAAGTCAATCAAAGCAAAGAAGCTTATAAGAAGTCCAGTGCTCCTACCATTAATCATTTCTACGAAAAATTGTTGCTGCTCAAGGATATGATGCATACCCCAACAGCAAAAAAACTAGCTGAAGAAAGACATGATTTTATGCTTACGTTCCTGGAGCAATTCTTTAAAGAATGGAATGGTTAATTATTTTATGATGCTATCCTGTTTTGTATCTTCCCAAGTACAAAAAACCACATCTGATGAAAAGAAGGAAGTTCCTCAAAAATGTTGGTGCCACAAGTGCTGTCTTTAGCATTGTGCCAAGTTATGTCCTGGGCAAGACTCATATACCCCCAAGTGATACGCTTTATGTAGCCTCCTTTGGCGTTGGTGGCCGGGGAGCAGGGGTTATACGTGGTCTTATGCAAACCGGAAAAGTAAAGATGGTGGCCTTATGTGATGTAGATGAGCGTCAGGCAGCCCAAACCTATAAAAATTTCCCGGACACTAAGAAGTATAAAGATTTCAGGAAGGTCTATGATAAGCATCTTAAGGAAATGGATGCCATTATGGTGGCTACACCAGATCATACACATGCTACTATCGCCTTACCGTTTATGCGTGAGAAGAAACATGCCTATGTAGAGAAGCCCTTAACTCACAATATTTATGAAGCCAGGTTGATGACCAAGGTCGCTAAAGAAAATGGCCTGATCACTCAAATGGGAAACCAGGGGGCTTCCAGTCATGGCAGCAGGCAAACCAAGGAATTGATACAAGCCGGCATTATTGGAACTATTGAAAAAGTAGATTGCTGGACAAACAGGCCTGTATGGCCTCAAGGGGTTCCAGTACCTACAGAAAAACATGAAATTCCCAAAGAATTAGATTGGGATTTGTGGCTGGGTCCTGCAGCAGTTCGCGATTTCAACAACGCCTATTTGCCATTTAAATGGCGAGGTTGGTGGGATTTTGGAACCGGGGCACTAGGCGATATGGGCTGCCACATTATGGAAACGCCTTTTGGTGTGCTCGACCTTGGCTACCCGACAGAAGCAGAGGCAAGTTGTACTACGAATTGGGTGGGTGATTTTATTGAAGCAGATTACAGTGCTTCCTGCCCTTCCTCTTCTATTGTTCGCCTAAAATTTCCGGCTCCCGATCATGGAGACATCGCACTGACATGGTATGATGGCGGTATTTTACCTGATCTTCCGGACGAATTAAAAAACGACGAAACAATAGGAAGTAGTGCGGGTGGAACCATTTTCCACGGTTCAAAAGGAACATTGATTTGTGATGCGTATTCCAGAAACCCAAGATTACTACCTTCCGAACTAATGGGTATGTTTAACGCGCCGGCAGAACGTCTTCCACGTATTGATGGCGGCTTTGACGGACATGTAAAAAGTTGGGTGGAAGCTTGTATCAACGGAACAGAGGCATCTTCTGATTTTAAGAGATCAGGTCCTCTTACGGAAGCTGTTCTTATGGGAAACCTAGCCATCAAATCCTTCCAGTACAAAGAGTTGAAGAGCGGTAAAAAACAAGGAGACTGGGATGCCTTTAATTATCCGGGTCGAAGAAAACTCAAGTGGGATGGGGAGAACATGCGTATAACCAATTATGAAAAAGCTAATGATTGGGTGAGACGGGAATACCGCAAAGGTTGGGAATTAGAATAGTCGCAACTGACCCTCTTTATACATTAGATAGAGTTCCTTATTGAGCTCAGGCATAGATCTTCCTTGAAAGTACTTGCGCTTGGCGAGAGATGAGAGGGAATGAATTTGCTCAGCAATGTTTCCTTCTCCTCGGGTGCGTACTCCAAAGCGACTATCATTTAGTTGCCCTCCATGGCATTCTGCGATCTGATTTAATACTTTGTCAGCTTTATTAGGCATTGTTTTGTGGATCCAATCTGTAAAGATCTGCCCTATTGCACCATTAAGCCTCACAACCGTAATAGCAAATGAAGAGGCCCCTGCATCTGAAACAGCCTTTGCCAAATCCAGTATTTCATGGCTATTGATCCCTGGTATTATGGGCGCCAGCATAGCATTGACAGGTATGCCCATATCTGATAAAGACTTAATGGTTTGCAGTCTTCTCTTTATAGTTGTTGTTCTTGGCTCTAAAAGACGACGTGTTTCTTCAGACAATGATGTGACCGATACATGTACAGAAATCAACTTGTCTTTATGAAGTGATTCCAGAAGATCTCTATCCCTCAAAACCAACGCATTTTTTGTGATAATCCCCACAGGATGTTTGTATTTATTAAACACTTCAAGACACTCCCTGGTTATCTTGAATTTTTTTTCAGCAGGTTGATAACAATCCGTATTCCCAGATAAAACTATTGTCTCCGCCTTCCAGCTTCTACTTCTTAATTTCTTCTCCAAAAGGGCTGCTGCCTCATGTTTTACCAAAATTTGTTTTTCAAAGTCGAGCCCTGCCGAGTACCCCCAGAATTCATGGGTATTCCTTGCATAGCAATAGACACACCCATGTTCGCATCCCTGATAGGGGTTCATTGAATATTTCATCCGCACATCCGGACTGGTGATCTTATTTACAATTGTCTTGGGATAAATGGGCCGATATGCAGTCTTTAGTGCTGAGCTAGATTCATTCTCTTTATCACAATATTCCAGGAAATCATCGCGGATCTCGTGCTGTTCTTTCAGAAATTTATTAGGTGGGTTGGCCTGCGCGCCACGGCCTTTTATATAGGATAATAATGACATTTAATAGGATTTAATCCAAATATATGGATTATATCCTATTTATGATCATCGAATGCTGACACTTACGAGTTGTTTTTTTGTGCCTCGTTTAGCATAAAAGCGAAGTTGGTCGGATTCTTTATTGATTAGGGGTTTAGAAACCATAAATGGGAGTCGGGCTTCTGTGTTATCAATAATCTTTTCATAGCTGATGTTGCCATCACTATCTAGTTTAACAGTGAATATATTTCGATTACGATTTATTCCTTGCTTGAACATAAGCCTGTTCTTTGTCATTGCTTGTGGGGCTTCAGTTGCTGTACAAATAAAGAAATATGTATCGCCATTTTTTGTATAAGAGCTATAGGAAGCATAGGCTCCATCTCCCTGGGTCACTTCTGTTTTGTTAATGTTTCTCGCCCATAGTAGATTTCCGTTCGAGTCCAGCTTGGCACAAACTATATCGTTATGGTGAAATCGCTCTACGCGAACTCTGCCCCCACTCGAGTTAGATTGTACGCTTTGAGTAACAAAATATTCCTCAGCATTAAATACAATCCCCTTATCCGGAGTAAAAGAGACATTTTTAAAAACCAGGTTTTTGATCCCCTGTTCTGCCTCTTTTCCAAATTTATCCACTACGAATTGCTCGGGAAATGCGTTGTATTTCCTGGTAATTACCTGCATAGATCCCGGATCTAGCTCAAAGTAAGCCAGGCCATTGAATTTTCTGTTCCTTTTATCCGCATAAAACCCAACACAGAGTAATTGGTTCTGGTTAAATACCGGTTTTAGCCCTTCAATGTATTTACCCTCCTCAAGGAAATTCTGAATTTGAGCACCGGACTGGTTTATTTGAATGAGCTCATACTGAAATTTTCGGTCCAGGGCTCCAAATCTTTTTTTCTTGAAGTACGCTTTTGCCATGACATATACCTGCGTCAGATCTTCATTGACGGCCAAATGTTCAATGGCGTAATTTTTTGTTTCCACCTCAGCCGAGAGATCATGCTCCATTAGTTTACGCAAAGAGGTATCATAAACATGGATAAAATGCTGATTGCGTTTACCCTTTTTAAAATGTGTGCTGATCAGGAAGACGGAATTTGCGTCATCATGGAGCAAGGTGGTTGTAAATCCTGAGTTAAAATTCCGGTTGTAGTAATTCCTGTCATAAGGTTCGCGGACTTCCTCAGAGGAAATACTTAATAAAGTTTCTTCGGTGAAAGTGAATTCTCCATACGGACTCCGATGAACTGAGTATTCATAAACAGATCGCTCATAATTATAGTCCAGGAAAATGAGGTACAATTGCCCATTTCGGACGTAACCATGGACAAATCTTTTACCCTTGAGTTTGTAGTTATATTCCGAAACCAGTTCCAGATCTTTGTTGTAGTGCTCAATTAAGTAGCCTTTAGGCGATAAAATCAATCCGGAAAAATAGGCGCGAACCATCAGATAGCCTCCCTGGCCATCTTCCGCCTGAGCAACAAGGTTAGAATATTTATACCTATCGTTATATTTCTCCCCAAAGTCATATTTAATAGGCATTTCCTGAGCTATACCCAGGGAAATAAAGAGTAGGAGAATGAAAGTGGTTACTTGGTGTTTCATATGATTGCTTACGCTCTCATACAGTGTTCTAATGACCAGGGAAATCTGCCTTGCGTTTTTCTAAAAATGCTGTGGTGCCTTCTTCAAAATCTTCTGTTGCGAAGCAAGCACCAAATGCCTTGATCTCAGTTTGGAAACCATCCTGATCATCTTTAAAACCAGCATTCACGGCTTTTATTGCATAACTAATAGCTATAGGTGAATTTGAAGCTATTTTTAGAGCTATTTTCTTACAAAATCCGTTTAATTCTTCTACAGAAGTGACATGGTTTACCAATCCGAATTCAAAAGCCCGATCTACATCGATCATTCCGGCTGTCAAAATCATTTCCATCGCCCTGCCCTTACCTACGAGTTGGGGAAGCCGTTGTGTCCCTCCATAACCAGGGATCACACCTAAAGAAACTTCTGGTAATCCCAGGCGGGCATTATGGCTGGCAACCCTGAAATGACAGGCCATGGCCAATTCAAGTCCCCCTCCTAGTGCAAATCCGTTAACGGCAGCAATTACGGGCGTTTTAAGATTTTCAACGTAGTCGAATAATTTTTCCTGTCCTTCTTTTGACAGGCGCTTTCCTTCTCTTGCTGTATACTCGGCAAATTCCGCGATATCTGCTCCTGCAACAAAGGCTTTTTCACCACTCCCGGTTAGGATTATTACCCGAATCGCATTGTTATCATCTAAATTTTGAAAAACCTGGTGCAATTCATTAATTGTTTTGCTGTTCAGGGCATTTAATTTATCAGGGCGATTTATCGTAACCACAGCAATGGATCCTTCGATTTCGAAAAGCACATTCTTTAACTTCATGTCGCAATAGTTTCGTTGATTTTGGGTAAGGTTACCGTAAAGACAGACCCTTTTCCAGATTTAGATGTAAGATCGATAGTTCCGTTGTAGGTTTCTACAATATTCTTAACCATCCCAAGACCAAGTCCCATCCCGCTGGATTTGGTTGTAAACTTCGGTTCAAAGATCATGTCCCTGACATCATCGGAAATACCTATCCCATTGTCGGCCACAACAATTTTTACGTTCTCATCTTCCCCAAAAACAGAAACTTCAATTCGTGGATTCTCAATTTCCGGCATAGCCTGAATGGCATTCTTTACCAGGTTTGTCACCACACGTACCAATTGTGTTTTATCTAGTTTGGCGATGATCTTTTCTTCTGTGGCAATAAAATGGACATAGGGTTCATTAAAAATTTCCAGGGCCAGTTTTACCGTATTAACGACATCCAATGTTTCTTTTTGCTGAGCGGGCATGTCAGCAAAATTTGAGAAGGCAGAGGCAATATTGCTCATTATATCGATCTGTTGGATCAGGGTTTCTGAGTACTCTTTAACCTTCTCTTTAGCCTGTGGGTCAGAGGGATCAAATGATTTTTCGAAACTCTGTACACTTAACCGCATTGGTGTAAGCGGGTTCTTGATCTCATGGGCCACCTGTTTAGCCATTTCACGCCATGCCTGTTCACGTTCACTGCGAGCTAATTTAGCTGCGCTCTCTTCTAATTCATCGATCATCCCATTATAGGAGTCTATCAATAGGCCGATTTCCTCCCCCGGGTTTTCGATCAGGATCTTTTCATTGCGTTTCGAAAGATCGGTCTGCATCAATTTATCAGAGATCGTCTGGAGGGAACGTGTAATGTATTTTGAAATAAAATAGGCTAGTCCTATTGCCAGTAAAAGCATGAGAAGGTATACTGCGCCCAGGCGTATTAAAAATTCGCGCAGCTCCATTTCATTGAAAGAGTTGTCTTCGTAATAGGGCAGGTTCAAAATTCCTATTGGTTTATACCTGTTGTCCGTTATGTAGGTATAGGAAGCTTGATATCTCCCTTCCTGGGAAGTGTTCTCTTCCACAATACGCTTCGTAGGACTTGCCGTTAAATTATTCAGAACTTCTGCATCCAGGCATATTGAAATTTCTTCATTTCTAAATGATGGACGGGAACTTTTCAGGAGCTGACCCTCAAGATCATAAATGTTGAAGTTTACATTTTGGACATCGGCAATACGATAGATCTCATCTTTAAAGATCAAAGCTAGATTTTCTGTAACAACGGGATACGTAGTTTCCTGTAAAGTATAATCAATACTTTGTTTGATCTGATCTTCTTTTCGCTCAAGCCTGCTTTGGTGATAATCCTCGGACTGTTCACGGTATTGATAAATTGTTACCCCTGCAATGAGTACTGAAGCAATCAATACTAAAAAGATCATGGTAATAAAGATGCGCGAACGAAGGGATAATTTCTTTAACAAGAGCCCGGTATTTTGGGATAAAGATAGCAATAATCAGTCCAAACTAATTGCCGATCAATCTCCCTGTGAGCGTATTCTTTAGCTATCTATTTCAGGCGTACAGCCCCAATGCCGGATTCCCAAAGTTTTTGATTAAAGGAGGGAATTTCCTTGTTTATCAAACTTTCCGCTTT